>ENA-OOXM01002255-OOXM01002255.1-human-gut-metagenome-genome-assembly--contig:-NODE-2255-length-12775-cov-3.460220_pt1 | contig 12775 bp, 17 predicted proteins | sample MGYA00241589_ERZ501347 | MGnify/ENA primary metagenome ERZ501347 (study PRJEB25962, sample SAMEA2042832) | human gut metagenome | biome: human gut; feature: human-associated habitat; material: faeces...
TTGCAGCGCCGCACCAAAAACATACGCATATCTTTTGGCATTGGAAAGTCAAAATTGGCAGCCGGCTGCATAGGCCTTCCTGCCTGGCTAGGGCTGTTTGAAACCCCACAACACTGTTATTATACTGTACCGTGTCCTGCATCGTCAATCAAATTAACGGCAATCCGTCTAAAATCAGATGGATGCACAGTTTGGATTATGACTATTTCGTACAATTTGCGGATTGCAAACCAATAGAAAATCTGCTATTTTATAAACACAGAAAGAAAGGTGAGTCCGATGTACCAGTAACCCTCAAATCTGTAGAAATCGGAGGTAACCAATGATGGTAGAGCCCAAGACTTACATAGAATGACCCTTGACTGCGGAACACGAAAGCAGTCAAGGGCCATTCTTATATGCTGGCTCCTGCGTGCAGCAGGGGCTTTTTTCATGTCTGCGGGAAACCTCATTCATCGGAGCGCAGAAGTGCCTGTGTCTTGAGCAGCGCACTCATCAAGGCACGGTGATCTTCCCACTCTTCCCACCAGAGCGGCTTTAGGGCAAGCAGCATTTGTTCGGCCCATTGCAGCTCCGATTTTTGCAAACAGCCCCGTTCCAATCCGACTTGAAACCGTGCGAACGCATCTCGGACATGGTCTGATGCAGAGTCACGATTCAAGTAGCTGCTGAGAAAGCCGCCTAAAACAGCGGATTCTTCCTGCGTATAAAACAATATTCTTCCCCTCCTATCGCACACGAGGGGTATTCTACCACAGACTGCGCGGATTGAGAAGTGTGGATTTTTGAAGGTTCCGATCTGCCACGCAAAAAAAGCCTGCCGCAAATGATGCAGGCGCCACCTTTAGACTGGAAAGGATACAACCATGAGCGAACATAACCATACCGGACTGGATGAGGCAGCTTCTGTTGCATCCAATACCATGCAGGCAGTAAGGACTGGCAAGGCCATTTCCGCCGCGGCAAAGGGCGCTGCGGCAGGCGGGCCCTATGGAGCTGCCATAGGAGCAGCATTGTCCGCACGAAAGCATATCGGGAAAATAGCGGTGGCCGCGCTGGTGTTACTGGCGCTGCCGCTGCTTTTTATTTTGCTCCTGCCGGGGATTATCTTTGGAAGCCTGACGGACAGCGGAGTGTCCGGAGCAGCTGGGCAGCCGATCCTTAACGATAATGCGGCCATTACGGAAAATATGAATCAGGCTGCCTTTGCAATCAATCAGATTCTCGGAGAAGGCATTGAGAATGTACAGGAGCGCATCGCCAACGATTTCGCCGGAACAGGCGGGGATCACTATGAAGTAGTCAATCCCTATGAGGGGGATCTCATCAGCAATGCCAACCTGTTTATCTCTCAATACTGTGCGGCGAAAAATCTGGACTTTGCCGCCATCTCCCTCACCGACATGGAGCAGATCCTGCGTGCGGGCCTCACGCACCTTTACAGCTTCAGCCGAACGATGGAGGTGCGTACTGTCCCTGCGGAGGAGGACGGCGAGGAAGATACGGCGGAGACATGGTACATCTACACGATCCGCTATAATGGGGAAGCCTATTTTGCGGACACCATCTTTGCGCTGACTGACGAACAGAAAGATCTGGCGGAGAATTATGCGGAAAATCTCAGCCTGTTTCTTGGCGACGGCCTGTTCCAATACGCTCCCTCCACCAACACCATTACAGCTCTTGGCGATGTGCGCTTTACCGATGGGGAAACGGAGGTCATCTACTTCAACCAGCTGGATGAACGCTATGCCAATCAGCCTTATGGCACTGACCATATTGGGGGCTATGGCTGCGGGCCAACTTCCATGGCTATTGTGGTTTCCTCACTGACCAGTGAGACGGTTGACCCTGCACAAATGGCACGGTGGGCCTATGAGCATGGCTATTGGTGCAGCAAAAGCGGCTCCTACCACACTTTGATTCCCAGCGCAGCACAGGCGTGGGGACTTTCCGTTGAAGGGTGTACTGCTTCGGAACCGCAGCGCATTCTGGATGCCCTGGCAGACGGAAAGCTGGTCGTAGCTCTGATGACCAAAGGGCATTTTACGAAGTCCGGACATTTTATCGTGCTGCGGGGCGTCCAGGATGAAAAGATCCTCGTGGCCGATCCCGCCAGTTACCGGCGTAGTCAAAAAGTCTGGGACTTGTCCATCATTCTGAACGAGGCCAGCAGACGTGCCGGCGCCGGCGGGCCGTTCTGGATTATTGGGTGAAACTGCTGACAAATATAGCAAGAGACACCTCATCTCTGAGGTGCCTCTCTAACAATGCCACGATGAAATAATCTAATCAGCGTTCATTTTCGTTCAGGATTTCCAGCATCTCTTTTGGCGTCACCACATAGGGCTTGACCGGGAAATGCTTGATGTTGCCCGTTACAAGATAAGCGTCGGTAGTTTCTCTTGCTTCCATAACCACCTCATAGAAAATTGCATCATCGGGGTCGGGGACATAGTCCTCAATCGTGGCAGCATCCAAAAAGATACCTCGCTTAATCAAGCCTGTCAGCGCAATTTCAATGTCCCGGCGGTCAAACTTAAATTTAGGGCGGTGCAGAACATCGTTGTATTCGTCCAGAATATCCTCATGCAACAGAGGAATTACACGCCCCGCAAGAGCTTCTTGCAGAATCATACCGGGAACGGAGGAAATGTTAAACAGAGCGGACACCACTACATTCGTATCAAGTACAACATAGTATTTCATGGTTACGCTCCGTTCCGAGCATTTCTTGACGCACGGTCAGCCCGGGACGCTGCAATTTCAGCATTGATCTCATCCAGCGACATATCGGCCGTGCCGTTCTGCTGTGCGGCTTCACTCAGGCTTTGCACGGCGCGGATCGCCCGCTCAGCTCTGTATTCCTGCTTGGGCAGCGTCATGGAAAAGGGAACGCCATTTACCACGACAGAGCGTTTCAAAAACATTCGGATAGCGGTGGGAAGGTCGATGCCGAGTTCATCGTAGACAGCGGCAGCCTTAGCGCGGAGATCTTCGTCAACACGCACCTGCATAACACTTGTAGCCATAAAAGCACTCCTTTCAAATATGATTGTATTGGTTTGCAATACAATTATATTCTATTATACGCAAAAAGTCAAGCATTAGTCCTTGCGTATTCCCTAATGCGTTTTAATGCGCACAAAAGTAGCAGACTATGCAGGGAAAGTCGTGTGCAGCCGCTTCGGCTATTTATAAAATGTGGTCTTCTTGAATCAGCAGAATATCATCCCGTCCTTCGGCCTGGTCGAGCATCCGCTGCGTGAAGCCGCTCTTGGAAAACAGCCCGTACAGCACCTTATACTCAGGGAAAGCCGTGCGCAGCTCCGCAGACTTTTTCACCTTCTCCTCCAGCTCATAATAGACCGTCGCATCCACCGGCTTATTGTGGTACTTGCACTCCCCGGCGAATACCTGCTTTTTCTGGTGATCCACCGCCATCACATCGATCTCCGTATCACCGTTGATGTCATTGAGCCAGTAGGAGCCGATGCGGGAGGGCACAAAGTCCACCGCCTTGCTCCGGCACAGGGAGGCAAAGATATCTTTGCAGACGTCCTCGTAGGAGAAGGCAACGAATTTCTGAATAAAGTCCTTCTCCAACTCGTCCAGAACGATCTGCTGATTGTCCAGTTCCAGTTCCCCCTTGTAGGGATAGACATAACGGAACCAGAAGCGGATGAAATTATCTGAAATGAAGTAGAGGCCCTTTCGGGACTTCTCCGGATTCTTCTCCGTGACCGGTGTTGCCTTTTTCAGAAAGTCCAGATCGATCAGCGTGGAGAGATAGGGCGTCAGCGAGGATGTCTCCATGCCCAGGGCGCCCGCAATTTTGCCCAGCTTGTGATTGCCGTCCGCAATAGCGCGAATGATGGAGAAATAGCTGTTGGCGGACTGTACCTCGTCTTTCAGTAGGAAGTTCGGCTCCTCATAGAGAAATCCGTTCTTGGACAGTACAACTTCCTGAATCTGACGGTAGAGGTCTTCCCCGGGCTCAAAAAACTCCAGATATTTCGGGACGCCGCCCGTTACGGAATACTGCTCCACCGCCTGAGAGAACGGCTGTCCCTGCACAGCATAGAGGTCTGTAAACGGCAACGGCTTCAAGCGGATCTGCGCGCTGCGCCGGCCATAAAGCGGACTGTCGTGAGAGAGGGCATGCTTCTGCATCATGCTGATCAGCGACCCGCAGAGGATCAGCATAACATTACTGTCCTTCAGGATCTCGTCCCAGGCATTTTGCAGAATGGACGGAAAGGCCGCGTTCGTCTTGACCAAGTACGGAAACTCGTCAATGACCAGCACCTTCTTTTCCTCCGGCCGGTAGTTGGCGATCTCCCGGAACAGATCCAGCCAGTCCGTGAAGGTGACCCGCTGCAGCATGGAGTTGCCCGTTACCCGGGCTACCACGCCGGCAAGACGCTTCATGCTCTGGGACTCCACTTCCTCTGTCGCAAGGAAGTAAAATGCCCGCTTATCTTTGATGAATTCTTTGATCAGCGTTGTCTTTCCGATACGTCGCCGGCCATAGATCACAACAAAGCTGCCATCCCGGCGGAATTCCTTTTCCAGCGTATTCAATTCTTCTTTTCGTCCAATAAAGTTCACCTGTGCCACCTCCAGCATCTGCGATTTGTTTATGATAAATCATATTATGATAATCTTGCTTATATTATACGCAATTTTCTGAAACTGTCAAGCGGTCTGCTATATGCGGGCCGCTTTTTCTATTCTTTACAAAAAGTTCAAAATTTAAGGGGACGATACCCCCCTTGAGCGGCGCGTAATACTACGAGGGATTTTTAAGGAGGCTCCCATGGATCAAATCAAACGAAACCTGTATGAATTGCTGTTCAGCTGCAAAGGAAACTGGCGTAACGCCATTTATGTCCCCTGTGGGCCGTGCCCACATCCCTGCAAGGTTGACCGCTCCGGCTGTCTCGCGGCGATCCGACAGGATGGCGCGCCGTTGCTCGTCGGCGTTCGGGGGTTTGAAGAAGAAACCGGAGAGCGGATCGATCCGGGAGAATGCATCGGAACGCTCAACAAGGATGCCTTCTCATCCCTCTTTTCCAGATACCTGACCTGGGAAATGACCAGTTCCGAGCAGTGTCCGATGGAATACCTCACAGATTCATCACTTTGCACCCTCGTTCCAAAATATCAGAAACAGAAAGGAGATTGACATGAAACGAATCAACATCACTTGCCCTGTCTGCGGTTCCAAGGCGTACCTTCGCCCGGCCAGCGTGGTCTACGGTGACAAGGCCCCGGACCCGGATGCCAAATACTATGTCTGCGGACGGTATCCCGCCTGTGACTGCTATGTGGCCGCGCACCGGAAAACGATGCTTCCCATGGGGACGCTGGCGGATAAGGCCCTGCGGAAAAAGCGGCACGATGCGCATGTGGCCCTGGACAGTCTCTGGAAGAATGGCATCATGAGCCGAAAAGAAGCCTACCGCCTGCTGCAGCTGTCTATGGGGCTTCCCGCCGAGGATGCGCATATCGCTAAATTCTCCGCTGCGCGCTGTGACGAGGTCATTGCGCTCAGCCGCAGGTTTCGCGCCGCCGCAGCAAGAGCGGCATAGCAAAATCAAACACAGAAAGAAGGGAAATCATGAGTATGGAATTTACCTTGAACGATCTCCAGCGCCGGAGAGTGGAGGATCACCTTGCGCTGGTAGAACAGGTGCTTCGCCGCAGCATCAAGACCAATGAGACGGTGGACGGCATGGGACATGATGATCTGTACCAGGAAGGCTGTATCGCGCTTTGCCGCGCGGCGGTTTCATACCGGGAGGAAATGGGAGCATTTCCTGCTTACGCCAGAACCGTTATCCGAAATTATTTGCTGGATCGCTGCCGTGAGATCCAATCTGCGCGAAAAAATCTGCCGTTGTTGTCGCTGGACGCTTTTGCCGAGATGGGAGCGCCGGAGCCGGTCAGCCCTTTTCACACAGAAGATCTGATCTCTGATGTTTCCTCCGACGCCCTGCTCTCCCATTTCAGGAACCGCTACCACGGCACCGCCCGGCTTGGGATTGAAGCGATGGAGCTGCGGGTCAGAGGCTACAGCTGCGCGGACATTGCCAAACTGTATCAAAAGAAACCAAACTACATCGGAGCCTGCATCTCACGGGCGGCGGAAAAGCTGCGCCGGGAGCGGATCGTGCGGGAGTTCTATACCGCCTGCACGGAACAGGATATCAAGAGCGCATAAGGAGGAGTTCGTATGGCAGAAAAAACACTTTATACGGCGTTGGGACATTTCCGCTGCCGACACGATGGCGGAGGCCGGCGTTATCCGGTCATTCTCATGGATCACCGTGAGTTCGGAATGGATCCGCAGGAGATGACGCTTTGGACTGCGCTGTGCTGGCGGCTGACAGACCGGCAGCGTGGAGAGGACTTCTATGAAGAGCTCTCCAACGGAATGGAGCTTTTCCCTCGGCGCAGCTTTTCAGACTGCCTTGACCGGCTCGTAACGCGGGGGCTTGTTGCCAAGGGCAGCGGCACGACGGATTTTGACGCGCTCTATGACCTTCTCGGCGAGCTTTATGTTGTTCCCATCTCAAGCAGCTTTCCCCTGAAGGTGGTGACCTTTCTGAAACTGCTGTGCAGCGGAACGGCTCCTGGGTCGGCTGCGGCACTCTTTCGGCGGGATCGGCGCACAGAGCCGGAACGGCACATTATGGACCTCAGCCGCTGCGCGCCGCTTTCCACGGCGGAACTGGTTCGATGCGCGGAATGCGATATTTCGGCTACCGTCGGCAGTCAGCAGACGCTTGCGCTGCTGTATGGCGATCAGGAGACGACCAGTGACAACATCGTATCGGAAATGCGGACTGCCGCAGCTTGTCAGTCTGTGACAGCGGCGGTTGCCAATCTCTATCTTCGCAAGCAGGTCATCTTTGAGAGGGCCTGTGCATGAGCGGGTTTGAAAACTGGCCTGCTCCGATCCTGCGGCGGTGGCTCTTCCGCCGCCGCGGGGCCGGTCATTTTCCTGATAGGGCTGGCAGGCCGTATTGCCCTGCACGACCCAACGCTTCTGACGCTCAGCACCTTATTGGCAACCTGCATAGTCGTTCGATGTATTCTGCTGTTTCAAGCGATCCGTCAGGGGGACTATGAAACGGTGGAGGGCGTGTGTGTCGCTATCAGGCGAGCGCCCCTGGGCGGTCACCAGCGTATCCGGCTGATGGATGATTCCGGCACTGCGCATGACCTCCTGCTGGATCGGCGTCAAAGATTTCTGATTGGCAGCAGCTACCGCATTTACCTTCAAAGCTCTCCCGGAGCCTCGCTGCCGGAAGCGAGGATACCCCATGGCGCGCTGCTGGGGCTGGAGGATCTTGGGGAGTGCCGGCCCGAATCGGAGATAGACTGTCAGGCTGCTGCACAGGAAGGCTCAGATATCATAAAAACGGAGAGATTCAATGAGCAAGCGTAAGAAAGTTCCGAATTCCCACGATGGATATGCTGTTACCTGCAAAAAAACAGCGCACCGTTCCGTATTTACTAAGCAGAAAGGAATCTACAACAATGACTTTTGCAAAAACCTTTGGGCAGCGTCATGTACTCCGTTTTTTGAGCAGTCATATTGATCTTTCTGGCTGCCGTATTACCGCAGCTTCTCCTGTCGGTCTGCGGGTGTCCGATGGCGTACATCAGCTTTGCCTGAAAAGTGAGGATGGCTGCATTCAGCGAGGGGACAATCCACACAGCGTAGCGCCGGAGGTCATTGAAGTCTACGGGAGCACATCGCGCCGAACCGCTATGACTAAACGCGGGGAATTGAGCCGGATGCCCCGCAGGCTTACGTTGCAGCAAACTGTGGAATTGCCGGAAAGCCTCTTGCGTCACTTTCTCTCGCACCCGCTGCTCTCCGATGTTGATGTGCGCCGCCTTGTGGATACCGGAAGTGTGGATGAGGACGCTTACACGAGTATGCTCCTATGGTTTCTTGCGGCAGGCGGTGATGGGCACCGGCTTATTTTCGGCGGCTGTGATGAAGTAGGCGCCTATATGGAGCTGACCCTCTGGCATAACACCGCTCATGCTGAAACCTTCCAGTTCTATCTCAGCGATCACCCCTGTCCCGGCTATGCAGAATGAAAGGAGCTTGCTTATGAACACAGAAAAATTAGGGCAAATCCATCTGCCCTCTCCGGAGGACACCGACCCACACCCCCGCTTGCTTCTCAACGGCCGCGGCATTCACGCCGGCGAGACCTTCCATGCGCTCTTTCCGGATGGATGGCGGGAAATCACCATAGAAATGAGCTGGGAACCGGAGGGGCCCGGCTGCTGGTACATCTCCACCCCCGGTTTTACCCACATCTGTCCCATCGGTCTGTTCGTAAAGGAATAGGCCGGGACACAATATCTATAAAATACGCCGCGAATAAATACTATATATTGTGTTTCTTGCTTGACACGAGCCATATCCTGTGGTACAATGCCCCTGTAAATGAGTTTTGCGCAATTTCCCTTATTGGGGCATGGACTTAGATCCGTGTGTGGAGCGATCCACCTGCGCACGCTGTCAGGTTTGTACGCAAGTGTCAGTAGGACGACTGTACCCTTATTGGGTATCTGCCGCTTTACTGGCACTTTTTATATATAAGTATTGCCCTCGCGGCAGAAAGGAGTTGTATGGCAGAAGTCCATGTTTTCGGTCGGGTGACCAATGACCTTCAGCTGAAAATGAGTCACAGGCAAGTCCCCTATGTGTCCTTCGGTCTGGTCGAATGGATCGGGCGCAGGGATACCGGCCACAGACAGTACTTTGAGGTCTGGGCATGGGGAACGGCTGCATTGTCGCTGGCGGATGCAGAGATCCACAAGGATTCCCGCATCTGGGTCCAAGGCTTTTTGGAACTGGTGGACTGTACCAGAAACGGCGGAAGCGAAAAGGACAAGCGGCTGAAGCTCAGCCTGACGGGATGGCAGACGAAGCCTCCCCGTACAGCGCAGAGACCCGCACGAAAGCAAAGCCCCGGCGCTGCCCAGCCGCCGCTGCCTCCTGTGGAGGTCGTGGACGGAGATCGGGAACGCCTGCCGGAATAAGCGTATTCCGGCAAAGTGAAAAAGAGGAACCGCGTGATGTGTTTTAAGAGATTCTGGACACATACGCGGTTCCTCTTTTTTTGTTTTCCAGATTATTTTTGAAAGGTGGCAACTGAAATGAAAAAAGAATCTCCCTTTTGGAGCAGTATCTCGCTTCTCATCGGTATCGTGATCGCCATTCTCGCGCTCATCCGCGGACGGATGCGTCTCCCCCTGCTGCTGGCGGTGTTTGCCCTCTGGCTGCTGTGGTGGCTCTTGACGCAGGCTCTTCCACTCTGGCGCAATAACCGTGCCTACCGCGCAAAAGAGGCTCGGCTCCGCGAGCAGACTGCGGCGGCAAATGGCGGCGGTCAACTGGCAGACGCGCTGCTGTGCCATGTAAACTACCGGATCACCGCCATGCTCCACGCCGCATATCCCAACGCCCGTTGGGAGTGGCTGGCGGACAAGCCCTCCCGCTTTGCGATGGAGGGCGGCACGGCCCGTATCCGCGTCTATGGTATTCCGGATTTTGATTACGCCGATGTGAAGCTGGATCAGAAGGCAAATCTGGACTGTTCGCTTGTCAAGCTCTCTCCGCTGGTGGCTGGGGCATCGGACACACAGCCGCCAAACCGGCAGTCGGTAAACCCTCGCGTCTGGTTTGAGACACGGGGCCGCGCCGTATTGGAGGCGCTGGTCACCGACCTGAACTCCAGAGGCCACAGCAGCCTGACCGTGCAGGAAAACGGTGAGGTTTTTGTGCAGGCCAAGGAAAACGAAGCGGAACCGGCAAAGGAAACCTTTCTGGACTTTCCTGAAAAGGTCTACTGGCCGCAGCTGGTCAAGGTTTTGGAGGAAGAAGGCTACGCTGCCGACGCAAGAGACGCGGATATCCTCGTTTCCTGGTGAGCGGCAGAGAAAGGATGTGGAACAACAATGAAAACCGGACTTACCATTGAGCAGATGGCGCAGGAGCTTCTGCGTCAGAGCAAGGCCAAGCAGGACTACCTGGTGAACACCGGAAGCCTGTCCCTCTCGGTCACCTCGGACGCGCCGCAGCTCCGTGTCACGGAGAATGGGCTGGATAAGATCACGCCCCTGGATATTCGCCAGACGGCGCACCGCCAGCTGGGAACCTATCTCGGCATTCCGCAGAAGTATTATGAGCTGATGCGCACGGATGCGCCGGAGCTTTTGGCCTATAACGCCAACTACTGGTTCTCCCAGAAAAATGAGCTTCGGACGCTCCGCACGATGGATGGCTGCGCCCGCGCGTTTCTCAGCAACCGCTACCGCCGCATTGACAATCTGGACATTGCCAGTGTAACGCTGCCCGTCATTGGGGAGCTGCCGGAGGCACGGTTCGTCAGCACGCAGATCACCGACGATTTCATGTATATCAAGGTGGTCAATCCCCGCTTGCAGGCGGATGTTGTCCCGGGCGATGTGGTACAGGCCGGCGTTATTATCTCCAACAGTGAGACAGGGCTGGGCTCCGTTACCATCCAGCCGTTGATCTACCGTCTGGTGTGCTCCAATGGCATGGTGATCAACGACGCCAAAACCCGCCGCAATCATGTGGGGCGCGCCGCGACCAGCGAGGAGGACTTTTCCATCTATTCCAATGAAACACTGCTGGCAGACGATCATGCCTTTGTGCTGAAAATCAAGGACACTGTCCGCGCCGCCATCTCTGAGGCAAGGTTTGCCCAGGCAGTGAGCCGGATGCGGGAGAGTACGGAGGCCATGCTGGATACCAAGCAGCTCCCTGCCATTGTCAAGCTGGCTTCTTCCAGCTTCGGCATTACGGAGGACGAGAGCAACGGCGTTCTGGAGCATCTGATCACCGGCGGCGATTTTTCCCTCTATGGTCTCGCTAATGCCGTGACCCGCTTCAGTCAGGATGTTGAAAGCTACGACCGGGCAACGAAGCTGGAGGAGATCGGGTACAGCGTTATGACGATGTCGCCCGCCCTCTTCCGGCAGATGAACCGAACGGAACTGCTGGCCGCCTGAGCGGTCGGAATATTTTTAAGGAGGACACGATTATGTACGAACAGACCAATACCATGATGGAGACCAAGACCATTTTCCAGATCCCGCAGCTTCTTGACGGAGATGACTTCACCAGCGAAGACCTTGCGGATGATATGGAGGGTCTTCGCCTGAGTTTCACCCGCATCAAGATCCCCGGCGGCGGGCACCTGCAGTTTGAGATCCCGTCCGGAAACCCGGATGTGCCGGACTATGCTCCCTATCTGGAGGGCGTCATTCTCTACAGCCACAACTCCAATGCCTACTGGCCGGAGGGTAGCGAGTATGATGATGACCAGCCGCCCCTGTGCCAGTCTTTCGATGGGAAGGTCGGCTACGGTGAGCCCGGCGGCACCTGCGTAGACTGCGTTCTCAACCAGTTCGGCAGCGACGGGAACAACAAGGGGAAGGCGTGCAAGAACATGAGAATGCTCTACCTGCTGCGCAGCGGCGAGTATATGCCCATTCAGATCGCGCTGCCGCCTACCAGCCTGACGCCCTATACTCGCTTCGTCAATGAAGCGTTTCTCTCCCGCCGCCGCAAGGTTTGTACCGGCGTGGTGCGGATCGGGCTGAAGAAGGCCGTCAGCGGCAGCCACGAATACTGCGTCGCCACCTTTACCAAGATCGCCGATTTCGCCGGGGAAGACCTGGCGCATATCCGCGCTTACGCGGATGGCTTTGTGGCACAGATCAAGGACATCAACGCGCAGAGAGCGCAGGCAGGCGCCGCAGCCTCCAGCATCATCGGGGACGGCGATGCCTCGCATCTGGAGTTGCCTGACAACGGCGCGCACTTTGCGTTAGGGGCGGTCATTGATGGAGAACGGGAAGAACTTCCCGCCTGATACGATCCCCCGCATTGAGGAAGAAAAACGGGAAACAGGGCCTCCGCCGGAGGCCCCTGTTCCCGTCCCTCTGACCGAAGCGCAGCGCCGCTTTGCCACCCAGTACCACGCCCTGATCTATGGATTTCTTCTGGAAAAGAAGCTGGAGATCCGGGAGTATTACGATATTGCGGCAATCGGCTATCTTCACGCTGTCCAACGCTATTTTACCGAAAAGAGTCTGCACAGATACCGTTTCTCCACGATTGCGTGGCGCTCCATGAACAGCAGCCTGAATACCTTCCGGCGTCAGGAGCAGCGGCGGCAAAGCCATGAGTTTTCCTGTCAGGCTGCGCATCCGCCGCCTGACGACGCCTTTGATGCACTTCAGGCGAGGCTGCTGCTGCACGATCTGTTTCTCCTCGCGGATGAAGAGCAGGCTCTTTTGATCCGCCACCGTCTGCACGGCTGCAGTCTGGCAGAAACCGCGCGGAGGGAAGGCATGAGCGTCAAGCGGGTGCGACATCGGCTGAAAGCGTTGTACCGCGCCTATTTTGCGCAGAAAGAAAACAAAAGGAGTTGTGACCCATGAAAAATATCCGTATCGTTCACGGAACCCTGATGTATCCGCTGGAGGTCGGCAGCCGCGCCCTCATCTTTGAAGAGGGGCGGTATCTCCACACCTCTAAGGTAATCGCCATTCATGGCGTGACGCCGCAGCAGATCCGTTTTGAGACGATGAACTCCCATTACTGCCTGCTGGCTCCCTCCTCGCCGGTCGCGGCTGATGTGCCGGTGACGGTCGTAGAGCAGGCGGCGTAACATTTTGGTTGAAAGGCACAGTACCGTTGTGGTGC
>ENA-OOXM01002263-OOXM01002263.1-human-gut-metagenome-genome-assembly--contig:-NODE-2263-length-12759-cov-3.034792_pt1 | contig 12759 bp, 10 predicted proteins | sample MGYA00241589_ERZ501347 | MGnify/ENA primary metagenome ERZ501347 (study PRJEB25962, sample SAMEA2042832) | human gut metagenome | biome: human gut; feature: human-associated habitat; material: faeces...
TGCGGCAGCGGCGGGTTAACTCTCCCCCGCGAGAACTTCGGTCACGGGGATGGTTTTCGGGCTTATTCCCCTCGGGAATGTTTCCCGAGAAACAAGCCAACAGCAGGCTCAGCCTGCACAACAGTAAATTAAATAAGCCTGCCCGAGAACAGTTTGCCGTATTGCCTCGGACAGGCAATAAAAAGCGTTTCCTGTGCGGCACCGTCACGCGGACGGGCGCGGACGGCTTTTGCCGTTCTGCCTTCAATCCGGCTGAATAACTCCCGCCGCAACGGAAGCGGCAAGGCGCACGTTGTTATAAACAAGCGCGATATTCGCCTTCAGGCTTGCGCCCTCCGTAAGCTCCGCAATGCGCGCAAGCAGGAACGGGGTAACATCCCTGCCCGTGATGCCGTTCTTTTCGGCCTCACGCAAAGCCTTCGTGGTTGCACGGTCGATCATGTCCTCGTCGGCTTCGAATTCTTTCGGAATCGGGTTCACAATAACCATGCCGCTGCGCATGGGAATATTTGCCATTGCGCCGACCATATCCGAAAGCTCCTCAACCGAATCGCATCTGCAAGGGGTGTTATAACCGCTGTCCCGCGTGTAAAATGCGGGCATTTTGTTCGTGCGGAAGCCGACAACGGGCACACCCTGCGTTTCAAGATACTCAAGCGTCAAGCCGATATCAAGCACACTCTTTGCCCCCGCGCAAACGACTGCAACAGGCGTTCTTCCAAGCTCCGTAAGGTCGGCGGAAATATCCATGGTTGTTTCCGCGCCGCGATGCACACCGCCGATGCCGCCCGTTGCAAACACTTTTATGCCCGCAAGGCTTGCAATGAACATCGTTGCGGCAACCGTCGTTGCGCCGTCCGCACCCTTTGCCATGATATAAGGAATATCGCGGCGGCTGACTTTTGCAACATTCCGTCCTTCCCTGCCGAGATACTCGATCTGTTCCTCGGTAAGGCCCGCGCAAAGCTGACCTCCGATGATCGCAATCGTTGCGGGAACCGCGCCGTGCGTACGTGCCAGACGTTCGCACGCAAGAGCCGTTTTGACGTTCTGCGGATAAGGCATTCCGTGCGCAATAATCGTGCTTTCAAGCGCAATAACGGGTCTTCCCAGCGCAAGTGCCTCGCGAACTTCATCAGAAAGTTTAACGTTGTAATTCATTTTTATGACCATGACTTTCGCTTCGGCGAAAGTCTCCTTTCTTTTCTTTGCATTTTGCAGCCGGCTGCGGCCGGCTTCGTTGTAAAATCCCTGTCGGAAAGCTGCCCGAGGTTCGGATTTAAAGTTTAATGTTCAAATCTTTTTCCCGGTTCCCTTTCGGTGCAAACTGTTATGACTCCGTTATATCCTCAACTTATCCACATTCAAAGCCGCGTTTAACAGGCATTTTTTGCAAAAAGCTCCCCGATTCGGGCAAGTTATCCACATTTTTCCACTGTTCGGACGTGTTATCCACACGAACCTGTGGATAATGTGGATTATTTTGATGCAGTCTTTCCGCATCGTTTTCAACACTCGAAACTTTTGTTCAGTTCTCGTCGGTTTCAATAAAAAAATCCACAACTTTCCTGTCGGAAATCACACGGCGGATATAATTTGATATCTCCGCATGACGGGGAAAATCGCGGTACGCAAGCATATCCTCAACGCTTTTGAAGTCGGCAACAAGAGCCATATCAAAGCTTGCGGGGCTGCCGAGAACATCCTCGCCGATGCTGAGCTTCAGAAGCGTCGGCGCAACGCCGACAAGTGCACGAAGATTTTCCGCCGCAAAGCGCATGTTCTCCGCTTTTGTTTTGCCTTCCGCATTGTCAAGAAATTTCCACATCACAATGTGCTTCAGAATTTTCACGGGTATTTTCCCTCCAAAGGAATTATTCCGAAAGGCTGCCTTGTTTTTTGCTCGGCAGCAAATGCCTTTCGTATGCGGTTATTATACCATATTTGTATAGGGCGGGCAATGTTCAATTGGGAATCGGCAATCAATAATGAGCAACTGCCGCTTGATTTTTGGCATTAATGTGACAAAATTGAAACATTATTTGTTTGCTGTTGCTTTTCGTGTCGGAGTGTTATATAATATTAGCACTCAAAGAGAACGAGTGCTAATAACCCGATTTGAACCGCCGAACCTCAGCCCCTCGGCGGGCGGGGAAGCACCTTCCCGTGCCTCTCTGATAACGCCCCGTTTCATTCGGGCAGCAGTTTGATGCAGCCCCGTTTGCACGGGACAATGTTTCTGATTAAAAGGAACACCGTTACGGAAACAATACCTCAAGGAGGTTTACCTTATGAACGCTAATAAAATGACCCAAAAAACCCTTGAAACCCTTCAGCAGGCGCAATCGCTTGCCGAGGAGCGCAGGAATACCCAAGTCGGGCAAATTCACGTTTTTCATGCGCTTCTTGACGATCCGGATGATTTGAACGCCCAGCTTATGGCATCCATGGGTATTTCCACGGATGAACTCCGCGCCGCAATCGACACGGAGCTTGACAAACAGGCAACCTTCGGAAGCAGCGGCGGCGGGCAGGTTTATATGACTCCGGAGCTGAACTCCGTGCTCACCCGCGCCGAAGAGGAAGCAAAGCGCATGGGCGACAGCTTCGTTTCCGTTGAGCATATCATGCTCGGCCTTATCGAACGCGCCGACTATGTTGTGAAACCCCTGCTCAAGCGGTTCGGAATCGTCCGCGACAAATATCTTGAAGCGCTGAAGGCCGTCCGCGGCAACAGCAGGGTGAATTCCGATAATCCGGAAAGCACCTATGATGTTCTTAACAAATACGGACAGGATCTGACCGAACTTGCCCGGGCGCAGAAGCTTGACCCCGTTATCGGCCGTGATAACGAAATCCGCAGCGTTATCCGCATTCTTTCACGAAAAACGAAGAACAACCCCTGCCTTATCGGTGAACCCGGCGTCGGCAAAACCGCAATTGCCGAGGGGCTTGCTCTCCGTATCGTGCGCGGCGACGTTCCCGACAATCTGAAGGATCGCAGACTTTTTGCGCTGGACATGGGTTCCCTTGTTGCGGGCGCAAAATATCGCGGTGAATTTGAAGAAAGGCTGAAAGCTGTGCTTAACGAAATCAAGCGCAGCGAAGGCAGGATCATCATGTTCATCGACGAACTTCACACCATTGTCGGCGCCGGCAAGACCGACGGCGCAATGGATGCGGGCAACATTCTGAAGCCCATGCTTGCACGCGGCGAACTGCACTGCATCGGCGCAACAACGCTTGACGAATACCGCAAATACATCGAAAAGGATGCTGCACTCGAGCGTCGTTTCCAGCCCGTGACCGTTGCCGAACCCTCCGTTGAGGACACCATTGCCATCCTTCGCGGTTTGAAGGAACGCTATGAAGTTTATCACGGCGTCAAGATTCACGACTCGGCACTTATTGCCGCCGCAACGCTTTCCGACCGTTATATTTCCGACAGGTTCCTTCCCGACAAGGCTATTGACCTTGTTGACGAGGCATGTGCGCTCATCAAGACGGAAATGAACTCCATGCCTTCCGAAATGGACGAAATTTCCCGGGAAATAATGCGTTTGGAGATTGAAGAAACCGCTCTTACCGGCGACAATGACGAACACACGCAGGAACACCTTGCCGAAATTCGCCGCGAGCTTGCCGAAAAGCGCGACAAGTTCAACAACATGAAAGCGCGCTGGGACAACGAGCGCAATGCAATTTCAAAGGTTCAGCAGCTCCGTGAACGCATTGAACAGGTTAACGCGGATATTGCCCGCGCAGAAAACGAATACGATCTTAACCGTGCCGCTCAGCTGAAATACGGCGAGCTGCCCGGCCTGCAAAAAGAGCTGCAAAAGGAAGAGGCTCTTGCCGCAAACCGCGAAAACAGTCTGCTCCGCGACCATGTTTCCTCCGAGGAGATTGCAAAAATCGTTGCGCGGTGGACGGGCATCCCGGTTTCAAAGCTCATGGAAAGCGAGCGCAAGAAACTTCTGCGGCTTGACTCCCAGCTGCATAAACGCATTGTCGGACAGGATGACGCCGTTCAGCGCGTTTGCGATGCAATTTTAAGATCCCGTGCAGGCATACAGAACCCCAATCGTCCGATAGGTTCGTTCCTGTTCCTCGGCCCCACCGGTGTCGGCAAAACGGAGCTGTGCAAAGCGCTTGCCGAGGCACTGTTTGACGATGAGCGCAGTATGGTTCGTATCGATATGAGCGAATACATGGAGCAATACTCCGTCTCCCGTCTTATCGGTGCCCCTCCGGGATATGTCGGCTATGACGAAGGCGGCCAGCTCACCGAAGCCGTTCGCAGGAAACCCTATGCAGTGCTTCTGTTTGATGAAGTTGAAAAGGCGCATCCGGACGTTCTGAACGTTCTGCTCCAGGTGCTTGACGACGGCAGAATTACGGACGGACAGGGCCGCACCGTTGACTTTAAGAATACGATCATCATTTTGACGAGCAACATCGGCAGCGATTTGATCCTGAGCAGCATGGCAAAGGACGGCAGGATAACGACCGAAACCGAGGAGCTGCTGCACAAGCTGCTGCGCACGAAATTCCGTCCCGAATTTATCAACAGGCTGGATGAAATCGTGTTCTTCAACGCCCTTTCCGATGCGGATATGCACGGCATTGTTGACCTGCTTATTGCGGACCTTGCAAAGCGTCTGCAGGCAAACCGCCTGAATCTCAGCGTTTCCGAAAGTGCAAAAGCCGCCATCATCAAAAACGGTGCCGATCCGCTGTTCGGTGCCCGTCCGCTCAAGAGATACATTCAGGGGCATATTGAATCCCTGCTTGCGCGGTTCATCATTGAAAATTCGCCCGAGGAAGGTTCAACCCTGACCGTTGATGCGGATGAAAAAGGCAGCTTCATTATCGGGGAAAAGCAATAACGGAAGCGCGGCGGGAACCGTATGAATTTCTCCCTTGTCAACCCATCGGTTCCCGAATTTCCGAATTCCGATTTTTTCATCCCGATTTTTCATTACGAAGAAAGAAATCCCCCGCGTGCAAGGGAGGCATACGCGGGGGATTTTTTTCGGCTCAGTGCCGACAGCCGGTGCAGCTCGCGGAACACGCAAACACGGAATCCGCAGAAAAACACCAATCATTTATGTTGCTTTTTCAGTCCTCGTTCACAAGCATACTTATTGCAGCTATGACTTCTTCCAACGACTGTTTTTTCAGCGAGTAGTACGGTCGTCCGCTTTCTGCATTGCATTCCACAAGTCCAAGCGTTAAAAGTTTTGACATATGATAAAAGACTTTTTGTCTCGTCAATCCGAATTTATCGGCAATCTCGCCCCCGGACATTGTCTTTCGCTGCGCTATCGCTTTTAATATTTCAAAGCGAATCTCGTCCGAAAGTCCGCTGAATATTCCGACTACGCGTGACGTACTGCTTTCGTTTGAAACACTTTCCATATAATCCCTGAAGCCCAAACCAAGCCACATCTCCCCTGCACAACCTTTTTCACCGATGCAAATTCTTTTGTCCCAGTAAGACATGGCAAGCATAAGTCCGTTGTGTATCGAAGGGAATATTGTAAAATCGCACTTCGGCATTTTCAAACGTGAATGTTCAGATACATAAGTGCATACATCGCCAACCTCTTGAATATCACGTTCCCACTTTTTAACATCCTCTTCAAAACGCACCAGCTTTTCACCGACAATTTTGACAATCGGACTCATAAAATGCTCAAGCCGCATGCAATTCTGCTCGTAGTTGCTGCAGCATTCCACAATACTCAGCTTGTTCATGCCGCTTATCGGCAATTTCATTACATACTCCACAAGGCTCTCGTAATCAAAATTCTGTGAGTTGTCAAAATTTTGCATATGACAGCACATTTTTTTGATACGCTGCTGCGGGTTCATATTCAAAAGCTCCTCAAAAAAGAACTTGCCCGATTGAGCTTCGCCCATGAAGGTATACGGCATTATGAGCATTCTGGCAATGCTGCAATGAGTCGAAAGATCCTTAAAAAAGTATTGCAGCTCCGATTCGTCAACATGAACGGCTTCATCCAATTCTTTTTCAAATTCTATACCTTTGCGCAAAATTTCCTTAATTTTTTTTCTCAAATACGGGTGTCTCTCGCAAGCCTCTTGTTCATTAATATAGATTCTTTCTCCATTCGCCCTGCCGCTGAGGTAATCGAAAGCTTCAATCAGCGGTATAAGCTCCGTTCTGATTCCGTATGTGTTGCTCTGCATCGTATTCAGCACGAATTATCCTTTCAGTATTTATTCTTTCGTAAATGCCTGCCCAATCCGGCAATGCATTTCTCCGGCGCAACGGCAAAGTCAAGGTCAAATGCAATCACATCTGACCTTGAGCTTTCCGTCCCGCAAGTTCTTTTTTACTGTATATGACTGATGGAGTTCACTCTGCCTGTCTTGACTTCCGTCAGTTCAAAAGTGATGAACACTTCAGGCAGAAACCCCGAGAGCATGACGGAGTATCAGAATCGCATCCTGCGCATCCACCGTACCGTCTGAGTTAAAATCGGCTCGTTCAATTTGTTCGTCCGTCAGTGCCGCCAACCCCATTGTGTATCTCAGCACGATAATTGCATCCTCTAAGCCTATTGAATTATCTCCGTTCACGTCGCCGAGGGTTATGCCGCCGACAAAGCGCGCTATCAACTCCGGCTGTTCACACTCGGAAAACCAAGCCCAATTCGCCATGTTGAATATTCCAAGTTCAAACTCCGGTTCGGATGAAACCAGAGTTCCGTCCGGGGTGTACCAGCCGACAAACTGAGCTCCCTCACTCGGTGTCGCAACTGCATTCGTGTAGCATACGCCGCTGGCATAAGGTATTACATCCGAGAAGAAGCCCACATAGCCACTGCCTTCAGACATAAGATTGTAATCCACTCCATACCTTTCGGAACGCCAATGACTCTGTTTAAGCCTGTTGTTGGATGTGGCAAGCGTCCAGATGTTTCCGCAGCCGCTTATGTCAAGCTCGCTGAGACAGTTGTTTTGGCAGAATATCGAATCAATTCCATTAAGGTTATCAGGAAGAATCAGCGATGTAAGCATGTTATCATTGCATCCAATGGATCTGGCCGACGCCTCGCTTAAATCCAGTTCGGTCAGATTATTACCCATAACAACGATGTCCAAAAGGCCGGTGCAGCCCGTCAAATTGATTGCATCAAGACTGCATTCTTCCACCGAAAGAAAGTTCAAAGTATCGATGCCATGACAATCGAGCACGCCGCTCAAATCCTGATATGAAAGATCCAGACCGTACAATTGCGTTCCTCTGTACATTTGTGCATCGAATGAAGTTATCCGGTTCCCGGGTGCGGTTATAAGTCCGATATTCGGGCAGTTTGGCAATTCCAGCTCTGTAAGAAGGTTGTAGTCGAAAGCAGCTATATGAAGAGCCGGAAGGTCTCTCACGTTTGCCTCGGAAATCTGATTATTGTCCAGTGTTAAAGTATACAGTTCGTTGCAGCCGGACACATCAAAACCTGTGATCCTGTTCTCGTAAGCAGCAAGTGTATACAGTTTTGTACATCCGCTCACGTCAAGCTCACCAACGACATCGGAGGCTTGGAAGTATACCGAACGCAAATGTCCGTCCGAAGTCCATACGCATTCCGTCGAATAGCCGTTGCTGTCTGTACCGGTCCATGTGGTGGGATCGTAAGGGGAATAGTTTTCGGAAATCTTGTTACCGTTCTTGATATTGTTCTCGTCCGCAATCTCCAAAAAATTACGGATTTTCCAATAATCATGCTCGTCATAGCCCTCCGGCGTTTCCCCAACGCCTGTAACCGGAACGGCAGCCACGATGAACAACACGGTGAGCACAAGTGCAAAGATGCGTTTCTTCATAGTCTTTTTCCTCCATTCAACTCTGTTTTCATTTCAACGTCAATTGTTTGAAAAGACCGCACAGTGTCCTTTCATGTATTTCTGAGGCACGCGGAAGCTTAGCACAAAACGAAACGCCGTACGGCTATGTCTGCATGCTGTTGCCTCGAGGGAAATATAACCCTGACGGTTTAACGTATGCCACAGCTGCCGTCCCTCATGTACACATTATATGAGACATATTTGGGCATGTCAAGTTTTTTTGTTACATATTAATAATATATTTTTCTGGTGTCTCTGCGGTGTGCCGACCGCTTGTTTCCGACTTGGTTTTATCATGGCAATGGTTTATTCTTCACTTCCGATTCCCGATTTTTCATCACGAAGAAAAAAGAAATCCCCCGCGTGCAAGGGAGGCCTGCGCGGGGGATTTTTTCACGTTGTGAAGCTGAGCATGGCTGATGTAACCTTTTCAGGTTATATAACGGTTACAGAGCGTTTCTCATTGCCGTCAATGCGTCGGCTGCGGAGATATCGCCGCTGTTGTCGAAATCGCAAAGTGCGATCCTGTTCTCGGGCAGTTCCGAAAGACCCATCGCATGGCGCAGGATCATCAGTGCGTCGGACACCGTCAAAGCACCGTCGGCATCGGCATCGCCCATAAGGTCATAGCGGGCGAATACGCTGATATTGCCGACAACGGGGCTGTTATTTCTTCTGCTTCAGCGAATCGTATCCGAACCTGCCTACGGGCAGCAGCTCGCCGAAGAATTCGGAATGACAACCTGCTCACTCCCGGGGAGCGGGCTGTCTGTTCGCTCTCCGGTTTTTGTTATTGTTTTCAATTTCCGGTATCTTTTCGGATTTTCAGCACGAGCACAGTGTCAACTTCATCCGGCAATGCGTAAGTATAAACCGGGTTTGCGCCGAAACTTACAAGCGGTGTTTCGCGATACAGCACCGAATTCCATGCCTCCCCGCGGCGAAGCTCGCTGCCCGTTGCCGCAAGCCGCACCGACTCAAGCGCATCAGCCCGTATCCCGAAAAGCGGCAGCGCACCGAGGGCCGGTTCGAAAACATGCGCAAAAACCGTCCGAAATTGTTTATCCTCCTGCATTTCAAGCGGCTCCGTATATCTTCCCCATTCGGGTTTTTCAATTTCGCTGTGTCCGCAGTTGTAAATGCTGCATCCGTTTTTCGAAAGCCACGCGCCGACTTTCCGAAGCACTTCAATCGCCGTTTCGGGGAAGTTTCCCCGTGCATCCGGGCCGATGTTCAAAATCATGTTTCCGCCCTTTGAAACGCATTCAACAAGCTTTTTGATTACGAGTGCTGCTGATTTATAGTTTTTGTCGCTTTCGCAATAACCCCAGTGATCGTTCAGCGTTGCGCAAAGTTCCCACGGAACGCGCTCCCCCTGCTCATCGAATATGCCGTGCGGCGGAATTATCTGCTCCGGGCTTACAAAATCTCCGCTGTACGGCAGAGGCGAGGCGGTTGCAATGCTTCCGTATTTTTCGCCGGAACCTTCAAGCCTGTTGTCAATGCAGACATTCGGCTGATATTTACGCACCATTGAAATGAGGTCGGAAGCCCGCCATTTTTCGCCCGCCATATCATCATAGGAAAAATCGAACCAAAGCAGGTCAAGTTTGCCGTAGCCGGTAACGAGTTCCTTTACCTGCCCGTGCATGAAGTTAAGATAGTTGTCAAAATCAATTTGTTCGCCGCTGTATTCTTCGCGGCCGCGCATCGGGTGATGCCTGTCCGCATATTTCGGGAAATCCGGATGGCTCCAATCAGGCAGCGAAAAATACAGCCCGACGGCAATTCCTTCCGCACGGAATGCTTCCAGAAACTCACGCACAATATCCCGCCCGAAACGCGTGTTTGTGGATTTATATTCCGTCAATTTGCTGTCAAAAAGACAGAAACCGTCGTGATGCTTCGCCGTTAAAACAGCGTATTTCATTCCCGCCTGCCTGCAAACCGATGCCCAGCGTTTTGCATCAAAATCAGTCGGGTTAAACTCATCAAAGTATTTTTTGTATTGCTGAACGCTCATTTTTTCATTGGACATCACCCATTCTCCCCTTGCGGGAATTGCATAAAGGCCCCAGTGGATGAACATTCCGAAGCGCATCGCGCAGAATTTCCTTGTTCTTTCGTAAATTTCCCAATTCATTTCCGTCTCCGTTCAAAAAATCCGATTTCGCAAACGCTGTGTTCGCAAACACTGTGTTCCCCCGTCCCGGAGCATGTTGTTTTGAGCATGTTATTTTGTTTTGCGAATAAGGTTTTCGGCGGGCTCGAACGAAAAATCCGTATCCAGCGGGAAGATCGGACGCGGAATATGCCTGTAGTCAAGGCTTGTCAAATCCTCGTTCGTGCTGCCCTTTGAAAGTGCCATAATGCTGCGTTTTGCATATGCTGCCTGCTGCGCGGTGAGATAACCCAGTTTGCATACCACAATCTGCATATCGGCAGGGTTCCTTCCCAAATCGTCGAACACGGCAGGCAAGCCGTAACCGATATGGTTTTCGCTCAGCACAATATCAACCCCGCATGAGCGGAAAAGAGCAATATCGCCGACTCCGTGAAATTTATTCCAGCCTTTGATATAGGCGAGAACCGTTCCCTTTGCCGTAATCGGAACCGAAGAGCTTCTGTCGAACTTTGCTCCGAAAGTCAACGTCAGCTCCTGCCCGACCTTGTCCCTGCAAAGAAGGGTTGCTTCCGGGTCGTAGATTCCGCCGAATACCACAGGCGTTTCAAGCTCGTCGGTACGTGGATCTTCCATTATGCGGCGCAGGAAGCCCGTGCAGTCCGATGTTGAACCTGCTGTCGGGTTATCTCCCGAATCCGAAAGATAAATCGGAAACGGACCGCCGGTTCGAACCCCTTCGAATGCCGCATCCAGTGCTTCCGCTTCGGAATATGTTTCCGTTTGAAAGCAAAAATCATCGCGGCGCGCCCACAGCTCCTCGGCAAGGCGAACTGCGCATTCATCCGCAAGAGCATGATTTTCTGCCGTGACGTACACTGCGGCAGAGCTGTTTTCATTGTCGCACCACGGAAAACCCATTAAATACGATGCCGCAAGAATGCCCGGCTCACGCTCCGCCGCCCTCGTTTTTTCGGCAAGCGAGCGCATGGGTTCCACCGTTGAAGAGGATTTTTCGCCCGCAACAAGGAAAGGAACGCGCACCCAGGCGGATTTCGCTTTCACTCCGCGTTCAAGGGCTGCAATCGTCATCTCGGCCGCTTTAACACCCGTTTCGTATCTGTCCGTATGCGGTGCGCATTTAAATGCCGCAAATCCGTCGGCATTATCGTGCATACGCTGCGTCATTGTTGTGTGCGTGTCGAGCGAACAGAAAATCGGAATTTCGGGCAGCGCGGCGCGAAGCTCCTCCAGAAGAAAGCCCTCCGCATCGCCCAAACCGTGAATATACATTGAGCCGTGCAATGCAAGTGCCGCCGCATCAAGCGGCTGCCTTTTGTTTTCCGCAACAGCGGTTTCGATAATCTCTTTTTTTATTTTGTTATAAAAATCAATATCAACCTCACCGTTCGGCACCGCGCTTGTAAAAACGGAAGGCACAACCTCGTATCCTGCCGCAAGCAGGGTCTTGATTATTCCCGTTGCGGCATCGTTTTCCTTGAATCTGTTGAAAATTTCCGCCCCGCGAATGACCGTAAATTCGCTTTCGCCCGCAATTATCGGATTGAACGAATTTGATTCATGGTGCATCGATGCAGTGAAAACCCGTTTCATACTTTTCTCCTTTACTCAATGTAATTAAATCCGTCGCATTGGACAACCATTGTTTTTCCGCACGTCAGTTTGCGGCTCAGTTCAAAATACCGTGATGTTGTTTCAACGATTGTTTTTTTCGCAGCATCCGCATCGTATGCGAACCCCGTCGGAAGGCAGGTCGCCGCTTCCTCCGCCGTTTTTGCAAAGCATCCGAAACGGCGACAGTATTCATGCTGCGCATAATAAATTTTGTACATTTCGAGCTTTATCTTCTCTTCTTCCGGCATCGGGCAGCTTTCACCGTTTTCGGTAAAAAAGACATATGCCCATGTTTCCGGGTAATGTATATCGATAAGTCCCGTTGCTGCCCAAACCCAGTTATCTTCGGGCAGGGGTTTTCCGTCCGTGCCTGTGCGTTTTGCATATTTTCCGTCGGCAACGTCAACCGTCCATTGCACGCGCGAGAAATTCATCCGCCAAACTTCACCCGTCGTCGGTGCATTGCGCACAGGATAGCAGCGTTCAAGTTCGGGAGGGTTTTTTTCTTTCGAGTAGGTTTCCGTCAATCCGGCGAACGGAATTTTAATTTCAACCGACCAAAATTTGTTGTCTGCCGCGGGATTGTTTACCTCTCCGGAAATCATGCAGGCGGTTTCAACCCCGGGCATGTTCCACGCAGTGACGGATCTTCCTCCGTTTCTGTACGGCATTGTAAGGAGCAAATCCCATTGCGTGTTGAACGCATTCATTTCAAGTTCCATGTAATTATGCGTCGATCCGCTCGGGTCAATAAAAACCTCGAAATCATTATCGTAATACATGACACTGTCGCGCTGTTTTATCGTTGCCCAGATTTCATTGCCTTCCAGCAGGGCAGCAATATAGAGGTTCCGCTCATCCCAGCAGATTTTTGCTCGGGTGCGGAAACGCGGCGTCGGAAAGTCACCGCCGCTGATGTCAACAAAATCCTCGGTAAACGGCACATTATTCCAGAACGGTTTATTAATATTTCCGTCAAGCACCAATTCGCCCGCCGCTTTCGGGCAAAAGTATATCGGCGGCTGCGGCGCGAGGCGCGGCATAGGTACGGGAGCTTCAAACATGGACTCATCCTCCGTGCTGTTTTAAATCGGCTTAAAAAAAGAACCCGAATTCCTTTTGCAAAA
>ENA-OOXM01002264-OOXM01002264.1-human-gut-metagenome-genome-assembly--contig:-NODE-2264-length-12757-cov-12.921430_pt1 | contig 12757 bp, 4 predicted proteins | sample MGYA00241589_ERZ501347 | MGnify/ENA primary metagenome ERZ501347 (study PRJEB25962, sample SAMEA2042832) | human gut metagenome | biome: human gut; feature: human-associated habitat; material: faeces...
TTTTGGAGGATTTCTTTTACCAAAAGTTACAATTTTACGACCAAAAGTTACATTTTCCTCATAAATGATTATAAATGTGCTAGATTGAATTTAATAAATGTGAAGCACAAGGAGGAATTATTATGAAGAAGGTAATATCATATTTGTTATTAGTAATAACTGTGATGACATGTACTGTCCCGTATTTAATAAAGTCAACGGAACATGTAAGTGCAGCGTCAAGTGCATGGAAATCAGGAACAGTGATAACAAGTGCCAAGGGTAAGGATTATACTTCTAATGAAGCATTGGCAGGGAAATTGGATAACATTTTTGCCGGACATATAAGTATTTATACGGATTCTGCCTGTAAAAATGAGAAAGTGGCGGCATTGGGTACATATTCGGTTGTTCCGGAAAATAAATTTTATATTGGGACATCATATTATACAGGAGAATCATGTTATGCATACGCGAATGGCGTATATTATACACTGTTTAATGAAATTGCGGGACATCATGGAAGCAGTTCAGTGGAAATAGGAATTTCTACAATATCGGAAAGTGCTTTTAATGCCGGTGGGGTAAACAATGCACCTGGCGCATACATAGTGATGGGTACCCATAAACAAATATTGTTGGGATATAATTCAGATTCAATTACGATTGTTGATGGTAATAATGATGCTAATGGATATGTATGTATACGAAAATTTACATGGAGTGATTATGAGAGTCTTACCAGGCATTATGCGGGTAGCAGCAACATAACGGTGATACAGAGAAAAGATTATTGGTCCATTTATCCTATCGATACAGAACCGCCGGTATTCTCGTCGTCTGTAAATGCAGCATCGCTTATGTGTATGGAAGATGGAGAAGATGGTTTTACAATCAGTTTTGATGTAACTGATAATTATGGAGTTACGACGTGTTATGCCAATATATGGGAATACGGTCAGACGGAAAATGACGCAAAGAAAATAGATCTGAGTCCGGATTCCAATGGACATGTGAATGCTGCAATATCGACAAGTCTTTTTGATGGATTTAAGGGAATATATAATGTAAAAATCTATGCGTTTGATGCTGTAGGAAACTGCGCAGTCGGAGAATTGAATCCGGAAACGCCTATAAATCTATATGAGAGTAATCCACAGGGAAAAATTGTGGGAACCTACAGTGCTGTTAAAGACAATGTGCCGGTTAGAGAGGCACCGTATTCCAAAGTTAATGGAAAAGACACAAAGGTTGCAAGCATAAGCAAAGACACAAAAGTTGCAATAATCGGAATTTATGTCAATGATTTTGAAAATGACTGGTATCAGCTTGATAATGGTAACTGGATATATTCAGAAAACTTAAAAAAGGTATCGGCCTGGAATCGGTACATAGAACGGTTAAATCAAATTGCCCAAAAAGGAATGTATCAGTTCTTTTGGGGACAGCCGATTTATTCATCCAATACATCGCACGGAGGCGGCGCAGCAGCATTTTCGGCAGCTAATGGACTTGTTAAAGCCGGACAGGATTATATATATGCAGCAATTGATCTGATTACTTCCTCATATAGAGCATCAAATGGTTCAACAGGGAATAGCTTTGTAATAGAGTTTAATGCTAATGGCGGAAGTTGTTATACAAGAAGTAAGATAGTTAGTGAGGGAGCGTCATATGGCTGGCTGCCTACGCCATCAAGATACGGTTATACATTCGATGGCTGGTTTACAGATGCAACTGCCGGGGAGCATGTGACGGAATCGACTGTTGCAATATCGGGCAGTGTATTATATGCTCATTGGACAAGGATAATTCTTGCATCGGGCCAATGTGGCGATAATCTTAAATATACATTATATGGAGACGGTGAATTATGCATAACAGGCAGTGGCGAAATGAGCAGTCATCCTTGGACATCAAATTATGCTGGAAGGATTGCTGATGTTAATCTCCCGGATGGACTTACAAATATTTGTAATAATGCTTTCTATCAATGTACTGGAATCGTAGCGATAGAAATACCTGATACAGTAACTGAAATAGGAAGTTCAGCATTTGATGGATGTTTGAATCTTACTGTGGTAAGCGGAATGAAAAATGTAACCAAAATAGAAAGTAGCGCATTCTACGGATGCAAGAAGTTGAGTAACATAGAATTACCTTTGTCATTAACGGAACTTGGATATGGAGTATTTAGATGTTGTACAAGTCTGACTAAGATAAAGATACCAAAATCATTGAGCAGTTGTGGAGAAGGGATATTCCGTGATTGCACAAATATAAAAGAAGTAGAATTTGAAACCGGAATAACAAAGATACCCTACAATTTATTTGATCAATATTCGGACTCAAGCTTTGGATTGGAAACAATAGAGATACCTGATACAGTAACTGAAATAGGAAGTTCAGCATTTTATGGCTGTTTGAATCTTACTACAGTAAGCGGAATGAAAAATGTAACTAAAATAGAAAGCAGCGCATTCTACGGATGCAAGAAGTTGAGTAACATAGAATTACCTTTGTCATTAACGGAACTTGGATATGGAGTATTTAGATGTTGTACAAGTCTGACTAAGATAAAGATACCAAAATCATTGAGCAGTTGTGGAGAAGGGATATTCCGTGATTGCACAAATATAAAAGAAGTAGAATTTGAAACCGGAATAACAAAGATACCCTACAATTTATTTGATCAATATTCGGACTCAAGCTTTGGATTGGAAACAATAGAGATACCTGATACAGTAACTGAAATAGGAAGTTCAGCATTTTATGGCTGTTTGAATCTTACTACAGTAAGCGGAATGAAAAATGTAACTAAAATAGAAAGCAGCGCATTCTACGGATGCAAGAAGTTGAGTAATATAGAATTACCTTTGTCATTAACGGAACTTGGAAATGGAGTATTCAGCTATTGTACAAGTTTGGAAACCACCTCCGTGCCATCCAGCTTAAATACCTGGGGGTACGGTATATACAGAGGATGTACAAGTTTAAAGTCCGTTACAATTCCGGAAGGATTTATGAATATCCCATCCGAAATGTTTATGAACTGCAGTTCCTTAACTGACATTGCACTCCCAACGACAATGAAAGTAATTCGTTCATCGGCTTTTGAGGGAAGTGGATTAACTAACATTACACTCCCTTATGGATGTACGGAGGTGCAGGCATCAGCATTTAAGAACTCAGTTGGCTTAATAAGTGCAAATATACCTGACAGTGTTACATCTTTGGGAAGCAGTATATTTGAAGGCTGTTCATCATTAACAGATGTCAATCTCGGACGTAATATATCATCAATACCGCAGAATGCATTTAAGAATTGTGAATCACTGAAAAAACTTGTTGTTCCGTATTACACTACTGAGATTGGAAATAATGCATTTAATAATGATACGGCATTCACAGAAATAACAATTCCACGTAATGTGACAAGCATAAGCAGCACAGCATTCAGTTATCCGGACAAATTAACAATTTATGGTGTTCCGGGAACTTATGCGGAAACATATGCTGGCAATAATGGCATTAAGTTTGTAGGACGTGAATCCAATGCTAAAGAGGTCAAACTTAACACATCTCAAATTACAATTAATAAGGAAGACAGTTACCAATTAAATATGACGGTTACGCCTGCTGATTACACAGACCAGATAATATGGAAATCGTCGGACACAAGTGTTGCAACGGTGTCTGAAAAAGGTATTGTGAAAGGCATAAAGGGAGGAACAACCACGATTAAACTGACAGTTGGTAATGTCAGTACATCGTGTTCTGTCACAGTACTTCAGCCGGTAACTTCTATTTACGTTAATTCCAACCCGACGCTTGGAGCACTTGAAACATACCAGCTTTCAGCAAGTGTTTATCCGTCTGATGCTAACAATAAGACACTCATATGGACGAGTTCTGATACTGCAGTTGCAACAGTGAGCAATACAGGACTTGTAACAGCGATAGGTAGAGGTACTGCTACAATAACTGCAACAGCGACGGATGGAAGTGAAGTATATGATACATGTATTGTAACAGTTAAGAATAATCTAATAATAAGTAATGATGTTGACAGTATGGAGTGTGAACACAATTATTTCGATAATTGTTCAGACATATGGCAATACACATCAGAAGGTGCCAAAGCTCTTGATATTACTTTTGATTCAAGAACATATACGGAGTCGGGATTCGACTATATCTACATTATGGATAAGGATAATACAGTAGTTGGTGAGTATACGGGAAATGAATTGGCATCTCATACGGTGCGCGTAAATGGTGACACGGTAAGAATCAAGCTGGTATCCGACGGATCCGGAACAGAGTGGGGATTTAAAGTTACTAAAATCGCACCAGTAACAAGCATACACGCGATGGAATTTATCAGTACAAAAGAAGCCACCTGTACGGATGAAGGACATAACGCCTATTACCATTGCAAAGACTGCGGCAAATTTTTCAAGGACGAAAATGGAACCATAGAAATGACGCAGCAGGAAGTAACCATACCGGCACTGGGACATGACTGGGTATATAGTCAGACAGTAGAACCAACATATACAGACGATGGGTATACACTGTACATTTGTAGCAGATGTGATGAGACTAAAAAGTCAGATTATACTGATAAACTCATTCTTAAATATCCGGAATTAACATCAGCTTCTAATACCACATCTGGTATACAGCTTAAATGGTCTAAAGTAACCGATGCAACGGGTTACATCCTTTACCGTAAGACCGGCAATGGAAGCTGGAGCCGTATAGCTGATATTAAGAACGGTTCAACCGTAAGCTATATCGATAAGACAGCTAAATCGGGAACGACATACACTTATACTATAAGAGCCTACTCCGGAAAGTACATGAGCGACTGGAAGACAACTAAGACCATTAAGCGTCTTGCCGACCCGACAGTATCCTCAGCATCCAACATCACCGCGGGAGTACAGGTTAAATGGTCTAAAGTGACGGGAGCTACAGGTTACATAGTATATCGTAAGACCGGAAAAGGAAGCTGGAGCCGTGTGGCCGACATTAAGAGTGGTTCAACAGTAAGTTACACTGATAAGACGGCAAAATCAGGAACGACATACACATACACAGTAAGAGCTTATTCGGGAAGCACAATGGGAGACTGGAGCAGTACCAAGACCGTTAAGCGTCTCGCTGACCCGACAGTATCCTCCACATCCAACATTACCGCAGGAGTACAGGTTAAGTGGGCCAAGGTGACCGGTGCTACAGGTTACATAGTATATCGTAAGACCGGAAACGGAAGCTGGAGTAGGCTTGCGACAATAAAGAGCGGATCAACCACAGGCTACACAGATAAGAGTGCCAAGTCAGGAACCAACTACAGTTACACAGTATGCGCCTGCAATGGTACTACCATGAGCGACTGGCATAATTCTAAGGCCGTTAAACGTTTGTCCAATCCGGCAGTAACCTCAGCCTCAAAGACATCAAACGGTATCAATGTCAAATGGTCTAAAGTAACCGGAGCCACAGGTTATGTGGTATACCGTAAGACCGCTAAAGGAAGCTGGAGCAGAATTGCTAATATAAAGAGCGGCTCGACAACAAGTTACACAGACACCAAGGCCTCCAGAGGCGTGACTTACACATACACAGTACGCGCATACAACGGAAGCACCATGAGCAGCTTTAATTCAACCAAGAGCGCAAAGAGATAAAATAAATGCTACTAAGGATTACAGACATGAGCACAGTGTTTGTAATCCTGCTTTTTATAGGACATTTTAAAGTGATTACAACAAACAAGGATGAGAAATGAAAAAACCATTATTTATAATGATGACAATCTTACTTGCTGTCAGCACAGGAGGATGTGCTAAACATAATATGGAAGCATACGGTCAATTATCGGAAACCGGTGGGGACATGGTGGAGGAAACAAACAATATTTCTGAAGAAATTGTAACGGGAGTAGATACATATACTCAAACCGTTGAACAGACAGTGCCGGAGACAGAAACAATGACAGAGGAGCCGACGAATCCGCCAACGGAACCGCCAACAGATCCGCCAACAGAAGCTCCGACAGAGGCACCATTAGTTAATCCGGAGACCGGAATTGTTGTTCCGGATTATATATATGGATTGAATAGAGCGACTCGAAGTGCGGGGTATGGATCGGATGTTCCGAGGGATAAGTACAATCGACCGGCTACATCGGAGAATCTTCAAAGCGAGTATGGCAATGCATACAATGCATTATTTATAGGAGATGAACAGCCGGTTCTCTATCTTACATTTGTAGAATCGGTAGAGTATAACTTACCTGACGGTACATCAAAAACAGCCAGAATTCTGGATATATTAAACGAATACAATATAAAAGCCATGTTTTTTTGCACAGGGAATTATATTAAACGCAATAAGTCTTTGTGTACCAGAATGCTTAATGAAGGACATAAAATAGGTGGACATGGATATGCGCATCCGTCGGGAGGTATGGCAGAACATTCAATTTATGAGCAATATCAGGACGCAGCATTGATGAAGCAGACGGTTCGTGACGTGCTCGGAACGGAACTGTACTATTATAAGCCTGATTATGAAAAATTCAGTCATCAGTCGCTTGCTATTCTTAATGAAATGGGATTGCGTACGGTTATGCATTCATTTGCATATAATGACTATCTTATTGATTCACCGCCGGAAGCGGAATGGGCATTACAACAGTTGGAGAAAAGCCTTCATTATGGCGAGATATTCTGCTTGCATGCAACATGTGATACCAATATTACTATATTGAAAGATTTTATAGAATATGCTAATGATAAAGGTTATACCTTTGGCGCAATTGAGTAAAATATTACCAAAAGTTACATTTTTAGCTACCAAAAGTTACATTTTGTACATATATAGAAATAAATATGCTAGATTACAAGATGTGAAGGATTGACATAATTCTTGATAAATAAATTAAAAGGAGACGAGGTTTATGAAGAAAAAATTAATGTTTTTACTGTTATTGCTGGCATGTGTAACAATGTTGCCATTGACGGTACAGAAAGCACAGGCTGATGACTATTATGTATATGAGGAGGGAGTAGAAGGAGATTGGAAATTTAGAAAACAGGATGGACATGTGTATATAAGCGGTTATACAGGCCCTGATACTGAAATCGCAATTCCAGCCAAGATTGCAGGAGAGAACGTAATTGGTATAGACGAACATGCTTTTAAAAATAACAAACAAATTACTAGAGTCAGTATACCTGATGGAATTGAACGTATATATTCGGAAGCATTTATGGGATGTTCGTCATTATGCAGTATTGAAATACCGGAATCTGTAAATGATATCTATGGCAATTCATTTGAAGAAACTCCATGGCTGGATAAATTAAAAGAGGAAAATAATCTGGTAATTATAAATAACATTCTTATAAGTATCGGGAATGATGTAGAGAATCTTTCCATACCGGAGGGAATTACACCTGCGTGGGAGGTATTTAAAAGTGGGAAAAATATTACAAGCATATACGTTCCGGACAGTATGAAATACCTGTTTGGAGAATGGGAGAGATTTAGTGGATGTGAGTCTCTAAAAACGATTAACTTTCCTGAAGGAGCAGGGCAATTGGGACCGTGTGCTTTTGAAAGATGTGGATTTGAAGAGATTGTTTTACCTAGTGGGACTTTCGCGGGAAATATGACTTTTGCGGACTGTGAAAAACTAAAAAAAATTACGATGTCTGTTCAACCTCTTTTAAATGCATACTATTCAGATGGGGCATTTGAAAGGTGTGCATCCCTTGAAGAAGTGGTGATAACTGCAGGAGAAAGAATAGATGGAGGTTTTTTTTATAATTGTCCTAAACTTACCAAAGTTATAATACCAGATACGGTAAAATATATAGGAGGTGGTGCCTTTCAGAATTGCGAATCACTTAAAAGCATCATAATTCCATCAAGTGTAACGGAGATACGCGAATATGCATTCGGATATGTTTATGAAGATGAGAATGATGTTAAAGTTCCCGGATTTACCATCTACGGAACCAAGGGAACAGAGGCAGAACGCTATGCTAAAGAAAATGGATTCAGATTTGTAGAAGCCGGAACACTGGATGATGCCACGGACACATCTGCCAATGTTGGAAACGGTTCCCTTTCTGAAAATGTAGATGATTTGAATGATAAGGTTCTTAATGATGAGGAACGTAAAGCGTTGAAAGACGGTAATGTGGTTACCGTTTACATTACAATCAACGACGCTGATAGTACCGTCAGCACCGAGGACAAATCTATGGTTGAAGATGGCCTTAAAAACAGCGTCCTCGGAATGTATCTGAATATAAATCTTTTCAGCAAGGTAGGCAATAATGAAGCAAGACAGGTGACAGATACCAATGGTGCAGTGAAGATTAAGTTTACTGTTCCTGATAAACTTCTTAACAAGGATAAGAGCATTGAAAGAACATACCAGATTGTGCGTATCCATAATGGAAAGAGAACAGTGATAGATGTCACATTCAATAACAAGGATAATACAATCAGTTTTGAATCAGACAAGTTTTCTACATATGCACTCATTTACACGGATAAGAAGACCGGAGCACCGGATACAGGAGATGTTAATGTATTAACAGTGTTAGCTGCATTGCTTGCGGTTTCTGCCGGTACAGTTACACTTGGTGTGATTAAGAAGAAAGTTATGGCATAAATAAATTAAATGTGAATTCAGATGCGGCATCTGTGTGGTGCCGCATTTCTTGAGTTTGCGTAAAAGATAACAACATTAGATAAGGTTTAAATAATTATGAGCAGGAAGACAAAGGAAAGAATTATAAATGGATTAATGTGGGCATTGCCATCTGTGGTGACTGTTTTTGTTCTGGGATATGTAGTAATTTATGCAGTGTGTGAAAATATACTTAGAAATTTAGATATATTTGCAGAGTCAGACAGACTGGCTCAGATATGTAGATTGTCTGTGCTATGGCCGCTGGTCATAGGAAGTATGGTACAGTATATTGGAATGAACAGATCATTTGTAAAGGAACAGAAAATAAAATGCAGATGTGTAGGATTTGTTTTTGCAATTGGCGGATGTATAATTCAGGCATTTAGAATTTCCAATGGTCAGTATGGGAGCTGGATGACTACCATACAATATCATTTAAACCTGGCCGGTTGGTATTATTCAATATTTTCAGTGGTGATTTGTTTCTTATTTGGAGATTTACTTGCACAGGTGAAGATAGTCAGTCGTAAGAAGAAATCTTTTATCCTGATTGAGAATGTTATGTGTTATGTAATTGCAACGACCATAGTATTAATTGTTGTACTATATTTATATGAACATATAAAATTTACCAACTTGGGAATGCTGTCATCCGTTGGAATATTAATTATAATTATTGGAATGTTATTTTATGTTTTAAAAAGAAAAGCAGGTTACACATCCCCGGTTAATTATGCTATATTGGGAGGCACTATGACCGCTGTGGGAGTGGCAGGAATTATTCTGGGATACCATGGATTTATTCAGGTGGCTGTTATTGGTGGACTTAACAGCCTGTTTATTTGGCGTAAAGATAGGAATAGTCTTAAAGATTATATAATCTTATGCCTGCTGGGATACATATCTTTTTTTATGGCTTTTTATATATTTTCGAGCGAGGAAATATTGATGATTAAACTGATATTAATAATGATTTTGATGGCTGCATCGGTTGTGGCATACAGAAATAATGGTCAGGGTCATTTTATACTTCTGTCATCAGTATACTTCGGGGTGTTATATAAGGAAAATATACCGGAAAACATCAGGGTTATATTATTGTTTATTATCATCATTGTGTTGTCTTTGTGTATGATAAAAAGTATCACAGATATGTCAGGTTATATAAAGGAACTTAAACAAAGGAAACAATCATACCTTATTACAGAAGAAAAGTATATTTTTTTAAGAAATATAGAGTATGTTAAGAACGTGGGAATTGTAATTATGTTAATAGATTTTGTTATTAATTGGTTTGTTATAATTTTGTAACAGAAAGTTGCCGGGACAGTAAAGCAGATTGGAGATGGTACATTTCAAAATACACAAGTTGAGCGGGTTGTTCTACATGAAGGTATTGAATATATAGGGACTTCGGCTTTCTGACACGATTGGTATATGAATGACCTGACGCTCCCGTCCACAATAAAGAAAATAGATATGATGGCATTTTATTGTTGTGAAGGTCTTACACCAAGGCATCCAAAGGTGTGACTTACACATACACAGTACGCGCATACAACGGAAGCACCATGAGCAGCTTTAATTCAACCAAGAGCGCAAAGAGATAATTAGATATTAATTGAATCCTCCGAAACAGTGGGATATCTGTTTTGGAGGATTTCTTTTACCAAAAGTTACAATTTTACGACCAAAAGTTACATTTAACGTTTTAAGAAATGAAAATATGGTAACTTATATACATCAATAAAGTGGATAGAAATTTCAGCAGTGAACACACCAAATTCTAATAAGAAAGTCAAAGGAGGACAAAGCGAATGAAGAAAAAATTATTATGGTTATTATTATTGGCTGTATGTGTTGTGATATTTCCACTGACAGCCAAAGAAACAAAAGCAGAAACGGAAGGAGATTGGGAATTTTCCTATTTTTATCCGGGTGTATCAATTGAAGCATACAATGGTACGGATGAGAATGTAGTTGTACCGGAAAAACTCGGAGGAAAAGATGTGGTTGCGATACACAATGCATTCAGAGAAAATGAGAATGTAAAAACGGTAAAATTGCCATCCTCGGTAACAGCTATCGAAAGGGGGGTATTTTCGGGATGTACATCATTAACAGAAATAACAATACCATCCTCAGTAACTTATATCGAAAGTGAGACATTTTCAGGGTGTACGTCATTATCCAAAATAACAATACCGTCTTCAGTAACTAATATCGGTAAAGAAGCCTTTGCAGGAACAAAATGGTTATCAGATAAACAGAAAGCAAACCCATATGTTGTAATTAATGGAATATTGATAGATGTGAGTAAAGCCGGAACAAATCTAAACATTCCTGCTACAGTAAAAGAAATAAGCTGTGATATACCTAAAAATGTAGTAAGTGTAACATTGCCTTCATCGATAACGAGTATCGGAGATGGAGCATTTTCGGGATGTACATCTTTAGAGACTATTGAAATACCGGAAACAGTTGAATCAATGAAAATCAGTTCTTTTACCGACACAAAATGGTTGGAGAATAATCTTGTAGACGGAAAATATTTAATAGTCAATAACATAATGTATGATGCACAGGACTGGGACGATGATGTGGTAATACCTGATGGGGTAAAGGAAATAAGAATAGATTTTCTTAATTCGTCAAAATCAATACATAGTATATCGTTTCCTGCGAGTGTAGAGAAAATACATGTGTGGAAACCTAGCATTTTATATGAAATTTTTGTTAGTTCAAACAATAAAAATTATTCGTCATATGATGGATGCCTTTATAGCAAAGATAAGAAAACATTATATTGGTGCCCTACGTTAAAGGAAAAAGTTTCAGTATATCCTGAGACAACACAGATAGCATACAATGCTTTTTCTTATTGTGATAAGCTAGAATCCATAGATATTAAAAAAACGACACATCTTGAAGAAGGCACTTTTTTTGGTTGCTCTGAATTGACGACAATAACTGTTCCGGATAATTTTGAAGGAATGCAAGGTATTGTATTTTATGGATGCAATAAATTTACAACAATTAAATTATCAGGAAATAGTGGAAAGGACATTATATATAAAGGCTGCCTTTATAACAAAGATAAGACGAAATTGATAATGGTACCGGTTGCCAAGACAGACTTCCAAATTGAAGAGTCTGTTGTGGAAATTGGTTGTGGAGCTGCGGCATTTAATATGACGCAAGACATAGTGACAATACCGAAAAGTGTGAATACAATTAGAGGTCTAGCATTTGTTAGATCAAAAATTAATCTGAGATTTATCTATGAAAGACCGGAGAATGTAGAGAAAACATCTTTTTCAGCAGCTGGGGATTTGTATTTTACACCTTCATCAAAGTGGGCTGAATATATAGAGTGTTATGGTTGGGAATATGATATAGGAGATTGGCTATATACGTATCAATCGGGTGGATGGTATGGTGATGAGAGTCGGTTTAATTATGGAAATGAATATGAAGCACGTCTGATTTTTGATGGTTTATTCATAGCGAGAGACGGAAATTTATATTATTTTAAAGATAGTATGCTTGATAAGACGTTTAACGGTACAGCTTCATATGATGGAATAAGTTACACTGTTAAAGCAGGTAAGGCGGTTGGCCTGGCATCAATTCCTAAACTATCGTCAGCTTCAAACACCACATCCGGTATACAGCTTAAGTGGTCTAAAGTATCTGGAACAACGGGTTACATCCTTTACCGTAAAACCGGAACCGGAAGCTGGAGCCGTATAGCTGATATTAAGAATGGTTCAACTGTAAGCTATATCGATAAGACAGCAAAATCGGGAACGACATACACATATACTATAAGAGCATATTCCGGGAAGTATATGAGCGACTGGAAGACAACTAAGACCATTAAGCGTCTTGCCGACCCGACAGTATCCTCTACATCCAATATAACAGTGGGCGTACAGGTTAAATGGTCTAAGGTAGCAGGAGCTACAGGTTACATAGTATATCGTAAGACCGGAAAAGGAAGTTGGAGCCGTGTGGCCGACATTAAGAGTGGTTCAACAGTAAGTTACACTGATAAGA
>ENA-OOXM01002271-OOXM01002271.1-human-gut-metagenome-genome-assembly--contig:-NODE-2271-length-12727-cov-2.544113_pt1 | contig 12727 bp, 10 predicted proteins | sample MGYA00241589_ERZ501347 | MGnify/ENA primary metagenome ERZ501347 (study PRJEB25962, sample SAMEA2042832) | human gut metagenome | biome: human gut; feature: human-associated habitat; material: faeces...
GGTTTGTGATCGTCGTCTTTCCGGCGCCGGTCGGTCCAACAATCGCAACCATCTGCCCCGGTTTTACTTCACAGGAGAAATCCTGAATAACGATTTTATCCGGTGTATAGCCAAACCGTACATGCTCAAAGCTTACGGCACCGGTCAGCTGATCCATTGATACCGGATGCTCAACGGTCTGCTCTTCCTCTTCCTCGTCCAGAAATTCAAAAACACGCTCTGCGGCAGCCGCTGCGGACTGCAGCATGTTTGAAACCTGTGCAATCTGTGTGATCGGCTGTGTGAAATTTTTCACATACTGGATAAACGCCTGGATATCGCCGACCTCGATCGTGCCGTTTACCGCCAGAACACTTCCCAGCACTGCAACCGCAACATAGCCGAGGTTTCCGACGAAGGTCATGATCGGCTGCATCAGACCGGAAATAAACTGGGATTTCCACGCGGATTCATACAGTCTGTCGTTTGTCCGGGAAAACGTTTCCTCCACCGCTTCTTCGCGGTTGAACGCCCGGATGACCATATGGCCGCTGTAGGTTTCCTCTACCTGTCCATTTATTTCACCGAGACAGCTCTGCTGCTCCACGAAATATTTCTGGGAATGTTTGACCACAAATCCGATCAAGCCGCCGGAAATTGGCAGAATCACCAGTGCGATCAGCGTCATCAGAGGACTGATCGACAGCATCATAATCAACACGCCGATCATCGTCGCAATCGAGGTAATTAACTGGGTCACGCTTTGGTTTAAGCTCTGTCCCAGCGTATCGACATCGTTCGTGATTCTCGAAAGCACTTCTCCGACCGTTCTGGATTCGAAATATTTCATCGGCATCCGGTTGATTTTTTCGGAAATTTCCTTTCGCATCCGATAACACAGCTTCTGCGTCACGCCGGTCATCAGCCAGCCCTGAATGAAGTTAAACACTGCGCTGATACAGTAAATTCCAAGCAGCAGCAACAAAATCCTGCCGATTTTTTCAAAATCAATACCGCCGGTACCGCTCACCTTTGCGACCAGACCGTTGAACAGCTCTGTTGTCACCTTACTGAGCACTTTTGGTCCGATAATATTAAATACCGTACTTCCGATTGCAAATAAGATTACGACGCCGAGCACAATCCGATAGCTTCCAAGGTAGGCAAACAGCTTTTGGATCGTTCCCGTAAAATTCTTTGCCTTTTCCCCGGGCATCATTCCCCTGCCCGGTCCGTGTCCCATCATTGGACGCTTTTTATTTTGCTCCTGACTCATTCTGCCATGCCTCCTTTCAGCTCGCTTTCCGACAGCTGCGAGCGTGCAATTTCCTGATAGGCGCTGCAGTTTTTCATCAGCTCTTCATGGGTTCCTTTTCCAACGATTTTCCCATCCTCCAGAACGAGGATCTGCTCTGCATTCATGATTGTGCTGATTCTCTGTGCAACGATCAGCACCGTCGCGTCCGCGGCCTGTTCGTGCAGCGCCTTTCGAAGCGCTGCGTCCGTTTTGTAATCCAACGCAGAAAAGCTGTCGTCAAACAGATATACCTTCGGATGCTTTGCAATGACCCTGGCAATCGCAAGACGCTGCTTCTGTCCACCGGACACGTTACTGCCTCCCTGCGCAACCGGACTATCATAGCCTTCCGGCTTTGCATCGATAAACTCGGTTGCCTGCGCTGTCTGCGCCGCTTCCTTCATCGTTTCGTCGCTGATTTCATCTTCTCCTGCGAGCTTGATATTGGAAGCGATCGTCCCGGAAAAGAGCACACCCTTCTGGGGAACCAGTCCCATCACTTCCCGTAATTTATGCTGGCTCAAATTTCGGATGTCCACACCGTCCAGCGTAATTTTTCCTTCCGTCACATCGTAAAATCTCGGGATCAGCTGAATCAGCGTTGATTTGCCGCAGCCTGTGCTTCCGATTACAGCGGTCGTCTGTCCGGGTTTTGCCGTAAAGCTGATATGCTCCAGTACGTCCCCCTCAGCCCCGGGATATTTAAAGCTTACGTCCTCAAACCTCAGTTCTCCCCTGCACTGCGTCAGCTTTTCATCCTCCGTTTTTTTTGCATCCACAATGCTGCTGTCCGTCCGCAAAATTTCCTCAATTCGGTCTGCTGCCACACCTGCACGCGGAAGCATGACGGAAACCATCGTAATCATCAAAAAGGACATGACGATCTGCATCGTATAGGTCATAAACGCCATCATATCGCCAACCTGCAGGTTTCCGGCGTCGATTCCCTTTGCACCGAACCACACGATCATGACGGTAACGCAGTTCATAATCAGCATCATCGCCGGCATCATAAAGGTCATTACGCGGTTGGTGAACAGCTGCGTTTTCATCAGGTTCCGGTTTGCTTCATCAAACCGTTTTTCTTCGAATTTTTCTCTGGAAAATGCACGGATAACCGAAAGCCCAGTCAAAATTTCCCTGGAAACCAGGTTCATCCGGTCCACTAATTTCTGCATCAGCTTAAATTTCGGCATTGCAACGCTCACCAGGATCAGTACAACCGCCATAATGACCGCTACCGCAAGCCCAATGATCCACGCCATGCCCGTTTTTGTGCCAACCACCTTCAAAACACCGCCGATTCCGAGGATCGGGGCATAGCTTATCATCCGAAGCAGCATGACCGCGACCATCTGTACCTGCTGAATATCGTTCGTGCTTCTCGTAATCAGGGATGCTGTCGAAAACTGATGCATTTCTCCACTGGAAAACGACAACACTTTGCCAAATACCTGACCGCGCAGATTTTTACCGATCGATGCCGCCGCGCGGGACGCAAGGAAGCTGACTGCAATCGCGCACACTGCCATCAGCAGCGTAAAGCCGAGCATTTTTCCCCCCGTTTTTAAAAGATATGCGATCTGGATGCTGCCCGGGTCTTTACCCAGCGCTTCATATTCCTCTTTCACAAATAAAATCGCCTTCTGGTTCAACAGGGAATCACTCATATCGCCCAGCTGGTCTGTGATCGTCTCCCGCAGCGAAAGCAGCTGCTCCTCGGAGAGAGAGCCGTTTTGCAGCGCTTGGAGAAGCTGAAGCTGCTCCCGGGTGGGCGCCGCTGCATCTGCTCCGTCATTCAGCGCGGTCTCCGCACTTTCGTCCATCGCAGACAGCATCACCATCGGCATCCGGAACGCATCGTTTAACGCTTCCAGATCCGCTGTTTTATTCGTTGTCCGCTCGTAAGTACCGTCCTCTGCCTGTTCATAACAGGAAGCGGTCAGCTCTTTTTCCCCTTCTGTCATTAAATTCTGCAGGCTGCCCCAGGTCTCCTCCCGCATCCACTCGGGCGCAGCATAAGTGATACCGCCCTGCTGAATTCCGACGTCCACGATATCCGATGTATACTGCGGCAGTGCCAGATCACAGTACGCCTGCACGATCAGCAGAAGTACAATGGCCAGCACTGATTTTTTACATTGTTTTAAATAGCTCAGTAGCCGAAACATTTTCTGTTCTATTCCTCCATTCCATCCACATTCCTGAATGCTGCAATTTCTGTTTCCAGTACATCTCCGAACCGTTCCCACTGTTTAATCAGCTCACGGAATCTGCCTTCGCCCATTCTTTCTACAACTCGCTTGGCAAACACTTCCATGATGCAGTGTCCCTGATCTCTTCTTTCCTGTCCGGTCTCCGTCAGCGAAACATAGCTGCTTCTTCGGTCTTTCGGGTCAATACTGCGCACGCACAGCCCTTTTTCCTCCATGCCACGGAGCAGTCTGGAAAGTGCCGACGGTAATATTTCCATTTTTTTCTGCAGATCGGAAATCGCTGCGCCGTAAATTGCATCGTGCTGCGCACTCAGCTTATGAATCATCTCCAGCACTGCAAATTCCATATTTCCAACTCCGGGATGCAGTGCAGAATAATCCATCCTCCGAAACCTGCACATGACATGCTCAAATTCTCTCTCCAGTTTTAACGCGTCATCCATTTCTCCTCCTGTATCAAAGCGCCTGCAGTGCAAAGAGCTCACCCCAAGCGCCGATTTTCCCTGTCTGCTTTTTTCATTAACATTGATAATATTTAACATTGTTAATTACATTGTCTCATTCTACTCTTCTTTCTACAGAAATACAATAAAAATTCCATAAACTTTTCATAAAAAATCACACAATCTGCCTGCCTTGACTTTTTTTCTCTCCTATGCCACAATTTTTCTATCCGGCAGGCTAAAGCAGGAACGGTTTTTCTGCGGTCTGCCTCCGGGCAGCTTCCTTGCCCGGAATATTTTTTCTAATCTGAATCATCCTTACTATAACGGTTTTTCCGGGAAAGAGGTTCTTATGAAATTTTTTTCGTCCACTCACTATACGCCGCAGCAGCTGCAGAATATCGCGATCGATTTATTCTGCGACATCCTCGGCAGCATCCTTTCCGCAATCGGCATCTATACCTTTGCAAAGCTCGCAAGCTTCGCGCCTGGCGGTATCTCCGGCGTCGCCCTGATTTTGAACCACCTGTGGAACCTACCGATCGGTACAACCTCCCTCGTCATCAACATTCCCCTGATTTTGCTCAGTTACCGGATTGTCGGGCGTAAATTTATGATCAAATCCATCCGCACGATTCTGATCAATACCTTTTTTCTGGATTTCGTCTTTCCGCTCACGCCTGCCTATGACGGCAATCCTATGCTCGCTGCGCTTTTTTCCGGCGTATTTTTCGGCTGCGGTCTTGCGCTGATCTACATGAGAGGCTCGTCTACCGGCGGTACGGACTTCCTTACTATGTCCATCAAAGCGCTGCACCCGCACCTTTCTATCGGCGCTGTCACGATGGCAATCGACCTCGTCATCATCCTGATTGGCTGGCCGGTTTATGGTAATCCCGACGCAGTTTTATATGGACTTATTTCTACGTTTGTAACCTCTACCGTCATCGATAAAATTATGTACGGCACGAGCGCCGGAAAGCTCGCCATCATCATCACGACGCAGGGGCCTGCCATGGCAACGCATATCGACGAGGTCTGCGCAAGGGGATCGACGCTGATCCGCGCAAAAGGTTCTTATACCACGACCGAGCGCCAGGTACTGCTCTGTGCCTGCTCCAAGGCCGAAGCGTACAAGGTTCGCCGCGCCGCACATCAGACCGATCCGGACGCATTTGTCATGATTACGGAAACCAGCGAGGTCTTCGGAGAAGGCTTTATCGATCCAACCGATAACGTAAAAATACAATAGAATGCTGCAGAATGCTGCGCATTCTATTGTCAGAAATAAATCGGAGGCGAGGGCAGCAGCTGCCTTCGCCTCCTCAGAAAGAGAAAGGAACAGAACATCCCTATGAAATTTCCCAAATTTTTACCGGACGGCGGCACGATCGGCTTTGTCGCCCCTTCCTTTGGCTGTGCAACCTCCCCTTATCAGGAAACGTTTGAACACGCCCAGAAACGCTTCATCGAGCTTGGCTACCGGCTTGACCTCGGACCAAACTGCTATGAAAGCAGCGGCGTCGGCATCAGCAACACCCCCGAAAAATGCGCGCAGGAGCTGATGGATTATTATGTAAAATCCGACAACGACTGTCTGATTTCCTGCGGAGGCGGCGAACTGATGTGCGAAATTCTTCCATATATGGATTTTGACCGCCTTGCGAAAGCCGATCCCAAATGGTACATGGGCTATTCCGACAACACGAATATGACCTATCTTCTCGCAACCCTTGCAGATACCGCCTCCATCTACGGTCCCTGTGCCGGCGCTTTTGGCATGGAGCTGTGGCATCCCGCTATTTCCGATGCCTTCCACCTGCTGACAGGGCGCGCACAGACCGTATCCGGCTACCCCCTCTGGGAAAAGGAAGCCTTAAAAGATGAAACGAATCCCCTTGCGCCCTATCATGTGACTGAGCCGCGCGTCCTGCGCTGCTACGGGACGGAGTATGCACAGAGGACTAACGGCACGACGCATTTGTACAACGACCAGTTAAACAGCGACCCGCAGCTTGCGGGCGGTAACCTACAGACAGGCGCTGTATCGCCAGCCTCTGCCCCAAGCTTTCACGTCTCCGGCAGACTCCTCGGCGGCTGCATGGATTGTCTCGTCAATCTGACCGGAACCCGTTTCGATAAAACGAAGGACTTTATCGAGCGCTACAAAGAGGATGGCATCATCTGGTTTCTTGAAGCCTGCGATTTGAACGTCTTCTCTATCCGCAGAGCCATGTGGCAAATGGAACAGGCTGGCTGGTTCGAACACGTCAAAGCCTTCCTGATCGGTCGCCCGCTGTGCTTCGGACAGGACATGATGGGCCTCGATTCATATCAGGCGGTACTGCCCGTCGCACTTTCCCACCATGTCCCGGTAATTATGGACGTCGATCTCGGACATCTTCCACCAATGATGCCGCTGATCGTCGGCAGCCTCGCTGACGTGACTGTTTCCGGAAACGATATTCGAATCGACATGCAGCTGCGCTGACGATAAAACAAGCCGAACGCGTTATTTCATGCCGGGCACACCTTAATTCCCGTATACCCGGATCACGCCGGACACTTCTTTTAACACCGACATGCCTTTTAAGATGCTGAGCGCATCGTTAAAATGTTTTTCCCGCACCGGGTCGGTGATGATGACAAGCTCTGCAACGCCGTCATGGCTGCGCTTCTGCACGACCTGCGCGATGCTCACGTCGTTATTGCCCAAAATCCCGGCAATGTTGGCGAGCGCGCCGGGCTTGTCCGTTACCTGAATCCGTAGGAAAAACCGACTGACCGTATCCTCTGCGGATTTCACCGGAAGATTCCGGTAGCAGCCATAACCGATCTTGCCGCAGGAATGGTGCAGAATGTTTCGCATCACGTCGATTACATCGCCCATCACTGCGCTCGCTGTCGGTAGCTGTCCTGCGCCGCGCCCCATAAACATCGCGTCGTCGCAGGCTTCCCCGTGGATAAATACCGCATTGAACGAATCCCGGACAGTTGAAAGCGGATGCTGCTCCGGCAAAAGCATCGGATGTACTTTAACCTCTACGCCGCCTTCTGTCAGCCTCGTCATGCCGATCAGCTTGATCACATAGCCAAATTCCTTCGCATAGCGGATATCCTCCGCCGTGATGTGTGTAATACCTTCGGTATACACCTGGGAAAAGGTCACGTTGGAGTTAAACGCGATCGATGCCATAATCGCCACCTTGCGTCCTGCATCGTAGCCTTCCACATCCGCAGTCGGATCGCTCTCTGCATAGCCGAGCTTTGTCGCAAGGGCAAGTGCCTCTTCGTAGCCCATCCCATCCTCCGTCATCCGCGTCAGGATATAGTTGGTCGTCCCGTTGACAATGCCCATCACTTCTGTCAGTTCGCTGGCTACCAGGCTCTGGCGCAGCGGACGGATGATCGGAATTGCACCTGCAACCGCCGCTTCGAAATGCAGGTCACATTTTCCGGCTTCCGCCGCATCGAACAGCTGTTCTCCATATTCTGCGAGCAAATCCTTATTCGCCGTTACAACCTGTTTGCCTGCGCGGAGCGCTTCCTCCAGCCAGGTCAGCGCCGGCCGAATTCCTCCCATCACCTCAATCACGATTTCGATCTGGGGATCGTTTAAAATCTCGTCCCAACGATCTATCAGAAGCTCAGACGGAATGCCTTCCCGCGCTTTTGTCGTATCGCGCACCAGAATTTTATCCACCACCAGGCGCGCGCCCGTTTTGGAAATGATCTCTTCCTCCAGATCCTTTACCAGTTTATAAACGCCGCTGCCCACGGTTCCTGCCCCAAGCAGTGCTGCATGAATGATTCTCTCCTGTCCCATCACCATTTCCTCCATCTCTATCCAAATTCCTCTGCAATGCAATCCTCGCGGAGTATTTTTATCGTATAGAAAGGAAGTTGCCTATACGATAAAAAAACAGGGAACAGGTATTGACTGCCTGTTCCCCTATTCCAAACTGCGGGTTCGCAGTCTGGGCATATTCTTACTTTAAGCTGGAAATTACATCCGCAACAGATTTGCCGGACTCCTTGATCGCTGCATACAGAGTCTGCAGATCAGCCTGTTCTTTTACTTTAGCAAGTTCCTTTTTTCGTGTCTTGAGTGCCTTTAAAGTTTCCTCAGTTTTGGAAATTTCGCTGTCCAGGTAGGTCAGTTCTTCTTCATAGGTCATGTTTTTCTTTCTTCTTGCCATAGTTGACGCATCCTCCAATGAAATAATTTCATATAAAAAGGATAGCACGAAAAAAACAGGATGTCCAGCATATCCTTTCTATTTCCGATCGTTTGTGTGATGCCGTTTGTCTGTGCTCGCTATTTTGCAAAGCATACCTAAGCTGTTTACAGCTGCTTACCGGTCAGCATCTCATATGCCTGCAGATATTTTGCAATCGTCTTGTCTACGATCTCCTGAGGCAGTGTCCAGTCGTTATCCGGGTTGGCTTTGAGCCAGTCGCGGGCAAACTGCTTGTCAAAAGAAGGCTGAGAATGTCCGGGTTCATAGCCTTCCGCAGGCCAGAAACGAGAGCTGTCGGGTGTCAGCATTTCATCGCCGATCACCATGTTGCCATCCTCGTCCAGACCAAACTCAAACTTGGTATCCGCAATGATGATACCCTTGCTCAGTGCGTACTCTGCACATTTCTTGTACAGGGCGATGGTGTTGTCACGAAGCTGTTCTGCAAGCTCCTGCCCTCTGCCAGGGAAATATTTTTCCAGATGCGTAACGCTCTGCTCAAAGGAAATATTTTCGTCGTGATCGCCGATTTCCGCTTTGGTGGAGGGAGTGTAAATAGGCTCAGGCAGCTTATCGGATTCTTTTAAGCCCTCCGGCAGACGAATGCCGCATACCGTGCCGTTTTCCTTGTAGCTTGCCCAACCACTGCCGGTGATATAGCCGCGCACGATGCACTCAATGGGAAGCATCTGAAGCTTTTTACACATCATGGATTTGCCTTCGTACTTCTCCTGCTGGAAAAACTCCGGCATATCCTTAGTATCTACAGAAATCATGTGGTTAGGAAGAATATCCTGTGTCATATCGAACCAGAACTTGGACATCTGAGTCAGGACGGTTCCCTTTTTCGTTACCTCATTATGTAAGATCACATCAAAACAGCTGATACGGTCTGTGGCAACCATAATCAGGCTTTCGCCGTTGTCATAAATCTCACGAACTTTTCCTTCTTTGATCGGTTTTAATTCCTGCATGTTTTTCTCCTCATCTTCGCATGTGCGTCATTTTTTCAATGCAAAGTAAAAGTAACACCATCTACACGGCATTGTCAAGATGCTGCGAAATGAAAACCGAAAATTAAACTCATTTTTCCCTTGAAATCGCAATCTCTTTATGGTAAAATCTTTTTTGTTGCAGGAGTTTTACGCACATCAGCCGGCGTGGCGGAATGGCAGACGCGGCAGACTCAAAATCTGTTTATGGTGACATAGTACGGGTTCAAGTCCCGTCGCCGGCACGAAAACCCGAAGGGTTTTTTTCTATCGGATCAAAAAGTAGGTTCGATGTAACTAACTTTTTTTATTTCTGGAGGATAAACAAATGATAACACCCATCATCCTGTTTCTCGTCGGACTGGTTCTGCTGATTAAGGGCGGCGACTGGTTTGTGGACGGTGCAACAGGCATCGCTCACAAGTTCCATGTCCCGGATCTGTTAATCGGCGCAACTGTCGTTTCCATCGGCACTACCCTGCCGGAGGTCATGGTTTCCGCCACCTCTGCAGTCAACGGCCATGGTGAAATCGCCTACGGAAACGCCATCGGTTCCATCATCTGCAATACGGCGCTGATCGCGGCAATTTCCATCGCAGTCAAGCCGTCCCGCGTGGATAAAAAGACACTCACCATTCCGGTTATTTTCTTTTATGTATCCACCGCACTCTACCTGTTTACCGCCTACGTTACCAAGCGCTTCGATCGCGTAACCGGTGTGCTGCTTCTGCTGATTTTCGTCACATATATCGGCATTCAGGTCTATCAGGCGATGCACGGCAAGAACCCGGAGGCTGCAGCAGCGGACGCTGAGGTCGCTGAGGTCGCAGCGGCAGAGGCCGACACCGCTTCTAATTCGACCGGAAAGGATCTTCTTTTACTGGTCATCGGTGCTGCTTTTATCGCAATCGGCGCAAACCTGTTAGTTGATAATGGCATCATCATCGCCGGACTGTTGGGCGTTCCCGAATCCGTTATCGCCCTCACCTTTGTTGCTCTAGGCACCTCCCTGCCGGAGCTTGTTACCGCAATCACCTCTCTGCGCAAAGGACACGGTCTGTTATCCCTCGGCAACATCATCGGCGCAAACCTGTTTAACCTCGTTTTGGTAAGTGGTGTTTCGATCCTGTTATCTCCCTTCGATCTGCCTAACAGCAAGCAGATCGGCGCTTATAACGCATCCCTCGTTGTAGATATTCCTGTCATGCTCAGCGTTATGCTGATCCTAACGATTCCTCCGCTCATCAAAGGCAGAATGACACGCCTGCAGGGTATTATTCTGCTCGCTATTTACGCGGCATTCTGCATATTCCAATTTGCACTGTAAAACAGGCTGCGCCGCTGGCGATCCTATTTTAGCAACAGATGAGATTGTCACCCTGCAGACACTATTTTTCTCTGACATTTCATAAAAACGCCCGAACCGGTTCGGATCCTTTCATCCGTCCAGTTCGGGCATTTTTTCATTCTATTGCATGTTTCCTCAATTGTGCGTCCTTTCCCAGTCCGCATCAGGCTTTATTTTTCAAATTTCAGATTTTTATAAAAATCAAAGCAGTCAAACGTTGCGAAGTAATCCTTCGGTGTCTCTGCACGGCGGATCAGCTTTGCAGTGCCATCCTCCTGCAGTAAAATCTCCGCGCTGCGCAGACGTCCGTTGTAGTTATAGCCCATCGAAAAGCCGTGTGCGCCCGCATCATGAATGAACAGATAATCTCCCATATCAATCTTGGGAAGGTTTCTGTCGATTGCAAATTTGTCATTATTTTCGCAAAGGGAACCGGCCACATCGTATATATGGTCGCAGGGCGCATTTTCCTTGCCCAGCACCGTGATATGATGATAAGCACCGTACATCGCGGGACGCATCAGATTCGCCGCGCATGCATCCACGCCGATATATTCTTTGTAAATATGCTTCTCATGCACCGCCTTCGTTACCAGCGCACCGTAAGGTCCCATCATGAAACGTCCCATCTCGGTATAAATTGCGATATCTCCCATGCCTGCCGGAACCAGAACCTCTTCGTAAACCTTCCTGACGCCCTCGCCGATCGCCAGAATATCGTTCGGCTCCTGATCGGGACGATACGGAATGCCGACACCGCCAGACAGATTGATAAACGCAATATCCGCTCCGGTTTCTTTTTCCAGCTTCACAGCAAGCTCAAACAGCTGCTTTGCCAGCTGTGGATAATATTCGTTCGTCACCGTGTTGCTCGCCAGAAATGCGTGAATACCAAAGCGTTTTACTCCCTTGCTCTTTAAAATCCGATACGCTTCAAAAATCTGTTCCGTCGTCATACCGTATTTGGAATCCCCCGGATTGTCCATGATGCCGTTGCTCAACGTGAACACGCCGCCCGGATTATATCTGCAGCTCATCGTCTCCGGAAGCTTGCCCAGAATCTGCTCTACAAAATCGATATGCGTGATGTCATCCAGGTTGATAATCGCGCCCAGCTTCGCTGCCAGGGCATATTCCTCTTCAGGCGTATCGTTGGAGGAAAACATAATCTCCTCGCCCTTGGCACCGATCGCATCACAGAGCATCAGTTCCGTTTCGGAAGAACAGTCACAGCCACAGCCGTATTCCCGTAAAATGTCAACCAAAAACGGATTCGGGGTCGCTTTGATCGCAAAATATTCCCGAAATCCAGGGTTCCAGGAAAATGCCTCTTTTACTCTTTTCGCATTTTCGCGGATTCCTTTTTCATCGTAGAGATGAAACGGAGTCGGATACGTCTTTGCGATTTCTTCAATCTGTTCTTTGGTTACAAATGGTTTTTTATTCATCGTTGCTCCTTTATCTGCCTCTCTTATCGGTTCTCAATCTGCCAGTCGATCGGTTCCACTCCATGTGCTTTTAAAAATTCATTGGTCTGGCTGAAATGCCTGCAGCCGAAAAATCCGCGATATGCAGACAAGGGACTCGGATGCGGTGCCTTCAAAATCAAATGCTGCGGATTCGTCAACATCGAAGCCTTCTGCTGCGCCGGACGTCCCCAGAGCAAAAAAACGATCGGACGGTCCTGCGCATTAACCGCTTCGATGACTGCATCCGTAAACTGCTCCCAGCCTTTTCCCTGATGGGAATTTGCCTGATGCGCCCGCACAGTCAACACGGTGTTCAACATCAGCACGCCCTGCTTCGCCCATTTTTCCAGATAACCGTTGTTTGGAATATAGCATCCCAGATCATCATGCAGCTCCTGATAAATATTAACAAGCGACGGCGGCACCTCCTCTCCCGGCTGCACAGAAAAGCAAAGCCCATGCGCCTGATGCTCGTTATGATAAGGGTCCTGTCCCAAAATCACGACCTTCACCTCGCGAAGAGGCGTAAAATGAAATGCGTTGAAAATATCATCCGCCGGGGGATATACCACATGCGTCGCATATTCTTCTTTCACAAAAGAAAACAACTTCGCATAATACGGTTTTCGAAACTCATCCTTTAACGCCGGCAACCAGTCGTTGCTGATCATTGCCATCTTACCGCGACTCCTTCCTTCTGCAGGTATTCCTTGACCTGTCCGATTTCCAGCTCTTTATAGTG
>ENA-OOXM01002275-OOXM01002275.1-human-gut-metagenome-genome-assembly--contig:-NODE-2275-length-12719-cov-3.128159_pt1 | contig 12719 bp, 9 predicted proteins | sample MGYA00241589_ERZ501347 | MGnify/ENA primary metagenome ERZ501347 (study PRJEB25962, sample SAMEA2042832) | human gut metagenome | biome: human gut; feature: human-associated habitat; material: faeces...
TCTATTATAACCATCGCAGGCAGCTCGCCGCCGGTGAGCACATAATCGCCTATGGACAGCTCCATGTCCATCTGCTCCATTGCCCGCTCGTCAATACCCTCGTAATGGCCGCAGAGGAACAGCAGCCTGTCCTTTGCGGCAAGCTCACGGGCTACGGGCACGCTCAGCGTCTTTCCCCGAGGCGCCATGGCGATCCTCAGTGCCTCGTGGTCAGGATCAACGTCCTCAAGGCAGGAGAATATTGGCTGGGCCATCATAACCATGCCTGCGCCGCCGCCGAATGGGTAGTCATCGGTGTTCTTGTGTTTGGATTCGGAATAGTCGCGGATATTGTGAAGGCGTATGTCCAGTATGCCCTTATCCTTTGCACGGCCCAATATGCTTGTATCCATAGGCCCCGCAAACATCTCGGGAAATACCGTAAGTATATCAATCCTCAAACAGCCCCACCTCCGCAAGTACATCTGCGTAAAGCTCAATGCGCTTATTCGCCACATCGACTTCTTTCAGCAGCTTCCTGAGCGCCGGTACCATAAGCTGCTTTTCGCCCTGAATTACGTAAACGTCGTTTGCGCCGGTTTCAAGCACATCGGTAAGCTTGCCGTAATATGCGCCGTTTGTATCGTATACATCGCAGCCTATCATATCTGCAACGAAATATCTGCCCTCCGGCAGCTTTACGGCGTGTTCCCGGTCCACGGAGATGTAGTGGTTGCGCAGCGTCTCCGCCGTGTTCCGGTCACGGCATACGGAGATAGTCATGTATACCGCGTCCGGCTGCACGCTGACGTCTGATACCTCCACCTTCTCATAAGCGCCGCCGCGCTCAAGGTAGGCCTCTCTGAGACCTTTGTATCGGGTAAGATCCTCGGACAAGGGCTGCACCTTAAGGGCGCCGTGTACGCCGTGTGGGCGGGTTATAAGGCCTATGCGCAAATACTCCATTGAGTGACGCTTTTTCTGAAGCGGATAATCGTTGGGGCATTCGCCCTCGATGATAACCTCGTTGGCCTTGATTTCAAACGACTGTTTTGCCTCCGGAGTGAGCTCAAGCACACCCTTTACCGTTATTGCAGTGCCGGTTGCAAAAAACTTTGAAACGGACTCGGGAATTTCGCCGTGCTCATAAACAACCTGAACGCTGCGGAAAGCCGAACCGTCGCCAAGCTCGATGAAGCCGACGTTCTTGCTCTCGCGTGCGGTTTTTATCCAGCCGGAAACCTCAATATCGCCCACATACTTTTCGGGGCATTTATGCAATTCGTACAACCTTATCATATTGCACCTCGTATACTGTAATTATCCAAGAATTCTATCATAATTCTTCCTTTTTTGCAAGATAAATGATTATATATTTTTTTATCCTCGTTCGCTGTGCAAACCAGACACGGCTGCGGCATTGCTGTCGGTTCCGGCTGCGGCGTATAAGCTCATACTATTAAGGATTGGCCTTATTTGAAAATTCTATCCCATTGTGCGTTATAGATATCGATCTTGTCGCTGAGATCGCGATAAATAACGCTCTTCTTAACGGCCTCTTCGGGAACATTGTATGCAGTGTTGTTTGCCCACTCATCCCCGAGAATGTCGAGAACCTTTGTGTTTGCGGAAGAGTATCCGATGAATTCGATGTTCTTCGCCGCAACTTCGGGTTCAAGCAGGAAATCGATGAACTGTTCCGCCATTTCCTTTTTGCTGCTTGTTGCGGTTATAACAATGCTGTCGAAATAGATGTTGCTGCCTTCTTCCGGCACGAAAAATCCGAGATCCTCGTTTTCCTGCATGCACCATACTGCATCACCGGAATAAACAAGCGCAAGTGCGCCGCTGCCCTGAATCATGCTGTCCTTAACATCATCCGTGAGATACGCCTTAACAAGGGGTTTCTGCTCAATAAGAGCATCGGCAGCCTGCTTTATTTCGTCCGCATTGTCGGTGTTGATATCGTAGCCGCAGTAAATAAGTGCTGCTGCCATTGCATCGCGAACGCTGTCGTACATGTATATTTCCTGAGAATACTTTTCATTCCAAAGAACATTCCAGTGCCCGAGATCCGCTTCGTCAACCATCGTTTTGTTATACAGAATGCCGAGAACTCCCCATGTGTACGGAACTGAATACTCATTCGTCGGGTCATATGCAAGGTTGCGGTATGCCTCACCGATGTTCTCGTAGTTTTTAAGGCTGCTGCAATCAATCTTTGCAAGGCGGCCTTCACCGATCATGCGCTCAATTGCATAATCGGACGGAATGCAAAGGTCATACGGACAATCGTCGGCCTGAAGCTGAATCATCATTTCCTCGTTGCTGGTGACGACTTTTTCTTTTATTGTTATCCCAGTGCGGCGTTTGAACTCATCCTTCAGAGAAGGCTCAAGATAGTCGCCCCAGTTGAGAAGGTTGAGAGTTTTGTCCGAGCTGCAGCCGGTAAAAACCGGAACGACCAGCGCGAGCATTGCTGCCGCAAGAAGCAGTGAAACAAGTTTTTTCATTATTTTTCCTCCGTTTTTATGTTTTATGCTTTTCAGCAAAATAACCAATAGATTTAACCGGCTGCTGCCGTTGTCCGCAAAAGACGGGCTGTGCGGCGCCGGGATTCAGTTTTTCTGTGCAACTTTCCGCCGCTGCTGTTCGGCTTCCTTCTCCTGTCGAATGCTGCGCAGATTTACAATCAGAAGCAGCGTGCCGACAACAACGAACATCAATGCCGAAAGCGCGCAGAACTTTGTGTGAACGCCTCCCTTTGCCGTTTTTGAATAAATCAGCATTGCAAGGTTCGTGCTCGTTCCGCCGGTGAAAAGGCTTATTGCAAAATCATCTATGCTGAGCGTGAACGCAAGCAGAAGACCGGAAACGATTCCGGGCATGATATCGGGAATAACGACCTTTGCAAGAGCTTTTACCGGGCTGCATCCCAAATCCATCGCCGCTTCATACAGCGAGTCGCTGCTTTGACGCAGTTTCGGCAGAACAGAAAAGATTACGTACGGTATATTAAACGTTATGTGTGCAATCACCATTCGAGTTATGCCCACATTTTGTTTTATGCCAATAAATGCAAACAGAAGCATCATTGAAATACCGGTCACAAGGTCCGGATTGACCATCGGGAGCTGAGTTATCGACTCAACAACGGCACGGGGACGCTTTTTCATGGAATGCAGACCAATTGCTGTTGCCGTGCCGATAACGGTTGCAAGAATGCTTGAAATCACTGCAACGAGCAGCGTTGTCAGCAATGCATCCATAACATCGCCGTCGGAGAAAAGCGCAGTGTATGCACCGAACGAGAATCCGTTCCATATTGCAGCCGAACGCGAATCGGTGAACGACATAACGAGCATTACCGCAATGGGAAGATACATAAACAGCACGACAATGCCGAGGTACGCTCCCTTTAAGAATTTGCCGAACTTTTTCACCAAAGGGTTCCTCCTTCCCTGCCTTCGTCTCTGTCCGCTCTGCGCATTATGACCATTGAAATTATAACAAGAATAATCAGCACGAGTGACAATGTTGAACCGACACCGAACGATTTGTTAATGAGGAATTTTTCCTCGATCAGCTGACCGAACAACACGATTTTTTTGCCGCCGAGCATTGTTGAAACAGCAAAAGTCGACATTGCGGGAACAAACACCATGGTTATTCCGGAAATGATTCCCGGAACGGACTGCGGGAGCACAACTCGGAGGAATGTGTTCAGTCCGTTCGCGCCGAGATCATGCGCCGCTTCGATATGGGATCTGTCGATTTTTATGAGCGTTGTATAAATCGGCAGAATCATAAAGGGCAAAAAGTCATATATTGTTGCAATCAGAACCGCGCCGGGCGTGTAGATGAGCTGAACGTCCGTCGCGCCGAACCAAGAGAGCACCGTTGCAACAATTCCGTCATCATAAAGAATTATTTTCCACGCAAGAGTTCTGAGCAGCATGTTCATCCACATCGGCATTATGAACAGTATCGAAAGCAATGCCGCCGTACGTTTTTTCATGTTCGAAAGAATATACGCAACCGGATATCCCGCAAGAAGGCACACGGCGGTTGTTGCCAATGCGATCCAGATGGAGTTCCACAGCGCGGGAAGATAGGTCGTGCTTGAAAAAACCTGTTTGACGTATTCGGTTGTGAATGTGCCGTTGTCAAAGAACGCATAGTATGCAACAAAAAGCATCGGAGCAACTATGAACAGCGGCATCCATACGAAAATATACGGGTAAGCAAGACGGGTTCTTTTCATCGATTTGCTTTTTGCCTCCTTTTTATTTGCTGCATAATTCCGTTCATAAGTTCTGCTGAGGTTCTTCCGCCGCAGCTTCCGTCGGTTGTCTGCGCTCCGGGTTCATAATGTGAATAGCATCCGGAAGAACTTCGATTCCGACGGTTTCGCCGACGGGCACGAAATCCGTTGAATGAACTTTGAATATGCGCCCGTCGCAATCCACGGTGAATTCATAGTGAACGCCCATGAAAAGAACACTCGTTACAACGCCGTGCAGCGGAGTTTTGCCTATCGGCACAAAATCAACATCCTCGGGACGGATAACAACATCAACGGGTTGTTCCGTGCCGAACCCCGCATCCACGCATTCGTAATCAATTCCGTGAATGTTCACAAGGTAATCACGCCGCATGGTTGCTTCAAAAATATTGCTCTCACCGATGAACCTTGCGACAAAGCGGTTTTTGGGCTCGTTATAAACATCTGTCGGGCAGCCGATCTGCTGAATGATGCCGTGATTCATAACGGCAATGGTGTCACTCATGGTGAGGGCTTCCTCCTGGTCGTGAGTAACAAAGATAAACGTTATGCCAAGCTTTTTCTGCATACGCTTAAGCTCTATCTGCATCTCCTTGCGGAGTTTGAGATCGAGTGCGCCGAGGGGCTCATCCAGCAGAAGCACCTCCGGTTCGTTCACAAGCGCACGCGCAATGGCAACGCGCTGCTGCTGTCCGCCGGAAAGCTGGTCAATATAACGTTTTTCATATCCCGCAAGGTTAACAAGTTCAAGCATTTCCGTGACGCGGCGTTTGATTTCATCCTTCGGCAGCTTGCGTATTTTCAGGCCGAAAGCAACGTTTTCAAATACGTTAAGATGAGAAAACAGCGCATATTTCTGGAATACGGTGTTGACTCTGCGTTTATACGGCGGAACATTTGTCAGCTCCTTTCCGTCCATCATTATTTTGCCCGATGACGGCATAATGAAACCCGCAATAAGGCGGAGCAAGGTCGTTTTGCCGCAGCCGGAAGGGCCGAGAAGGGTTAAAAACTCACCGTCGCGGATGTAAAGATTAATGTTGTTAAGCGCAACATCACCGTCATAATCCTTTGAAACATTGACAAGCTCTATCAGGCGTTTGTTTTCCATATTTATACCCCGCTTCCGCAGCTGCGAAAGCACCCTTTCTCCGATTTCGGCATGTTCCTTCGGTCTGCGCACACCGTGCCGTCGGCATACGCGGGAATCTTTCGTTTTTTACCTGAGCTGCCGCGTATTCGGCGGACACAGCCCAACTGTATTCAAGAGGATCATGTCATTGCCGCAAAAGCAGTTACGAACATAAACCTTAAGTCATCCTGCATCTTTATCAGAAGGACGGCGGGGTCACGACCCACAACACACGCGCTTCGCGCTTTGAGAGATTGGCAATATAGTGATTCTCCGTCGGTTTAAAGCAGAAGCTGTCCCCTTTGTGAAGTTTAAGTTTTCTGCTGCCGATAACAAGAATTACACTGCCGGAAAGCACATATCCGAACTCCTCACCCTCGTGGGGTTCATCCTCAAAAGTTCTGCCTCCTTCGCCGAGCGTCACAAGAATGGGTTCCAAATCATTTTTCTGAGCGTTCGGAACAAGCCAGCAGACCTTTGAGCCAAGGTCGGAATCTTCGCTTTCGAACATGTCGTCCGGGGTGAAGACAACTTTTTCATCCGCATCCCCGGTTGTGAAAAAATCGGCAATATCGGTGCCCAAAGCTTCAAGGATGTCGATAAGAGTTGCAATGGACGGCGAGGTCAGATTGCGTTCAAGCTGCGAAATAAAGCCTTTTGAAAGCTCGGTTCTTGCCGCAAGTTCCTCCTGTGTCAGTCCGAGTTTCAGCCGAGTTCGCTTGATTTTATCGCCGATGTCGATCACCGTATCGCTCTCCTTTCCGAGCAGCAGTCCGCGCTTTTCGGGTGTTTTGAATCACTAAACTCCGTGTTTAGTTCCGCACCCCCTGCGCCGAACATGAAAGCTAAACCTTGAGTTAAGCATTGCTAAACTCAAGGCATATTAAAACACTTTTCCGCCCCATTGTCAACAGTTCCGCAACAATATACATTTTTTGACTTGTTTTGACGCTTTTCGTCGTTTCGGGCCATCCTTTTTGTTCTGTCTCCCGTTCCGAATCATGTTTTGCGGAAATGCAATATAAATGATTAATATATCTGTTGACATTCAATATACGCAATGCTAAAATCGACATGTGTCCGATGCTCTGTCGGGCAGAAAGAAATATACGGAGGACAGTTTCAGAATGAAAAAACTTATCTCGCTTCTCATCGCCGTGCTTATGGTATTCGGGCTTTTGCCCGTACTGTCGGCCCCGGCGACACATGCTTCCGCCGACTCATCCGACGGATACGGCGATTCCAAATCCGCCTCGCATCCGGCTGATACACTTCGCGGATTCAGCTATTTTTATCACGACTCAAAATTCATGGGCGGGCCTTACGGCTGGGTCTCAATGGCGTCCGGCAATCCGGAAGGCGCAAGCTTCATATCCGACTTTACGGAAAGCGGTTACGTTGCCGGTGAATTTTATAACGGCTACGTTTACGGCTATCGCTATGCGGAGGAAAGCAATTACCACTTCTGCAAAGTGAACGCGTTCACTTTTGAAGAAACCATTCTCGGCACATCCGAAGCCGTTGCCGCCGATATGGCATACGACTATTCAACCGACACAATGTATGCTGTCAGCGGTGATCTTCTCTGCACGGTAAATCTTTCGGACGGTTCGCTTACCGAGGTCGGTTTCGTCGGCCCCGATGCAATGCTTGCTCTCGCCTGCTCCACCGACGGACAGCTTTACGGTATCGGTGACGACTGCAATCTTTATGCAATCGAAAAAACCGAGGGCATGGGCGAAGTATGCGGCTTTACGGGCGTCATTGCGGACGGACTTCAATCCATGGCATGGGATCACAATACCGACACGCTCTATTGGGCAAGCTGTGCAACCACTCCCCACCTTTTTACCTATTATACAACCATGGGCAATCTCTGTGAGCTGAATACCATCGACGGAACCGCAACCGTTATCGGCAACATTTACGGCAGCAAGATGCAGGTCACCTGCCTGTACTCCGTTCCCGATTTCTACGATGCGCCCGAATTCCCGCTCACGGATATGCACCTTAGCCTTGACACTTCATACATGGTACCCGGACAGACCGCACAGCTTTCCGCATATATGGAACCCGCAAATGCAGAGCGCGGAGTCACATGGGCAACGTCAAACCCCAACATAGTCCGCGTTGACAATTGCGGCAAAATGACCGCAGTTGCAACCGGAACGGCACTTGTAACAGCCCAAAGCATCGACGGCAGCAAGATAAAAACCTGCACGGTAAACGTTGTTTCGAGCACGGACGGACTGACCCTTGATGATGCAGTCAACGGAACGGGTTCGAACTATACTTATAACAATGCAGCAAATTACCCCTTTGAAACAGAGATTCGCGACGGCAGGCTCTGCGCTGCTTCAACGATGACCGTTCAGGGTGAAGCACTGCTTCAAGTTGACCTCGGCACTCTTACCGCAGGCAGCGTTGTGCATTTTGATTGGAAGACGGACACACGTTATATGTTCCACGGCTGGATACTTTGGTTCAATAACGACTACGTTGCAAACCTCACAGGTTCAACCGGTTGGCTCACATACGAATATGTCATTCCCGTAACGGGGCAATATGTCCTCACATGGAATCTTCACAAGGATAACTCCCCCGTTGACGGCTCAAATATGAGCTGGGTCGATAACCTTGTTGTTGAAAGCCAAAGCACTTCACCGGTGGAAGGTGTCAACGTTACCCCCGAAACTGCCGAGATGTACACCGGCGGACAGCTTGCGCTGAATGCAGAGGTTTACCCCTCAAATGTTGCCGATGCAAGCGTTTCCTGGAGCAGCAGCAATGAATCGGTTGCAACCGTCAATGCCGACGGCGTTGTTACCGCCGTTGCACCCGGCACCGCCGATATCATTGCAGCAACGACCGAAGGCGGCTTTACCGACAGCTGTTCCCTTACGGTCGTTGATTCCGCCGTTATTGATGCGCCAATCAGCAATGCACTTAACGTTTCGGGCGGTTCACTCGTTTTCTCAAACGATACCGCTCATCCATGGGCGGTTGACAGCGAAACCTTTGCGGGCAGGACGGCTGCAAAATCAACTATCAACGGCATGGCGGGAACTTCAACAGGCATCAGGCTCAATGCCGGAACACTTCATGCAGGCGACAGGCTCAGTTTTGACTGGCTGGCAAGCAGCGAGGGCGGCACTTGGGACTATGCGGCATTCATTGCCAACGGAAATGTTGAAGCAACGACGGGCGGCACCGACAACGATTGGGCGAACTTCATCTATACGGTGCCCGCGGACGGTGAATACATCTTTGAATGGACATATCAAAAGGACGGCTCACGCGATCAGGGCGATGACTGCGTTTATGTTGACGAGGTGTGCATTCTTCCGGCTGTCGGTGTTTTGGGCGATGTTGACGGAGACGGAACCGTTACAATATCCGATGCTCTCATGATAATGCGCAATGCCATGCAGCTGCTTGAGTTCACTCCCGCACAGGCCGCAGCTGCGGACATGGACGGCGACGGACTTATCACCGTTGAAGATGCACTCACCGCACTCCGCGCGGCCATTACCGTGCGTTAAAGAGTGCTTCCTCTCGCACTATACGGAGCAGCAGAGTTCGGAAAATTCCGTTAAACTGTATACCCGCGAAAAAATGCCGATGATTTAAGCCTTTTTCGCAATGAGCAAATTGTTCGGAATGTTCCCGGGCAAAAGAAGCGGATGCACCAAAACGATGCACCCGCTTTTTTATGTATGTGTTTAATCAATTGTGCGGCTTTTTGTGTTCAGTGCCCGATGCTGCGTTTAAGCTTCATAATCATTATCCTGAGCAGCTTTCCGGGAAGGATCTGCCACAGAAGCGCACCTGCGGCAATCGCAAACAGCGTGAAAAATCTTATCTTGCCGTGGTCGCAATAAAGCAGTGCGCCCGCCGTAATGCCGATTGCAATTGCACCGAAAAGCGTATCCGCCGCTGCTGTCACAAATCGATTTCCCCTTATCCTTACCAATCTGAATAAATCATAAATGATGCCTGCTGCCAATCCGCACCAAAGACAGCACAAAAAAACAGGTATCTGGTTCAGGGTGTTCTGCATCCTGCACGTTTTACCTCCTTTCGCTTTCAGCCGTTTCGACACAAACTGCCCGCGGCTGTCGCGGGTTTATCTGAACATTCTTGAAAAAAACGAACCGCGCTGAACGGGAACATCATCATATTCAAAGGCAATAATTTGTCCTTCTATGATAACCTGTCCTTCATCAAGGTTCAGCTTCGTAATATGGAGTTCGGTTCCTTCCACTGTAAGTCCTCCGCCCTCCGTCATAAGCACAACCATGCTTTCGTTGAAACTGCCGACATCCTTAACCCCTGTGATGCTTGCAAGCTCCCTGTTCTCAATATGCACGGAATGCGTGCGCAGCCTGAGCGTGCTCCCTTCGATACACGGTCTGTCATTCATTTTGTTTCTCCTCTCTCTTCTATATGTTTTTTACTGCCGAAACTGCGGCTTATCTGCCGACAGGCTTCGAAACAACACCGACAACTCAAGCTTTCCTTTTCGGAATACACTGAACTGTTCATTGTTTTCTCGGGAAATCCGTAACCGGTCTCCCCCCTGTGTCCTTTACACTGTATGCATGCCTGCACGGCATTATGCTGACATCGATGACTCGGCTGAAGTCTTTTCGGTATTAAGTAAACGTGTAGTTTTATAGCAAATAATCGATGTTTTATGTCAGTTTTCAATTCCGGTTATATCATTTACGATGCGCGCATAGGTGTTATAAAGAGCATTTATGCTGCAATTTTATCAGTCTGTCCGCACTGTGGCGGCGTTGTTTTTTCTTTGCCGTTGCATGTTTAAAAATATATTTTTGCTTTTTGAGTTTTTTTGTGGGGAAAAAAGCAAAAACTTGTATCAAACGGCAAGATAACCCGCTCGGAACGGAAAAATTGCTCTTGACGAAAATGCATTTCGGGAGTATGATATGAATGCGAGATATTGGTATGCTGAATTGAAAACAGATTGAATTCTTAGCTCCGTTTTTCACGTTCGTCAGAGCTATTGGAATATGTCATACCATTGATATAAAAAGATTAAACTTTGTGTGAGGTAATACTATGACCAGAGAGCAGCTGCTCGAAAAAAGCTTGGAAAGTTTGCGCGAAATTGCAAAGGCTCAGGGCGTTAAATCTATTACTAAATATCGAAAAGCAGAACTTGTTGAGATTATTATGAACGGCGGCATTGTCGCCAGAAACCAGCCGATTTTCGGTGCTTACAGTCAACTCAGTCAAATGCCTGATCCCATTGCCGCCGCAAAAGCGAAGCAAGCTGCCAAAGCTGCAAAGGATGCAGGAACTCCCCCCGTTGTTTCCGAAACCTCGCAGCCCGCTGCCGGCACACAGCCCGCTGCCGCACCCTCGGAACCGCAGCCCGCTGCCGCCGCTGCAAAAACAGTGTCGGAACAAATACCCGCTCCGACCTTTGAAATGCCCAAGCCTTCCGCGGCTCCGCAGTTCCAGCCTGCCGCGCCGAAGCCCGCTCAGGGAACTGTTTCCGCACCGGCTCAAATGGCCGCTTCGATCCCGATGCCGTCTCACTCCGCACCCGCACAGGAAAACCCGCGTTCGGGCTTTACACTCGGATACAACAGCTCACGTCAGCAGAATTACGGCAGTCAGCCTTATTCAAAAGGCTATGATCGCAGTGCTTATTCCTCTGCGCGTGACAGCCGCAGTTACAGCCGCAGCGGGCAAAACTACCCCGCAGGCAATAATTCAGGCAGCTATCGTCAGCCCAGAAACGAGCAGTATTCCTCCAACGATTCAAGCTATCGTCAGCAGCGCGGAAATGATTCTTTCCGCCAGCAGCCGCAGGATCCTTATCAGCAGCAAACCCTTTTCCCGCAGCAGGATTTTTATGCTCAGCAGGGTTATACTGCCCAACCCCAGAGCGGTTTCCAGCCCACTTATCCGCAGCAGGACAGTGCCTATCGTCAGCCTGCGGCAGGGTATACCAATCCCGTCATGCCCGGTGCGAATTATCCTGCAAGGCAGGAGGGTTACTACAACGCCGAATACGGAACGAGCAACCCTGCCGTTCCCGAAATGATCGAAGCCGGTGAATGCGATGATGCCGAGGGCATCCTTGAAATTATGTCCGACGGATACGGCTTTCTCAGGCGCGACAACTACCTTCCCGGAACGAACGATGTTTATGTTTCAAACTCCCAGATCCGCCGTTTCCGCCTCCGCACCGGCGATCTTGTAACGGGCAAAACGCGCCAGACAAGAGAGAACAATCGCTATGTTGCTCTTATGTACATCACGGCGATCAACGGCATAAGTCCCGAAGAAGCCGCGCTGCGCAAGCCTTTTGAGGATCTCGTCCCTATCTTCCCGAACGAGCGCTTCACCCTTGAAACACCCGGAAACAGCCAAAAGGCGCTTGCAATTCGGCTTATAGACCTGATCTCCCCCATCGGCAAAGGTCAGAGAGGCCTTATTGTTTCTCAACCCAAGGCAGGAAAAACCACCCTGCTTAAGTCCATTGCAAACGGTATTGCTCAAAACTATCCCGATGTTCATCTTATTGTTCTCTTAATCGATGAACGTCCCGAGGAAGTTACCGATATGCAGCGCTCAATTAAGGGCGAAGTTGTTTATTCAACTTTTGACGAACTTCCCGAGCATCACACCCGCGTTGCCGAAATGGTTATGGAACGTTCCATGCGTCTTGTTGAAATGGGCAAGGATGTTGTCGTTCTTATGGACTCCATCACAAGGCTTGCCCGTGCCTATAACCTGACCATCAATTCCACCGGCAAAACCCTGTCCGGCGGAATGGATCCCGGTGCGCTGCATAAACCCAAGCGTTTCTTCGGTGCTGCACGCAACATCGAAGACGGCGGAAGTCTCACGGTTATTGCAACCGCACTTGTTGAAACCGGTTCCCGCATGGACGATATGGTCTATGAAGAGTTTAAAGGCACAGGAAACATGGAGATTCATCTGGATCGCAAGCTTTCCGAAAAGCGCATCTTCCCTGCCGTTGACATATATAAGTCCGGCACAAGACGCGAGGAGCTGCTTCTCACGGATGATGAGCTTGACTGCGTCACCCGCATGCGCAGGATGCTCTCCGGCGGAAATACAGCAGAAGTTACGGAACAGGTTATCAACATGCTTGAAAAAGCACCGACCAATGCCGAATTCTGCACGCTCTTCAAAAACTACATTGCAATGTATGAGAAGGATGGCTACATGTCCGCGGGAAGAACGCCGCTCAGACGGTGAGCAATCACGGTGAGCAATCATTGAATTAACATAGCATATGCACAAGCCCTCGCCGCGGCA
>ENA-OOXM01002281-OOXM01002281.1-human-gut-metagenome-genome-assembly--contig:-NODE-2281-length-12684-cov-1.688891_pt1 | contig 12684 bp, 7 predicted proteins | sample MGYA00241589_ERZ501347 | MGnify/ENA primary metagenome ERZ501347 (study PRJEB25962, sample SAMEA2042832) | human gut metagenome | biome: human gut; feature: human-associated habitat; material: faeces...
GCTGCGGGATTGGTACCGGCCCCAGCCGCTGGCAAGCAGGCATCTTTTCTTCGTGGCGATGGAACGTGGGTAGTGCCTACCAATACCACATACGGATTGGCCTCTACTACAGCTAACGGCTTGTTGAGACAGCTTAATGGTAGTACATCCAGTTTCATGCGTGGAGATGGCGCTTGGGCTACACCTCCTAACACGACATACGCCGTAGCCGACGAGTCTACTAACGGGTTGATGGCGGCGGCTGATAAGAAGACCATGAACAGGCTTATAGGAGTTAATACGGTCACGACATTAGCCAACCTGCCTATTAGCAAGAGAAGTATCACGGCTACGTTATCAGCCGCTACCGCCCTATCCGTGGCTTCAGGCATGCAGATAGGAGAGGAGCTGATGATCAGGTGCGTCCCGTCGGCAGTGTTTACACAGGCTATACCAAACTCTGGAGCTTATGTAAGCATGAGTGGTACTTCTATAACCACTACGGCTAACAAGCCTTTCGAGATAAATATCTGGTGCTACGCTTCAGGCAAGTATAGCATCGCCGTTAAAGAACAAGATTAAAGAATAGATTATGGCATATACATATATAAACAGGGAAATATATCCCAATATGTTGGTTTTAGACGAACCTCTTGATGATAATTACGCTAAGGGTAATAGCTATGATGATTATATTAATGGCAATCCTGCCCCATGGATAGAGCTGGGAGAGGAGCAATTGGCGTTCAAGGAAGCTAATCCTAAAGCCACGGTTAAGGAGATCATTGAGGCTAGATTAGATGAGTCAAGGATTCTTAATGAGGAGAAATCGGTTAAATACTATGAGATAAGAACTTATGAGACCGGAAATCTATATGAGTTCTTTTTGGATGATCAGAATATCTATATTCCTGAACATGATAGACGTAACGCTTTGGCTGATGGGGCTATAGTCGGTAAGATAACGATTATGGGTCTGGAGTTCGATATGACGGAAGGCAAGATCTTGATCGGGATGATGGATAAGTACGATAACGATCTGACAACGGCGTTAGGGGACAAGCAAAAGCAGATCAGTATAGCCACTACCGTAGAACAGGTGAGAGCTGTCGATGTTCAGTCCGGCTATCCTGATAAGGTAAGTGTTACCACGGCGTACATCCAGCAACAGGCGAAGGAGAAGGGTGCTCTCGATCCTCAAAAAGTAGCTGTCGAGTTTTCTAGGATGTTGGTTAATGACAAATCTTTATCCTTATCATCCAACGAGAAATTGGATGTTAAGGTCCTATTTCCTATATGGGGACAAGAAGGAGCGGAGTTCGGGCTATCCGTGGATACCGGATTTTGTCTTAGGGTAGTTAAGGAGGATACGGATATCCTTTACGAGGTTATCCAGCCTCATACGTTATCGTCAGAATGGGAGCCTGGACTCAGTACGGCCTCCTTATATAAGGTTGTTGACAAGGAGCATGCCGGGACCATAGGGGATCCTATCCCGTATTTCCCTCCAATGGAGATATTCAAGGATAAATATTACATCCAGAACGCTGATGTATATAAGTGCACTAGGGATAGCGGAACTCCTCTTAGTCATAATCTAAAGGACTTAGTAGGGTTGTATGTTGAGGTTGTACAGGGCTAGTCGTATCTACCCCCCCCCTATATTTGGCTTGTGATATGATACAAGTTATTTTTGGCATAATAAAATGACATTTGTAAATATATTTAAGTATGGCATCACAAAAAATCGGTTTCGTAACCGTCGACCCGGTATCAGGATCAGGAGATCAGGCGGTTAATTTCTCCGGTGAGAAACACACCGGTCGTCTTCAACGCACTATCAACCTTACGGTCACCACGAACGGCGGGGCTAAGAAGGCGTTGGTAGTTAATCAGGCAGCGGCTGCTGAGGTGGTAAGATCAGACAGCCCTAACGCTTCCGTACAAAAGACAGGCGGTAATGTTACCATCACCGGTAAGTCTAACAGTACTAAGCTTACGTTCGCGGTCACGCCGGCTGAGGAGAACGGGCTTACGTTACAGCTCCCGGCTAACTACACGGCGGCTGGAAAGACTACGGCTAACGGAGCGGTTATCGCCGACGATCCCGGAGCCGCTGGCGAGTTCGTTTGGAGCATCACGATCTCGGACGTACCGGCCAACGTCACGATCGAGGAACTGACAGCTACATTGAAGGTAACTGCCGCTGGTGGCCAGATAGCCAACGTGACGGTAACGCAAGCCGCTGGAAACTCTACTATCGAGCTTGACAAGGAGACTATTAACTTGGATGTAAATGGTACTCAACAGACGGTTAACGTAACATCTAATGACAGCTGGACATGGGCGCAAGCTGCGGCTAGAACCGTATTGAGAATGATGGGACGATAATCAGTTTCTTTTCTCTTACTCAGACCCCGATCGACTAAAGCCGGTTGGGGTTTATTTGTTTTGCTATCTTTGCAATAGAACAAAAATAATACAACTATGGCTAATGATTTGAATATTAATTGGAAGGACGGGGTAGGCGAGGTAACGGACCAGCCTCTGACCGTCAGTCCGGGGTCCGGGGCCGGAAGCGCCCCCGTTTCCTTTGGCTCGGTGATGAACAACGGTCTTGATCGGACTCTTGAGCTGGAGATAACAACTCCAAAAGGTATTAAGAAGACGCTCACGGTGAATCAGGAGGGATGCCGGCAGGCTTATATTACGAGTGACGGCAAACGATGGCTGACTAGCGACAATCGGGTGTATGGGGTTTTGAAAAGCGATGCTCCGTGCGAATGCATAGGTGATTGTCCTTGATATTTTGTTTTTACGAATTTTGTAATTACATTTGTGGCGCATGTCCATCACCATGCTTTTCGTCGCTAATTTATTATAAGGGATACCGGTCTGTGATGGGATCGGCATCCCTCTGTTTTTTAATATGGAGAAGATAAATGTTTTCGATGTTCAGGTTCCTGATGGGAGACAAATCCGTTGTATGTCGTATAATAAGGTTACTTATTTTGATCTTGACGATATATGTAAGTTATGTTTTGACTCATACGATCTACATGATGTGGCTGACACTAAGGTTATAACCTTAAATAATATGTAAAATATTGAATTTTATTTGATGTTTTACATATATCAGAAATGATCAGGTTATTAGCCTAAGTCTTGAAATAAAGACTACGTTATTGGAGAATATATAGTTACCTACGGATGTTTATCCAAGTCCGTAGCTCTAAGGTAGGTGATTAAACAATGTTTGTATTTGGGACATAGTGTTGCCTATACAAAACCTTCAATAACATTGGCGATGGGTACTAACAGGGTTTTACCCTGATTTATGTTGAATAAACATTAAAAAAAGTAGCGAAAAGTGGTATACGTTCAAGATATAGACGGAAATCCTTTAATGCCAACAACGAGGCATGGGAAGGTTAGGAGGTTGCTTAAAGCAAAGAAAGCAACCGTAGTGAATCTTTGTCCTTTTACGATCAGGCTTTTGTATGATACAACCGGTTACAAGCAAGAGATTACGTTAGGCGTTGACGCAGGTACAAAACACGTTGGTTTGTCAGCGACAACGAAAAGCAAGGAACTTTACGCTAGTGAGGTTATTCTGAGAAGTGATGTTGTTGATCTTCTATCAACAAGAAGAGAGTTAAGGAGGGCTAGAAGGTATAGATTGAGATATAGGAAGCCAAGATTCAATAATAGAATAAAATCCAAGAAAGATAAATGGATAGCTCCATCAATCCGGCAGAAGATTGATTCTCATATTAGGATTATCGGTTTTGTATATTCTATACTACCTGTCTCAAAACTGATTATTGAGGTAGCCCAATTTGATACTCAAAAGATCAAGAATCCAGAGATATCGGGTAAGGAGTATCAGGAAGGTGAACAATTAGGATTTTGGAACGTGAGGGAATATGTTCTTGCAAGAGACGGGCATAAATGCCAGCATTGTAAGGGTAAGTCAAAAGATTCTATTCTTAATGTCCATCATATTGAGTCACGCAAGACTGGAGGAGATTCACCTTCAAATTTGATTACTTTGTGTGAAACCTGCCACAAGGAATTTCATAAAGGTAAAATCAAATTGAAAGTGAAAAGATCTGCCTCGCTTCGCGACGCAGCTGTAATGGGGATCATGAAATGGGAACTATACGATGAGTTAAAATCTTTATATCCAAATATCAAGATGACTTTCGGGTATATAACGAAACACGATCGCATAAATCATGGGATTGAAAAATCCCATGTATCCGACGCTTTTGTGATTTCAAGGAATTTTGATTCATATAGGCTTGGATATTATTACAAACAGAAATTAGTTCGTCGCCATAACCGTCAGATTCATAAGATGAAAATATTGAAAGGAGGAATTAAAAAGCCTAATCAAGCACCTTTTAAGGTTTTTGGATTTAGATTGTTTGATAAAGTAAGATATCAAGACAATGTATATTTTGTTTATGGTAGAAGAACTTCGGGGTGTTTTAATATTCGAGATATCAATGGAAATAATAACAAAAATCCAACTTTTAAGAAATTGACATACATCAGCCATGGATTGATTTCTGTTGAGACAGTTTGATCTTTTATCATAATGAATATTTCGCTCAATATTTATTTGTAAATTAATGAGATATAATAAATATACATAATTCATTTATACAAAATTTAATAATTCGTTTATATGAGAGAGATGGAATTTGATTTCGTGATATATCCATTAAAGTTGATTATCACGGCTGGATTAGATTATAAGACATTGTGTGATCGTTTCGAGAATATGGAACCTGAACACGAGGGGAAATGGGGAGATGAGGATGATATGGACAAGGAGGCGTCTTTCTCGAATTTGGTAAGGGATAGGGATGATGACGATAAATTCACCATACTTTGTAATTTTTCGAGCGACGATGATTTAATAATGAGAAATATATGTCACGAGTCATTCCATATAGCAATGAGCGTGTGCCAGTTCTGTAATATGTCGCTTGGATTTAAGGTTGGAGAGGATGAACACGCGGCGTATATAGCCGGCTTTGCTGGCGATTGCGTTAGTGAGTTCATCAATAGCAAGAATACGGATTAAGTCGTAAATTATATAAAGAGTATAAGAATATCAGCCTCCGCTTATTTGTGGGGGCTTTTTGTTTATCTTTGTCAAAAACATGAAGTTATGTCTAGTTGCGTAATTAAAAGAAATAGTAAGGGTAAGATAACCCGTGTCTTGACTCCTTCCGGAGAGGTATCTACCTTGTTCGATAAGATAGCGGGTATAGCTACCGTAAGTGACCTTAATAAGGCCGCTGAAGTTTATATGACTATTTATAACGATAAGTTCAGGTCTAAGTTCGGAGACTGGACGAGATCCGTTCCAAGGAATAAGGAGGCGGCCAGATCCATAAGCGCCAGACTTAGCGCCAGCGAGTGGGGGCAGCTTATGTCAGCCAAGGTCTTGTCTGCCATAAGTGATATGGACGCCCCGGCGTTGGCCAGAAGCCTTGGGAATAGCGACAATGTCGTGGCTTATCTTACCTCCGGAGAGGTAGGTGATGTCAATGATATGGCTGTGGTAGATACATCCACGGTACAGGAGGTGGATTTGGATTCCATAAATGAGGATAATATTGGCGATACGATACTGAAAGAGGCGTCATGGGATGATATAAGGGCTATCAGGGAGAATATAGACATTAAGGAGACAGCTCGTATGTTATGGAAGGCCGTGGAAAGCGCTTTTACCGGGCAACGACCTAATATTAGGGTGAAAGGCGGAAGTATAGACGGGGAGATCATATTTTCTGGCAATGTCTTGCCGTTAAATGATATTGAGAATTATACTCCTCCATCTTCAAGATTGGTATATGATTCCGGTGAGCCTCGCCTGTTCTTTAGATCGGATGACGGCAAGATACACGACTCTTACGCCAACGCCATAAAAGGATCGTCCGGTGGGCGGGTCGAGGCCGGGTTCTTGGCCGGCAGTGTCGAGGAGAGCGACGTCCCGTCCGGTACGGCTGACATCTCCTTTGGCTCTTCCTCCATAACCCTCAATAACAGTGAGTCATTTATCCCGGTCCTTGGTATTAGCTCAAACTCAGATATAAGTACTCGTGGAGGGTTTATTAATTACCTTATCAAGAAAGGTATGTTGAGTGGGGAACGTATAAGACTAGGGGATAGATATTATCTTACTGGAGCCGGCAATTCTGATGGTCTTAAGATCTATAACGCTATGAATGCCTTATCCAGCCTCAGGAATAGGTTTGGAAGTCAATCCTCTGAGATGAACGTATTGGGTTCTATAGGTTTTGATACGGAGGTAAGTAATGATCTTGATCTTATCACTACGTCCGGGGAGAAGGTTACGGTAAGCAGACCGGAAATCAAGGGTATGTTAAGGCAAGGTAAGTTCGAGGAGCTTAATAATAAGTATGATGGATTCATGGAGCTAGCCTTGTCGTTGATGATGGAGGATAACGCTTTGTACGGGAGTAACGTCCGTGGGGTTATCGAGAATGAGAAGGCGGAAGATCTCCAGAATAGGACTGATATCACCAATATCTTATCCACGTTAGGCATCCGTGTGATGGGTATGTCTGAGTATATGGATAAGTATAAGATGCGTAATGGCGTGGATCCTTCGGCTAGGGCCTTGTCTGACATGGCTAATGGGGTTATCGCTTTGGCTGAGGGAGCTACGGTAGAGGATCTTAATGAGGAGGTGGCTCACTTCTTGATCGATACTTATCGTAACCAGCAGGAGATTGATGAGGTCCTTGACTCTGTTGTCGGAACGCCATTATGGAATCAATTCGCCGGTCGTTACTATGAGGTGTATGGGAAGGAATACCAAGGGGAGGAACTGGATCGGATGGTGAAGCGGGAGATCCTAGGTAAGACGCTGGCCCAGCGGTTCGTGCCGGGCATGGAACAGGCGGTGGAGGATCTGGCATCGGATGAGGACGCCCAGCTCTCCTTGTTTGGCAGGATGGTACGAGCTATACGTAATTTCTTCTCTAGCCAAAGATCGGATTTAAATAAGGTGCTTGATAGGATAAAGGAGTCGGCGTTAGCCGATGATCCAAGCGCGTTTGATGTGCTTCTGTTAAAGGATAGCGACCATCTCATGTACTCATTATCGGATATTGACGTGGCTAATAAGTTGATCAAGAACGGGAGGTCATTGGAAAGGCTATATACTAGGTTACAGAGGATGAGGTCAAGCCAGAGCCAGAGGATCGGGGAAAGTATCTCCCTTCTTCGTGATATAGGCGAGAAGGTGAGACAGGTCGGTGGTGAGCTTAATAAAAACAACAACCTGTTATCCACCAAGAGCGTCATAGCGACCGCCAAGGCTGAGGTGGAGTATTTGGTTACTGTAGCCAGCAGCTTACGTAAGAGCGGGAAAGGATTGGATTATGAGACGATGCAGGTTATTGATAACGTGTATGGGGAGATAGTGCCTCTGATCAGGAACCTTCGTGGATTCGTTAATAATCAGGCGGCGGATTATTATGGCAGTAATAAGGTTGGCATGGTAGAGGATATGGATGATATATTACGTATGGCTGAGACATCCATGTCTGATATAAATGCTCTTCGAAGTGATCGTAATGAGGACTGGCTGGATGGACAGCTCAGGATGTTTAATATCCCGGAAAGATATTGGAATGGGATAAAGAAGTTGATAAATAACATTCATAAGGATATCAATGTCATGTCCCGGTTTTTCGGGACGTTAGAACATAGCGGGAACGCTATCTTAGGCATGTTAGGGCAACGTCTTGCCAAGGCTTATAACGACGCTCATGTTGAGGGCGTGGCTAATATCAATAAGATGACGAAGATGATGAAAGAGCGTGGATGGGGGATAAAGGATAATGAGGATCTTATACAGAAGATAAACGGTAAGAACTCTGATTACCTTGATTCGTCCCGTGATTTCGCCAAATACGATTTACTGTATCGGACAGAGCAGGCGAAAGCTATTATTGATATATATGATCTTAAGAATGTTATGGGTAAGACCGAGAAACAGCTTATTGATCTTCTTCTATCCGATAGAGGTCTTAAGGTGAAGACTCGTGACGATATCGTAGGATATGATGGGGATAAACCTATTACGAAGGAAGTATATCATATATTCAAGCCTACCATTCAGAATTTCGATATCTCGGACATGACGTTCGAGGATCAGCAACGGTATCTGGATACGATAAATAAGTGGTTGGATGAGAACCGGGAGAAACCTATGGTGCAGGCTTATTACGATAAGATCGAGAAAGTTAATAAGAAGGTCGAGGAAAGACTGGGTCGTAGGGTATCGCAAGCCACGTCCGATTTCATGACCCGTATCCGCAGGAGCCGGTATGTGGCTATGGATAAGTTCGTGAGGAACGGGAAGGTCGATTGGAAGGCGTTTCAATCCGATCCTATAGCTTGGAGATCTTATCTGGATATTTTACGTGACAGGGCTATAGCCAAGAGCGAGTGGTATTCCGATGGGACACCAAAGGAAGAGGGATCCGAGGCTCTGATGATGTCCGAGGAGATCAAGGCATGGGACGAGGCGTGGGCCGAGGAGTTCGGGAATACCAACGAGGGTCGTAAGGCTTCCGCCGAGTTCAAGGAGATACTTCGTGGGATAGAGCGGTCCGAGGGCGGCAAGGCTGCGTTTGAGTTCCTGCTAGCTGGCGGTCATCTTGGCTTCTCCAAGGATATGTGGGGATCCGAGGAGGGTGATTATTACGAGAATCTTGTTGATAAGATCACGGAGCAATCTGTATCATCATCAAGGATAGAGAAGGTAGAGGAGGCGATGGCGACAATAAACGAGATCAATGACCAGCTAAGGCCTTTGCTTATCCAGTACCGGGATAGCACGAGATACGGGGAATATGATTTCGATAGGTTACGTGGATCCGCCTCATTAAGAAAGATAAACGAGTTATATGATCGTCTGGCTGAGGCTAAGAGCGTTATTAACGCCGCCGCTTCCGCTGAGGCTATTGAGATGGATATGCCTGATACGGTGGAGAGTGGAGTCACGGATTCCTACCGTAACGCTCTAAGGGACGCCATGGCGTACGACAATGGCATGGATGAAATTAAATTCGCCAAGGAGCATATGTCCGCCCGCTCCCGCAGCCAAGTGGAGCGGATGGCCGCTAAGCTATCTAGGAAGAACCCGTCATGGACGACCGTGGAGGTATCGTTTTTGAGAAGGAAATACGGTCCTGACTTCAATAATAAGCTAGCTAACGACATAGCGATGGGTAAGACTGATGAAATCCTTGTCGAGTACGCCAGAACCCGGCTATATCCTTATATGAGAAAATACTCTCCCAAGGGATATTCTGATTTCGTTAGGAAGATAAATAACGGTACGTATAAGGTATCCGAGTTCTTTGATGCCATGGAAAATGGTATATCAAAGGAAGAGAGCGTATCCCGTTTCGGGTTTGATATTAATATGATTGACTTATCGATCAATAACCAGTGGCTAGAAGAGGCCGATGCCGAGAGTTCTTTCCGTAATCCTAATTATAATCCCGATCTGGGTTATGGGTATCATACGCCTAGGTTCGATAAGTACAAGAACGAGGCTTTCTTCAAGAAATACGGTATTACCAACGAAGGGGAGGAGGCTACGATCAATAAGGATAAGTGGGAGATGAGGAAGGAATTGCTTAACATAAGCCGTAAGGCTATGGAGGATTATGACGAGCGGTTCAGGAACATCTACCAGATACCACAAATATCCAAGGGCGGCGTGGAGAGGATGGTGCAGGCCGGGGTTGACCCGAAGGCGGCCATCGGAAACGCCGTACGTGACATCGTTGGCGAGAGGGTGGATGATCCTATACACGGTCAAGGACAAGACCTAGGAGGGCTTGACGAGAACGATAACAAATATCGTATGATCCCCAAATACTATCTCAGTAAGTTGGAGAACGCCAACGACGTGTCCCATGACTTCGCCTACTCCTATTCCATGTTATCCTTACAGGCTACCGCTTACAAGTATAAGAGGGCGGCCTTGGATGATGTCATGGGATATAGGAATATGATGCTTGAGACACAATACGACGGAGGCAAGAACCCGGAGGCCACTCACGCCTATAGGATGTTTCAGGACTGGGTTAACGCCAGTATCTATGACGTTAGGATAAACAATAAGCGGACTGAATGGAATATAGGCAATTATAAGGTCGATCTTAATAAGCTGGCTCTTATGTTTACCAAATTCGTATCCAAATCCAACCTAGGCTTCTCCCCGTTCGTAGCGGCTACCGGCGCCCTTACCGGGCAGGCCAACTTCCTTTTGGAGGGTATGGTGGGGCAGTATATAAGCAAGGATTCCATGAAATACGCCTATGGGGAAGCCCAGAAGCAGTTGAGTACGTACGTGTCTGAGATCGGGGACATAAACCGTACCAACAAGCTATATGTCGTTGGAGAGGCCCTAGGTGTGTTTAATGTCCGCAACCGTGTACGATCGGCGGCGTACAACAAGATCTGGAGAACCTTATTCCGGGACCTACCGTTTAAGATGATGGAAGTTCTTAACTCCCCGTTGGATCCGCAGGTCATTATCTCGGTCATGGATGATACCCGCCTATACGAGGGTCAGTTCTGGTCATACTCCAATTTCAAGGAGATGATGATGAAGGACAGGAATATGTCCGCTAACGAGGCTAAACGCGATTGGGAGCGTTTAAGGGATTATTCTATGTGGAACATGGTAGATGTCAAGGACGGAAAGATCGTGGCTAAGAACGAGGCTAACAAGGACATTGTAGACCGATATATACCCACCTTGTCCAGTAGGGTAAGGAGTATGGTGCAGATCTGTGACGGCGCCTTGAACGAGCAGAACCGGGTGGGGGCTAGCCGGAACGCTATCCTTAATATGGTGCTCCCTCATCGTGGATGGTTTATACTTGCCATTCAACGGGCATACAAAAAAGCCGGGTTTAACTTCCAGACCAACCAGTTCGAGGAGGGATATATGAGAACGTTATGGAGATTCGCCGGAGATATCTATAATATGATGTCAGAAGGCAGGATGAAGGAAATACATGACGTGCTGAAAGAATATCATAGTCTTAATCCTTATGAGCAGACCAATATCAAGCGATCGCTTATCAATATGGCAGTATTCGCTACGATGATAGCTATAGGAAGGGCTTTGATGGGATATAGGGAGGATAATGAGGATAGCTGGTTCGGGCAGTTCATTACCTATATAGGGTTTAGGACGATCAATGAGATCGCTTCCCAGACATCCCCGTTCATGGAGCTTAACGCTATAGATATGTTACAAGACCCGCTGGTCACGGCCCGGAAGCTAGGTGATCTCACCGATCCTCGAAACTGGGATCCGTTCGCTACCGTCCAGACCGGCGTGTATAAGGGCGAGAGCAAGCTATGGAGGCAGCTCATGAAGTTCTCGTTTGGTAAGCAATGGTATAATATCAAGACGGCTAGGGATATTAAGCAGACATCCGACTACTGGTTGATGACCAACGGCATGACGATGGGATTTTTCTTAGGAGGCAGGGATAAGGACGAGTCTGGTGAGGACGCTAATTGGTACTTTGACAGGGGAAGATAGCCGATATAGTATGACAATAAAAAAATAGCCAGTCAATTGTTTAAGACAATTTGATTGGCTATTTTTGCATTCCCATCTATCCATCCCGGACGGATGGGAATAAACATTCTATTCATGAATGCAAATGTAGATCTTTTTCATGATTTCACGAAGAATAGTAGTGGAATTTTGACGTCCGAATCCAACGAAATGGATTTAAACATATTAATACCGGTAGTAGATAATAACAACCACAAGGTTGTAGACGCAAGATTCCTTCATGCGTTTCTTCAAGTAAGGAGGGATTTTACGTCATGGATAAAAGATCGTATATCTAAATATGATTTTATTGAAAATCAAGACTTTGTGTTGATAAAATATGATTATTTAGGTAACTTACTGAATGACAGACTCCCCGAAACGGGGGAGTCTGATACACAGATAGTTGCTAAAACGGATTATCTTCTATTAATAGATATGGCTAAAGAGCTATGCATGGTAGAAAATAATGATAAAGGAAAGATAGCCAGAAGGTATTTTATAGAGAAAGAAAAAGAACTGAGAGCCTTAAAAGAGTTAGAGGATAATCGAAAGCATTGTTTGCGCATCCCCGACTTTTCTGATCCGGCTAAAGCCGCAAGAGCATGGGCTGATGAGTATGAGGCCAAGGTGAAGGCCGAGAAGGAAGCTATGTTGGCACTAGAAGCCAAGAACAAGGTCGAGGAGGAAAAGAAGATTGTCCAAGCCGAATTAAATACGGCTATAGATACGATAAAGGAGAATGAACCGGTAATTGATATGTTTAAAAGGTCTATTCCAAGAGAAGGTGTTCTTATCCGTGAATCATCAAAATATTTTGAGCAGTTCGGATATTATATCGGGATAAAGAATATGTATCCGTTATTACAGGAATTAAAATATGTTTTTAGGAACGAGAGAGGTAGGATAGAAGCGTATCAATCCGCCCGTAATTCCGGATTGGTTATATATGGATCTGATCCCGGTGATGAATATTGGGAAGCTAAGGCCGTGACTGTTATGATAACATTAAAGGGATTTGTTAAACTGGAAGAATTGTCAAGAAAGAGATAATATCATGA
>ENA-OOXM01002285-OOXM01002285.1-human-gut-metagenome-genome-assembly--contig:-NODE-2285-length-12663-cov-9.454791_pt1 | contig 12663 bp, 10 predicted proteins | sample MGYA00241589_ERZ501347 | MGnify/ENA primary metagenome ERZ501347 (study PRJEB25962, sample SAMEA2042832) | human gut metagenome | biome: human gut; feature: human-associated habitat; material: faeces...
GACGGGCAAACTCCGCTCAAAATATTCAAATTTTCAGAAAAAAAGCATTACCAATAACAGATATAGCACCAGCCGCGCCACTTGCCACCATAGAGAACGTAAGAGCATCGTCACCACTGAGGACATCAAAATCAGCCGGCTTATTCTTTATTATCTCATCCACTTGTTCCAGACTTCCAGATGCTTCCTTGATAGCAACTATATTCGTGCTGTCGTTAGCAAGCCTTACCGTAGTTTCAGGTTTCAGATTCACGCCTGTACGTCCCGGAACATTATACAAGACGACAGGTAACGGACTTGCTTCCGAGATGGCCATGAAATGGCGATAAAGACCTTCCTGTGACGGTTTGTTATAATATGGACACACGCTCAAGACTCCATCAATCCCTGAAAGATCCAAAGTCTGAAGCTCTTCAATCACAGCTTTTGTATTATTTCCTCCGCATCCCATCAATAAAGGAATGCGTTTACTGTTTATCTCAACAATGAGGTCTTTTATTTTTTGCTTTTCTTCCTTCGACAAGCATGGTGCCTCACTCGTGGTAGCAAGAATGCAAAGAAAGTCAGCTCCATTTTGGATCTGATATTCCACAAGCCTTTTTAAAGAGCTGTAATCAACTTCGCCATTTTTTGTAAAAGGTGTTATTAAGGCTACTCCCAAACCTTTGAAGATATTTCGTGCCATATTCTTAATTTGCTTTCAATTTACCTGCAAAGATACTATATAAAAACGAAACTTAAAAACCGTTTTAATAAAAAATTTATAAATAGTAACATCATAATTATAGTTGAATTCAAGTTAATGATACAAATTTATCACATATTAAAATAATAACATCACATAACATTTAACACTAAAAAAACGAATATAGCTCCGTAATATCCGCGTTTTTTCTTATTTTTGCAACTATATTTATTATTAATACGTCATAACAAGGTATGAAATATATCATTAATCCGGTTATATATATATTGTTGATTGCATGTATAATGTCTGTTGCGGGATGTGGCAACAGTGACAAGAAAGAATTCAACCGGCTGTTGCTGACACTTGCAGAGGAAGATCACACAATAGACAATGAAGACTGGAAAAAAATAGAATCGTTTATTACTTCCAATAAGCAGAAATTTGATGACTTTTATAAAGACAATAATATTGATGCCGAGGAAGTGAAAACATACATCACTGACTTTTTTAAGAACAGACGTCCGGCAACAGATATATCGTTTGTAGGCATTGGTACGAGCAGCTATCTGACAGCCAAATTCTATCTTGAACGCTCAGGCAGTATGGTACCTTATGATGCTGCCAACGGTGACGGACGCTTTAAGGCAGCAATAGTAAGAATGTTGAATAATCTGCCGAACGAAGACAACAACAAGATATATGTGGTAAACAGCTCTATAAACGAATATCCACAGGGAGTTAGGAAATTCCTGTCTGACAATAATATATTTGAAGCCACGCGGTCTATTGGAGACGCAAGCTACACAGACTTTGCTGCTATATTCAGAGACATACTTGACAATACTGCGGGAAACGAAATAAGTATTCTTGTGACAGATATGATATATTCCACAAAAAACATGAAGGGAATAAATCCTCAGAAAGTTTTTGCAGAAGCACAGGGAATGATAAATTCTGTTTTCAAGAAGAATGTAAAAGACAAGGCGATGCTGATTATAAAGATGAACAGCAGCTTCAGCGGACTGTATTATTCTTATGATGCACCATCCGGTAAAAGATACGACGGACAACGCCCGTACTATATAATAATAGTAAGCAATAAAGATAATATCGCACGTCTTACACACGACAGCAGTTATTCAACTTTCTGCAAGTTTAAGGACATGGACGGATATGAAAATGAATATCTTTTCGAGACATCCGAGGTATATAGTCCGCACTATTCTCTTCTGATGAGCTATCCTGACATCAAGGCAAGGTTCAGACCGGAAAAAGGTCAGACAAGTCAGATTACGGAAATAGAGGATATAGAAACAGAAAACGGTGCCTCGACGGTGCAGTTGGCTGTGGCGGTTGATCTTGACGGAATGTTCATCGATAACAGCTATCGGGAGAATAAACAAAATTATATTGTTGAATCGGACGATGACATAAAGATAAAAGCTATAAAAAAGATTGACAGACAATATATTACTCCTGCCGAAAAGAAATATGCAGGGAGTGCGACGCACGTGATTGTACTCGAAGCCAAGAAAATAGCTAACGATCAGGACGTGCGCATACGACTGAAAAACAATCTGCCACAATGGGTTGAACAATCCTCAAGCGACAACGACTCCAATCTCGATAGCCCTACATTTGCCAACACAACTTTCGGATTTAAATATCTTATGAAGGGAATATACGAGTCATACAGTAAAAATGCAGAGGAAGGACCATACTATTTTACACTTAAATTAAATTTCAATAAATAATAATGAAACATCAGATAACTTTATTCACCGGAATAATTCTCACTGTATTATTTCTTGTTTTCGCAACCAATACGTTTGAGATGTTCTATTATGAGATGCAATTCTCAAACGAGATGTATAATAACGGGCTGTACTTCATTGCCTCCCTTTCTACGGTGATTGTTGCATGGGTATGTGCGGCAATATTCTATTACGGCATAAATTCGGTTTCATTCTCAAGATGGTATCACTGGCTTATAGTACTTATCGTTGCCTGTATTATTGTGGTTGCAATAAATATACCCTACTTAGAGAGTGTGTTTTCAGACAATGGCATTGACTTTTCCAAACAACTGGCAGCCTTTGCGTCTGTAAATATCATAATAGAAAGTCTGCTCTACATCATTGCCTCGTTTTCAATGCGTTGGTGGAGCACAAACTGCAGACACACACCTATACCAGAGTAGTTCAAGTTAATAGTATTCAATAATAATCATTATAAAGGAAGTGAGACTTTTTCTTTTCTTAGTCGGAGGTACCGGTTCGCGCGTAATGCGTCCGCTTGTAATGCAGTTTGCTGCTGGTGTAACACCGTTGAATGAATCAGGATTACCAGTTGCAACCGAAATAGTTCCAATAATAATCGATCCGCACAGATCAAACGAAGACTTGAAACGCACGGAGAATCTACTGAAATGGTACAGACAGATTCGCAAGACCCTGTACGGCGATGCCACAGATGCCGGACAAGGCTTTTTCTCTGTAAAAATATCATCATTAAAGGATCTTGTTCCAAACAGCCCGAATCTGTCAAATACATTTCTATTTAATATAGATGCTGTAGGTTCAAAGACATTTCAGGAGTTCATATCATATAATACACTCGACTCCGCTAACCAGGCTTTATGCTCTATGTTGTTTTCAAAAGCACAATTGGAAACAAAGATGAATATCGGATTTGTAGGTAATCCTAACATTGGTAGCGTAGCTCTGAATAAGATTAAGGATAGCGAAGAATTCAGACAATTCGCGAGTGTGTTTCAACAAAACGACAGAATCTTTATAGTAAGTTCAATATTTGGTGGAACGGGTGCGGCTGGTTACCCTATTATAGTCAATAATATACGCAATGCCAGAAACAGCAGTCAGGCTAACAGAGGCGACCTTGCCGATGCAAAGATAGGTGCCTTGACCGTCCTCCCCTACTTCAATGTACAGCAGGATGAGAACAGTCCTATCTCACGGGCAGACTTCATCTCGAAGACAAAATCGGCCTTATATTATTATCATGACAATCTGACCGGAATAAAACACAACGGCACGGATATACAGGAATCCAAAATAAATGCCTGCTATTATCTTGGCGATGAAATCCCGTCAACGCCATATTTCAATGATCCGGGAAATAACGGTCAGAGGAATGATGCGCATATTGTTGAGTTTATCGGTGCATTATCAATTCTTGATTTCATGCAGATACCCGACGATCAGCTTGTAACGACTGGAGGAAAGGCAATAAATCCGATATATAAAGAATACGGACTGGCTTATGACAAGAAACAAATTAGTCTGATGGATCTTGGTATTCAGTCTCGACATCTTATAAATAAACAGATGATTAAGTTTCATCTGGCATATATGTATATTACAAACCACTTAAAAAAAGACATCGGTCACGGATATACACTTGACAAACCTGAGATTACCAATGGTTTTCTGTCAACTTCGTTCTACACAACTGTTACGGCAAACTTCTATGTCGCATACAATCAATGGCTGAAAGAACTGAAAGGAAATCAACGTAGTTTTGTACCGTTCAATCTCAATACAGACAATCTGAAGGATTGTATAACAGACGTAAAACCGCAAAGCGGATTTCTGAAATCGCCTCTGGATTATAAGAAGATAACATCTGCAATGAACGCGGCTTCGCAAAAAGCAGTAAAGTCCTCACGTTTCGGAGCCAATGATGTACCGAAAAAGCTGTTCTGCCTCTTGAATGAGACACTTGACAAACTTATAGAAGAAAAGTATATTTCCGTTATTTAACAATTTGGACACAATGAGCAATATATTATCATATAATAAAAAAACAACCGGTGAAGGCTGGATACAACTTAACGATCAGTATAATGCTGACGAGATAGAAATGATATCCGACCCTGACGGAGGAATGTTACAGACGCCACGTACAGCAATTCCAAGTCCTTTCGCACAGATGGAATTGGTAAAGAATGCCTTCCAACGACTGTCTTTACATAAAGACCTTAATGGTGAGGCAATGGATAAAAAGCTTGTATCAAATGCCTTGGACGTTGCTCAGTTGTTGTTCAATTACAGGGAATATAACAGTTTGTTTCATATAATAGAATGGAACAAGCGCACTCAGATAGAACGTCTGAAAACAGACGGACAGCATAAACTTCTCGGTGAGACAATAGAAATGTTCCTACAACAGGATGCCGAGGCTTTCAACTTTGATAAGCTTGAGAAGTTATATTTTATCACATATGGTAATAATGTAATAGGTGGAACCTCTCCCATTACACTTTTTATGGCCTCACCTGATGCCGGCAATTATCCATATGATATTTCTATTGAGGAAAACATAAAGTTATTTGCAGAATGTCGTCCGTTGCATGTAAGAGAGAAAGCTTTTGTAAAGTATATATATGCAATGTTTACGGCATATCCGGAACTGAAGAAACTATGTGGAGAGGTCAACAATTATATAATACGTGATTTCTCTTTGCTTGACAGCGCTACACGAGAAGAAATAATCAAGGAAATAGGTAATCCTGAGGCCCTGGATCTGGAAAACAAAGATAAGGCAAAAGTATTTCTTTCCTCTAATTATGATGTTATGGAAGAAGGAATACAAGCTCTTGATGTACCGTTTTATTATACAAGACCTGTTGACATAAAAAAAGAAATAAGCAAAAGCGATTTCGTCATATGTCCGTCATTGGATGTTAATGAAACTCTACCATTGGTATTGCAGAACAATTTGAACGCGACAAAATCAGACAGTTTCAGATATATTACGCGTGATTGGGACGACTGCATCTGTATAAAACCGGAAGACTATTCAATGTCACCGGAAAAACGAATTCTTCCTGCAACATGTCATCAATATCCTTGGCTGACTGATGACGACTTCTTACAGCCTGCTTTAATTAAACTTGACTATACGTCGAATCATGATTGTTTCTTTGACGGAAACATATCGGCAGGGACAACAGAGACAGATAACAACGACTTTGTATTACCACTAAAGCCTACATACTTTAAGTATTTTAAAGTTAGTGACTTATGGGGAATGATTAATGGTCACAAACGATTCGAGTTGCGCCATACAAAGGATGGTTCATCTGAAATTGTAAAAGCCATACTTAGAATTCCGGTGAGCAATGGGACCAAATTCATAACACTTACACGGACATACGTCAAATCAAACAATGGAGATTTAAGTTACGACAGACAGAACGATTGCGGACATTTTGTAACAATTCCATTTGCCGTATCTATATTCCCATTCGTAAAGAGTCCACTGCTGAAACAATACAATGTACAACTCATTGACCGTGCTTTAGGACAGCTCGAACAGCACGACATGACTCTTTCTTTTTATAAAGACGGAGACAATAATATTCTTTCTGTTGATAATATCACCATTCGTAACAGAAGCATTAAAGCAGAAAAACGGGTAGGATCAAGTTACTACAAGGTAACAGATATGTTCGACTATATCAAAGTCGCAATAAAGGGTGATGGAGCAAACAGTTATATTGAAGGCGTGATATGTCCTAAATGGGCTCAAAACATAAGAGGTCATGAAGCCTACACGTTTGCTGTAGATCTCGGCACGACAAACACTCATATTGAATATATGAGAGAAAACAACATGCCGGAACCACTCAAGATTGATTCCATAGCACACGAAAGATTTCTCGCAACTTTATATAATGGCGAAAGCATTCTCTATGATGCAATAATGAGACAAGAGTTCCTACCTAAATGTATCGATGAGACTTATGGTTTCCCACAGCGTACCGTGCTTTCTGAAAGTGAACATCTGGATGCAAGAAACGCAGACGACATTATTACGCTCGGTGATGTGAACATACCGTTCATTTATGAAAAAGAATCTATTGGATATGGCAACAGAATCATACCAGATCTTAAATGGTCGGCTGATACAGCTTCGAGCAAACGTATCCGGGCGTATATAACAGAACTGGCACTACTCATGCGTACAAAGATAATACTTGAAAATGGAGACCTTAACAAGACCCGCCTTGTATGGTTCTACCCATTGAGTATGAAAATAGGTAAGATACGCAAAATGGAAGAAATATGGGCTAAGACGTTCCAGGAAGTGTTTGGCATCAAGGCTGACAACACAAACATAATAAAAATGCCGGAATCTGTTGCTCCATATTACTATTATAAATGTTCCGACAAATTCCATGGTGCCGCATCCAACGTTGTAAGCATTGATATTGGAGGTGGTTCCAGCGACTTAGCTGTATTTGAACCAAGTTCCAAACAACCCATAATGTTGTCTTCTTTTCGCTTTGCGGCAAATGTGTTGTTTGGTGACGGATTTTCAGAAATACCTCATGGCGACACAAATCCTATGATTATAAAGTACGCAAAGTATTTTAAGGACTTGTTCAATAATGATGATGATAAATACGGAGAGCTCAATGGCATCCTCGATGATATAATGGAGAAACGTAAATCTGAGGATATCAATGCATTTTTCTTTTCCATAGAACAAAACAAAATAGTAAAAAACAACGACACATTCTCTTACAATCTGAGATTGAATGAGGATTATACAAGAAAGATAATATTCATTTATTTCTATGCTACTATAATATACTATGTGGCAAAGACTATGGTTCACCGTCATCTGCACAAACCAAGAAGTGTCATGTTTAGCGGAACAGGATCTAAAGTACTGGATATCGTCGGAAATAAGGAGGATCTGAATCTCATAACACAGACTATTTTCGAAATGATATATAATGAAAAATATGATGCTGATGGTTTCTCTGTTATTATAGAGCATGACGAACCCAAACAGATAACATGTCGTGGAGCGCTTATGCAGGTACGCGATAACACGGGATGTGAAAATGTTTATGAACTCAACAGACTCATGTCAAATCTGGATACGCCGATGAAATATAATTATTCTATGATATCAAAAGAATGTCTGACATATAATGACATGAACAATGCTGATATTCATAATGAGATTATAGAAAGTGTGAAGAGATATAATGAATTTTTTATTTCATTGTGTGATCATATTCATGTAAACGACCTATTCCTAGTTGACAAGAAGTCAATGCAATTATTCAAAGATGTGGTAAACAAGAATATAGAACACCATCTTGCAAACGGATGGATTTACATGAATAAGAATGTGGAAGAGAAGAATGATGATGATCTAATAGAAGATACAGTATTCTTTTATCCTATCATTGGTATAATCCGAAATAATCTTATAGAAAATCTGCATGATTAAAAATCCATTTCAACAATTAATGAAGAAAGAGAAAACGTCTGAGGAAAATGATCCTAACAAAGGGTTGATTGACGAAATACGGATACTTTCTAAAAGAATAAAAAAATTAGAGACAGAAGTTGAGATGCTCAAGAACCTCATTCAACAAGAGCATCTGAATGAAACTTCTGTATCTGAGGAACAACAGGAGAATCCAACCAAACAGGATGTTGAGGACACACCTAAACGGATGGAGCAGACAACCATATATCTGTCTGCCCCTACCCCTGAAGGTGTATTTAATGATTTTGCAGAGGAGATACAAATTGGCAAATCTATTTATGTGCTCAAAACCGATAACAACAATAGTGGTTCGTTCTCTGTTATTGAGAGTAAAGACGCCATTGCTACCGCAATAATATCTACAACGCAATTTCTTAAACCTGCATGCAAGATAGTTTCCTCAACAAACGGTATTCCAAATCATATTGTCACATTGGAAAAAGGAACCGCTACATTTGATGGAGAAAAATGGAAGGTGGAACAAAAAGCAGTCATAAAATTGGATAAATAAAACTGCGAAAGCAATTCTAAAGTATGGAAATTAAATGTCCTAAATGCAGATTTCGTTTTGAAGAAGACATCGCAGATTTCATTAATGAAGCGTCCTGTGTATGTCCGCGCTGCGGAACTCCTTTTGTATATACAAGAGAAGTGACCGGTGAAAAAGCTGATACACAGGATAAACCAAAAGAGGACAATGATTCTGTACGTGATAACAAGAACGATGAATCTTTAAATATAAAAAACGTCCCAAAGGAAGACTATGAAAATAAAAATGCAGAGCTACACACTGCACAAAGACAACCCATATACACAAAATGGCAGACTACAGGGTTAAATCCTGATACACAAAAGAAATGGCAGCTGAATAAAAAATTATTGATAATAACGTCTGCCGGCATCACATTTACCGTTATTGCAGTAATTATTATTACAATAATATTTTCTTGCCATAAAGATGATGTGACATCGATTTCCTCATACAACGATAATATTGACATGTCATACACTCAGGAAGCTACCGGTCATGCGATAGAAGATGATGGTAGTCAGGCACCTGAATGGATTCAAGGACGATGGATGTTCCATGCAGAGTTCTATGATATAATAATAGACATCGACGGTAACAGAATCATAGAAAGAGAAAACGGCCACGTATCAAAAGGCATATTCACATATAAGAAAGGAAAACTTATATGCAAATTTGCCGATAATTCAGTATTTATCTATCGACTTGATTTTATGAATCAGGCCATTGACTGTGGTGACGGGCTCATAATGCAAAAGCAAAAATGAGCCCTCAATCACTTATTTTCAGAAAGGGAATATCAGTGGTAATACAAATACCATAATGATTCCTATGAGAATCTGTAATGGCAGACCAACCTTGACATAATCTATGAATCTGTATCCTCCTGCCTGCATTACCAGAGCGTTAGGCGGCGTTGAAAACGGAGACGCAAAACACATACTTGCCCCAAGTGTCACTCCTAATAAAAACGGATAAGGACTCAGTCCCATCTCAGTCGCTGACGAAAGCGCGATCGGAGCCATAAGTACGGCTGTTGCCGTATTACTTATGAATAATGTCATAATGGATGTAGTGAAATATATGCCGGCAAGAAGCATCATCGGGCCAGATTCACCCAAGGCGTTTACAAGTGAGTGTGAAAGCCATGACGAAGCTCCTGTCTTCTCCAATGCCACAGACAAAGGCATCATTGCCGCAATCAGTACAACACTTTCCCAATTTATTGTTTTATACGCAGCTTCAACATTTCTAAAACATCCGCAAATTACCATCAACAAGCCGGCTATCATGACAGCTGTAACAGGGGCAACGGGAATAAAGTCAAATACCATAAGCATGATCATCAACAGCATTATAATTGCTGCGAGAGGGGCTTTATAATCAAGTGTCACCTTTTCCGCTTCCTCAAGAGGTTGGCCAAGCAACACCCAGTTGTCTTCTTCGTTATTCAGTTTAGATATATTGCTCCATGTTCCTTGTATTAACAGTACATCGCCGGAGTGCAGTCTTATTTCCGGCAAATTATCCATAATGTACTCACCATTGCGACGTATCCCTACAACATTAATTCTGTATTTATCTCTGAATCCCGAGTTTTTCAGCAAAACATTTACCAGTTTCGAGTTAGGCATAAGAACAATCTCAGCAATACCGATGTCATAGAATGCCAGTGTTTCTGAATTTTCCTGACCGCGATATTCCTCTAATTTATATTCTTCGGCAAAGCACAGGCATTGTTCCTTACCTCCTATTATATAAATTATATCATTTTCCTCCAATACCGTTTCCGGCCCGGCAGACTTCTGAACTACATTTTTCAATATCCCGTTATGATAACGGTTCTCGCTTCTTACCTCAAAAACCGTAAGTCCGTAATTGTTATGTATGTCGAGTTCTGAAATAGTCTTACCGTTCAATGCTGAATCCGGCGTTATTCTGAACACCGATATATTGTCTGACAGGTGATACTCTTTTACAAGCTCCTCCAACGTTTTACCATTCTTTTTGTTGCGTCCAGACTTATCTCTGCTCCTTGATAAGAACATCTTACTTAAAGGCAACAATATGACTATTCCTGCTATTATACATACAATTCCTACCGGTGAAAAAGAAAAGAATGACAACGGAGCATAACCTGCATTTGTCAGCACGCCCTGAATGACAAGGTTGGGCGGTGTACCGATAAGCGTGAGCATACCACCGATACTACTTGCAAATGCCACCGGCATAAGTAAACGGCTGGCTTTTATCTTAGCTCTTGTCGCAAGACTTACAACAACAGGCATCATGAGAGCGACAGTACCGGTATTGCTGACAAATGCACCTATCACAGACGTTACAACCATAACCGTAATAAACAGGCACGTCTCATTCGTACCGGCGAAACGGACAATACTACTGCCGAGCTTTTGGGCAAGACCTGTCTGCAACACTGCTCCACCAACTACAAACAATCCTACCATCATTATAACGACGGGATTTGAAAAACCAGCCAATGCTTCTTCTGGAGTGAGGATACCGAAAATCAATAATAAAACAAGACCGCCTAATGCCACAAGATCAGAACGTACTTTGCCTATGGCAAACAATATAGCTGATACCACAAGAATTATTATTGTTATTATCATCTGCATAATTTTATGTAAAAGAATAAAGTTATGTACTGAATTATAAATTTAAACAACATTATAATATTTCAATACAAATATAATAAAAACAAACGAGATTAATGTCACATTGTTATGAATAAGTTAAAACACACGTGTAACAATTTGAAGTAAGTAATATGTCTTTTTCATAAATAAAATAAAGACTCGTTGCGATTTAACATGAATTCTATGCATTCCGGATATATGTCTGAGAGTGACATCAACTACCCTTTCATGTAACTTAAAACTGAAAGACCAACCCATAGAGCATTTATCTATTTATGTTATTCCATTGAATGTCTTATAAATATAGATTTTCCTATTCCTGCATACCCGTAAAGGAGTTGAGGCAACGAAAATGCCACCTTTATATAATTAACCTGTCATCTGCTACATTTACTCGTCTGTCTTCCACTACATTTATTCAAAAATGCTTTCTTGATGAACAGAATCAACGGAATGACGACCTTTTCTAAATTCTACAAAACAATTATGAGAAACCACCTTTAAGATGCATATGCCTGCAAACCTTATCTAAATAGAAATGTCTCAGACAACAGTAGCCGGAATCATGGAAAGGTATCATTATAAGCATTATTTCAACCATTGACATGGTTAAGGCACGATTATATGAGTACGTTATAACAGGTTTTAGCGTATATTTTGATATAATTGCATCAAATCAACTGCCATACAAAATAAATCTATAACCATATTCTCGATAATCACAGCGATTATTGTTTGCTTCTCTTTGATCCTCGGTACTATAAAGATACCGACATGTTTCGCTTATTACATAATTTACAGCCACTTATAATTCGGCGAACCCGCATTAAATAAAGGACCGTAGACCATGCGCGACCTACAGCCCCTTATCATTTTTGTTACATGTTAGACGTTTAATGTCTGTGGTTAAACGAAAATTTATTCGTCTTTTTTCGAAATCCAAAGACCATGCAGATTACAGTATCCACGTGCATAGACGTTCTTACTGTCTGTATAGAAAATCGCTTCAGGTTTGTCGCCAGGATGTAAATGTACACGTTGAACCTTATTTTCTTCAATTAGTTCAATCCATTCTATATAATGTTTTTCTAACATCGGATGTTCTACACTTCCAACCTTAACCCTGTAACCACCATCTACCGGCTCAATGATTGGTACATGTTTTTCTTGCGACGCATCAACAGAATTTTCTGTTAATAGATTCATAGGTTGCCCGCAACATGACAGTGTGCCTGCTGCCATATGCACGACTTCTACAATGTTACCACAAACAGCACAGTGGTAAACTTCATTTAGCTTTGTCATTTGCAATAAGTTTTTAATTAATAAGTTTTCAGTAAGTTTTATTATTCACTTTACAAATAAAGTAAAAATATTTGACATATGTAATCTTTTTAATAAAGATATTTCGTAAAACAATATTTTAACGTGAGTTCGACGAATTCAAAACAAAGCGAGCTGTGTGTCAAGAGTTC
>ENA-OOXM01002287-OOXM01002287.1-human-gut-metagenome-genome-assembly--contig:-NODE-2287-length-12653-cov-2.277346_pt1 | contig 12653 bp, 9 predicted proteins | sample MGYA00241589_ERZ501347 | MGnify/ENA primary metagenome ERZ501347 (study PRJEB25962, sample SAMEA2042832) | human gut metagenome | biome: human gut; feature: human-associated habitat; material: faeces...
ATACCTTATTTAGAACTTTTTGAGCTGTTATTCTTGATTCAATTGCTTTTTCGTCTGTATTATCTTTGTTGTATAAACGAGGTTTTACAATTTCAATATACCAATCGCAGAATTCATTCCATGTGAAATCATATATTTTATCGGTGTATCCTGCAGCAATATTTTTTGTGTTATCCGTTGAGCCGGTATCAACAATTATTATTTCATCAAAAAGTCCGCTGTATGAGTCAAGACAGCGTTTAAGAACGGATTCTTCATTTTTGGCTATCATACACATAGATATAGATATCATAGAAACTCCTTATTAATCAAAAATGTATCTGATATGATTATTTTGCATACGAAAAAGATTAAAGTCAATACTTTTCTTGATTTAAGTCTGCGTTGAAAGTATAATAATATAAAGGTAAAAATTATGGAAGAATATATTGAAAATGAACGCTTCAATGCGGCAAAAGAAAAGATTATAGGTAAAAAGCATAATGATAAAGGAATCGGAACGCTTTCAGAAAAGACTGTTCACGGTGTGTTGAAACATTTTTTTGAACCCGATGAGGATTGCCATGAAGTGGCACTTAACGGTTATTTTGCTGATATATACAATGACAGCGGTGTTATAGAGATTCAGACAAGACAATTTAACAAGCTAAGGGAAAAGCTTGCGGTATTTCTTAATTATTATCCTGTCACAGTAGTTTATCCGATGCCGGCTAACAAATGGCTTTCGTGGATAAATCCTGAGACGGGGGAGACCGGAGGACGAAGAAAGTCGCCGAGACATTTTACAATATATGATTCTTTTTTTGAACTTTACAAGATAAAATCATACCTGAAAAACCCTAATCTGACGATAAAGCTTGTTCTTATGGATGTTGAGGAATATAAGCTTCTCAATGGCTGGGATAATTCAAAGAAAAGAGGAGCGTGGCGGTATGACAGAATTCCCGTAGGAATCCGGGAGATTGTTGTGCTTGAACAGCCTGAGGATTATATGCAGTTTGTTCCATATGAACTGGAAGATGGATTTACATCAAAAGATTTTGCAAGGGTGTGCAGAATAAATAAAAGCACGGCAGGTCTTGCACTTAATATTCTTAATTATATGGGAATGGTAAAAAGAACAGGGAAACAGGGGAATTCGTATATTTATGAAGTTGAATAAAAGGAGGATGTTTGAGATGAAGAAAAATGAAGATGGAATAGGAACTTTTTTTAGGAAGATGCAGGGGAGCTATATTGTTATGGCTGTCGCATACGTTGTATTCGGGCTCAGTCTGCTTATTAAGCCTGAGTTATCAACAACTGTTATATGTTATGCAATCGGTGCGGTATGTGTCATTTATGCAGTTGCAAATCTTATCAAATATTTTACAGGCAGCATGAACCGAATGTATATTGAGCCTGATTTTGTTCTTTCGGTTATTATATGCGTATTCGGCATTGTGACAATTGTAAGGCCATCAGTAATTATATCAATACTGCCATTTATAGTGGGCATTGTACTTGTGTTCAGCGGACTAATCAAAGTTCAGGACGGAATTAATCTTAAAAGATTTAATTATGACAGATGGTTTCTTGTATTGGGATTTGCTGTTATATCTGTTATTTTAGGCATTGTCGTACTTCTTAATCCATTTGGAACAGGTCTTTTTTTTACAAGAATGGTCGGACTTTTCTTTACAGTTGACGGTGTACTCAGTATTTCAAGCATTGTCATGCTTAGAAAAAACGGCAAATTTTATTAAAAGTTATTCAGTTGAAAAGGAATTGATATGTATGTTATAAAGGGCAGTGCTCTGCGTATTTCAGTAAGAAATCTTGTGGAGTTTTTATGCCGCGGCGGTGATATAGATGCGGGAAGCGGTTTGGGCACGGATGTTACAGCGATGCAGGAAGGAGCAAGAATCCACAGACTTATCCAGCACAGGATGGGAGCAAAATATCACGCAGAAGTACCTTTAAAGTATAAATGTGATTATGATGAATACAGTATAAGCATTGAGGGCAGGGCTGATGGTATAATCTGTGATATGGATGAAGATGAGGATGGAAATAAGACACCTGTATCTGATGTTATTATAGATGAAATTAAAACAATGCAGACAGATGTGACAAAGATGAAAGAGGCTGTATATGTCCATAAGGCACAGGCAATGTGCTATGCATACATATATGCCACACAGCATAATCTTGAGAAAATTACAGTCCAGATGACATATTGCAATTCTGAAACGGAAGAAATAAAAAGATTTGCAGAAGATTTTTCATATGATGAGATAAATAAGTGGTATGAAAATCTGATGAAACAGTTTAAAAAGTGGACGGATTTTATATTTGAACAGAGACAATTAAGACAGGGATCAATAGGGAATCTGGAGTTTCCTTTTGAATACAGAGAGGGACAAAGAGAACTTGTGGTCAGTGTATACAAGACGATAAACCGTGGAAAGACTTTGTATATACAGGCACCGACAGGGGTCGGGAAAACAATTGCAACAATATTTCCGGCTGTTGCCGCCATGGGACAGAACAAGGCTGATAAAATATTTTATCTTACCTCAAAAACGATAACACGCACAGTTGCCGAAAATACATATGTATTGTTAAGAGAAAATGGACTGCATTTCAGGACAGTTACGCTTACAGCAAGAGATAAGATATGTATGGCAGAAAAAAGAGAATGTAATCCGGTAAACTGTGAGTATGCCAAAGGTCATTTTGACCGTGTAAATGATGCAATTTTTGATGCGATATCCAATAATGAAGTTATAGACAGGACATGCATAGAAAAATACGCATTAAAACACAGAGTGTGTCCGTTTGAGATGAGCCTTGATATTTCATACTGGTGTGACGGCATAATCTGTGATTACAATTATGTATTTGACCCGAATGTTGCACTGAAAAGGTATTTTGGTGAAAAAGTAAAAGGTGATTATATATTTCTTGTTGATGAAGCACATAATCTAGTTGACAGAGCCAGGGAAATGTATAGTGCATCAATAGTAAAAGAAGATTTTCTTGAGATAAAAAAACTGCTTAAGACAACGGATGCAGGGTATATAGATAAAAGACTTGTGTCATGGCTTGATAAATGTAATAAAAGTCTTCTTGAAATGAAAAGAGAGTGTGATGATTACAGGGTTTTTGGTGATATAACTTCACTTAAAAGACTGCCGGAATATCTTGAATATCTTTCAATGGGAATATCATCATTTCTCGATAAAAATAAGAAGTTTGAAAAAAAGGATGAACTTCTCGAATTCTTTTTTAAGATAAAACATTTTCTTGCGATGTATGACTGTGCAGATGAAAAATATGTAACATATTGCGAGCATGATGATGAAGGGAATTTTGTGCTGCGTCTGTATTGTGTTGACCCGTCCGGAAATATATCAGACAGGATTTCCATGGGATGCAGTACAATATTTTTTTCGGCAACGCTTCTGCCTGTCAATTATTACAAAGAAATGCTGTCAGGAGAGATTGATGATTATGCTGTATATGCACATTCGCCTTTCAAAGCTGAGAAAAAATGTATAGTTGCTTCAAAAGATGTGAGCAGCCGTTATACAAGACGCAATGATAATGAATACGAAAAAATCTGCCGTTATATATATGAGACTGTCAATGCAAAAAAAGGTAATTATATGGTATTTTTCCCATCATATGGATATATGGAAAATGTAAAGAATATGTTTATGGAAAATTACAGCTGCCGTCCGGCAGAAACAGCTTTTACAGCCGGAGAAGACATCTGTGGGAATAAGGATTATATAAATATATATATTGCGACACAGAGAAACGGAATGAATGAAGAAGACAGGGAACAGTTTTTAAAACTTTTTGAAGAAGAAAAATTTGATGGGTCCCTTATTGGAATGTGTGTTACAGGAGGTATATTTTCTGAGGGGATTGATTTAAAGAACGACAGTCTTATAGGTGCTGTAATTGTCGGAACAGGGCTTCCTATGATATGCAGGGAGAGAAATATTTTAAGAGATTATTTTGATGCAAATGAAAAAGACGGATATTCATATGCCTATGTTTATCCGGGAATGAACAAGGTACTGCAGGCAGCAGGCCGTGTTATAAGAACAGATGAAGACAGAGGCGTGATAGAACTGCTTGATGACAGGTTCCTTCGTCCTGAATATCAGAAAATGTACCCGAGGGAATGGGAAAATGTTATTTCGGTAAGAAGAGAAAATGTCAGAAAACAGCTTGATATTTTTTGGAAAAACTAAAAAATATAAATATTTATATAAATTTAATAGTGCATTATGATGCATGGTAATGTATAATCATAAGTAAGATATACGGTGAAAGGGATGGTAACTGTATGGATGATAAGTTTAGAGAAAAAGTTAAAAGAGCCATAGAAGACGGCACTTACAAACAGGAACTTGAAAAGATGAACTTTGACAGATTCCAATCAATAGAGATTCAGAAAGGAATACAGTCCCATGTTGATGTTTTGAAATATGCTTCGCCTGAATTTGATGCGGCACAGATGAAGTCTATAAGACTTGCACTTGAGGATGGAATGGATGTTGAGGCATTCGCAAAGCCTGAATATGATTATATCCAGATGGAAGAGATTAAGAGTGCAATAAAAGACGGAATGGATGTCGCACAGTTATGTAATCCGCTGTTTGATTTTTCAGTTATGCGTGAAATAAGAATGGCAGGAGATTATCAGAAGCGTATATTAAAATTTGCCGATGAAGGCTGTGACAGCGGGGTGCTGAAGCAGATAAGGCTTGCAGCACAAGCGGATGTCAATATTGATTTTTATGTTCAGGAAGGATATGACGAATATCAGCTTAATGAGATAAGGCTTGGCCTTATGCACTGTGTTGATGTTAATAAGTATCTGTATCATGAATATAACGGGGAACAGATGAAGCAGATAAGGCTTGGACTTGAACAAAAAGTGGATGTTTCAAAATACTCAATGACGGGATTTTCATCGACACAGATGGAACAGATAAGGCTGGCATTAAAAGACGGGCTTGATGTTGAGGAATACGGTGACCCATTTGTTGAGGCACTCCAGATAAAAGACTGGCGTGAGGGTAAGGTTCCTGAAGCACCGAGACAGCCGGATGAGAATCAGTCAAAAGAGATTCTTGCAGGACTTGAAAAAGGACTTGATGTAAGCCTGTATGCGGATACAGATTACAGTGCAGAACAGATGAGACAGATAAGGCTTGGCCTTGAGGATAATCTTGATGTCTCGCCTATTCTTGATAAGAATTTAAGTGCAGAGCAGATGTGCAAGATAAGACGGAGTTTAAAGTAAAAGGTGGTGGCAGGTATGGATAATACAAGTAAAGATTCACTTGAACAATTAAATAAAGACATCCTGGTATCTATTGCTGATGACTGTATGACTGCATATATCTGCCTTAAAAATCCGGGAACGGAAATCTGTTATGGTTATGAAGATGTTAAAAAAGCACTGGCAGATGCCGGTGTAAAAATGGGAATCAATGATGAACTTATCCACAGAATTTTATCGGAAAAAAGATATAACAGTATGGAAACAGTGGCAGAAGGAAAACATGTTGAAGACGGTGAAGATGCAAGATATCAATTATTTTTTAATACAGATGTCAGTAACAAGCCAGTAATACGTGAAGATGGTTCGGTCGATTATTATAATCTGAGACTTTATGAACTTGTGAGCGAAGGAGACAAGCTTGCAGAATATATACCTCCTACAAAAGGTGTGTTTGGATATGACGTAAGGGGTAAGCTTCTTGTGCCAAAACCGGGCAAACCTAAGACAAAGTTAAGAGGAAAAGGATTTACCGTATCGGAGGATGGCAATACATATTATTCAGCTATTGACGGAAAAGTTGAATACAGGAATACGGACCTTAATGTTATTGGGGTTTTGCAGATAGAAGGTGATGTTGATCTTAATATAGGTAATGTTGATTTTAACGGTGATGTTGAAATAAGCGGTAATGTTATAAGTGGGGTTTCTGTTACTGCAAAAGGAAATGTTACGGTTGGCGGCTTCGTTGAAGGTGCTGTTATAAAAGCGGATAAAGATATTATTTTAAAGAAAGGCTCTAACGGAAAAGGCGTTGCCAAGATAGAGGCAAAAGGCAATGTCACAGCGAGCTTTCTTGAAAATCTGCGTGTTTACTGTGATGGCAATGTATATTCTAATTCGATTCTTAACTGTGAAATATCAGCAAAAGGAAAGGTTATCGTTTCGGGGAGCAAAGGCGTCATATATGGTGGCGATGTAACAGGAATGCTTGGTGTTGAGTCAGCATCGATCGGTAACTCGTCAAATGTTTCTACGATTGTAAGAATAGGTGCTGCAAAGCAGGTACATAAAGATTATCAGGATACGCTTGTGAAGTTAAAAGAAATTACAGCTGAGATAGATACGCTTGAAATTGTTACACATAAGTATGAAAGGCTGCGTGAAGCCGCACCGGAAAGATTTGACAGGGAAAATTATAATAAAATTATACAGTCAAAGATAATAAAAAATTCGCAGAAAGCCAAACTTCAGGAAGAAAATAAGCAGCTTTTTGACCTCATAAAAGAAGCGACAGTTTCGGGAGTAAAAGTTTATAAGACATTATATCCGGGCGTGAGGATTTATGCGGAAAATGTTATATATGATGCCCAGACGGAAAGAAACCATATCCTTCTAAGAAGAGGCGGGGATGCAATGAGAATTATTGAACTGGGCGATGATGAGTAAAGATTAACGGCCGCTTTGCGGCAGCAGAATTGGAGTTTATATGATACAGGAAGTAGTTTCGGTAGATTTGCCGGTACATGAAAGGCTTGTTATAAAAAAGAACCGTCTTGAGCCTGAAAATATGACAGGAAAAGAAAAGAGGATTTCTATAGTTACAGGCACTCATGGTGATGAACTTGACGGGCAGTATATCTGCTATGAGATAATAAAAAAGATACAGATGTATCCGGAAAAACTAAAAGGAATAGTTGATATATATCCGGATGTTAATCCGTTGGGAATTGATATGGGTTCAAGAGGAATTCCGATGTTTGACCTTGATATGAATAGAGTCTTTCCGGGAGATAATAATGGTGCAGTAGCTGAATATACTGCTGCCGGTCTGATTGATGATATTATAGGCAGTGATTTCTGCCTTGATATTCATTCAAGCAATATATTCTTAAAAGAAATGCCACAGCTTAGAATGACAGAGGAAAATAAAGATAAGCTTCTGCCATATGCAAAAAAGCTGAATGCTGATTTTATATGGATATATTCTTCTAAGACAGTTCTTGATGCAACACTTGCATACAGCCTTAATAATATGGGAGTTCCGACACTTGTTGCTGAGATGGGAGTTGGACACAGAATTAATAATGAATACTGTCAGCAGCTTATTGAAGGTATATTTAATCTAATGACAGAGCTTGAAGTATGGGATGATGCACCTGTAAATGTCAGGAATTCTATAGTTTCAACGGAAGGACAGGTGAGTTTCATATCTGCTGCGGGAAGCGGAATATTTGTTTCATCCATTAATTCTATGGGAACGATAGGAATGGGGACACATATAGGAGATATTATAGAACCTATAACTGGAAAAGTAATCCAGCGAATAGAGTCGCCTACTGATGGCATAATATTTTCGTTAAGGGAACACCCGGTTGTTTACAAGGGAGCATTAATTGCCCGTGTATATGGTGGGAGAAAGCAGGAGTAAGATTTGAGAAAAGAAGTTTTATATACATTAAAAGGATTATACAGGGAAGATTTTGAGATAGAAGGATACAGATTCGGAGGCGGAGAGAAATCAGCATGTATAGTGGGTGCAATGCGTGGCAATGAGATGCAGCAGCTCTATATCTGTTCTCTTCTTATTAATGCATTAAAAGAACTTGAGGCACATGGTTCGATTACACATAATCATGAGATTCTTGTGATTCCGTCGGTAAATAAATATTCGATGAATGTAGGAAAAAGATTCTGGGCTATTGACAATATTGATATTAACAGAACATTTCCGGGAGATGCACAGGGCGATACGACAAAACAGATTGCTGCAGCACTGTTTGAGAATGTTAAAGGATACAATTACGGTATTCAGTTTGCAAGTTTTTATATGCCGGGTGATTTTATTCCGCATGTAAGGATGATGGAGACGGGGTATCAGAGTGCAAGTCTTGCAAATCTTTTCGGCTTGCAATATGTTGTTATCAGAAAGCCTAAGCCAATGGATACGGCTACGCTTAATTACAGCTGGCAGATGAACGGAACTAATGCCTTTTCGATATATACCAATGCGACGGACACGATTGATGATAAATCGGCAAGACAGGCAGTATCGTCTGTTCTTAGATTCCTTACATTATTTTCAGCTATTTATATATTTTAAGACATATAAGTAATTTTGTTTAGGTTAAATTTTAAAATATAATAATCACAGCGGCTATATAGCAAGTGTGATTAACGAGCATGAGCTTCTTGCTGTAAAGACTTATGACGGTGGTTTTTACAGGAGACTGAAATCACCGGGGGATCCGGTATTCCACGGAGATATAATAGGTGAAGTAATAGATCCGTTTGAGGGTTTTGTGAAGTCGCAGATTGTATCACAGACAGACGGAATTGTATTTTTTGCACATACAGCACCTACAGTTATGGGAAATCAGGTAGTATACAAAATTATACGAAGAATGCATGAATAAAATCTGATATTTCTAACTAATGGTGGGATTGTTAAATACAAATAAATGTGTTAATATAAATTTTATTATTGTATCGGTTATCCGGCAATAAATATTCTAATCATACAAAGGTTAGCAGGAGGATTATGATGAGCGGCGTTAAGAGAGTTTTTGTTGAAAAGAAGAAACCGTATGCTGTTAAAGCAAAGGAACTTTATGATGAGATAACAGATTATCTCGGTATTAAGACTGTTACCGGTGTAAGAGTTCTTATAAGATATGACATTGAAAATCTGTCAGATGACACTTATAAGAAAGCACTTACAACTGTATTTTCAGAACCACCGGTAGATGATGTGTATGAGATGCAGTTTGAATCAGGCAGTGATGATTATGTATTCTCGGTTGAGTACCTTCCGGGACAGTTTGACCAGAGAGCGGATTCAGCAGAACAGTGTGTAAAGTTTTTTAATGAAAATGAAATACCGGTCATTAAGACAGCTACAACTTATGTAATCAGTGGAACATTGACAGATGAGCAGAAAGAAAAGATTAAAGAACTCTGCATTAACCCTGTTGATTCAAGAGAAGCTGACAGCAAGATACCTGATACACTTGTTACAGAGTTCAAGGTTCCTGCTGATGTAATTATTTTTGACGGATTTAAAGATATGGCAGAGGCAGATTTGAAGGAGTTATATGATTCACTTGGCCTTGCCATGACATTTAAAGATTTCATCTTTATACAGGAATATTTTAAAAACGAAGAAAAAAGAGACCCTTCTATGACGGAGATAAGAGTGCTTGATACATATTGGTCAGACCACTGCCGTCATACAACATTTGCGACAGAACTTAAAGATGTTAAGTTCAAAGATGGTTTTTACAGAAAACCTATGGAAGATACATATAAGAAGTATCTTTCTGACAGAGCAGAGATTTATAAGGGGAGAAAAGATAAATTTGTATGCCTTATGGATCTTGCCCTTATGGCAATGAAGAAGTTAAAGGCAGAAGGCAAGCTTAACGACCAGGAAGAATCAGATGAAATTAATGCATGCAGTATAGTAGTTCCTGTAACTATAGATGGCAAGGAAGAAGAGTGGCTTGTTAATTTCAAGAATGAAACACATAATCATCCTACAGAAATTGAACCATTTGGTGGTGCTGCAACATGTCTTGGCGGTGCTATAAGAGATCCATTGTCAGGACGTACATATGTATATCAGGCAATGCGTGTAACAGGTGCAGCAGATCCCACAAAGCCTATGTCAGAGACACTTCACGGCAAGCTTCCTCAGAAAAAGCTTGTAACAGGTGCAGCACATGGTTACAGTTCATATGGTAATCAGATTGGTCTTGCAACAGGTTATGTAAAAGAGATTTATCATCCTGACTATGTAGCTAAGAGAATGGAAATCGGTGCAGTTATTGCGGCAGCTCCAAGAAGTGCCGTAAAGAGAGAAAATTCAGATCCGGGTGATATTATAATTCTTCTCGGTGGACGTACAGGACGTGACGGCTGTGGCGGTGCTACAGGTTCATCTAAAGTTCATACAGAAAAGTCTATCGAAACATGTGGAGCAGAGGTACAGAAAGGTAATGCACCTACAGAGCGTAAGATGCAGCGACTTTTCAGAAGACCAGAGGTAACTAAGCTTATTAAGAAATGTAACGACTTTGGTGCAGGTGGTGTTTCAGTAGCCATCGGTGAGCTTGCAGCAGGTCTTACAGTTGACCTTGACAAGGTTCCTAAGAAGTATGAAGGTCTTGACGGAACAGAGCTTGCTATATCAGAGTCACAGGAAAGAATGGCAGTTGTAGTTGACCCAGCAGATGTTAAGGAATTCCTTGCATATGCAGCAGAGGAGAACCTTGAAGCTGTTGAGGTTGCTGTTGTTACAGAGGAGCCTAGACTTGTACTTAACTGGAGAGGTAAGGATATCGTTAATATTTCAAGAGCATTTCTTGATACTAACGGCGCACATCAGGAGACATCTGTACTTGTGGATATTCCAGATGAGAATGAGAATTATCTTAAGGCAAAGGAAGTTGAAGATGTTAAGGGTAAGTGGCTTAAGACACTTGCAGACCTTAATGAGTGCTCACAGAAGGGACTTGTTGAAAGATTTGATGGTTCTATCGGTGCAGGTTCAGTGCTTATGCCTTATGGCGGTAAGTACCAGCTCACAGAAACTCAGGCTATGGTTGCAAAGCTTCCAGTGCTTAAGGGCAAGTGCGATACAGTAACTATGATGGCTTATGGTTTTGACCCATATCTTTCTAAGTGGAGTCCATACCACGGAGCTATGTATGCAGTTACAGACTCAGTTGCAAAGATTGTTGCTGCTGGTGGTGACTACAGCAGGATTAGATTTACATATCAGGAATACTTTAGAAGAATGACAGAGGACCCATCAAGATGGAGCCAGCCTTTTGCAGCACTTCTTGGTGCTTACGAGGCACAGCTTGGCTTTGGACTTCCATCTATCGGTGGTAAGGACTCTATGTCAGGAACATTTGAACATATAGATGTACCACCTACATTATGCTCATTTGCAATAGATGTAGCTAAGGAACAGGATATTATCACACCTGAATTAAAGAAGGCTGGCAATGTCCTTGTAAGATTTGACATTGAAAAGGATAAGTATGACATTCCTGTATTCTCACAGATTAAGGAATTATACTCAGCTATCCACGAAGCTATCAGGAGTAAGGCAATCGTATCTGCATATGTGCTTGATGCTAATGGTTTAGTTCCAGCAATAAGCAAGATGGCATTTGGTAATAAGCTTGGTGTGGCTGTTGAGTCTTCAGTATCAAAGGAAGAATTATTTGCACCAGCATATGGCTGCATAGTAGCAGAAGTAGACAGCTCTAAGCTTTCAGAGATTAAGGCAGCTTATACTAAGGTTGGTACAGTAACCGAAGAAGCTAAGTTTACATATGAAGATGTTTCAATCAATATTGAGGAAGCTTTAAGTGTATGGAAGGATACTCTTGAAGATGTATTCCCAACAAAGGTAACTAAGGAAACAGACAAGATTGAAAAACCTGTATATTCAGCAGGCAATGTATATGTATGCAGGAATAAGGTTGCAAAGCCAACTGTATTTATACCAGTATTTCCGGGTACTAACTGTGAGTATGACAGTGCAAAGGCATTTGAGAGAGCCGGCGCTGATACTATTATCAAGGTATTCAAGAACCTTGATGCAGAAAGCATAAGAGAGTCTGTTGATGAGTTTGAAAAGGCTATTAACCAGTCACAGATTATTATGTTCCCAGGCGGATTCTCAGCAGGTGATGAACCAGATGGTTCTGCCAAGTTCTTCGCAACAGCATTCCGTAATGCTAAGATGAAGGAGGCAGTTGAGAAGCTCCTCAATGAAAGAGATGGTCTTGCACTTGGTATCTGTAATGGTTTCCAGGCTCTTATCAAGCTTGGCTTAGTACCTAACGGTAAGATAACAGGACAGGATGTTAATTCTCCTACATTAACATTTAATACAATCAACCGTCATATATCTAAGATGGTATATACAAAGGTTGTTACTAATAAGAGCCCATGGCTTGCAGGTGCAGAACTTGGAAAGGTATACTGCAACCCAGCTTCACACGGTGAAGGACGTTTCGTAGCACCTAAGGAATGGCTTGACAAGCTCTTTGCAAATGGTCAGGTGGCTACACAGTACTGTGACCCAGAAGGCAACATTTCTATGGATGAAGAATGGAATGTCAATGGCTCATATATGGCTGTTGAAGGTATCACAAGTCCGGACGGAAGATGCTTAGGTAAGATGGCACATTCTGAAAGACGTGGTGACTCAGTAGCTATCAACATCTATGGCGAACAGGATATTAAGATATTTGAGTCAGGTGTTAAGTACTTTAAGTAATAAATAAAGTTTATAATGTCACGTTATAATATGATTAAAGGGTCAAAAGGTATCATCGATGCATGCTTGCAT
>ENA-OOXM01002294-OOXM01002294.1-human-gut-metagenome-genome-assembly--contig:-NODE-2294-length-12625-cov-1.961257_pt1 | contig 12625 bp, 10 predicted proteins | sample MGYA00241589_ERZ501347 | MGnify/ENA primary metagenome ERZ501347 (study PRJEB25962, sample SAMEA2042832) | human gut metagenome | biome: human gut; feature: human-associated habitat; material: faeces...
TGGAATGCGCCCGGAAAATTATTTGGCTGACTGCTCCGGAGCGCGGCGGCAGTTCTCGAGAAGATCCCTTAGCTGCGCTATCGGAACGAAGAACGGCTTTTCGCTGTCGTTCTCCATCTCAATTACCATGAGCGCCTTCGTACCCCAGTCGTTGAGGGTTATCCGGCGTACCGTGGAGGCTTTGTCCGACTTGGTGTTGATCGACTTCAGCAGGTCATTCATGCGGACGAAGCCGTGTATCCTGCCGCTGCTGCTCGTCCTGAAGGACAGCTTCTTTGCAAAGGGTCTCTCAATGTCGATTATTACCTTTATCTCGGTTATGCCGCCGGGCAGGTCCGCCTCCGTGCGGTGCACCGTGCGGAACATCTTCACCGGAATGTAATCCTCCAGCTTCACCGTGGGAGCGTCTGCGTAGTGCTGTGAATTAGCCATGCTTCATCGATCCTTCCTTTTAAAGAGTTGCGTCTACCTCGGCGAGGACCTCGTCAAGCTTCACCATCTCCTCGCGGAGCTGCTCAGGGGTGATGATGAGCGGCGGGCATACAAGTATCATGTTCTCGTGGGAGTAGGTCATGAACTTCTTCGCCTTGAGCTTTCCGATGATGCCGCCCATTACTCCGAGCTTGTCGCCGCCGTATGGCACCAGAGGCTCCCTTGCCGCCTTGTCCTTTACCAGCTCCACTGCGGAGAACAGACCGATGTAGCGCACGTCGCCGACGCACTTGTGCTTTGCCTTGAGTTCCTCAAGTATCTCGCCCAGCACCTTGCCGCTCTTATTTACGTTGCCCAGGATATCGTTGTCCTTGTAGTAGTTCAGGCAGGCAACGCCGGCTGCGCATGCGAGGGGGTGTCCGCTGTAGGTCAGACCGCACTGCAATACGTTGTCGTCGAAGTAGTCCGCGATCTTTTTGCTGACCGCAACGCCGCCGAGCTGAACGTAGCCGCAGGTAACGCCCTTCGCAAAGCTTACGATATCGGGCTTTACGCCGAAATTCTCAAACGCGAACATCTTGCCGGTGCGCCCGAATCCCGCCATTACCTCGTCGCAGATCATCATGATTCCGAACTCGTCGCAGATCCTGCGTACGCCCGCAAGGTAGCCCTCCGGCGGGATAATGATGCCGTTGGAGCCGGTGATGGTCTCCATAACGATGGCAGCAACCGTGTCGGGGCCTTCATAGACGACCTGCTCGCGGAGCTTGTTAACGTAGTACTCGCTGTACTCCTTCTCGCTTGCGAACGGGAGGTTGTCGCGGTACATGTACGGATCGAAGAACTTCACGAAGCCGGGGATACCAGGCTCCAGCGGATACCTTCTCGGCTCGCCGGTGAGGTTGCCAGCGCCGAATGTGGAGCCATGGTAGCTTCTGTAGCGGGAGAACACCTTTTTCCTTCCGGTGTACATTCTCGCCATCTTGATGGCGTTCTCGTTTGCGTCGGCGCCGCCGTTGGTGAAGAACACCTTCGCGATGTTGTCCGGCATGAGGTCAACGACCATCTCGGCGAGCTTCGAGCGGCTCTCGCAGGCGTAGCTCGGGCCGACGAAGCAGAACTTCTCCGCCTGCTCCTTGATGGCGTCGATGATGGGGCGGCAGCCGAAGCCCACGTTCAGGTTGACGAGCTGGCTGGACATATCGGTGTATCTGCTGCCGTCGTAGTCCCAGAAGTAGATACCCTCGCCCTTTTCCACGGCGATGGGGTTCAGCCCCTTCTGCTTTGACCATGACTGTAAATTGTACTTGGTGTGGTTGGTTTTGATCTCAGTTGCATTCATAAGAATCGTCCTCCATTATCAGCTTTGAGTTTTCCATGTTGAGCAGTTCCCTCGCCCGGAAAGCCAGAAGCAGATTCATTTTATCCTCGTCGCTGAAGCTGCTGCCCAGAAGTTCGCGGATCTGTTTGAGCTTGTAGTTCACCGTGTTCCGGTGAACGCCGAAGATATCCGCGACCTCCTTCACGCTGCAGTCGTTCTCGAAGTAGCAGCGCAGCAGATCGGCGCAGTCGGTGTTGTTCTTGGCGTCGTAGTCCAGCAGCTTGCCGATGGTGCTGTCCACGTAGTCCGAGAGGATACGGGAGCTTTCCACGCCGAAAAGCAGCTTGTAAACGCCGATGTCGCGATAGTGCATTACCGGAGCCTTCTTCATCACGGCGAGCCTCATCGCGGAGACCGCCTCGCGGTAGCAGGAATGTATCCCGTCGTACCCCAGCCCGTTGTCTGAAATGCCGATGTGAACTCCCGCAGGCTCGGAGCAGTTCTCGCTCACCGCGGCTGCAAGCTGTTCGGCGAGCCTCCCCGCCTCCTGCGGAGTGATATGCTGCCGCACTATCACAAGGTAGTTCTCCTGTATGAATATGCAGGAGGGATACTGCTGGCTTGCGCATATCTTCCGCACCAGGAACCGCATGCCGCGCCACTCGTCGCCGCTCCCCGGCTTGTCGGGGTGGGAGAGCTGCGCCGCAAGCAGCGTGTAGCTCACCATGTCGTGGAAGCCCCGGCGCTCCAGCACCGGCGCGTACTCGTCGCGGTTCCCCGGCGCGAAGAACAGGTTGCGGAACGCTCCGGCAAGGCTGGTCTCGCTCTCCTCGTTGGAAATGATCCGGTGGCAGAAATCGTAGGTCAGGTCGATGAGCCTCACCGACCACGGCACCACGAACAGCGGGAGCGCATTGCACTCGCAGTATTCCATGACGTCCTTCGGAACGGCGTTTATGTACGGTCCTATGTTCACGACTACGCCCGCCGCGTTCTTGCCCTTGAGCTGCCGCACGAAATCCAGCAGCCAGCCGCTGCCCTTGTGACCGATACCAGTAGTGAACACCAGCTCGTTTCCGTGCATGAAGTCCGGAACCTCGCTGTCCTCAACGATGTGTACCCAGCGGACGAAATTATCCATTCCCGCCCTGCCTGCGATGAGCTTCATGCCGTAGGTCTTTTCAGCGTTCGCGCATATTCTTGCAAGTGTGATCGCCATAAACGCCCTCCTCTCCGATCATCTTCCGGGCTTCTTCACCCGTTTGCTGTGGGTTATCGAGCCGGTCGGGCAGACCAGCGTACACAGCAGGCAGCCCACGCAGTTCCCGCCGGTGAGGTGCGGCTTTCTGTCCGCGCCCATCGCGATCGCCTGGTGTCCGCCGTCCATGCAGGAGATGTAGCATCTTCCGCAGCCGACGCAGCTTTCCCGGTCAAACACCGGATAGACCACCGTGCTGCGGTCGAGGTCGTCCGCCGGAACTATGTTCGCGAGCGCCGAACCGGTAAGCTCGCTCAGCCGTGACATTCCGTGCGCCGCCAGATAAGCCCTCGTTCCCGAGATAAGGTCGTCGATTATCCGGTAGCCGTACTGCATTACCGCTGTGGTTATCTGGATATTCTCACAGCCCAGCGCGATGAACTCCAGCGCGTCATGCCAGCTCTCTATGCCGCCGATACCGCTCAGCGGCGTTCCGGAAAGCTCCGGACAGACCGCCATATCGTGAATGAACCGCAGCGCTATCGGCTTCACAGCCTTTCCGGAGTACCCCGAAACGGAGCACTTCCCGTTAACGCCCGGGCAGGAGACCATCGTATCCAGATCGACGCGCGTCAGGCTCTTTACCGTGTTTATCGCGGCTATGCCGTCCGCGCCGCCTTCCTTCGCGGCTGTCGCGGGGACTTCCATGTTGCCGATGTTCGGGGTCATCTTCGCCAGCACCGGGAGCTTCGTTCCGCGCTTTGCCGCTGCGGTGTAGGCTCTCACAAGCTCCGGATTCTGCCCGACGTCGCTGCCCAGCCCCTCGCCCACCATCTGCGGGCAGGAGAAGTTGCACTCGATGATGTCGCAGCCCGCCTCCTCGGATAGCCTTGCAAGCTCCGTCCATTCCTCCTCGGTGCTGCCCATTATGGAGGAAACTATCACCTTCGACGGGAACTCCCGCTTCAGCCGCCGGAGTATCTCAAGGTTCTCATTCAGCGGGTGGTCGGAGATCTGCTCCAGATTCTTGAACCCAACGAACGGGGTGGATTCCTTGCCGATGGCGTCGAACCGGGGCGAAACCTCGTCCGGTCTGATGAAGCCTATCGTCTTGTAGACTATGCCGCCCCAGCCGGCTCTCAGCGCGTTGGCGCACATCTCGTAGCCGCTCGCCACCGACGACGAGAGGAAGAACGGATTCTCGCACTTCACGCCGCAGAACTCCATCGAGAGGTCTGCGGTCAGTTCCTCAGCCTTCACCGGCTCCGGAGCCGCCTTTATCATCTCGCGTATCTTCACCGGAGACTCGTAGTGCAGGCAGGCGCTCTCGCATTCGCCGGAGCATTCCGCACACCTGGCGGCTGAGACGTACCCGGCGCCGACCGCCGCGTTCTCAAACCTTGCCGCCCTGACGAACCGCGCAGGGTCGAAGCCCTCCGGACAAGCCGCCGTGCAGGGAGCCTCCGCGCACAGCATACACCGCGCCGATTCATTGTTTAGTATCTGTTCTGCGTATTTCATATCGTTACCTCCTGCACTGTAAGTTTTTATTTTGCCTTATGTTTTGCACATTTAATGAACCTGCCCCAGCCGCGTTCGCCGACGAACTCGCCGTTATCGAACACCAGCCTGCCCCTGGAGTAGGTCTGAACGGGATAGCCGTGTACCTTCACGCCCTCCCAGATGGTGTGGTCGCAGTCGGAGTGCATGTTCTCCTGATGTATCGTGAACTCCTTCGCGGGGTCGTAGATGACGATGTCCGCGTCCTTGCCGGGAGCTATCTCGCCCTTGTCGGTGCAGCCGAATATCTTCGCCGGGTTGGCGGAGCACAGCTCCACAGCCTTCTCGAAGCTGATAACGCCGTCGTTCGCCTTGCCGAGCATGTAGGGGTACATGTTCTCGATCCCGGCGCAGCCGTTCGGGATCTTCCGGAAGTCGTTCAGACCCCAGTCCTTCTCGCTCTGCTGGAACGGGCAGTGGTCGGTGGCGATGGTGTCGATGTCGCCGCGCTTTATCGCTTCCCAGATGGCGTCCTGCGACTCCTGACCCTTCATAGGCGGCGAGCATACGAAGTTCCTGCCGTCTGCGCGCTTGTAAACGCCGCTGGTGAATTCAAGGTACTGCGGGCAGGTCTCGGCGTAGATCTCATAGCCCTCGTCCTTCGCCTTTGTCACCGCCTCAACGCCCTGCTTGTTCGCGAGGTGTACGATGTACAGCGGAGCGTTCGCAGCCTTCGCCAGATTGATGGCGCGCTCGTCCGCCTCGCCCTCCACGAACTCGGGACGGCTCATGTAGTGATACCACGCGTCGGTCTTGCCCTCGCTGATGTACTTCCCGGTGAGGGTGTTCACCAGCTCGTTGTTCTCGGCGTGCACCGCGATGAGCGCTCCGAACTCCTTGGACTTTGCAAGGAGCTGGTAGAACACGCCGTCCTTAACGCCGAAATCGTATACCATGAACACCTTGTAGGAGGTGATTCCGATGTCGCAGGCGTCCTTTATGCTGTCGAGGAGGTCTCCGTGGATATCCTTGACGCCGATGTGGAACGAATAGTCCACCGCCGCGTCCGGAGCCGCCAGGGCGTTCCTGCGGTTAAACGTATCGGTCATAGTCTCGTTGAAATCCTGGAGCGCGAAGTCGAACACCATTGTGGTGCCGCCGCACGCCGCGGCTCTTGTCCCCGCGAAGTAGTCGTCGGAGGAAACCGTGCCGCCGAACGGCATTGCAAGGTGCGTGTGGGCGTCTATAGCGCCCGGGAGCACCAGCTTGCCCGCTGCGTCCACCACCTTCGCTCCGGGGATATCCGGGATACTGCCGACTGCGGCGATCTTCCCGTCCTTTACCGCGACGTCAGCCTTGTAAGAGCCTGTCGCACTGACGACTGTGCCGTTTCTGATTATCATGTCCATATCGAAAGCCTCCTTATATTGTTCTGGCAAACTTGCATTTGTCGGAAAACCAGGCGGAGCTGCTCCCCGCCGGACTTTCCGACAAACCCTCGCAGCAGCGGGGGTCTGCCGAAAATGAAACCTGTTTACTTACTTTGGAAAATCAAACCAGGGGTGGTGAGAAAGGTGCAGATCCTAGGAAGGCGTACAATGGCCAGGCTTTGTGCCTGCCATTGTATGCCTGACGACGGAGATGCGCCTTTATCGCCGCCCCGCCAGCCCGTCAGCCGCCGTAGTTGGATTTCTTGTATACCAGCACCAGACCAGATCTCTGATATACCTGAGCTACTTCCAGCAGCTCCATGCCGCCCGCGTTGGCGTTGATGAGGTTTGATACCCATGTTACGCCGAAATCAACGGTGCCGTTGTAAACTGCGGTGGTCTCGGAGATGTCGCCGCCGCCGGAGATGATGTCCACGTCAAGGCCGACCTCGTCGTAGTAGCCCTTGGCCTTAGCAACGTAGTAGCCCATGAACTGAGCCTGCGGCAGCCACTTGAGCTGTACGGACACGGAGGTCTTTTCGGGAGCGCCGTCCGCTGCCGGGTCGTATGCGAGGTAATCCGCGCTGCGGATATCGTCCAGGGTCAGGGAAGCCAGCTTATCCTTTGAGGCGCTGTCCTCGAGAATGATGTACTGCTTTGCGAGGTCGAGGGTCTGCTGCATTGCCGCCTCGTCCATATTGCCCACGTCGGAAGCGGAAACGGTATTGCCGCTCATGTCGGTCGTTACCAGCTTAGCGACCTCGGAAGCCATATACGCCTGATGGTCTGCGGATACGGAGGAACCTGCCTCGAATACGATCTCCGCAGCCTCGTCCGGGTGCTCGCAGGCGTAAGCCCAGCCCTTCATCGAAGCGGATACGAACGCCTTTACGGTATTCGGATTAGCCTCTGCGAACGCCTTGGAGGTGAACAGGTTGTCCTCCAGCATCGCAACGCCCTCGTCGTTCATGTCGATGATGCTTACGGTGTCGCCGTAGCCGTAGCCGCCGTCGTAGTCGTTCTTTACAAGACCCAGCTCGTTATAGGTCATCGCGGAAGCCAGCTTGACGCTGTCGCTGTCGAACTGATCCATTGTGAAGTCCTGTGTGATATAGTCGGCAGGGAGTCCGTACTTTGTCAGCAGAGCCTGGATCTCGTACTCGTTGCCGAGACCCCAGTTGCCGACAGTGCTTTCAGCCGCTGCGGACTTGATTATCTCCTCGTGGGTCATTGCTCCTGTGGAAGAATCGGAGCTTTCCTCAGCCGCAGAGCTGTCTGCTGCGGAAACATCGTCTGCCTGAGCGCCTCCATCAGAACTGACGGAGGAAGTGCTTCTCGTGCTTGAAGTTCCGCCGGAACATGCTGTAAACTGCATGCATGCGAGGATAGCCGCAGCTCCTGCAAGTAAAAATCTCTTTCTTTCTGCTTTCATAGTGTGTACCTGCCTTTCTTTAATACCTTTTGTTCTATACCAAACGGAAGCGTTACGCCTTTCTCCGTTTCAGCACCAATCTTTCAACCAGCATGAGGATTATGTACATTCCTATTCCTATCGCGCATGCCGTCGCGATATACGCCCACGCGGTGGGGTACTGTCCCTTGACGATGTTCTCGCGTATCTGCCTGCCGACGCCCACCGTATCCTCCGCGAAATACTCCGTTACCAGCGCGCCTATGACGCTCGCCGGAACGCTGACCCTCAGCGCCGTGAAAACGTACGGCAGCGAGTTCGGAAGCCGCAGCTTCGTGAAAACCACGATCTTCGGCGCCGCGTAGGAGGTCATGAGATCCTCGGAAAAGGGCTTCAGCTCGGTAAGCCCGCGGAACGCGTTGACGCTCATCGCCGCCGTGCAGGATATCGTCACAACGATTATCTTTGCGAGCGTGCTTCTGATGGAAACGTCGCTGCTGACGTCGCGCGTCCAGTTGTTGATGACCGGAGCCAGAGCCACGATCGGGATCGCGTTGAACGCGGATACTATCGTAAGTCCGCCGGCGCCCCACTTGCGGAATATCGAAGCGATCACCGCGATGAGGTACCCCAGGATACTTCCTGCTACCAGTCCGCCCAGCGCGACCGTCAGGGTCATTTTGACCTGGCTGCCGATGCTGTCCTTGTTCTGCGAGATTATCTCGCCTATTCTGGTGGGGAGCGGAAGGGTTATCGTGTCAGTGCCGAGCCAGGAATGAAGCGCCTGAGTCTGCCACAGCATGAATACGATCACTCCGAAAAGAAGCGGAAGTCCCACGCTGGACATCATGCCCAGCCATTTTTTCGTTCTCATGATATCCCTCCTTAGTCACCGGACCTGTTTCGCTTGTAGGGACAGAGCAGCCTTTCAATCAGCCCCATCAGCACGAAGCTGAGTATGCCGATCACCGCGCTTATCAGCACGATATCCCAGAAAACCAGACGGGTCATGCCGCCCTTGAGCGACTGTGAGAGCATACAGCCGAGTCCGTTGCCGCCCTGGAGCGTATCCACCAGTATCGAAGCGGTTATCGCCATCGGCGCCGAGATCTTCAGCCCCGTGAAGAAATACGGAATGCACGCCGGGATAAGCGTTTTCGTGTAGAGCTGGAACTTGTTCGCAGCGTAGCTGTACATCAGCTCGTGCTTCTCCTTCTCGACTGACCTGAACCCCGCCAGCACGTTCGTTGACACCGGGTAGAAGGTCAGTATCGCCGCAATGACTATTCTCGCGGAATTGATGTCGCCGGTTATCGAAAGGATTATCGGAGCCATTCCCAGAATAGGTATCATCTGAATTATCATCAGATACGGGAACGCTATCTTCTCGACCACCCTCGAGAGGTTCATCAGCAGCGCCAGTATGTAGCCCGCCGCGATTCCTGCCAGGAAGCCTATCCCCGCCCGGGAGAGCGTTTCGCCGCACGCCGTGCCGATAAGCTCTATCATCGTCATCTTGCCAGTGACCTTCTTGTCGCTGAAAAACGACCCGATTATCTCGTACAGGTGCGGCAGAACGTTCACCGGGGTGCGCTTTGTCGCCGCCACGATACAGGCGAATATCTCCCAGACGGCCACTATGCCGAGTATCCAGACCAGCGTCACCATGTGTTTTGAATGTACGAAGCGCTTCAGTGCCGGAAGCGGCCCGCCGCGCGCCTTTTTTGCTGTTGTCATGCCGTTCCCTCCTCAGACGCCCTCGAAGCTGCCGCGCACCCTGGCGACCAGCTCGGTGAATTCCTGCGTGTCCGTCATATCCAGCGTGCGGGGTCTCGGCAGGTCGATGTCGACCACCGCAGAGAGCCGCCCGGGGTGCGGTGAGAGCACGCATACGCGGTCGGAAAGGAACACGCTCTCGGAAATGTTGTGCGTTACGAAAATTACGGTCTTGTTCGTCTTGCGCCAGATCTTCAGCAGGTCGATGTGGAGCTTCTCGCGGGTGAACTCGTCAAGCGCTGAGAACGGCTCGTCCATCAGCAGTATCTCCGGGCGTATCGCCAGCGCCCTCGCAATTCCGACCCTCTGCTGCATGCCGCCGGAAAGCTGGTTCGGATAGTGGTTTGCGAAGTTCGTTAGCCCTACCATCTCGAGCATTCCGTCCGCGATGTCCTCGCGCTCGCCCTTCGGGACGTGCATTATCTCCAGCGGGAGCATCACGTTCCTGCGGACCGTCCGCCAGTCGTAGAGCACCGGACTCTGGAATACGATTCCGTACCGCTGAGCCAGCCTCGCCTCCCGGGGAGTTACTCCGCCGACCGTGATCGTTCCGGAAGTCGGGTGGAGCAGGTCCGCGATTATTCTGAGGAGCGTCGTCTTGCCGCAGCCCGAGGGACCGAGCAGCGAGATGAACTCGCCCTTCTTGATGTCCAGCGTCACGTTGGTGAGCGCCGTGACATCGTTTCCGCCCTGATCCTTGTACACCATGCCGATGCTGTCCAGCATGATCTCTGTTTTCTCGTTTGCCATATCGATCACTCCTTAAAATAAAAATCAGGGCATTAGCGACATCTGCGGCGCCATTGCCCTGATCCTCTGATCTCTTTAATTTTGCAGGATTTGAAGATTTGTTATTCATTTCTTCGTTCCCTTGGTTTATGATACAAGTATACAGCATAATTTCTCTGTTGTCAATGTGCCGGAGAACATTTAGGAGATTTCCACAACAAAAAATATGCATTCATGGTTGAAATATAGGGAAAACATACACACTGCCGCGAATTGTGCTGCCGCATAACCACGCGGTTTGTGCGCGTGCACAACAAAAATGCTGCCGGAATATCTGTCCGGAGCCTCCATGCTCTGACCCTCCCGTGCAGGAACGCCCCGCCGGAAATTTCACCCCGTGCGCCAGGACGTTCAGCCGGAACCGCCCGGGCCAAAAACGAATTTTCAACTTATAAATTATTCATTATACGCAGAAAAGCTCCGGAAGCCGCCCGGAGCATTGTTATTCAGTTAAAACCCGCGGGACCATCAGTCCTGATCCGCCTTGAGGACTGCGTTGAGCATTACGGTAGCGCCCTCGGTGCAGTGCTCCACGGAGCTGAACTCCTTCTCGCAGTGAGAGAGGCCGTCCTTGCTCTGAACGAACACCATCGTTGTGGGTATCATGTAAGCGCAGAACTGAGCGTCGTGACCAGCGCCGGAGTGGATATACTGATGCTTGATGCCGGTCTCCTCGGCGGCAGCCTTGACGTAGCTTACGAGCTTCTTATCATAATAAACGGTGTCGCGGTTCCATGCCTTGACTGCCTCGCAGGTACAGCCAGCCCAGGTCTTTTCAGCACAGCTTCTGACGATCTCCAGCACCTTTTCAAGCACCTTCGGATCCTCGTGGCGTGCGTCGAAAGAAAAGTCGAAGAAATCCGGAACGCAGGTGTGCACGCAGGGGTGACATACGACCTCGCCGGTGGTGTAAACCAGATCGGAATATCCCAGCTTGTCTATCTCCTCGTGGAGGTAGCACAGCGCCTGCGAAGCCGCCAGGAATGCGTCCCTGCGCTTCGGCATGGGGAACGTTCCTGCGTGGGTGGTCTGACCGTAGAACTTAAGGCGGTAGTTGAACATTCCGAGCACGCAGTCGACAACGCCGATATCGTTTCCGGCGTCCTCGAGGATAGGACCCTGCTCGATGTGGGTCTCGAACATATACATGTACCTCTCAGGAGAGATACGATACTTCCTGTCGCCCTTGAATCCAGACTTCTCCAGCGCCTCGCCGAACGTAGACTTGTTGTCGAGAATGCTCTTTGAAGCCATCATGTCCTCAAACCTGAACTTGCTGCGGATATCCTCCGGCAGGTAGTCGTAGCAGATAATGCCGGAGCACATCATTGCCGGCGGATACAGCGAGCCTTCCTCGTTTGTCCAGATCATCGCGGTCAGCGGGTGCTTGTGCGGTATCTTCTTTTCAGCGACTGTCTCGAGCACCTCCATCGCGCTCATCACGCCGAGGATACCGTCGTAGTTGCCGCCGTTCTTTACGCTGTCCACGTGGGAGCCCATTACGATGCGCTTTGCGTCAGGGTCGGAGCCGGGGAGCGTCGCATACATGCACGCAACGTCGTCCACTTCGATGGCCGCGCCGATCGCCTCCATTCTGCGGCGGAACTCGTTTCTTGCCTGGATAGCTTCCGGCGAGAGGGAGTACCTGGTGATACCGCCGTGGCCTGCGTCGCCGAATTTGCTGAAAGTTTCGATCTTGTCCTTCATTCTGTCATAGCTGCATGTGTACATAAAAACTCTCCTTTGCTTCTGTATTTCTGTCTGATAAAAAACAAACGGCGCCTGAACCCGTAAGGGCTTCAAGCGCCGTTGCTTTATGTACTGATTATAGCGTGTTATTTGTGCTGTGTCAACCTTTTTTGCGAAATTCGCTCAAAAAACGCCTTTTTTGTGCCTCTGGCACAGTGGCTGACTATGCTGCGGCACATCATTTAATCCCAAAGAGAGGCGTAAATGTCAAGAATATCCTGCTTGGCGACCTCCCTGATGGTATTGGCGGGGCTTCCGCTGGCGAGGGCGTCGTCAGCCATCTTGTCCATTGCGGCGAAGAATTCCCCGCGGTCTATGCCGTACTCCGCGAGCGTGGGTATCTCCACCGCCCCGCACAGCTTCTCAAGCGCCGCGAGGAAGTCCTGCGCGGCGGCGCTGTCGTCAGCGCTGCCGGATACGCCGACCGCCCGGGCAGCCTCTGCGAACTTCCCGGGAGCGCCCTGCGCCGCAAATCCCAGGCACTTTATATCCAGCATAGCGTTGGATATCCCGTGCGGAACATGGAACAGCGCTCCGATGGGGCGGCTCATTCCATGTACGATGGTGACGGAGGCGTTGTTGATACATACCCCCGCCTCGTATGCCGCAATGAGCATCTGTTCCCGGGCGGTTTCGTTTTCCGGCTCGCTGTACGCCGTTGGGAGGTTCGCGAAAATCCGCTTCAGCGCGGACAGCGCAAAGGTGTCGGTGATGGGATTCGCCTTCCTGGAGGTGTAGCTCTCGATGGCGTGGGTGAGGGCGTCCATGCCGGTGGCGACGGTCACTGACTTCGGCGCGGACAGCGTGTAGGAATAGTCCAGCACGGCGAGATCCGGGAGCAGTTTGTCGCCCTTCAGCAGCATTTTGATATCTTTTTCGGTGTCGGTGATTATCGTGAACTTCGTAGCCTCGGAGCCTGTCCCTGCCGTGGTCGGGATAAGCACCATCGGCGGGAATTCTCCGTCGATCTCTTTTCCCATGTAGTCCGCGATGTTCCCGCCCAGCGCCGACATCGCGGC
>ENA-OOXM01002298-OOXM01002298.1-human-gut-metagenome-genome-assembly--contig:-NODE-2298-length-12610-cov-7.591557_pt1 | contig 12610 bp, 10 predicted proteins | sample MGYA00241589_ERZ501347 | MGnify/ENA primary metagenome ERZ501347 (study PRJEB25962, sample SAMEA2042832) | human gut metagenome | biome: human gut; feature: human-associated habitat; material: faeces...
AGACGCGTACTCTAACCGGGCTGAGCTACACCCCGAATTGCGAGTGCAAAAGTACAACTTTTTATTTAACTAACAAACCTTTAGCCTACTTTTTTCAAAAAAATATTTTATTGTACTTTTGCAACGAATTAAAAACCAGAGACATGCAACTTTCTACTCAAGCCAAAGGTTACTTATACGGACTCATCGCAGCTGTAAGCTATGGGGTAAACCCTATATGCGCCAAAATACTATATCGTGACGGTTTCAACTCCAATAGCGTACTATTCTACCGCTTTTTATTTGGCTCCATATTATTAGCGAGTTTAATGGCTTTACAACGCAAAAGTTTTGCTATCACTCGACGCGAAGCAGGCGTACTCTCGCTGTTAGGCATTGTATTTGCCGTATCATCACTCACCTACTTCTTAAGCTTCTATTACATGTCGGCAGGGGTAGCAGCAACGCTTGTCTTTGCCTATCCAGTGTTTACCGCCATACTCATGGCCTTACTCTTTAAAGAACGGCTAAAATGGCCTTCACTCATCGCCATCGTACTCACTATTGGCGGCATCGCATTATTATACAAAGACGATTCTGGACGCCCCATAGCTTTAGCAGGCATCGCACTCATCTTAGTCTCCGCACTGTCTTATGCCTTCTACATTATCATTGTCAATCGCAGCGGCATTGTAATGTCAAGTGTAAAGCTTACCTTTTACGCCATGACAAGTTGCTTAGTATGTCTCACTCTTTATGCCTTATTCACCCCTACAGGCGAATTGCAACCTCTGCATGCCCCCATTGATTGGATAATGGCAATTATGTTAGGCTTAGTGCCTACGGTCATTTCATTAGTATTTATGGCCATGGCCATTCAGTGCATAGGCTCAACGCCCACCGCCATTATGGGAGCACTTGAGCCTGTCACCGCAGCCGTCTTAGGCATACTTATCTTTGGCGAAGTGCTTACGCCACGCATTGCCCTCGGCATTGCACTGATACTCTTCTCTGTAACGCTGATTATACTCGATAGTAAACTCCGCAATGCACTATCCAACACCAAAGTTATACGCAAAGGCCGCATCATTATCAAACGCATTCGGTGGAAATAAACAAATTGTAAAATAATCGCTAATTTTCTGACAAAAAGAAAATATTTCAGCTAAAAAATAACTAACTTCGCAGCGATTTTAAACAAAACCTATTAGTTATTTAAGATAAGACAATGAAAAAGATACGCGCAGCAATTGTGGGTTATGGCAACATTGGCCGTTACACTCTTCAAGCTCTTGAAGCCGCTCCCGACTTTGAAGTAGCAGGTATTGTACGCCGCAAGGGTGCCGAAGATTGCCCCGAAGAGTTGAAGAAGTATGATGTGGTAAAGAATATACGTGAATTGAAAGACGTTGACGTAGCCGTACTTGCTACTCCAACTCGCAAGGTTGAAGAATACGCAAAAGACATTCTTGCTTTAGGCATTAATACAGTTGATAGCTTCGACATTCATACACAGATTGTAGACCTTCGCCGCTCACTCGATGCTGTAGCTAAGGAACATGGTGCTGTAAGCATCATCTCAGCAGGTTGGGATCCAGGTTCTGACTCTGTCGTTCGCACTTTGTTACAAGCCATTGCTCCTAAGGGCATCACTTACACCAACTTCGGCCCAGGCATGTCAATGGGCCACACCGTAGCCGTTAAAGCCATTGAAGGTGTAAAGAAAGCACTCTCAATGACAATTCCTACAGGTCAAGGCATTCACCGCCGCATGGTATATATCGAAATCGAAGATGGATATGACTTTGAGAAGGTTGCAGCTGCTATCAAGGCCGATCCTTACTTTGCATCTGACGAGACACACGTCAACCTCGTTCCCTCTGTCGACGATGTAATCGATATGGGCCATGGTGTCCACCTCACTCGCAAGGGCGTAAGCGGCATTACGCAGAACCAACTCTTCGACTTCAATATGAAGATCAACAACCCTGCCCTCACAGGTCAAGTTTTAGTATGTGTAGCACGTGCTGCCATGCTACAACGTCCTGGTTGCTACACCATGGTTGAAGTTCCCGTTATCGACCTCCTTCCTGGGGATAAGGAAGAGAACATCAAGCACTTGGTATAAAATAATTTTGAACACCTGCTTAACTTGTATTCCGCATACAAAAGAATAGCTCAGTAAAAGGATATCAACCTCCTTTTGCTGAGCTATTTTCGTAAGGATGCGGTTAAGCTATTATCCCTTCGTGACAGCGCCAATGAGAGCATCGATACTCTCGTTGGTAGGTGCTTCGGTAAGAAGCTCGCCTTTCAACTTCTCAGCCGTATCGCTCACGGCATTCTTAGTATCAATCGAGAGGTCCTTAATCTTGGCAGGGTCGACAGAAGCATCAAGGGGTTTGCCTTCTTCGTCGAATGACTTTTGATAAGCTTCCAATACTTTCTTTTGTTTGTTAATATCCTTCTTGAGCTTCACAATAAGCATAATATCACTTACGCTCATGCCAAGTCCCGTAGCTACGCCAACTAAGGCACCCTTACCACCACCTGATAAGGCACCAATACCCGCACTCAAACCTACCTTACCAGCAATGGTAAGAATAGCCTTATTGATTTGCTTACTCTGGGCTGCAGCAGCCTCTGACGTTATCTTTTGTCCCTTTTGGTTAACCAAATAAACACGATAAGCCTTCGTACCGTCTGCGTTGAGTACATCATTGCCTGCCTCGTCCTTCAAATAGACCATTTCACAATGATAGACGGGAATATCATCTTTATTCAGTTTGTTTGATGTTGTGTCAGCAGCTGTTGTTGTGGCATCTGAAGACGATGAAGTGGCACTACTTACTACCGATTTTGCTTTTTTCAAGAATCCCTGGGCTGAAGCCTCAACCGTACACATACCTGCACCCATCAGAATGACTAACAGTGCTTTTGATAAGAATGACTTAAACATATACATATTGATTTTAAGTTTTATTATTTATGATAGAGTTTTACACGAAACTGACGTTTAACGAAAGTACCTTGCGCTTGGCTCATGACGTCTTCAGCATCTTTGTAGAAGATACGCACCTTCACATTGTCATTAACGGGCAAAAGGAAGAAACCGCGAGGAAGCGCAGTACGGCGCATCTCGGTATCAACTATGCCTTGAGCATCAGTCACGCCAAGTAGCACAAACTTTGCGCCTTGCTCTTTCATCAACTTGCGAAACTTACGGGGCGACTCATAACTTTGAGGAGAAGGAGTTTTACTACCACTATAAGCCCACACTTCAACGCCCGCAAAGGGGCCTCCTTCGCCTACGCTCACGCGATTGGCCGTTAAGTGAACGACATTAAAGCGTAGCGTGAAAGGCATATCTTTGATAAACGTTTCGAGCGCTGTGATTGACTTGGCATAGTATTCACAAGGGTTGTATTTATCAAGCACCTTGAGATATTCTACCGCAGCAGAATAGTATTCGGCCACATCGGCTTGACTGACATTACCCGCTTCCTTCAAACGCTTGAGTTTGGTAAGCGAAGCCGTTGTATATCGCGTGTAGAGCGAACAACTATCGCAATCGTCTATATTGGCTTGTATCGTAGGCTTCAAGCTATTAGGTGCATCTTTAGCAGTCAATGCTTGTGCGAAGGCTCGGCGTGCATCATCATAGTTGCGCAAAGCATAAAGGCGGCTGCCCTCTTCGAGGAAACCAGCACACTTCGACACGTGTTCACGCACAACGGTACGAAGCTGTAATACGCCATAGCGCATCTTTACACGAGGTTGCAACTCGCTAACATCAATGCTCAAGTGGTTCGTCTCAGGACCTGACACATCAATAGCAAAAAGGCTATTCATGAGTTCTCTCTGCTTATTAATTGCAGTCTCAAGCTGGTCAACGCGTTCGAAGTCTGCATCGCTACTCTTTTCATTGAGCGCAGCATTGCGTTCGCGATATTCGCGTTCGAGTTGTGCCAAGTGCTCTTGTGGTTGACGAATATTGGCTATGGGGATTTGTATCGTAGTAATCTTAATCGAAGCATCCCCCAATTTGTCTTTCGTAGTGACAGAGGCTTGAAGGTCAGGGTGAACATTTACTTTCAGCCCTGCAATCGTTGAACTAACCTCAACTTCTGCCAACTTTTCGTTAGGTACAATGTCATTGCCCTTATTTTGCGACTCCATAAAGATAGGGGTGCCTACTTCCTCTATCAAATAGGCACGCAACACTCCCTTACGCAGGGTCATGGTAAACTTGGTGAAATTGACATCACCTCGCCGCCCAATTTCGAGTGTAGGGTTAGGAGTGGAAGCCATATTGATAAGCACTTCGTATTCGTAATACCCCAGTTGGCGCTTACCCAATCGTGTGATGGAGTAATCTTTGGTGTTGGTAAGCGTAATAACGAGGTCGGCATGTTGCGAGAGTAGAAGCACACCACATTCTGTAGGGTTGGCCGTTGCTCTGTCTTCTTGCCCCATGGGCGAATAAGAGATATATTTGGACTGCGCCCAACCTATAATCGGCAATAGAAAGAGCCAAAAGGCTAAAAATAAACGTTTCATGTGTACTTTTATATCGTTTATTAGTGAGATATTCACATCTTACAAGTCGAAGCCACCGAGCGTAGTAATACTTTCATCGGGTTTTTGACGCTGACCACCGACGTATTCGGGTTGCCATGTGCGCACATGAATAATGGGATCGCCACCATTTTCGGGAAATTCCCAAAGGAGGAAAAGATAGCCCTCATCACTATAATTGCTTGACTTCCATGACTGGCGCATACGCACACCGAACATATTCTTATTCTTACGTGAACGCGTAATACCTGAGCAACCAGAGGTCTCGCCATTCTCACCAATCTGTGAGAACTTGATGTCTATCCACTTATTGCGTAAGAAAGCACGACGCAAATTGCTAATATATTGTGCTTTATTTTGCTTGGTATACTGCACTTTGGGCTTAAAGCTAAACTGGTCCGTACCTTGGCGCGCAATAATCACCTTACCCGTAATGATAAGGGCATCGTCACTAAACATCTTTTCAATGGTGTTGATATCCTTCTGATTATAAGCTGTACGGAAACGCTCTACATATTGCAGAATTATCATACGTTGCTCTTTGCTGGCCACATCGCCACAGCGTTCCATACTTTCAGCGGTTTGCGCATCAAGGGCAAAGCGGAAGTCGGTAATGTTGCCACTACGGTCAAATTCAACGACGGCCTCTTGATAGGTACCGTTACCAAAGTCCTCATCTTTAGGCGTAATGATAAGGGGAATGTGGCTGGCCATCATCGTACCATTCTTAAATATCCACAAGCGATCTACCACCTCTTCGTCGTCACAATAGAAAGGAGTAACAGCCCATATACGCACCAAGGACTTCTTTGAAAACTCGTCCATGGCCATATTCTTTACCGACACGTCTTCATTGGCTTCTTGTGCTCGATTTATCTCAGTCAATAATTTAGCCAGATTGCGCTCTGCATTTTCTATAGCTGATGTATGATTTACTCCCTCGTCAGTGGTAAACACGACATCTACAGCCCTCATCGTGGTAGCACAGAAAAGCAATAAAAGGGTGAGTACGATTTGCTTTAAATAATTCATCTTTTTCAAATTCGATATGTTAGATTAAAGAGGAGAAGAAAATGTAAAAGAAACGTTCAAGTATTTATTTTACTTTAAATGCGAAAGCCTTGCAGCCATGATAGTTCTTTTCAGAATCGTCATTACCCGTGCATACGTTGACACGTTGCATACCAGGAGTAAGCAGTGCTTGTACACGACCCTGCTGATCGTAAATTACCAAATAGTACTGTTCGATGCTTTCAGGGAATTTATTCGTAACGAGTTCTACAATCTCGCCCAAGGTTTTGTATGCTTGCGCTTTGGCTATCATGTCACTGTAGGTGCGAAGAGTGGCCAATGTTTTCACTACTTGTGGATAAAGCGAACGACTACCCGTTTCGGTAACGTCCTGCGTGCGGCTTTGCGTAACCACTTTCTCCTCCTTTATCGTAGGTCCTTCTACTACGGGTTGAGCCGCAGCCTCTGACTGAATAGGAACGGACGTTGTCGTAGTCTGCGAAGTGGAGTCCGCTTGAGCTGCAGCAGATGTCAGCGAAGTGGAGTTTGACTGAGCAGTAGTAGAAGTCTGCACTGTAGTAGATGTCTGCACATCTCTATTGGACTTTAAGCTCGTATTCTCTACCAAATCAGCATTATTAGCATTTTGTATATCGCTCTTGCGAATGTACATAAAGCAGCGAAACATGTTGCCTCGCGTTGTTGAGAGCGTCGTAATGCAGCTTGTCTTATTATTGACTAAAAACTTTTGCGATGCTTGCAAGTTCTGTTGCGTGGCAGCCCATTTGTTTATCTCTTCATAGAGCAAGTCCTCAGCCAACATCTTTGCATCTGGCTCAGTGGTAGCCGTAATTTCAGCATATATATAGTCCGAAGTATTCTTCTTTATCTGATTTATTTGGGTTTTAACGTCTGTTACTTCTTGTCCTACTGCACAGAGTGAGGTGAAGAACAAAGGAAAGGCCAATGCGAAAGTTTTAATTCTCATAGTTAGGATCTTTGTAGTCAGTAATTTCAAAGAACTTCTCTGTCACATTTTGCAATGGGATATAGGCATAGACTTTGGCCGTTAATGGTGCAGAAATGTCGCCACTGAGAAGAGATAAGGGGAAGGTGAAAGGGATTACATGGTTATAGCCCAACTTTTCGTTCAACACAAAGAGGGTTCCTGTCAACTGATTATTCGTTTTCTCCTTTATGCCAATATAAACGCGACAATCCTCTGAACGGAAATAGGCCAACATTTGTTGGAGAGTAACGTGCAACTTCTCATGGCGATAACCATAACGATCGACCACTAAGTCGAGAGGAATCTGCTTGGGAGAATATCCCGTCAGCATCATCGTACACACCGAACGTACGGGGCTACGAGGACTAACATCGGGTTGCCACTGCGAATCGTGCATGCGCAGATAAATTCGACTGCCAATGAGGTGACTCAGATAAGAGCCATAATTCTTTTGCTTAAGTTGACCAGAACTTTTCTCATGCACTTGCGCCCATGGGGCGAGTGCCTCGCCCATGTCAACGCACAGTGGCATACGTTGCACATCTCTCGAAAAGATGTTTTCAAGTTCTATGGCATTACAACCCGTCATCAACTGACAGTCGGTAGGAAACGATAGCGTCAGTGGCCTGCCACCAACTTGCCACGTAACCGTATACAGTCGTCGCGGCGTATAGTTGATAGACAAGGGATCGGTCTCCTTCACCCGTGTCATCATCGACACACTCCCCTCCTTCACCACTACACGGTCAACGTCCAGGCGTTGTTGCGTAGTCTTTCCATCCAGATGAAGGTCAAGTTCCAAAAAGTAACGTTCGAGGAAGTCGAATAGGGCTTGGTTTTCATAAAGCGCAACGATTTGATTATGGAAGATTTTATAGCCGATATGGCTCACATCGCCCAAAGCATTAGTGCGCACTCTCAACTGACGCCCCTTATACTGCCAAGTGGAATCATTGTCCGTCATACCCCCCAAAGAGTCAGGCAAAGACAAAGCCGTGGCCTTAGCCATGCGTTGTAACAATTCGCTATGATAGCGCAGCTTCGCTACACCTTGTAACGTAGCAGCAAAGAACATGAACAGAAATACTACCTTTCGCATAACTTTTTTTTAAAAAAATGAGGGAGTAATGTTAAAGGTTACAAGGTTATGAGACTTTGAAGCCCCATAACCTCCAAACACGCGATCTAACTTTTAACTTAAGGATTAACGTACTTTTTGTCACCATCGTGTGACCAATAACCGGGTCCACCTGAGATGCGTCCATCGCGGAACTCTCCCTCATAGCTATCTCCTGCATGAGCTACGATAGAAGAATTGATGGTATAAGTAGTTGAGAACTTCACCGTGCCATGACCATGAGGCTTGCCATTACGCAAGTCGCCCGTGTAAGAGCCATAAGCTACACGCACGGTGCCATAAGGTCGATTGACGGGTTGAGGATTTTTAGTCGTTCCTGTGCCCTTCGCTTTTTCTACGGTCTTCGGTGTATTCACCTTTTCTTCGGGCTTAGCGGGTTCTGTCTGTTCAGTTGGAACATTGTCTGTTGTAGCAGGCGTTGCCGCAGGCATTGTATCCTTTTCAGCTTGCGCCACTGCTGCAGAGTCAACAGCAGGTTTCTCCGTAGTCTCAGGCGTTTGGTCAGTAGCAAGAGACTTTGCAGATTTCTCATTGCCAGAAAGCGCGAAGTAGGCTCCGCCACCACCGAGAACAAGCACTGCAGCTGCAATGACTACATACTTGCCCCAAGGAGTTGATGTAGGAGGAGGACATTCCTTCAAAGGTTTGCCACACTCAGGGCATACGAAGTCCTTGCGTCCTACGATTTCAATGCGTTCGTGATTTTTGCTCTTTTCACACGTGTCGTTCAAGCACATGCCCCAACGCGAACGTGTACGATTATGATTGTTTGTTGTTGCCATTTCGTTTTTATGTTATGTTTAGTTTTGCAGTTAAAGGATTAGGAGGTTAGGAGGTAAAAAATACATTATCCTGATAATTAACAAGACTTACTTTTTACCTCATAACCTTATTATTACATTACAGAAGGGGAAGCGGGTGGTGTATCCTCATTTACAGGCCTGTCTCAACAGGAGGCAATGAAGATGCTGGGGCAAAGAGAGGTTTCAACACCTCAACCGTACCTGCAGACTGCCATGCTGCCATACCCTTCATCCACACGGTTGTTCTTTCTGAGAGTTGTTTGCCTTCGACTAACTTCTTACACATTTTCCAATCGTAAGGACCATAGTTCTTGCCTGCTGCATTGATGTAAAGTGCCACTTCGGGGTCAGTCTCAACAGGGGGGAGCGATTGGTCTTCAACAGGAGGAATCGATTGGCTATCAACAGGGCCTTCCATTACTGGTGCCGTATCGGGCTTCACGTTTTGCGGTTGTTGCACCGTCTGAGATTGTGCTGCTTGCGCTTGCTCCAACGGCTTCTCGTTGACAAACAATGAAGGATATTGCGCGCCATCACCCTCTGAATGAAGCAGAATAGCATTGCCCTCGTCGGTAGCAGGATTGCCCGTGTGCAAGAAGCGTTCATAGCGTTCTTTGTAATTCTTCAGCCACTCCACACAGCGAAGAGGGAAACAGTACTGAACACTAATGATAGACAATTCGTCTTTGCGTGGACTCTTGCGATTGATTGTAATCATAGTACGACCAACAGACTGATTGAACGAGTTCTTAAATGCCTCTTCCAATTTATCAGCAAAGCGCTTTAAGCTCGGATTGTCATCGGGCGAAGGAATTGACACCAATATTACCTTCTTATTAATGCTGGCAGGATTGGTTGGTGAAAGGTTCCCCTCATTATTGCGCAGATGCAATTGTACTTGCTCTTGACTAAGGGTTGCATATACGCCACTCTGACGCACAATATTTACGGCAAAAGCCTTTATATCATCATCGGTGCGCAATTTTTGCTGCAACTGAGTCAAGATGTTAAGCCCAAGCACCTTCCTTTCGCTATCAGCTCGCTCTTCATGCTTCGTGCGAACAACTTCGGCTAACTTCGTATCAAAAGCGTCAGTAATGTCGCTCACACTGATCTCATCAGCTAAACGGCCAAAGGTATAAAACTCAGGCGGAAGAATTTTCTCACGAATTTGGCGTGCGATGTTGGGCATATCAATCTTATCGGCCTTGAGGTCGCTCTCAAATTGTGCCATGGTTTCGTCTTCACTCACCTCAATGATAGCACTCTTCATATCCTCCAGTCCCTTGTTTACCTTACGCTGTGCGGTAACCAAACGTTCGGTTTCGGCTATGGCCTCGCTGATGCGCATACCGAAGGCTGAAATATCCTCATCCAACTTACCAAACTCAATGAATACACGAGCTGTCAACTTTTTGGCAAATTCAAGTGCCACGAGCATCGTCTTTGACGTATAGTATTCAGTCAAGATGCTTTGGTGTTCCGCATAGCGTCGTGCACCAATACCGACCATACGCTGTAGTACGCCCAATCGACTCCACTCGCTCACATTGGCTTGACGGTCGGCATCACAATCTTCGTAGTTGAGTTTTTCTTCTTTCGTAGCCTCTTCGAGTTCCAAACGAATTTCGCCCAAACGTTCGTTAATGAGTTTAGCCACCTTCTGAAGTTCAAGAATTGAGAGGTCACCCGTCTTCCACTTTTCAAAGAGTTCCTTTTCTACATGGCTACGTATTTCCTTCGCTATTTCGGGAATGACGCGTTCCTTGGCTGCGAAGTAGTTTTCAACACCCGTCTCGCGGAAGAAGTTGACGTAGCTTTCGTTCAGGATATTATCTAACTCATTGAGCGGGCAACTTGCTTTCTTAGCATCTTCAGCCCAATTGATAGCCTTGTCGTGCCAATATTCATTAAATGAGCCATACTCTTGGTCGTTGGGCAATACCTTCTTTTCGAGCGTTAGGTGACCAAGGTCGAGCATCCAGTTTTGCAAATTCTCCTTATTGAGATATTCGCTACGGAAGTCGCGATTGCGCTCTTCGTTAGCATAACCTTGATTTTCGCGCCAATTGTTATATTTGAACTGGTAGAGTACACTCTCGCCTACAGTATAAGTAATATGTTTCAGGACGCGGAGTTCGGGATACATCACACGCTTGATACCAAACGAATTTACCTTCTTTGTACGAGCAACGGGAATAGCACCCGTCTTGGGGTCGGGTTGTCCATTCTCGTCATACTCATAAGCAAAATCGTCCATGTTTTCGTAGTTGTAAGCACGGATAAAGTCCTCGTTAATTTTGTCATCTTCCTTAACGAAGAACACACGAGCGAACACGTAGTCACTGACAATCTTGGGCAACTCCGTAAGCGAATTAACCGTCACCCCATTCTCATTGACATTGCTATAAATGGTTACACCATCAGCTACACCCTTTACTTTATCATTAAAGCAATCAGCTTCGCCATAGCCCGTAACGTCCTGTGGCTTCCATCTACCAGATTGAAGGGCATTCAGTTCGTTTACAGCAGCATAACCATTCTGATAATAACGACCTTGATCCATATCTGCCTTTGGCAAGTTTCGCTCTGGGATCATGGCAAAAACGTGAATTATCGCATCGGGGAAGGCCTTTCGGCTTTGTGTAATCACATCAATTACCGAGCCTGAACCCGTTCCACCAGCTAAACCCGCGAATATATGAATGTGCGTTTTGCTCGCATCGCCCGATATAGCCGTTACTCTACTATAGGCATCGTTCAAGCTATTTACATAGCCTATAGCATTGGCTGCAAAGAGCAAACGCCCCGCACGACGCTTTTGTCCAGCAGCCTTGCCTAATGCACCAATAGCTGAACGCACAGCACTTACGTTATTGACAATGCCTTTAACCGAAGGATAATTGTCTATATGATCGAGTATGGCTGGTACGTCGATAGCCTTGATATTGAGAAATTCATTGTTGGTGAAAGACGCATCTTGACCCAAAACGCGGAAGTCAGCTCTGGCACGACCTCCTTGTGGCATCATCTCGTCGGTTGAATCGACGTAGAGCAATGCTACAGGCTGCTTTTTGCGTTGTTCGGCATCAGGGAACTCCTCAAACATACGCATTTTAAACTCGCGTAATATCTTACCACCTGTACCGCCCAATCCAACAAGAATGTGGTTGCTATTGCAATAGGTTTCGTTCATATAGTTTGTATTTTTAGATTTATGATTATTCCGTTCTCTTTTCCTCTCCACTACTGTCTGTATCTATTGCGACGCATATTGGGGCGTGAAATACTTCGGTCGCGCTGGCGACTGCAGTCCTGCCCTCGTCTGCCTATCTCTCGACGTCTGCTCGTTCCATTTCCCTTCGAAATGGTATAATTGGCGATAACAGCTGCCACTACGACGAAGGCTAAAGCCCACAACAAACGTCTGATGATATACTTCGTTAAATAATTATTTAGTTCCGCAGTCATTGCCTTCGGGAGTTCTACCAACGAGTGTCCCGAAAAGTCAGCACCTTTACAATAATTACCAAGTATAGGGTGATTGCGTACAATTTCGTTCATCACTTCTTGCGTTTCTGCCTGATCTACTATCTCGTTGAGTGTAGCTTTCCCACTCGTCACCATTTGCTCAATCGCCTCAGTGGCCAAGGCTTCAAACTGATTGGCTTTGTGCATAATAGCGAGTGAGCCACATATCAAAGTACACTGAAACATCAAGAGTATGCCCAAGATGCCTCCTACAATGTAGGTTGACAATGACATCACAGCATCTTTCCACCAACCTTTAATAAGCAAGAAGAAGAGTGCCATACAAATAGCACCGATTACTACCCCCCATAACAAACTTCCTATGGAGTAGCATATAATATTTAGAAAGGTTGATAGCATATTTTCAAGTATTATTAGAACTATCTTGCAAAAATATACTCTAATTTTAAGGAATATATCATTAAAAATAATGATTTTTATATCATTTATCTATTAATTTGATAAAACGAGCTATCATTTTCATCAGTATTAATTCATGTTAGGCTTTCAAATTGCAATATAATGGGGCCTCTCTCCCCAACCCCTCCCCCAGTCGGGGAA
>ENA-OOXM01002299-OOXM01002299.1-human-gut-metagenome-genome-assembly--contig:-NODE-2299-length-12608-cov-2.925197_pt1 | contig 12608 bp, 10 predicted proteins | sample MGYA00241589_ERZ501347 | MGnify/ENA primary metagenome ERZ501347 (study PRJEB25962, sample SAMEA2042832) | human gut metagenome | biome: human gut; feature: human-associated habitat; material: faeces...
TTCATTAAAAGGGTGTTTAAGGCACCATAGTCTTTATCAATGATGAATTTCCAGACACCTGCCTGAATGATCAGGGAAGTAGCCCATGGGAATACAACAATTGCACGAACGGCTTTACGGAAATGGAATTTGTTGTTCAATCGAACTGTGTTACCAAGGCAGATCGTTATCGAAAATCTTGTAGTTGACTTCCCTGCCGAGCGCATCAGTCATTTTATAATCTTCGCTGAACTCGATGTTTGTTATCACCGGTTCGCGATTTTCGGTCATCTGTCCGTACTCGATCTTCAGCAGCCCGTCGGTAAGATAATGAACAGTCGTTATGGGGTAGCCATCGGCGTCATATAACTCAACGCTGGCAGGGTCGTAACCGGTAGCACTGTCAACGAAACGCCTCATTATCGTTGCTGTTGAATCGATCGCTTCAACAGCGGCAATCGTATCGCCGACCTGTATTGCCGAAAAGTCGTCATGCGAAAGTTTGTCCTTAACGACAACGGCAACTCCGACCGGGAGGAACATTCTGTTGACATCTGACAGCTGCAGATAGAGCCTGTACCCGGTGTCGGTATCATACATCACATATGAGGAATGCTCATCCCTTTCGCGAATAGCCGCATCAGGATAGACCGCGAGGGTTGGGCCAATCGTCATGCTGCCGATGTTGAGACCGTCATAAAAGCCGAAATCTCTTGCCAGGAAAATATAATTTGCATCAAAGAGCAAATCTTCCTCCGGATAGACCGGCGGAACAAGCTTCTTCTGCTCAGACAGCGACTTCTCGTTTTCTTTTATGTATCCGTAGTAATCGGTGGCTGCCTTGCAGCTCGGATCATACTTCTGCATTTCCCTCGTCCTGTTCTTTGCGCTGACGGCGGCATATGCCGTGATTCCTATCGCAGCAGCAAGAAGTACGCACGCAATTGCAATTATCATCCTTCTTTTTTTCATGCTTAGTTTTCTCCTTTACCAATTAATTGTTCTTATGTCCTTAACTTGATAGTAAATCCCACTATCGAGCTTTACGTTCACTGAGCTTTGATTGCTTCAAGCCAGTCGAAAGACAGTGCAAATCCCTGTTCTGCCGTTTTCGAAACAGTTTCGCCGTTGGCTGCATACAATGCCTGTGTATTGTTCAAAAGCCAAGCCCCGTTTTCAACAATTTGGCTTCCGCTGAGGAAGAAAACATATTCCGAACCGACTTCAATTTCGGGACTGTCTTCATATTGGTAAACGGTATCCTCAGTTTCTCCTCCCAAAAGAATTACTTTAAGCACATCTCCGCTGCTTGCTGCTCCGGAGTAGCTTTCCTTCACGCGAACCTCATAGACTGTCACAACAGTCTGCTCGTTGTCCTGCCCTGCTTCTGCGGATTCTGCGCCGCTTTCCGGAATACGAAGAGACATCGATTCATATCGCTCGGACAGCACCGTTCCGTATACGACATAGTCTGCGTGAGCCGAAAGATCATCAACTGACGTATATTCCGGATAATCTGCGGAACAGACAATCGTTTTTTTATCCTGTTTCTGTGAAGCACTGCCGCCTGTTTGCAGGTTGGCGTTTGTTTTCCCTTTTGAACCGCAGGCAGCCGTTGTTAAAACTAACATTGCCGCCAGAAGCACAACACACAGCGTTTTGAACGGTTTCATGTTTATTTGCCTCCCCGCAACATCCAAATTTGAGATATATGAGCTATCATCAACTTCATTATAACGCACAATATTCATTTGTCAACGGCTTTGCGCATTTTTTTAAAAAATTTTTTCGGTATTTATGCGGTAATTTTTTTCGGCATTCGGACAAATGCAATATCTCCGCCGACTCAATATATTTATAATATTCCAAAGGCTCCGATTTATTCGGATTTGAACACATCGTTTCGCCCTCCGCGACAGGATGCGGCAAAAAAAGCGGCAAAACGGACTTGCCGCCGCATTCCGACTGTGCTAAACTAACAGCAGTAATCTGCGGAGGAGGAATCCCGAACATGGACAAACCGAATAAAACCGATAATGCGGAACAACCTGCCGAAACAGCGGATACAGAGGGCGGATTAACAGCCGAAAAACCGCGCAGCAGACGCAGAAAAACTTCGATTGCACACATTGCAACCGTGTGCGGCAGTGTTTACACCGGCGGCAAAACCGCAAAAGACATAAAAAAGCAGGCTGAGCAAAGCGCGATCACGGCCGATGACGCTGAAATTATTGAGATACCGGAACCTGTCGAATTGTATGAAACGGATTGCCTCCGTGAACCCGAGGACAGTGAAGACGCCTCGCCTTACGATCCGCTTTCGGCAGTCTGCCTGAACGGCAGGCGTTCCGTCGAGGAATTGATGGAGACAGGTAACCTGTCGGATATTGACAGACTTCGCGGGATTGTTGTTTGCGAGGAACGTCCTTTGAATAAGAAGCGCGAATACGCAAACAGGCTTACCGAGCTTTTGGGAGGCACACTGCATATGCTTCCGCCCGTTCGCAGCGGCAATGATGTTTGGAAAACGCTGTTTGATGAGATTCCTTCGGTTTTTGTTGTCAGCGTTTCTCTTCCCGATATTGATGCGTTCGCGCTGATAAACACCCTTCGGCAGAGCAAGCTGTGCCGCAATGCACGTTTTTTTGTTTGTGCGCCTAAGATGACGAAATCACTTATCGGAATCAGCCGCAATGAAAAGATTGACGGACTGCTTTCGTTTTCTGCCCCTGTCGAACAAACGGCCGCAGCTATAATCGAAAAATGTCTTGACTATGAGAAAAAGCGCGGCAAATCGGATCTTGAAGCACTTGAACAGGCAATAAATAACCCTGCGTTTTTCAGCGAGATGGACGAACAGAAGCGTCGATATGCAATGGTGACCGATTCCATACTGCTGCCGCTCGGACTGCAAAACGAGCATCGCGGCACGGAATTTCTGCGGCTGCTTGTCTGTATGCGCATATTCGGAGTCGATGCGGATCTCAAACGCATGTATGAATACGTTGCAATGTATTATCACTCCACTCCGGCCGCGGTTGAAAGAGCAATTCGCTATTCCATCGAGTGTGCATGGGAGGGCGGGAATCTCTACATGCAATTTGAGCTTTTCGGCAACACAACGGATTCCGCAAAGGGTAAGCCGACAAATGCCGAATTCATCGCCACCGTCGTTCAGCACATTCGGAACAGACTGCGGCACGGCAGCGCGGCCCCGAAAGCATTTCCGGTGTACGAACATGATGAGCAATGACTGAATTCTGCCTTTTTTTGCCGCAGAAATTCTCCATTGTTTTAACTTGAGTTAATGTTTTTTTAATGATTCTGCGTTATACTGTATGCAGGCGGATCGACAGGATCCGGTCCGCAAATTTCTGTCCGGAGGCAACGAAAAGTGCTTGAAATAAAAAAAGTTTCCAAACAATATAAAACCGGCGATCTTGTTCAGAACGCACTGAGCAGCGTGAGCCTTGAATTCCGCAGCAATGAGTTTGTTGCGGTTTTGGGCCCGAGCGGTTCGGGCAAAACAACTTTGCTCAACATCATCGGAGGACTTGACCGCTATGACAGCGGCGACCTTGTTATCAACGGTGTTTCCACAAAACAATACACAAGCCGCGACTGGGATACTTACAGAAACCATACCGTCGGGTTCGTTTTTCAGAGTTACAATTTGATTCCGCACCAATCCGTGCTTTCAAACGTTGAGCTTGCACTGACACTTTCCGGCGTATCAAAGCAGGAGCGGCGCAGACGCGCATGTGAAGCGTTGGAACAAGTCGGGCTCAAGGGACAGGAGCATAAGCGGCCGAACCAAATGTCCGGCGGACAGATGCAGCGCGTTGCCATTGCACGTGCGCTTGTTAATAACCCCGATATTTTACTTGCGGATGAACCCACCGGTGCACTTGACAGCGAAACCGGAACCCAAGTTATGGAGCTGCTGAAAAAAGTCGCAAAAGACCGCCTTGTTATAATGGTTACACACAATGCCGAACTTGCGGAGCAGTATGCAACGCGAATTGTGAAGCTTCATGACGGGCGGATTTCGAGCGATACAAACCCCGTGAGCAATGACGAACGAACTTTGACGAAAGAAAAAGAACGCGGGGCGGGCAGTACTTTTGATAAAAAACAAAAGAAAAAACGGACTTCCATGTCCTTTTTTACCGCGCTCTCGCTGAGTTTAAACAACCTTTCAACGAAAAAGGGCAGGACTTTTTTGACATCTTTTGCGGGTTCGATAGGCATTATCGGCATTGCATTGATTCTTGCGCTTTCAACCGGCATTCAGAACTATGTCAATGCAATCCAGAAAGATACTTTGACCTCCTACCCTATCACAGTCGAACGCGAACCGAACGATTTCATGAGTATGCTGACGGCAGCAAACGAAAAGACGGACGATGAAACACTGAAAAACCGTGATGCGGATTCAGTTTACTCCGATCCTCGGCTCTACAAAATGCTGAACGCAACCGTTTCGGACGGAGACGAAGTAAATGACCTTGCATCGTTTAAAAAGTATATTGATTCGGAGCTTGATGCTTCAACCGCAAAGACCGATCTTCGAGAATATGTAAGCTCCGTGCGGTACGGCTACGGGCTTACCGTCAACGCGTATGTCATCGGCACGGACGGGAAATATCACAGCACGGATATGACCTCCGCATTGTTTGCCGATGATGAAACATCCGAAGGCGACAAGGGCGTCAGTATGATTAACATGATGACCTCCCGCATGGGAAACATGAATCTTTGGGACGAAATCCTTTCCGGAGCGGACGGCGCACTCGTTTCCGAGCTTGTTTTGAATCAATATGAGCTTGTTGCGGGCGAATGGCCGAAGAGTGCAAACGATATTGTGCTTGTTATTGATAAAAACAACGAAGTATCCGACGTTGCTTTCTATGCTCTCGGGCTTATGGACACCGCCGAAATCACAAGGATTTTTAACTCCGTTCTTAAAGGCGAGGAAATCGTGACGGATACACGCTCCGCAAAGTTTGAAGAGCTTATCGGCACCAAATTCAAGCTGATATTGAATTCAGATTATTACTCAAAATCGTATTCGACCGACGAAAACGGCGGTTCATGGAAATATATCGGCGATGACGCCGCCGCAATGGATCTTGTTATCAAAAACGGACTCGATCTGCGGCTTGCAGGTATTATTCGCCCGAACGACAACAAGGCTGCTTCAGTAAACGGAGTTTTCGGCTACACTTCCGCCCTTTCCGACTATATAATTCAGAAAACGAACGAAAGTGAAATTGTCCGCGAACAGAAATCCCCGGAAAACGTGAACCTTGATGTTTTGACCGGACTTCCTTTCACTTTGGACTCCGAAAACGAACTGTCGGCAGACAAAAAGGCGGAAGAAGTTACCGCTTACTTCGCCTCCCTTACGGACATGCAGAAAACGGAAATCTACAAAAAAATCATTGCCGAACCCGAGCAGACGGAGCTTGATGCAGCTGTTGAGGAATATATGGCAATGTATCCGACGCGTGAATCAATGGTTCAGCTTGCGGCGGCAACATACGGGTTTGATGTTGCCACTGCGGAGGAATATCTTTCCGACTATACGGACGAAGAGCTTCGGACTTTGATGCATGAACAGCTTGTTTCTGCCGTAAAAAAGAAATATGCCGACAAAGCCGAAGCCGAAATCATGCAGATTATTTTCGAACATTCCGCACCGAACGATCTTTTCGGCACGGCCGGATATGCCGCAGTTGCGGATATTTTTGATAAAACAATTGCAAACGACACGAGTGTTGACAAGCTTGCGGAATACTATGATAAATTCATGCCGTCAAAGGTTTCCGGAACAACGCTTGACGAAGCACTTGAAAAACTCGGTGCGGTTGATCCCGATTCGCCCAAAACCGTTAATTTGTATGCTGCAACATTTGAGGATAAGGAAGCTATCGCTGACAACATTGCGGAATACAACCGGAATGCAGACGAGGATAAGGCTATTGAGTACACCGATTATGTTGCGCTGCTTATGTCCGGAGTTACAACAATGATCGACGCCGTTTCATACGGACTTATCGCGTTTGTTGCCATCTCTCTGGTTGTATCCTCAATTATGATAGGCATAATTACCTATATCTCAGTGCTTGAACGCACGAAGGAAATCGGTATTCTGCGCTCCATCGGCGCATCAAAACGCGATATTTCATCCGTGTTCAATGCCGAAACGCTGATTATCGGTTTCTGTGCGGGTGCGATCGGAATAATTGCATCAATGCTGTTGTGCATCCCGCTGAACCTTATCGTTCGGTCGCTCACAGGTATCGACACTCTGACGGCCGTCCTTCCGTGGCGTGCCGGCATAATACTGGTTCTGATAAGCATGGTTTTGACACTTATTGCGGGCATCATACCCTCGCGAATTGCGGCGAAGAAGGATCCCGTTGCCGCGCTGAGATCGGAATGAAACAGCACTGTTTACTTTTCGCCTTTTGATTTAAAATAAAATAAAAATATCGCGGCTTCCGTAAACGAGGCCGCGATATCTTTATTCTGTGCCGAGTTTTGTCATGCGGAATATGTATTCAGCATATCGTTATTATCCGCCGTTCGGATTATCACCGAACGTATTCTTATTCGCCGAAATACCTGTTCAGAAGACCTGCGAAAGCCTTGCCGTGACGGGCTTCGTCACGCGCCATTTCATGAACGGTGTCGTGAATTGCATCAAGGTTAAGAGCCTTTGCACGCTTTGCCAGATCGGTCTTGCCTGCGGTTGCGCCGTTTTCGGCTTCAACACGCATTTGAAGGTTCTTTTTGGTGCTGGAAGTCACAACTTCGCCGAGAAGTTCGGCAAACTTTGCAGCATGCTCAGCCTCTTCATAGGCTGCTTTTTCCCAATAGAGACCGATTTCGGGATAACCTTCGCGGTGTGCAACCCTTGCCATTGCAAGGTACATACCGACTTCGGTGCATTCGCCTGCGAAATTTGCACGCAGATCCGCCATAATATCCTCGGGTGCGCCCTGTGCAACGCCGACGACATGCTCTGCCGCCCAGCTCATTGTTTCGGACTGCTCAATGAACTTTTCTGCGGGTGCGCCGCAAACGGGACATACTTCGGGAGCGGAATCGCCCTCATGAACGTAACCGCATACTGAACATACAAACTTTTTCATACTTTTATCCTCCAAAGATTTTTATTTTTTGCGGCACGCGCCGCCGGTCAGCATTTTATGCTCGTTTTTGATTATTCTCCCTTTTCTGCTTCTGTCTGCATTCATTGCAGATATAGAAAAGGTTGAGTGTGTAGGAAACAATTTCTTCGCCGATTCTGCTGCTGAAATATGATTTCAGGTCGCCCGGGTCACAGTCGGCAACCCTGCCGCATTCGATACACTGCATGTGTTCATGCGGACGAATGGTCTTGTCGTATCTGTCCGGCTCACCGGCAACGGGAATGTGAAGAATCTCTCCGGCATCGACCATGAGTTTCAGATTCCGATAGACAGTTCCGAATGCAATGGACGGCATTTCGGCCTTTGCCCTTGCATAAATCATTTCGGCTGTCGGGTGATCGTCCGCCCGTTGTATGATGTTGTAAATCAACTGTCGCTGCCTCGTCATTCACGCCTCCTTAGGAATGATTCCTGTTATTATTATACCACCGATTTATGCCGTGTCAAGCATTAAATCTCATTTCTAAAAATATATTAAAAGCGCGGCCCTCACGACCGCGCCGATGTTCGTTTTCGAAAATTCAATTTCGCAAGCTGTTGAAACGATTTGATTAATCTTGCGGAGTTTTCGGTTCGAATTCAAACCAGCGGACGAAAAACTCTCCGCAGCGATGCATTCCGCAGCTTTCGGCAGTGCGCATCGAAGGTATGTTTTCTTCCGCACACTCCCATATTATTTCATTCCCGCGCTCCCGTGCAGATTCAATTGCGGTGCGCAGCAACGCCGATGCAATGCCGCGCCGTCGATATTCCGCTTTTGTATCCGCCCCGACTATGAAGCAGCCGTTGTATTCTCCGTTTGAAATTATGTTTCCGCAGATATTCTCGCCTTCAAGCACAAAAAAGGCAAAACCATGTTTCAAAAAATCGGCAAAGCTTTTGTAGCTTTCCAAAATTTCGGGAAGATAAGCCCCTGCAAACTCGGCATTCTCACGCAGGAAGCTTTCCGAGGCACGCCGAATGCGCATCGGCCGCCCCTCCGCCGCATGAACGAACGGCATTTCCGCCGCGCTGTATTCTTCTGCCGTGCGATAAACAAGCTGTTTCTGTTCGAACAGCTCTTTGTCGAAAAAAACAACGCGCATCATATCCGAAAGCTCTTCCGTGTCGGCGGAATATGCAAATTCACTCAGTTCGAATTCATCTTTTGCCAACGGAAATACTTTGTTCTCAAAAAACAGACGGAAAGCGGCATATTCCTCCGCCGTTTGCAGCGGAGTTCCCATTATCTGGAATCCGCCCAAAAGATAGCTGTACACAACCGCAAGCCGCGGTGCCGTCGGATCATCCGTCCAAACAAGTCCCCGCGTATTTCCGCTCAAAATGCTGAGATAGTGTATGCTGCTCTTTTCACATTTAAGTTTTTCGGCAAGTTTTGCGCCGCGCTTCGGCTCCTGCCGCATTTTTAATGCATTCAATCCGTTCATAGTTCGTATCTTTTTCCGCTTTCCGCTGCGGGTTTGTTATTCTGTCAAAGCATATCCTGCGGGTTGACTTCAATGCCGCGATAGCATTCATCCGCGCAGCCGTCGCTGAAAGCGTATATTGCATTGATTGCTGCGGCCGTATTTGCGGTGCGAACCAGCTTAATTATAACCGCATAGCGGAACAGCCCCTCCCTGCGGCGAATCGGCGCGGCACCCGCGAGTGCGAAAACAAGCTCATTTTCCGCGTTTGCGGGTTTTAATGCAGTTAAAATGGTTTTTGTCACGCCGTTTGCAAACCTTTCCGCCGCATCCGCCGCCGCGTTTTCATCGGCACAGGCGAATTGCGCCCGCACAAATACCGCAAACGGAGGGAACAGAGTCCGCAGTCGGTCTCCGATTTCGAGATTATAGAATGTTTTATAATCATGCTTCGTGCAGAGCCGTATTGCGCGGTGTCCCGGCGCATTGGTTTGAATCACAACGCGTCCTTCTTTATCGGCACGGCCGGCACGACCCGCGACCTGGGTCAAAAGCTGAAACGTACGTTCGCTGCTGCGGAAATCCGAATGGAAAAGTGTTGAATCGGCAAACACGACGCCGACAAGCGTCACATTCGGAATATCAAGCCCCTTTGCCACCATTTGCGTGCCTATAAGCACATCAGCCTCGCGCCGCGTGAATGCATCAAGTATATCCCGATGTGCGGTTTTGCCGCTTGTTGTGTCCATATCCATTCTCAAACAGCGCACATTCGGAAACACAAGTTTCAGCTGTTCCTCAACCTGCTGAGTTCCGATTCCCGTGTATTTGATGTACTCCCTGCCGCAGGACGGACAGGTTTTCGGCATTTTATAATTCGCCCCGCAATAGTGGCAGCGGAGGGACTCATCAAACCTGTGATAGGTCAATGCAACGTCGCAGTTCGGGCAGGTGAACACAAATCCGCACGCGCGGCATTCGGCATGGGATGAATACCCGCGCCTGTTGAGAAACAGAATCGCCTGTTCGTGCTTTTCAAGGCATTCTTTCAGCCGTTTTATCATCAAGCCCGAAAAAATGCTGTTGTTCCCGCTCAAAAACTCCTCGCGCATGTCAACAATATCAACTTTCGGCATCGGCACACCGTTTATTCTGTTCGGCATCTCAAGCAGTATGTACCTGCCCCGCTTTGCACGATAATATGTTGTGAGCGACGGAGTCGCACTGCCGAGGACAAGTTTTGCACCGCAGAGTTTGACCCGACGCAGCGCAACCTCGGCAGCGGAATACTTTGGAGTAATTTCGGAGTAATAGCTCGGTTCATGTTCTTCATCAATTATGATAATACGCAAATTTTCCACCGGCGCAAACACTGCTGACCTTGCGCCGACAACGACCCTTGCCTTGCCGAAGCGTATCCGCCGCCATTCGTCAAAACGTTCACCGTCGCTCAAATGACTGTGCAGAACGGCAACATTGTTTCCGAATCTGCTCCTGAATCTGTCCGTTGTCTGCGGTGTCAGTGATATTTCCGGGACAAGAACAATTGCGCCGCCGCCGTTTTCAAGCACGTTCGCAATTGCCTGCATATAAACTTCGGTCTTTCCGCTCCCCGTGACACCGTGAAGAAGCAGACAGCTTCCGGCATCGGCGGATTTGATTTTTTCAAGTGCGTTTTGCTGCGCCGGAAGAAGCGGCAGCGGCTCCGTTAACTGAATATCTCTGTTTGCAAAAGGATTTCGATAGGTTTCGCGCCCTTGTTCAACAAGAATGCCCTTTTTAACAAGTGCGGCAACAGCTGCGCCCGCACCGGGCACGAACGCATTTATATCGCTTGCGGAAAGCTCCGCTCTGCCCGATAAAAGCAGGGAAAAAACTTCAAACTGCTTCGGCGCGCGCGGCGTTCCGTCTTTTTTCAGCATTGAAGCACGCACTGCTTCAATATCAAGATTGTCCGCAATGTGCAGAGTGCGCACTTTTTTTTCTTTAACTTTTGAACCGCGCAGCGCGGCGGGAATCATGACCCGAAGTGCATCGGCGGTTGTGCAATGGTACGCTTTGCACATCCAATCCGCAAGCTTGAGCTGATCGGGCAGCAGCGCCGAGTACGGCTCAATCGTTCGCACGATGGATTTAAGCTCACGCTCCGTTCCCGGTTCATCGACAAGTTCAAGCACAAAGCCCTCAATCGGTCGGTTCCCCCGCCCGAACGGAACGATAACACGCTGCCCTTCGCACAGACTGATTTCTTCCGGAACGGCATAAGTAAACAGCCTGTTTACATTGGCATTTGAAATATCAACTATTACCCTTGCAAACATGCTGTTCACCCCCGCCTTTCGGCGCATAACATATAAAGCTTGATTTGAATGTTCCGCAGTTACGGATTATTTTTCGGAAGTCTGATAGTATTCGGCAGGATACCTGACGCAGAGCTCGCCGTTGTACAGTTCGTCAACAGCCTTTGCAACAGGCTTTTTGTCGGATGATTCTTCCTTTGAAACAAGCAGCTGCCTTGCGCGCTTTGCAACGGCTGTTACAAGCATATAGCGACAGCCCGCGATGTTTTCCAGTTCAACAACCGGCGGATGATTCATTTGGTGACTCATTATGTTACCTCCAACAGTAAGTATTCAATAAATTTAACGCTCAATTTAAAACTATTATACGATTATCATGCGGCCCGCCCTCCGCAGCACCGTTCGTCACTCGGAGAAAGTTTCGCCGAGCAGCGCGGGCAAAAGCTCGCGGTTATATTCGGGAGTGCATCCGACGGCATTGAGTATGCATTCGATATTTTGAACGGCCGACTCAATTTCATCGTTCACAACAACATAGTCGTATTTCGGAATGTATTCAAGTTCCGTTCTTGCCTCTTCAAACCTTCGGGCAACCGCTTCGGGAGTCTCCGTTCCTCTGCCCACAAGCCGCCTGTGCAGCTCCGCCAGTGAAGGGGGCGCAATGAAAATCGTTATTGCGTCGGGGCAATTGTTTTTAACGTGCATTGCGCCTTTGACATCGATATCAAGCAAAACGCTTATGCCTTCACTGCGCTTTGATTCAACGTAGCTTTTCGGCGTGCCGTAGTAATTTTTTCCGAACACACGCATGTATTCAAGGAATTCTCCCTGTTCTATCATTGTATCGAATTCCTCGGTTGTTTTATAAAAATAATTCACGCCTTCCGCCTCACCCTCACGCATTGCGCGGGTCGTTGCGGAAACGGAGAAGCAGATGTTGTCGTGTTTTTCAAGCAATCTGTTTGCAACAGTGCCTTTGCCGACGCCGGAAGGGCCGGAAATGACGATCAGCATGCCGCGTTTTTTCATCATAGTGTTTGTACCCTCTTTATTTCTTTTGATGCCCTTGTGCAAACCGCACACAGCACTGCTGCCGAATTGCGGAACGAATGCCGAAACTCGGTTTTAGGTTTATTCAAAGTTCTGCACCTGTTCGCGCATCTTCTCAAGCTCGGCTTTGCCGTCGATAACAAGAGCCGCAATTGTTTTATCGTTCGCTTTTGAACCGATGGTGTTGAACTCGCGATTCATTTCCTGAACGATGAAATCCAGTTTTCTGCCGACAGAGCCATTGTTTTCAAGCAGTTCGCCTGCCGCGGCAATATGGCTCGAAAGACGGACAAGCTCCTCATCGATGCTGACTTTATCCGCGAATAACGCAATTTCCGTTGCAAGGCGCGCCCTGTCGATTTCCGTTTCGGAGAGCAGGCTTTCAATGCGTTCGTTAAGCTTTTTTCGCTGTTCTTCAACGACAAGCGGGGCGCGCTCCGAGATTTTTTCGCGAATATCCGCAATCACGCCGAGTCGTGTTTTCATGTCGGATGAAAGCCTTTCACCCTCGCGCATACGCATTGCGATAAGCTCGTTTGCGGCGCGGGTCAAGGCATCTTTCATCAGTTCCGCAAGCGCGGGCCTGTCATCGTCGGCCTCTGTCACGGAAACGATTGTGTTCGTATCAATGGTCATGGGAACACCTCCTTGCA
>ENA-OOXM01002308-OOXM01002308.1-human-gut-metagenome-genome-assembly--contig:-NODE-2308-length-12563-cov-1.903262_pt1 | contig 12563 bp, 7 predicted proteins | sample MGYA00241589_ERZ501347 | MGnify/ENA primary metagenome ERZ501347 (study PRJEB25962, sample SAMEA2042832) | human gut metagenome | biome: human gut; feature: human-associated habitat; material: faeces...
ATCCTTTTACTATTACTATTTATCTTATATTTTTAATTCTGTTTTGCGTTTTTTCTACGTTCATCCAGTTCTTTTCTGACTGTCGGATATACCTTATCGATTCCCATAAATAAATACCAGATGATTAAAACAACGACTGTGATAGCCAGTGGCAGATATAAGAACAGACTCTTAATTGCAAAGATCGCACTGTCCGGCTGAACAGCTGCCGTTCCATTATAATTTCCTGCCGCAAGGATCCATCCAAGTGCTGCTGTCCCAAGACCTGTTCCGATTTTCTGTCCAAAGCTGGTTACACTGTAAGTAAGTCCTTCTTCTCGGATTCCGTCTTTCCATTCACTGTAATCCACTACGTCTCCAACAATTGCGAACAGGCAGGAATACAATGCCGCATGACCAATTCCCTGTAAAACCAGTCCTCCATAAATCATCGGAAGATTGACCGGTCCTGCAATTTCAAGAATAAGTCCTGCTCCATAGAACAGGAAGCCCACAAATAATGCTTTGATCTTTCCAAATTTTTTTGCAAAAATAGGGATCAGCATGATCGTAAGGATCGTTGGGATATAGTTAAATAATGTCATTGTACTGTTGATCATCTCATTGCCAAGTACATATTTTGCATAATAAATTCTTGATCCACCGGTAAGTCCGAGTGATGTATAAATAATTGCAAATGCTAATGTGATCAGAATAAAGTATTTATTGCTGCAAAGAATTTTAATAGTCTTAATCGGGTGTTTTTTCTTCTTTTCAGTCACTTCCGGTTTGATCGGTTTATATCTTTCTTTTGTTCCGGCAAATGTTGTAATAAACATTCCAAGTGCTACGATCGCATAAATAATACTCATGCAGGTCCAGCCCTTCTGGCCGTTTCCAAGGAAATGTACCAGCGGAATCGTAATCACATTGATTACCAGCTGTGCGATCATTGTAAATTCAAACCGGATTGTATTCATTACATTTCGGTCATGCTGCTCGGTTGTTACCAGCGAAAGCATGGTATTGTAAGAAAGATTTGATGCAGTAAAACAAACTGCTGCAAGGAAAATATATACAAGCAGCATATAAATTGCTTTTCCGTTTGCTCCGATATTCGGAACTGTAAAAATCATAATCAGACTGACAACAAGCGGAGGTGCACTCCATAATACCCACGGACGAGCCTTTCCCCATCTGGTATTTGTCTTATCGATAATAACACCCATAAAAAGATCGGATACTCCATCAAACAATCTTGCGATCAGCATCAGGGTTCCGACTACTCCTGCTGCAATTCCTGCCACATCTGTACAGTAAATCGTCAGGAATGAAGCTACCGTTGTCCACACAAGGTTTGCTCCGATATCACCAACTCCGTAACAGACTTTTTCTCTGGTGGAAACCCGCATACCTTCTGCTTCTTTTTTGACTGCTTTACTTTTTGTTTTTTCTTTAATTACTCCGACGGAAATTTTTTCGGCTGCTTCCATCTTACTTCCTCCTCTTCTCAATTTCTGAACCTACTATAGCAAATTCAGATTTTTAAAAAGGAGAAATTTTTTATAAAAAGAGGAATTTTACAAACTGATTATGTATTCATCCTCCGATATTCGTTCGGAAGCATCCCTACTTCCTGTTTAAACACCTTACTCATGTACTTGGGATCCGAAAAACCTGCCATTGAAGCAATCTGATTCAGCTTTAATTCCGTATCCAGAAGTAATTGTTTTACATGTGCGATTTTATATCGCCTTATGATCTCCGTAAAAGAAGAGCCTGTTTCTTTTTTTAACTGTGTACCCAGATACTGTTCGGTAACATGCAGTCTCCTGGCTGTTTCCTCCAGATTGATTCCGTCACTGTAGCATTCTTTAATAATAGAAAGAGCTTTCTGTACCAGAAGCTCTGCCGAAGTCTGTTTTTTTTCATCATTTTCTATGCAGGCAAATAATTCCAGCATTGCATCCATGATTTCTTCCCAGAAAACAGCATTTAAAATCGTATGTAATATTTTTTGGACAAGCAGATCTTCATCCCGTAATGTTCCACACTCTTTTGCCGTATTGATCACAGCGTAAGCAAAACGGATACAAACCTCTCTGATTTCCTGCGGGCTGTGGACTTCACGTAATCCTGCCTCCATAAATTGCTGAAAGCACCGGGTAAACGCAGGATAATCCAGATGGATTACCGCACTCCTTGCCTGATTCTCCAGATCTGCCGGATAAGTAAAACGATTTGTCCTCAGTTGCGCGATTTTTTTGCACTTGATCAATACCCGGTTGCCAAGTATTAAATGCCATCCGCATGCTTCGGTCAGCGCATTTTCAATCTCCGCCAGTTCTCCCAGCCCTTGACACTCTTTTCCCGCAAATGCCCCATGATCATGAATTCTCATAGAAAAAGCCGGTACTACCGATTGCTTCAAATACTGTATAAAATTTTTTTTTGCTTTCACATCATAAAAACAGATAAAAACAGACTGCTTCTTCTCTCTCCATAACCAGCACATTTTTTTGTCCGGATTATGTTCCCGGAATTCTTCTAAAAAAAGCTCTGCTTCTTTTTGTTCGGAATCATAATACTTTCCCATAAAAAGATACATACAGTAAATTTGTTTTCTGCCGGAGAACCCATATTTCTCCAAAAGCGTCTCCTCTAACCTAGAGTCCTCTTCATACTCGCCTTCTAACGCATCTTTTATGACCGTTTCAAGTGAAAGAGAATTTTTCCCTCTCTGTTCTACGAATATCTCTTCCTTGATTTTAGAAAGGGTGTTCTTCAGTTCCGTAAGATTAACCGGCTTTAGCAGATAATTTTCTATTCCGAGTGCAATTGCCTTTTTTGCATAATCAAAGTCAGAGTATGCCGTAAGAATCACAACCTTAGTCATACTTCCTCTTTCTCTTGCTTCTTTTAACATCTGCAGACCGTTCATATCCGGCATCTGGATATCAAGCAGGATCAGATCCGGATCCTGTTCTTCAAGAAGAATTAAACCTTCTCGCCCATTTTCCGCGCTTCCTACCACCTGGTATTCCGGACTGATTTTATTCAAAATATGTACAAGCCCCTCACGAATCGGTCTCTCGTCTTCAATGACTGCTATCCGCATCGTCATTTCCTCCCTGTATCGGAATAAATAAATGTACTTTCACGCCACCCGAAAGAATATTTTCAAAATAAACTGCTGTATCTTCTCCGTAATAGAGTTCCAACCGCTTTCTCACATTGGAAATTCCGAGATGATTCTTTATCTTCATTCCTTCATTGAGTTCTTTTAATCTGACTTTCTCAATACACTGCCCATTATTTACAATGATCAGATGTAATTGTTCTTCTGCCTTCACAGCTTCGATGGTAAGCCGGTGTTCGCCCTTACATCCACGGAAACTGTACTTGATCGCATTTTCCACAAAAGGCTGAAGCAGCATTTTATGAATTTTATAAGTTTCCAATTCCTCCGGTATTTTAAATATCAGCTCGATTTTTTCTCCTAATTTTTCCTGCTGCAGAAGAATATACTTTTCCAGCCATACCTTTTCCGCTTCGATCGTTGTCAGTTCCCCTGCATCATTAATGGCATAACGCAGGATTTCGGCAAGCGCCACTAACATCTCACTGATTTCATACTGCTCATTTTCAATGGCTTTCCAGTTGATGGTATCCAGGATATTATATAGAAAATGAGGATCGATCTGTGCCTCCAACGCTGAGATTTCTGCATTCTTCTGCTCCAATGCAGATTGTTTCACCTGACCGATCAAATGATAGATCCGTTCGGTCATATCATTGAAGCCTTCCGATATCTTCTGTATTTCTGTACTGTCATTTTCTTTGATTGCAAGCTTCTCCCTGAAATTATCTTTCTCCAGATTTTTCATCGCATCTACAATCTCATTTACCGATACCATGACCGGTTCTGTAACTTTATAGATCAGAAATACAAAAACAAGCAGCACTGCCACTGCCAGCAGCAGCCAGAATACGATCTGTTCTCTGATTGCTCTCTGATATTCACTCAGCGACTGGCACAATACGATTTTCCAGCCGCTCCGGGTATTTGTAATGGATTTTTGACTGACCCTTTTCGTCTCTAAAATATCTTCCGTCCTGCCCAGTAATTTTTCATTTTCCGCTCCGACGATCCTTCCGTCATCTATCAGATATATTTCCGATCCTTTTCCAACATCCAGCACGGAACTCAGTTCATCTGCATCGACTGACAGAATCACTTCTCCCAGATCTTCACTGATATCCCAGTAATTTACTACCTTACGGCTGATATGAAACATCCTTTCCGGATTTTCATTCTCTTGATCCATCGTATAAGACAGCATCTCTTCTGTCTCCGGAACTGCAACCTTTTCAATCCAGGAACTGTTCACCGAAGAAGAAGAAAGCCTGTCATAAAAGATTCTTTTTCTATCTGCCAATACCAGCTGAATCCCGTCCACTCCCTGATTTCTGTTACAGATATGTGAAAATTCACTTCGCATATTATAGGCATCTGTCTCCATAATATCAGCAGATTCTTTCGCGGTAACCGCAAAATTTAAAAAGTCTTCAGCCGTAGTGATATCATACAGAATCGTCTCATACTTATCCAATGTCATATTCAGACACTGATTTGACTTCTGAAGATCTGCCTCTGCCTGATTGTTCATATTATCAAGGGTGCTTTTTTTCAGACGTGCCTGCGATATCACTGTAAAAATAGCGATCGGAATGCATGCCGTAATAATAAATGCAGGAATCAGAATTTGTCTCAGATTTTTCTTTTTCATTTCTCTGCTCCGATTTTCTCTATCTTTTCTGCACTTTTATTCAATATTGTCTGCGGATCCTCTTCCTCCACCAGTATCTGTCTCAGAGTATCGGAAAGTGTCAGGGAAATCCGTGGCCATTCCGGAGAAATCTCACGAATCCCGGCAGCCTTATACATTTTTATAAATGTTCTCTTTTCCGGATCTTCGGCAAATTGTTGTTCCATAATATCCTGACGCGGTGCAAGAAAACCAAATGCATCAATATATTCTTTCATTCGGTCTTTATCTGCCAGAAACTTTAAAAAACGGATTGCATACTCTTTCTTTTCATTCTCCGCTACTGCCAGAATTTCTCCTCCGGCTACCGAAACCGATGTCTCTCCTCCCGGAATCGGTGCAACACCGAATTCCAGATCCGGATTTTCTTCCCTGATACTGTCAATCGCCATAGAGGAATTGAACATGATCCCAATTTTTCCTTTTAGAAACTGATTTGTCAGATCTCCCATGGTAAGAGAAATGCTCTGCAGACTCAGACTTCCTTCTTTTTCCATCTGATCCAGCAGAAGAAATGCTTTTTTACTGTTTTCTTCTGTAATTCTATGCACGTCCCCTCCCATTGACCATAAGATCGGCAGAAATTCATACATACTTTCTTCTGTCTGTAAAGCAGTGATCGCAAACCCTTTTACATCTTCATTGCTGATCTTCGCCGCTGTCTCTTGAAATTCTTCCCAGCTTTCCGGAACTTCGCATCCATTTTCTTCCAGGAGTTTTTTATTATAGAACATCCCTGTACAGTTCACACCAAAAGGCTGCCCATAAATTCTTCCATCTATCGTACATGGTTCCAATGCTTTTTCGTTATATTCCTTTAATTCCGGAATAGCATCTGTAAGATCAGCAAACGCTTTCATATGATGTAGAAATTGAAAGTCCGAGGAGTCCACTACGGCAATATCCGGCATCTTTTCTTCCGACATCGCCAGGGCAAGCTGTTTTTTAAAATCTTCATCCGGAATATAAGATACCTCTATCTTAATATCCTCCTGCATCTTATTAAACTGCTCTACCAGCTCTTCCAGATGTCTCTGATTATCCGGTATATCCCAGTAATGCCATAATTCAATGGTTTCTTTCTCTTTCGCTTTTGTTTCTTCCTTTTTCCGGCATCCTGCACAGCTGCATAAACTAACTGTCATGACAACACATAAAGCGCATGCAAAAATCTTTTTCACTCTATTCCAACTCCCCTTCACGGTATGCACGGAGCAGCATTTTAAGTGCCTCAATATCCTCCTTGATCTTCTTTCCGCTATCTGTATCCCGCACCATCAAACGTTCTTTTTCGGTCTCGACCAGTTCTGATTTTGACTCGATATCCTTATTTTCCGTAAGTGCCGCATACACACTCAGGAAAGGCTGGTGGGATTTGATCCGGATACCATGGGAATTGAAGATCAGTGTATACCCGGCAATTCCGGTAGTCTTATGGTAGCTCTTGCAGAAACCTCCATCAATGACCATTAATTTTCCATTCGCACGGACCGGATGCTCTCCTTTTGAAGTTCTGACCGGTGTATGCCCATTAATGATATGAGCACGCTCGGAATAAAGGCCAAACTCATGCAGGATCATATTGCAGACCTTTTCTTCTTCGTAGAATTTATAATATGGATTTGATTCTTCATACCATGTCGACTCATCCAGCACATAAGTACGCTCAAAGGTTTTCGTATTTCTTCCGGAAAGTGGAGACTTTCTTCCGCACCACAGATACCACATAAAGTCTCTGTCTTTTTCTTTCGCCTCCTTCGACCAGGCTCTTCTGGCAACATGCTCTGCATAGTCCAGATATTCTCTTCCTCGATAGCATCTCTTCCCAAATACAACGCCGTCAAAGTTTCCGCTCTCATCCAGCGGCACACAGCCGTGATACAGAAGATTATCGTTGAAGATCCGGTACATACTTCCTTTTTTATACAGGAAATCTATATGCTGTCGCAGACGGATACTGTTCACAAAAGCCATCTGAAGACCTTCCATTACATTTTCTTCTTCTTCGGTCAGCTGATAGACTTCTTCTACACTTTCAGCTGCAAAACTTACAGTTGGAAATTCTTCCTTCTTGATCTTATATTCTTTTCCGCCAATTTCAACAACCTGACGTTTCACATCCACTTTATGAAGCAGCAATTTATCTTCCATCTTGTAATCCGGATTACGCAGGATCACCTGGCCTTCCAGTTTAAAAAGAAGTACAGAAATTGCTTTCAGTGCCGCTTCCATCGGATCGATCTGCGGGTATATCTTTTCTGCAAATAAGGTCAGATTTCGCAGACTGATCCCATAGCTATTCTCCATGATCTTCATATTATCATATTTCAGATTGTTACGGATAACTGTTGCGATGCAGGCTCTGCTTCCTGCCGCTGCCCCCATCCACAGGATATCATGATTTCCCCATTCAATATCAATGGAGTGATAAGTCGTAAGCAAATCCATAATCCGGTCTGCACAAGGACCTCTGTCAAAAATATCTCCGACAATATGTAAGTGATCCACCGCAAGACGTTTGATCAGACCTGCCAGTACTTCGATAAACTCGTCTGCATTCTGAAGCTCAAGAAGTGTATCCAAAATATTGCGGTGATAGATAAGCTGATTGTCATCCTCATCCTTCTGTACATGGATCAGTTCATCTAGAATATAGGCATATTCCTTCGGCATCGCTTTCCTTACTTTTGAGCGGGTGTATTTGGATGAAAATAATCTTGCGATATCGATTAGTTCTCCTAAGATCACACGATACCACTCTTCATTATTTTTTCCTTCCTTTTTTATCATTGCAAGCTTTTCAACTGGATAATAGATCAGCGTACAGATTTCTTCCCGGTCCAGATCTGATAAAGTATCTTCAAACAACAGATCTACTTTTTCCCGGATCACACCGGAGCAGTTATTTAATATATGGCAAAATGCCTCATATTCTCCATGCAGATCACTCATAAAGTGCTCTGTCCCTTTTGGCAGGCTGAGGATTGCTTTCAGGTTAATAATCTCTCGGCAGACCGCCTGCTCAGTTGGGTATTTTTCTGCCAGAAGTTCTAAATATTTCTCGTCTCTCATTTGCGTCCTCCAAATTTATTTTACATAACCAAAAAATACATTTCCGCTGCCGCTTACCATTTGCGCCATCTCTTCAGGCGTAGCCGAATGACGTTCTCCGTCAGCCGGATCAATATAAGCATATTTTTCACTGGTATAGCCGATTACCAGTACTGCATGATCTGCACTTAACATGGCAACGACCGGTGTCTCGTGACTGATAGTATATTGAATTTCTTCCGGTGTACATCCTGTCAGATCAAAACCTTCTCCACCGGTTGCTTCTGTCAGGATTTCTGCCGGCGACTTTCCGTTTTCCAGCTCTGTTGATGCATTTATATCTTCTGCGCCTTCCAGCTTCAGGATCCGGTTCAGGCACGCTGCAAGTGTACTCTCACCTTCTCCTGTCCGGAACTCATCCATATTATTTACTTCATAAATATCCGGCGTATTTCCGGACTCCCATACATATTCCTGTGATGAAGAAATGACCACACCTTTTATCTTCTCCGCTTCCTGGATCGCATAAGATGCTTTTTCATACACCCCCTGCAGACTGCCAAGTGCATATACATAATACTGATTCTTTACCTTCGGTTTGTCAAAGCTGACAACCATCGGTTTATCAAACAGTACCTGCTTTGGTTTTAAAATTTTTGCTTTGCTGTCTTTGATCCCATTTTCATAAGTAAGACGAACCAGAGTTCCCCGCAGATCATCATTGTAGGTCTCAACTGTGATATTGCTCTCTTCCTTCTCCTGATTGTTGGTAATATAATCTGCCGTTGTTGAAATATAGGTATTCTCATTTCTGTTTACCCGATTAAGTGTCATCATATTGTCTGCCACATAGCCATCCAGAATGTAAAAATCCTGTACCTCATAGGTCTTGGCTATCTCCTGTTTCTGCGTGATGATATCCACTTTATACATCGGGTACACACTCTGTCCGGATATATTGGTTCCTGCATCGCTTCCACGCAGCGTGCCATAGGCAAAATCATTCCGGATAAATCCGATCGGTTTGACATATTCGTCTCCTTCGGATGTAATATCAAAGGATTTGCCCGTCTTCAGATTCAGCACGATAATCTTCTGCGACTCATTGATCTTTCCGCCCTCACTCTGGTAAGCAAGCAGATGTCCGTCTGGTGAAACCTGATACTGCCCTTCCTCCAGATCTTTCACCAGCACCTCTCTGGTGTTGTCCTTCAGATTCACAAGATACAATGTACCATCTATCATTACATAAAGATTCTCATCAGAATTGCTGTAATATACAAATTTACCCAGATCCTCTTTCATCAGATAATATCCGTCTTCGCTAGGGACAAATGCTTTTTCCGTAACGGAATTTTTTTCTGCGTCAAAATAATAGACTGCTACACCTACCTGCCCTTCATGTACACCGCGATTCATATAACCCACTACAGTAAATGTGGTATTGCCTTTTTCATCTACTGAAATCAGGCGGATATCATGCAGGTCGCATAATGTACGCACATCCATGTTTTCCGCATCTGCGAAGCCGAATACCAGTGACATTTCATCCTCTTTTTTATCATAATGCCAGAGCTGGTTATCCTCTATAAATGCTACAATGGTTCCATCTGTATTAGTCTCATACTCCAGGTCCGTCGGCGCAATCCCAACAAGAACACCCTTCTGGTTCAGCGCAGTTGTCTTACCATCAAATCTCTGATTCATCGTGCGATCATAATCAAGCAGATACTGTTGTGCATCTTCCCCGGTGCGGATCCGGAAGAATTCCTTTACACTGTAAAGCCGATCAGCATAATCAGTATCCCCGGTGCACTTTACCTGGTATTTGAGGACAAGTGATGTGTAATTCTCATTGCATTCCTTAATTTCCCAGTATACATTTCCCGATACCTGCGGTGCAAGCGAACCCCATGTCACCTGTGACTGTGTCGATGCAAGTGTGACCTCCTGATAGGTGGAGCTGTCTTCACTGGAATCTGTTTCCAAATAGCTTTCGACCTTATCACCCTGATTTTCGAGTGCCGCATTGTGGAAATCATTTGCGAAATCCAGGCTTTTCTTATAGTTGCAATCTGCCGAATTCTTGATCCTGGTATAAAAATAAATATTCTGATTATCCAGGTACAAGGTTACTTTCAAAATCCTCTCTTCTTTCAGGATCTTCGTATTCTTGAAATTTAAAGTTACTGTATCCTGAACATCTTTAATGGTTCCCTCCTGAATACATTTTTTCCCATTCAGTGTATATACCTGCCAGTAAACCTTCTGGATCTGATTATCATATTTTGCAATGTTCATATCCAGCTGGTTATTTGTGACGGGTGTCAGTGTATCACGCATTGAAGTAAGCGTCATATCGCTTTTATATCCCGGCAGTGAGTTTACTTCATATCCTTCTGTCATAAAGGATATTCTTGGCAGTGTCGCACCTCCCATATCTGCACTCATATCAGTGTTGCCTCTGTTCGTCACATAACTGGATACGATAACTGCAAGAATAAATACAGTAGTCAGTACCCCTGTCTTTATTGCTATCTTTTTAAACATTGTAATTATAGTCCCCTTTATCTTAATCTGCTAAATTTATACTCCTTTTTCTCCCTCTTCATTCTGCTGATCCAATAATCTCCCCAGCATTGGATCGATGTGAAGCATTTCTTCACATGTGCGGATTGCCTCTGCATTTTTCCCTTTATTTCCCGTGTAAATGGCCCGTATCAAAATATTCTTCGGTGTATGCTCCATATCGATAAACTCCAGGATCTGTGTGTCATATCCCTCCCTCTTGAGATATTCTGCACGCATAGCATCCGTGACAAGAGCTGCCATTCGCTCTTTGATCAGTCCGTAAGAAAACAGCGGTGCAAGTGTTTCATTTGCAATCTGACGGTTCACTTCATGCTGACAGCACGGCACAGACAAAATCACTTTTGCGCCCCATTTTACGGCTTTTTCCAGCGCATAATCTGTTGCTGTATCGCAGGCATGCAGGGTTACGACCATATCTACATGATCCACACCTTCATACTGTGCAATATCACCAGTCAGAAAGGACAATTTTTCATATCCGTATTCCTCTGCCAGATTCTGACAATGCGCGATGACATCTGCCTTCAGATCCAGTCCGATGATCCGTACATCATAGTGTTTCAACTCATGCAGATAATAATACATGGCAAAAGTCAGATATGACTTGCCACAGCCGAAATCTATGATAACAGATTCTCTGTCTTTTGGAAGCTCCGGAACGATATCTTCAATAAATTCTAAGAAACGGTTCATCTGACGGAACTTATCGTATCTGGAATGAACGATTTTGCCATCTTTGGTCTGTACCCCAAGGTCAATCAGAAACGGAACCGGAATCTCCGGATCTAAAATATACTGTTTCTTCCGGTTATGTGATAAGTTCGCTTTCGAAACCGGGCAGCCGGATTTTGACCGTCGTACCGTCCGTTTTCCTTTTTTGCTGATCAACACCTGAATATGCTCCTGCGGATGCAGTGCCTCTAACTGACGGAACCCATCTGTCCACTCTGCAATCTTCTCATAACATTCTGCTTCTGTCAGGTTATAATGCTGCACCTGCTTTTCTGTATAAGCACTTGCCTGAAACATCAGTCTTTCTTTTAAAAGTACCGGTCGTATCTCAATTTTTCGCACTCCGTCTTTTTTACGCGGACCGCTGATAATGATTTTTGCCAACCGCTCATTCATGCAAGCAGCCAGTATCTCTTTCCATGGATTTTCTATCATAACGTTTCTCTTTTCTACTACAATCTATTTGTGATGAATATCCCTTACATCCAGTAAGGAATTAGCCATCTTGTTACTTAATTAATACTAAATTTTATTTCATATCAGTTTAAGTCGTTTTCATTATAGGGTATCTTTTTGCGACACACAAGACCTAATACCATCTCCGGCACCGATAATGTCTGCATCTTCTGCGATACATTTCCTGCATCAGCATTACCTGCACCAGCATAAAATACTTTTCATCCACATGTAATCGTCCGTCCTCCTCCACGTCTTCCGGCCTCAATCCCCGGTAGATCCTGTGGCAGATCATTTCCAGCATCAGCCGGTCCGGATACCGGTCAAACATCATGCTGCCTTCGTATTCCATCCGGTCACATTCCTCATCCACCATGCTCTGAATCCTTCTGGCATCTCTCGGATACATTTCCTGCAAACGTTTGCAGTCTTTTTCATACTCCGTCTCCTCAAATACGGTATTCTGCATCGGATATGTCATATAAAATGGCATTTTTTCGCGGGTATATGGATCCTGCTCCAGCCACTGAAATCTTTCCTGTCCAAAATTCATATTGCACTCCAAACGATACTTTCATCACAACATATGCAAAAATCGAAAAATCTGTGCTATAATAATATTCCTATGGAAAAAGATTTAACAAAAGGACCAATTTTTAAAACTCTGTTGCTTTTTGCCCTGCCGATGATGCTTGGAAATCTGCTGCAGCAGGTCTACAATATTACCGATACGATCATCGTCGGACGTTTTCTTGGCTCCGGCGCACTGGCAGCCGTCGGCAGCACTTACACTCTTATGACCTTTCTGACCTCCGTCTTTTTGGGCTTGTCCATGGGTGCGGGCGCGCTGTTTTCCATCTGTCTCGGGAAGCAGGACAAGCCGTCGCTCCGCAGCGCCGTTGCGCACGCGCTGGGGCTGATCCT
>ENA-OOXM01002310-OOXM01002310.1-human-gut-metagenome-genome-assembly--contig:-NODE-2310-length-12557-cov-2.349784_pt1 | contig 12557 bp, 6 predicted proteins | sample MGYA00241589_ERZ501347 | MGnify/ENA primary metagenome ERZ501347 (study PRJEB25962, sample SAMEA2042832) | human gut metagenome | biome: human gut; feature: human-associated habitat; material: faeces...
AGTCATTATGAATCCTTGGTCCTTTTTTTTATAGGCTATATTTTTTCACAGCCCCCTTTTCACAGTTCTGCAAAATTCAGAAAATCTCAATACTCCAGGTATTGTCATACCGCTTGCCTGCAGGCAGATGAACCAGGTTGGGCTGCTCGGAAAGGTCTTCGATCCTGCCCTTGCGGGAAGGAAGCGCAGACCAGGGCTCGATGCAGACATAAGGCGCATCGGTAAACGGCATATGCCAGATCCCCAGGAAATTCATCTGCGGATAGGATACGCGCACGCTTCTTGTTCCTTTTTCACTGCACAGGGTCACTGCCTTCGCCATATCAGTCAGCACGATCGCATCCTGATCGAACAGGTTGTGTGCAAGGGGCAGCTTACCGCCGTCAGATAAAATAAACTCGCTGTCCTCGCCATTTACGAAGCAGTCCTCAGAAAAGCCAACGCGGGTCGGATTCCCGGGAGCTTCAAACTGTAAGCAGTAATCCTCAAATGCAAGACCTTTTTCCAGCGGAACGGCAAAGCCCGGATGACCGCCGACGCCGAAATACATCACCTTTTTGTCGTTATTTTCTACCGCAAAAGTAACATTTAATTTGTTGCCGACAAGCTCATAGGTCAGCCAGTAAACAAACGCAAAGGGATACATTTCTCTCGTATTCTCGCTGTCTGTCAGCTTCAGCACCAGTCTCTGTGCCGTATGCTCTTCTACTGCGTGAGCAAGTGAATTGTAATCTACTTCCTTGATCAGCGCATCGTAGGTCTTGCCATCCAGCATATATTTGCCCTCAGTCAGACGTGCGATATACGGAAACAGATTCAATGCGCGGTCTTTCCAGTAAGTCTCATCGCCCTGCCAGAGATATTCTGCCCCGTCCTTTGTCTGAATCGACCACAGCTCGCCGCCGTGGGAGTTTACCTGAACCTTCAGGCTGTCATTTTCCAGTGTGTAAATCATACATTCCCCTTTCCGCAGCCGATGAAAAAATCCGCTGCATCCCCTGATTCCATTTTCCCGGAGCGCAGCATCCAATTTGCCCGCGCCCCGGATTTTTTCTAAAAACGCGATACCCGTGTCCCACAGCTCCGCGCTTTTTTACTGGAATGGATTCCAGAAACGGCTGCCATCCGCAAATGTAATGGTCAGAGCAACCGCCATAAATACTACCGCAAATCCAATCGTCAGATAGTCATTTCGTACCAGCTTCTTTCCCATGTACCAGGTACGCTTTTTATTTTTACCGAAGCCCCGCAGCTCCATGGCATTGCTGACCACATCGATACGATCCATGCTGGAAAACAGCAGCGGGAAAATAATCGTGCTCATCCGCTTGATTCTCGTCCAGAGGGATGTCTTGCTGCTCATCTCGATGCCCCGCGCCTCCTGCGCATGCTTGATCTTGGTAAAATCAGACTGTACGTCCGGGATGTAGCGCAGCGCGATGGCAATGGCGTAGCCCACGTTGTAGCTGACACCCATGCGATTTAAGCTTGCCGCAAACTCGCTCGGGTTGGTCGTCACAATAAACATCAATACCACCGGCGTTACTGTCAGATACTTCAGCATAATATTAAACTGGTAAAACAGCTGTTCCTTTGTGATATTATGATTGCCAAACAGGTGTAAAAGCTCTGTTTTTGTGCCGTAGATCACAGTTCCCTGATTCGGGGAAAACAGCCACACCGCAAGCATGTTAATACATAAAAACAGCAAAATAAACTGAAATACCGTCCCGACCTGTTTCCATTCTGTATGGGAAACCTTAAAGATCACCAGGCTGCAGACCAGCATGACCAGCAGCACTCTCGTGTCATAGGTCAGCATACCGGTCAGTGACCAGAGCAGGAAAAAGATCATTTTCGAAACGCCGGAAAGCCGATGGATCCAGGTATCTTTTTCACTGTACGTCAGAATTCTGCCCGCCATCCGCTCTCACCTGCCTTTCATAATAAATAAACCGCTCTGCAAAGCCGGACGCATCCCCGATGCCGCAGCGCACCGCCAGATCGTACAGCGACGTCTTTTTCAGATAAGCACGGTCTGCAACCGCTTCATCCGTCAGCACCCTTGCCGGCTTGTCGTCCGCAATCAGCTCGCCGTCCGCGATAACGATCGCACGGTCGGTATATTCCAGCATCAGATGCATATCATGTGTGATCATGATGATCGTAATGCCAAGGGTCTCATTTAAGTGCTTTAAAAATTCCATAATTTCCGTATAATGACGGTAATCCTGTCCTGCCGTCGGCTCATCCAGAATCAGGATCTCCGGATTCATGACGAGGATCGAAGCGATGGTCACACGCTTTTTCTGACCAAAGCTCAGAGCAGAAACCGGCCAGTTCCGGAAGGGATACAGACCGCAGATCTTTAACTTATCGTAAACCCGTTCCTTTACCTCTTCCTCCGGCACGCCACGGACCCGTAGTCCCAGCGCCACTTCATCAAAAATCATCGGCTTGGAAATCATCTGATTCGGGTTCTGCATGACAAGCCCGATGGCCTCGCCACGCTCCTTGATGGATTTGTCCGCAATATCACTGCCATTTAACAGGATCTTACCGTGATCCGGATGGATAAAGCCGCAGATCAGATTTGACAACGTACTCTTGCCCGCGCCGTTTTTGCCGACAATTGCGAGCATTTCCCCTTTGTTAATACGGAAATGAATATCCGACAGGATCGGTTTGCCTGTAATATAGGAAAAGTCCAGATCCAACACTTCGAGGGCCGGCTTTTCCTCTCCTTGAATCTCCGGCAGGGAAACCTTCTCGAACCAGTCCCTTACCTTTTCCTGATAAGGCTCCAGATTCATCGTCTCGATATGTTGAGGATGATCCTTTGCCGCAACCTGACATCCCGCATGTTTGAGCGCCGTCACATACAGCGGCTCACGGATGCCCTCCTGAATCAGAATATCGGAGGCAAGCAGCTCGTCCGGTGTCATATCCGCTACAACCCTTCCGTCCCCGATCACCACAATTCTGTCTACATCCCTGTAAAGGGCATCCTCTAACCGGTGTTCGATAATGATAACCGTCTTGTCGCGCTCCCGGCAGATCCGGTCGATCAGGTCGATAGCCCGCTTGCCGGTCGCCGGGTCAAGGTTTGCCAGCGGCTCATCAAACAGCAGGATATCCACATCATCTACCAGCACGCCCGCCATGGAAACTCTCTGTTTCTGTCCGCCGGAAAGCTCCGTCGGTGCATTGCCGAGAAGGGCTTTGATATCCACAACCTCTGCCACTTCGTCTACTGCGCGGAACATTTCTTCTTGCTCTACGCAGTCGTTTTCCAGTGCAAAAGCAACATCTTCTGCAACCGTCAGGCCGATAAACTGGCCGTCTGTATCCTGCAGCACCGTACCGACGATTTTGGACATTCCAAAAATACCGGTTTTCGCAGGATCTTTACCGCCCACAGTCAAAGTTCCGCTGCTTTCGCCAGGGTATGAAAAAGGAACCATCCCGTTGATGCAGTGCACCAGAGTCGATTTTCCCGACCCGGACGGTCCCACGATTAAAACCTTCTCTCCGGGATTGACCGTCAGGTCAATCTCCCGGAGTGTAGGCTCTGACTGTGATCGATATTTAAAAGTATAGTTTTTAAACTCGATGATCGGAGTCATGTATCAGTCCTCTTTGGAAAGGCTTCCGGACTTTGCGCCGACCTTGGAGTAGGCAACTAACAGCAGAGTTCCCAGAATGCCGATGATAATTACATTTGCAACAAAAGCGGTCACGCCCTGTGTGAATACCTTTTTTACAGGCTCTGCATAAATTACGATGTCCAAAACCGGAGCAACCAGAATCCATGCCAGTGCGTTTGCAACAACCTGTACGATATTGAACAGGCCGATTTCCTTGCCGCCGAAGCTGCCTTCTTTTACTTTATACTTCGCAGCAAACAGGCCAACGATGATGCCGAATACAGCGTCCGGGAATACCCAGCTCCACCATACGCTTCCGTAGAATACTGCATCACCCAGTGCATGACCGATCAGACCGATGGCGCCGCCAACAACGGGACCAAAAATAGCGGAGAAAAATGCAAGTACCGCTGCGCGGGTCTGCAGAGCTGTGTTCGGGATGAAACCAACCGGGATCTGCACGTTGGTTAAAACAACGAACAGTGCGGTTCCGATACCCATCGCTACGACATGCTTGATGCCAAACTTCTTATCCATGAGTAAATCCTCCTCATAAGTATTTATTTGTGGAAAACCACGTTCTTACTATAACGAATCACTCCGGATTTTTCAATCCCTTTTCTGTCTTTTCTCCCTCGTTTGCGTCTTCCAGTACAATTTCCGACGCAAGAGTGTCGATATCGGAATACCACACCCGAAATACCGCCTGCGCTGCATTCGCGTAAATATGGGGCAGTTTCGATTTCTCTTTTCCGGCGTCTTCCAGCACATTCAGGATTTCCCTCAGCACGTCCCTCGTCAGATACGAACCGCTCCAGTGAAACGTCAGGACTTTTCCTTTTTTTACCGCCTGCTGCGCGCGCTTTTTGACCTCCTCCATTTTCGTAAAGGAAAGCTTCTTTTCCTTATAATAAAAATGTCCATTGTCCGTGCACGCCGGCGCCGGCGCGATCAGCGGCTCATGGTCGCGGAACATCGCCTTATCGTCGAGGTTAAAATAATCGTAACGGCACTCGGCATCCTCCCGCGCCCCTCTGGTCAGACTATTGTCAAATGTCGCATCCAGATGATAATACTGCCCGCCGATGCGCACGATATTCCAGGTGTGTCGGTATTTGATGCCTTTTTCCGGATTGTTGCCGCAAATCGCAATCATACACCATAGCCCGAGCGCGTCGCAGAGCACCTTGACCGCCTTTGCAATTCCCTCGCAGACGCCTACGCCCTGCCCCAGCGGTCCGATGATTTCATGAGAATACGGCTTCTTTAACTTGTCATACCGCACATTTTCACATATAAAATCGTGTACATATTTTTCTTTTTCCCATTCCGAAAGTCCCTGCGCCTGCCGTGCAAGCTTTTCCACCCGCGATGTCAGCGCTATCTGATGCTCTTTGATTTTTCCTTTTTCAAACAGATATTCCGGCACGAAAATCAGGTTCGGGGAGTCGGGGTAATATTTCCATGAAAACCCGACCACCCAGAATATTTCCGGGTGATCCAGCCGCATCTGGAAAAAAATGTCATACAGCTCTTTTCCATCCACACGCGGCAGCTGAATCTGATCCGCCAGCTGCCGGACGCCCTGCAGCATGCCGTGATACACTGCCTGCTTCTGCCTGTCCATTTTCTGATAATAAAATTCTTCCATCTTACAGTGTAATCTCCTGTTCCAGCCCGAACGAATAGATCAGCTTTTCCTTCACGCATTTTCCTGTCAGCCGCACAAGTGCTTCCTCATAATAGTCCAGCTGAACCCGGTAGCGCAAAATCAGTTCCTTCGGGTCTTTTACCAGATCGGTCTTATAATCTGCCAGCACGATGCCGTCCTCTTCCTCCAGATAAACATCGATAATTCCCTGGATCAGCACGGTTTCATCCTCCGGAAAGTCTGTATTTAAACGGTTTGCCGAAAGCCCCAGCACAAAGGGCTGCTCCCGGTGCAGTCTGTTGCTTCGGGCAGCCTTTGCCATGCGCGCTGCAAGAGGCGTCTGTAAAAATGCCCGGATCTTGTATACATTGATCGCAGCAGCATATTCCTCCGACAGCCTTCGGTCTGCTTTGCATTCTTCGATGACCGTACGGATTTTCGCCGCCGTCCAGGTTTCCTGCCGTTCAAAGGGGAAAATCTCCAGCAGTCTGTGGTACGCACTTCCCCGTGTCGTCCCGCTCACGGTTTTTTCCTGTTCCTTGACAAACTGCGGCAGATACGGCACGACCTCTTCCTCCGGGAACAACTCGAGCCCTTCCGCAGCTTCCTCCTGCATGCCTTCTTTTTTCAGCTCGGAAACGGTTGTTTTGACAAAAAGTCCCGCCAGGTTTTCATGTGCATAGGGCTTCTGCAGGCGCTCGCACAGCGCAAGCTCTGCCGCCTCCGGCTCTTTTCCGGCTTCCTCAAAAAGCTTCTGCCTGCTGTTGTATCCCAAGGACGCACGCACAAGCTCTGCCTGCAGCAGTTCTTCCTGCGTACAGATCTGAAGCCGACGTCCGACGGACTGCCATGCCGGAAGCACCAGATCATAATAGGAAGACGCTTCCTGCAGCCGCAGCGCCGAATAGCCATACGCACCCGGCGCTGCATCTTCCTGGGGCAGCTTGTCTTCTTTACAGGTTCCGGTCAGAATCAGCTTTTCCTCCGCACGCGTCAGCGCAACATATAGAACTCTCAGTTCTTCTCCCATGCTGTCGGCATTTAATTTGCGCGCCAGCACATTTTTTTTCAGCGTCGTATGTCGGATCCGTGCTGTCGGATCCACCCAGTCGATCGCCAGTCCCAAATCCATATCCATCAGCACCGGAGCCGCGCTGTCCTGCCGGTTAAAGCGTTTCGACAGTCCCGACACAAAGCATACCGGAAATTCCAACCCCTTGCTCTTGTGAATGCTCATGATCCGCACGACATCCGCGTTTTCATCCGACGCGCCCGTTTCGCCGTAATCAATGTCATATTTTTCCAGCTGTTCCATGTACCGGATAAAATGAAACAAACCGGAATAACTCGTCTTTTCAAAGCTTTCTGCCCGCGTCAGCAGCATTTCCACGTTGATTCTGCGCTGCACACCTCCCGGCAGCGCGCTGACCGTATACAGATAGCCCGTTTCCTCCAAAAACTGCTCCATCAGCTTGTGAATCGGCAGATAGACCGCGTACTCGCGGTAGCGGTTTAAAAAGGAAAGAAAGCTGCAGCATTTTTCGCGAAGGGAGGCATCAGCACCATTGCTTCCGCTGCCATATCCTACGCTGCCTTCACCACTTTCTCCTTCTCCTGCCGCCAGCTTCACGCAATCGTACAGGCAGCGTTTTCCCGTCTCATCCAGTGCGCGCAGCGTCGCCAGCTGCGCATCGCTGAATCCAAACAGCACCGATTTGAGTACGCCGAACAGTGGGATTTCCTGCAGCGGATTGTTCAGCACACGCAGGAAATTCAAAACCGTTTGCACCTCCGTTGCCGCAAAATACCCCGTCTTGGACGTCACAAAGACCGGAATGGCGTTTTCTTCCAGTATCTTTTTAAACGTCTCGTCCCAGCCGGATGTCGTCCGCAGTAAAATCACGATATCCTGATACCGCGCCGGGCGCAGCTGTCCGCTTTCGCTGTCCCGCACCGGGAGCTTCCCAACGATTTCGCGGATTTTTCCGGCGATCATTTTCGCTTCCAGCTCCTTCGGGTCTTCGCCCTTTTCGCCGGATATTGCAGCAATGCAAAGCTCCGGCTCGTAAGGGGAGCGGGCGATCGAGGCTTCGCAAGCCGTACTCACCGGCACAGCACTCCCCTGCTTTTCTTCTCCGCCGAGCGCTACGCCCTTCTCCCGCGTGTCCGCTGCTTCGCCATCTGCCTCCGGGAACTGCGCCGCCGGGTACAGCGCCGCATCCGCGTCGTATTCCACTCCGCCAAGCTCTCGGTGCATCAGCTGTAAAAACAGGTCGTTGACGCAGTCCGTCACCTCATGACGGCTTCGAAAGTTCTGCTTTAAGTCCACACGGACGCAGCTTCCGTCTTCTTTTTGATAGGTCGCAAATTTTTCTAAAAACAACTCCGGCCGTGCAAGGCGGAATTTGTAAATGCTCTGCTTGACGTCACCTACCATAAACCGGTTAAATCGCCCGTCGTCCTCGCCGGAAATACTCTGTAAGAGAAATTCCTGCACGAGGTTGCTGTCCTGATACTCGTCGATCAGAATCTCTACGAACTGTTCCCGATATTCCAGCGCCGTATCCGACGGCACCATCTGTCCGTTTTCCTCTTCCTTTAGCAGAATCTGCAGTGCCAGATGCTCCATGTCCTCAAAGTCCAGCAGGTTCTTTTCCCGCTTTTTCTCCGTCAGTCTTTCTCCGAACAAAAGCGCCAGATCCACCAGCTCGCACAGCGCAGCGTCCGCCTGTCTGCATTCTGCAAGCCACTGCTTCGGACCGGATGCGAAATATTTTTCGGAAAGCGTCCCCAAAAGGCTTTTCACACGCTCCCGCATCGCCTTGACCAGCTCCCGCTTTTCTGCCGACACGCTGTCATCCTTTTTTGCTGCCATGCGGGCGTAGGAAATGCCCTGCACCCGCGCTGCAAGGGCTTCGAAAGCATCTTTCGCAGCGGACGAGTCCATTTCTGCAGATGCCACAGACTGCTCTGGTTCTGATGCTGTCTGCACCACCCTCGCCAGCTCCTGTTCCAGCCCTGCGATCAGCTCCTGATCCTGTTCCAGCGCTACAGCGTAAAAATACGGCCCATCCGGCTCCTCGCACACCTTCAGCGCAGCTTTTTCCTGCTCTTTGCATTCCTGCAGCAGGGCTGAAATTTCCTGCATCATGCCTGCAAACCACTCTGTTTTTACAAGCCCCTCAAACGTCTCCACATGATAATCCATGCGGTGCTGCCGCAGCCATTTTTCCGGGAAAGGATAGCTTCCAGAAAAGGTATATAGCCGTTCGATCAGCTCCTCCAGCCGCTTCTCCCTGCCGTCGTAGGCAAAATATTCCACGCAGTCGGTAAATTCCTGCCGTCCCAGCGCGAACTGCTCTTCCAGAAGCTCTGACAAAACCTCCTGCTTCAACAGGCGTATTTCGCCCTCGTCCGCCGTCCGAAAATCCGGGTCGAGACCGATATCGTTGAAATGATTTTTGATCAGATATAAACAAAAGCTGTGGATGGTCATGATCTTCGCATTGTGGATCAGCATCAGCTGCTTTTTTATATGCTCGTTGTCCGGCTCTGCCTCTACTCGGTCGGACAGTGCCTTCGTAATTCGCTCCCGCATCTGTGCTGCCGCCGCATTCGTAAACGTTACGATCAGTAACCGGTCAATATCCACTGCCCGCGCCGAATCACATCCTGAACCGGAGACCAGCTCTACAATCCGCTCGACCAGCACCGCCGTTTTGCCGGAGCCTGCCGCCGCCGACACCAAAATATTACAGTTTCTCAGATCAATGACCCGCTGCTGATCCTCCGTGAACTTCATTCCCATCGGCGACCTCCTTTCTGATAAGCTCCATCGCTTCGTCTTCTTTCAGGTTTTCCAGCTCGCGCATTACAAACCCGTCGATCTTTTTGTCAAATCCGCACACTTTCTGGTACGCGCAGTATTCGCAGGCGTTTCTGTTGCCCTGCTCATACGGGTCCAATGCGATTTTTCCATCCAAAATCTGCCGTCCCGCCTGCCGGATTTTCTGCTCCACAAATGCCGATACCGCCTGAAAATCCGTCTCTTCCAAAACACTCGAACGCGCCGAAAAGCTACCGTCCTTTTTCCGTTCCAGCGGCACCACATCCGAACGCCCTAAAAAGCCCTGATCCAGCCCCTCGACAACATCCTCCCTGGCATTCACAATGCCGGTTGTCCGCAGGGCGCGCAGCACCTGCGCATTGACCTCCTCCGCCGAAGGCTCGCCCTCCGGCATCTCGATCATCGGATCCTGCACCCGGTAATACAGCATCGCCGCCGGGACTATTTTCTTCTCCGGATGCTTTTTTCCGGCAATTTCCATCGCAGCATTCATGTATACAACAAGCTGCAGCTGCAGTCCGTAATACAGCGCTGCCAGCGAAAACTCCCTGCTGCCGGACTTATAATCCACGACCTTGACATAAACATGCTCCCGGTCTTCTTTCATATCCACACGGTCGATCCTGCCGCGCAGCCGCATTTTTTCCTGCTCAGAAAGCGCGATATTAACCGCATCCAACTCCTCCAGCACCGAAAACGAAACCTCGAACTTCTCCGGCACAAAGCTGCCTTTTTTGAGCTGATACTGCATGGCGCTTACCGTCCGTTTTAAAATCCGCTTAATCCGCTGCACGATATAGGCGTTTCTCGCGCTGTCAAACAGCACCGTGTGATGATACGTCACCGCATACGCGTCCACCGCCTCATCTACCAGCCGCTCGCCCTCTTCTTCTGTAAAATCAAACCAGTTTTTACCGATCTCCTTTAGTTTTTCCGCAAAAATTTCCAGCACGCCGTGGTAGAGATTTCCCATGTCCACCGCTTCAAACGCGAACTCTTCCTGCTCCTTTAACTTCATGCCATAGCGCAGAAAATGGGCATAAGCGCACGCTGCAAACTGCTCCAGACGGCTGACGCTTCCGGAAATCGTCTGCCCGTAAAGCGCTGCTGCCACCGCCTTTCCAAGGGACGGCTCCTGATAGGAAAAAAATGCCGTATCCGTCAGCTGTCCGCTCCACAGCCGGTACACATCCTGCCGCTGGTAAACCCGGTACAGCGTCAGAAACTCACGCTCCGCTGCCTCATCCAACAGCCCATCCGCATAGCTTCTAAGTCCATTCGCAAGATATTCCCGTCCATCCGAAAAAGACTGCACCTGTAAAAGCATGGGCTCCAGCTCCGGCTTTTCTGTCGGAATCGTCGGAAACAGCCGCTGCACCTGACCCACCAGAAAGCTCTTTCGCAGCGCCCTTCCTTCCAGATTCATCCGCGCCCAGGAAAGCACCAGAAGCTCGGATGGCTTTGTCATATTCAAATACAAATAAAACCGCTGAATGTACATCTGCTGCCGCGGCGACGGCGCAAGCTCCTGCCCGGAGCCGGTTAAAAATTCCCGGTCGAGGTCGGAAATAATCCCTCCGTTTCCCGCGTTGCCCGGAATATTGCCGTCATTTACGCCTGCAAAAAACAGCGCCTTCACCTGTTTTAAACGCGTCCGCTCCATATCCCCCGCCACCACGCGGTCCACATTCTGGGGAATCGTGCCGACCTGCAGCTCTTCGAATCCGGCTTCCAGAAGCTTTGTAAATTCCTCAGCCGTTGTCTCTTCTTCCCCGACCAGGCTCACGATCTGATCCAGCAAATCCATCACCAGCCGGTAAATCTGTGCATACTCCCGCTCCCGCACCGGATCGCCCGCCTCTGCAAAGCGCTGCTCGAAGCGTTTTAGCTTCTGCTGGGTTTTACTCTGCGCGATAAACTCATATAACCCCTGTGCGTACTCCTTCGTCGTTTTGTATTTTCCATACAACGGCGCAAGCCCCAAAACCAGCCGCTCCCGCAGCGCATTCAGCTGCGCCAGCTCAGTCTTTGCGTCCAGCATATTTTCCGTCGGATACACAAACAGCGTCTCCCATTTTTTCCGCCCACGGATACCCAACGCCCGTACATAAACCTCCAGCCGATCCGTTTCCTCCGACGCAAAATCCGCCAGACCGCTGCGCAGATAGTGGAAAACAGATTCATAGCTATAGTTCTTTACCCGTACCTGCAGTGCGCTTTTTATATACTCAATAAACGGATTCAGGGTGACGCCCCGCGTCTGATCCAGATAGACCGGAATGCCGAATGCCGCAAACTCCTGCTCGATGCAGCTTGCATATGAGGTGTAATCCCCGCAGATGACCGCGATATCCCGATAACAGTAATTCTGCTGCGTCACGAGCCGCCGGATTGCGATACAGATCTGACGCACCTCCTCCCGCAGTGTGGAGGCTTCCAGAAGACGAAGCTGCACGGACGGCAGGCCAATCGCAGCGCTCTGCGCCGCAGACCGTTCCTGCCCGCCAGTCTTTGCACACTCCTGCACCACCATTCCGGCAGAAACACTCTGCGTGCTCCCTTCTGCAGGCGCAGGCTTCCACACGCACACCGGATAGCGGAACAGGTATTTTTCCAGATGCTGCAGCATTCCTTTTTCCGAAAACCGCGGCGAACATTTCGGTGCAATTTCAACGACGTCCGCGATGGGAATCTCTACATCCCGTGCAAGCTTTGCAAGCGTCTGTATCGTCTTTTTGCTCATGGAAAAAAGCTCCTGCTCCCGGATTTCCTCCCATGGATTTTCCCCACTTCCGAGGGTAACTGTGACGATCACTTCTTTTGCCTGCTTCATCAGTTCTGCGATGACCCGGTTCTGTACCGGCGTAAAGCCCGTAAACCCGTCGAATACAATCACGCTGTCCTTCAACAGCTTCGACTGCGGCACATACGACGCCAGCACCTCCAGCGATTCCTCCGTCGTCAGATATTTTTTCCGGATGAACTGCTGAAAGCCCTCGTAAATTGTCCGCAGATCTTTTAATTTATAGTATAATTGTCCTCGTTTTTTTGAAAATTCTGTCAGCTGATCCAGCTCCTGCAGACCGATTCCGTACTGCATAAACTCCGAAATCGCAGACTTCACCTCATGGATATATCCCGTCTGTCCAAGCCTGCCGCCCAACACCGGAAGCTCCCCCCCCTGCCCCGCCGCCACACGTCGGATAATCAGGCTTTTTCCCGTATCGTCCAGCATCGGAAGCCGATTTGCACCCATCTCCTCAAAAATGCGGTGCGTCAGACGTCCGAAGCTCAGGACGTCGATATTCATAATCCCTTTCCGGTCATGCAGACTGACCAGATCCTTCTGTGTCTGCATCGTAAACTGTTCCGGTACAATCACCAGATACTTTCTCTCCGGATGTGTTCCGGC
>ENA-OOXM01002315-OOXM01002315.1-human-gut-metagenome-genome-assembly--contig:-NODE-2315-length-12534-cov-1.713919_pt1 | contig 12534 bp, 9 predicted proteins | sample MGYA00241589_ERZ501347 | MGnify/ENA primary metagenome ERZ501347 (study PRJEB25962, sample SAMEA2042832) | human gut metagenome | biome: human gut; feature: human-associated habitat; material: faeces...
AAAATTCACGGCAGACTGTGTATCCGAATCATCCTTCTCTGGCTTCAGCCTGATGATCTCCGGTCCCTTCAGGCTTTCCATATATTTTTGGCCTTCTTCGGAAAGACTGTCAAAATCCCCAATTGCAAGATCCGGAATAAATTCCCGGTTCCTCATGAACCATTCCATTCCACTGTCTGCCGCAACAAGGGCAAGGCTTTCTCTTCCGCCTTCTTTTATTCTTTTTTTTAAAAAATCGAGGGCAAAATCACTGTGGATATTGCCCCCGCTTACAATTATCGTATCTATCATGCTCTTCCTCAGTCAATCCTTCTTATGATCTCGTCCATTCGTTCTCTGGCATGCTTTACATTTCCTGCCAGATCATCTTTGAAAACATAAGAACCTGCTACCAGCAGATTCGCACCTGCTGTGAGCACTGTTTCCATTGTCTCATCATTGATGCCACCATCAACCTGAACATCTACATCCAGATCCTCGGCCTCGATCAGTTCACGTACTTCCCTGATCTTCTCCGTACATTCTTCCATATACTTCTGACCGCCAAATCCCGGCTGTACAGTCATGATCAGAACCATATCCACATCGCTGAGCATATGGCTTATATCATTTACAGGTGTAGCCGGTTTGATGGAAACCCCCACCTTCACACCTGCTTCCCTGATCTGTTCAATAGTTCTCTCAAGATCTTCACATGCCTCCGCATGTACTGTAATGGAATCTGCCCCACATTCCACAAAATCTCTGATATATCTCTCAGGCTCTGTAACCATGAGATGTACATCAAAAAACAACTTTGATTCCTTTCGGATAGACTTTATCACCGGCATTCCAAAAGAAATACTCGGTACAAAATCACCATCCATAACATCAATATGAAGCCATTCAATCCCCTCTTTTTCCAGGGTTTTGATCTGTTCGCCCAAACGGTTAAAATCTGCCGATAAAATAGAAGGGCACAACTGATACATAATTAGAATCTCCTTTTCTCTTTTAATTCATTATAAAGTCCCAGATAATCTTCATAGCGAAGCTGGCTGATCTTATGCTCTGCCAATGCTGCTTTCACGCCACAGTCCGGTTCATGGATATGTCTGCATCCCTGAAACCTGCACTGTTCTTCATATCTGCGAAATTCCGGAAAATATGCCTTAAGTTCCTGTTCTTCTATATCTGTCAGATATAAAGAAGAAAATCCCGGTGTATCCATCAGATAAGTATCATGTCCCACCGGTATCACCTGAGAATGACGCGTGGTATGCTTTCCACGTTTCAACTTCTTACTTATCTCCCCGGTTTCCATCTGTACATTTTCCTGCAGTGCATTGGTGATTGAAGATTTTCCTACACCGGAAGGTCCTGCAACTACAGTTGTTTTTCCTTTCAGGATCTCATGTATCTCATCCAGTCCCTCTCCATTAAAAGTACTGGAAAAAATCACATCATATCCACAGTTCTTATAAGTTTCATATAAAAACTCCAGTTCTTCCTGTTTTGCAAGATCTTTCTTGTTAAAACATATAACAGCCGGAACATTCTCTTTCTCCATCATGATCAGAAAACGGTCAAGCAGCATAAAATTAGGTTTCGGACTCTCCATCGCAAAAATCACAAAAGCCTGATCCACATTGGCAACGGCCGGACGGATCAATGAATTTTTTCTGGGAAGGATGGCAGTCACACTGCCTTCCTTCTCCTGTTCATCCAAAACCTCTATCTCCACATTATCCCCTACAAGAGGTTTCTGTTTATCTTTTCTGAATATTCCCTTTGCCTTGCATTCATAAATCTCATCATTTTCTGCATAGATGTAATAAAATCCTGCAATTCCTTTGATTATCTTTCCCTGCATGGATCATTCAGCCTTAGCAAATGTAATAGAATAATTTCCGAGTTCCTTATAAGTGCCGTTAATCTGTTCAGACAGATACAAAGTACCCTCGCTGATACCAGGTGCACCTGTGATATTCAGATCATACGGGAACTGGATTACCTGATCTTCCAGAACAACTGAAGCAGTCGGTGTTCCGTTTACATTCTGGATCAGTTCCAGACGTACCGGACCTCCGGAATATCCTGACGGAGTATTCAGAGTCTGTGTACATTTCCATACTTCCCCGGCTGCTGCCGCCGCACTGTTATCTGCTGTCTGTGCCGGAGCATCAGATGATGCAGCAGTATCTGCGCTGTCACTCTGAGCCGAAGGTTCCTGATCTCCGGTACTTACTGTGATCACAACATTTACATTATCCGGATCTTCCCAGTTTCCGGCTTCCGGTTCCTGTGAAATTACTTCTCCTTCTGCCACCTCTGTACTCTTTTCCTCTTTTACTTCCACATTGAGGAACTTGCCAAAAGTAGTAACTGCATCATTCTTTGTCATTCCGACAACACTTGGAACCTCCACACTGTCTCCATAGTCCACGCCTCGACTGACAATCAGTGTTACGCTGTCCCCTGCTGAAACAGAGTTTCCGGCTGCCGGAGTTGTGGAGACTGCATATCCCGGATCTGTAACCGGAGTACCATCATCATTTAATTCACTGTATTCTTTCTGTATCTCAACAGTTAATCCCATATCTTCCAGAGTCTGCTGTGCGTCTACTCCGGTCTGTCCATCCACATCCGGAATTGTGATCTTCTGCGCACCCTTGCTGATATAATACTTAATGGTCGTATACTGCTCTACTTTACTTCCCTTTGGAATATCCTGTGAAGAAATGGTTCCTTTTGCCTGATTTGAAGCCTCCTCGCCCATAGGCTGAATACCCAGTTTCATATCTTTTGTGATATTCTTTGCTTCATCCTCTGTTTTTCCTACCAGATTCGGCACAGTTATCATTCCGTCATCATCTGATTCCGATGTATCTGAGGCCTCAGTTTTTTTGTCTGTATCATTGTTACTTCCAATAAGTCCGGACGCCTTTCCTGCGACCAGAATGATTGCTATCAGAATCACAACACCCATCAGAAGCATTACAATAGTCAGCCCATGTCCGCCTCTTTTTTTCTTTTTCTCAGGCTTATCTGATTTCTTCCTGTGCTTTTTCACTTCCGGCTCATCATCATAATCTGTTTCATTGATTTCTTCTTCCAGAGCCTCAGGTTCTGACTTTGCGATCTGCTTCGGCATATGTTTGATCTCGCCAAGCTCCTTATCTGAGATCACAACTGTTTTTGCTTCGTTATCCACAGACGTCAGCGTTACGAAATCTCCCTGTGGATCGATCAGAGAATGCTTCAGATCTGCGATCACATCCTCCATATTCTGATAACGGCGATCCACGCTTTTCTGTGTACATTTCAGAATGATCTGCTCCAGACTGTGGGGAAGCTCCGGTGTATAAATACTTGGAGGAACAATCTCTTCCTGAAGATGTTTGATAGCAATAGCTACTGTGGTATCTCCGTCAAAAGGAACCTTCCCTGTAACCATTTCATACATTGTGATACCCAGTGAATAAATATCACTCTTCTCATCACTGTATCCGCCTCTGACCTGTTCCGGTGAACTGTAATGAACAGATCCCATTACATTTGAGCTTATGGTATTGGAAGAAGCGGCTCTTGCAATACCAAAATCTGTTACTTTTACCTTTCCATCCATGGAAATGATAATATTCTGCGGTTTTACATCACGATGTACAATCCCATGGCTGTGTGCAGCTTCCAGTCCCATGGAGACCTGGATTGCAATACTGGTTGCTTCTTTTACAGAAAGCTTTCCCTTTTTGGAAATGTACTCCTTGAGAGTAATTCCCTCAATAAGCTCCATAACAATGTAATAAACTCCGTTATCGTCACCAACATCAAATACATTCACTATATTCGGATGTGTCAGGACTGCTGCAGCCTGAGCCTCACTTTTAAACTTGCGGATAAACGTCGTATCCTCTCTGAATTCCGGCTTAAGAACTTTTACAGCAACAAACCGATTCAGCTTATGGTCTTTTGCCTTGTATACGTCCGCCATTCCGCCGGTACCAATTTTTCCTAATATCTCATAGCGTTCTGCTATGATCATTCCCGTTTTTAACATGCTTTCACCTCGTCTGTGAATGGTTCTACCAATACAATTGCAATATTATCCTTGCCGCCATTGCGGTTTGCTTCTCTTATAAGTATCCTGCCTTTTTCATCCAGATCTGTAGATGTGTCAGAAATGATTTCCCTCAGCTGGCTGTCCTCAACCATGTTGCTGAGCCCGTCCGAACACATCAAAACTACATCTCCGGGTTCCAGTTTCAGATCAAAGAAATCAATATCCACTGTTTTCTCTGCTCCAAGTGCTCTTGTAATGATATTTTTCTTCGGATGCTTCCTTGCCTGTTCAGGGTCAAGTTCTCCCATTCTTACCATCTCCTGCACCAGTGAGTGATCCCTTGTTATCTGCTGAATCTTCTCTCCGATCACATAAAGTCTGCTGTCACCTACATTTGCCACATAAGCGTAATGTCCTACGATAGTAGCTGCCACTATCGTTGTTCCCATTCCTCTGAGTTTCTCATCCTGCTGTGCCTGGGCAAGAATCTCGGTATTTACACATTCAATGGCATGACGGATTACCTTTACCGGATTAAAATCCGCATCCTGCCGGATTTCCTCCACCATAGATGTAACCGCATGAGAGGATGCATAATCACCTGCATTATGACCACCCATACCATCTGCAACAACAAACAGATTCGGAAGATTTCCAACCGGGTCAGCAGTTGCGAACACATAATCCTGGTTCATCTTCCGCTTTTGCCCGACATCAGTAGCTGAATATATCCTCATGTCACTTCTCGCTTTCTGTTTTTTCCATATAACTTTTTCTTAACTGTCCACAGGCACCATCAATATCACTGCCCATTTCTCTTCTAATAGTAACATTAATTCCGTATTTTTCAAGTTTTATTTTGAAATTCTCCACAGCCTGTCTTGTTGAACGCACAAAGGAACGTTCCTTAATAGGGTTTACCGGAATCAGATTTACATGGCAGTTCATATCTCTGATCCTGCCGGAAAGTTCCCTTGCATCCTCATCGCTGTCATTAACTCCGGCTACCAGACTGTATTCAAATGTGATCCTGCGCCCGGTTTCTTTAAAATAATAACGGCAGGCTTCCAGAACCTCATCCATGCTGTATTTGTTTGCGATCGGCATCAGTTCCCGTCGCTTCACATCATTAGGTGCGTGAAGGGAAAGTGCAAGTGTCATCTGAAGCTTTTCTTTTGCAAGGTCATAAATCTTCGGAACCAGCCCACAGGTAGATACAGTCAGGTTTCTCTGACTGATATGAAGTCCTCCGTCTTCTGTCAGGATATGTATAAACCTGAGAAGATTTTCATAATTATCAAGAGGTTCCCCCGTTCCCATGACCACAACATTGGAAACTCTTTCTCCTGTCAGAGCCTGTATCCTGTATATCTGATCCAGCATTTCTGACGGGAGAAGACATCTGGTCAGTCCTCCTATGGTAGATGCACAGAATCTGCATCCCATGCGGCATCCCACCTGAGAAGAAATACAGACAGAATTTCCATGTTTATACCGCATGAGAACACTCTCTATCACATTTCCATCACTGAGACGGAACAGATACTTCTGTGTACCGTCAATCCGGGATGTCTGTACATCTACCATCTTCAGTGCTGTGACAGGGTATTCTTTCAGTTTTTCCCTCAGGCTTTTAGAAAGATTGGTCATCTCATCATAAGAAGTAACAAGGTGTTCATGCAGCCAGCTGTAAATCTGCTTCGCACGAAAAGGCTTATCTCCCAGAGTGGTCATCAGTTTCTTTAATTCGTCGATCGTCATTGACTTAATGTCTGTCATTACTTATTTTCTCCTGAATTTTGCAATAAAGAAGCCATCTGTTTTGTGTACTCCCGGCAGAAGCTGAAGATAACCCAGAGCTGTTGTCTCAGAATGCAGTTCTTCCGGAAGATACGGATCAATACTCTCCAGTTTGAACGGATGATTATTCATAAACCACAACATGTTCTCTTCATTCTCTTCCTTTGCGATAGTACAGGTACTAAATACCAGCACTCCGCCCGGTTTCACATATTCTGCCGCATTGTCAAGGATTGTTCTCTGAAGGATTACAATCTCTTCCTGCTTCTGTGCTGTCACCCTGTATTTGATCTCCGGCTTCTTTCCAATTACTCCATATCCGGAACATGGGACATCTGCCAGAACGACATCTGCCTTGAGTTCTGAATCTACATCAAATACCGTAGCATCCATCACATGAGCCTGCACATTAATGCAGTCTGTTCTGTGAATATTCTCTTCGATCATATCCACTTTGTACTGGCTGATATCGCGTGCATCTACTGTTCCGTAATCTCCCATTTTATCTGCAACATGGAGACTCTTTCCACCAGGTGCTGCGCACATATCTATCACATAATCCCCTTTTTGCGGATCTGCAATTTCTGCCACCAGCATGGAGCTTACATCCTGCACCTGGATTTTCCCCTGTATAAATGCATCCAGTGCAAGAATATGGTTATAATTTGAAATTTCATATGCATAGGGAAGATAAGGTGCAGGTTTCACTTCCACTCCCTGATCGACCAGGCTCTCATAAATCTCTTTCTGTGGATATTTATGAGTTCTGCATCGTACTGTGATCGGTTTCTCAGTGAGAAACTCTGTAAGGATCTTTTCTGTTTTTTCTTCCCCGTAATCCTCAAGCCAACGGTTTACCAGTGTTTCCGGCATAGAATATCTGACAGACAGATATCTGACCCGATTTTCTTCTCTTGAAGGAAGTTTCAGATTTTTCCACTCTCTGGCAATCGTACGAAGAACACCGTTTACAAAAGGTTTCAGGCTGTAAAAGCCTTTTCTCTGTGCCAGCTTCACCGCTTCATTACACACTGCACTGTCCGGCACACTGTCCATAAACCTGATCTGATAAACTGCACTTCTCAGGATTTCCCTGATCACAGGCTTCATTTTATCTACAGATACTTTTGAATATGAATCAATAATATAATCTATTAAAATACGATATTCCAGTGTTCCTTCACAGACTCTGGTAATAAAAGCTCTCTCCTGTTTCGGCAGAAACTGATATTTGGAAAGCGCATTACGAATTGCAATATGACTGTGTTCTCCCTCTTCATCAATCTGAAGAAGGATCTCCATGATCATTTCTCTTGTATTGATTCCACTAGTCATCTCGTCTTCTTCCTCCTGCAAGTATCAAAAGTTGCAGTATGGAAGCAGCCAGTGCAGCTACGTAGGTCATTGCCGCAGCTGTCAGTACTTTTCTTGCACCTTTTGTCTCATCACTCCCAAGAATTCCTGTACTCTGAAGCATTTTCAAAGCTCTGGAAGATGCATTGATCTCTACGGGCAGTGTCACCAGCTGAAACAGAACCGCAAGTGAAAAGAGAACGATTCCTGCCGTTACCAGTGGGCGGATTCCTGAAAAAAGTCCGATCAGAAACAACGGCCAGGAAAGCGTGCTCCCAAAATTCGCCACCGGAACGATCGCGCTGCGGAATTCAAGTGGTGCATAGCCGATTGCATGCTGAATTGCATGTCCGCACTCATGCGCAGCTACTCCAACTGCTGCCAGTGAAGTTTTATCATAAATATCCTCGGAAAGACTTACAGTCTTTGTCCTTGGATCGTAATGATCTGTAAGACTTCCGGAAATTGCTCTTACATGCACATCTGTAATCCCTGCCGCACGAAGGATTCTCTCTGCTGTCTCCGCTCCGGTAAGACCGGATGCACTTCTGATTTTGCGATAATAGGAAAATGTACTTTTCAGCCTTGTAGATGCAGCAAGTGACAGCAGCATTCCAATGATCAGCAGCACATAGGTCCAGTCAAATCCATAATATCCGTATCCATATCCGTACATCCGCATCACTCCTTATGATCTTTCAGCATCGACCCTGCAGTTACCTGATATCCGCGAAGAAACGCGTCTGTTTCCATCCGCTTCTTTCCTTCCAGCTGCACTTCCTTCAGAATCAGTGCATCACTTCCGCATGCAACATGAATGCCGGATTTATCCACACCAATGATCGTTCCCGGTGCTTCTTTTCCACATTCCGCACACTCAACTGCACATTTCCACACCTTCAGCGTCTTTCCATTAAGAAACGTATATGCACTCGGCCACGGATTCAGTCCACGCACCAGTCTTTCCAGTTCAACAGCACTTTTTGAAAAATCCATCAGACCCATTTTCTTGCTGATCATAGCTGCATACGGTGTCGGGCTCTCTTCCGGCTGTTTTGTATAAACAGCAGTTCCATCTACAATTGAAGGAAGCGTTCTGATCAAAAGAGCGGCACCTTCCTCTGCCAGTTTGTCAAAAAGGCTTCCACCTGTCTCATCCTCTGCAAGTGGTACGACTGCCTGAGAGATCATATCTCCCGTATCCAATCCAACCCCCATCTGCATGATCGTTACACCGGATTCTTTTTCTCCGTCGATCACAGCCTGTTGGATCGGCGCTGCTCCACGGTACTTCGGAAGAAGGGATGCATGGATATTGATACATCCGAATTTCGGCATATCAAGGATACTCTTTGGAAACCCCTTCTTACAAGATCATGGGCCGTCTGGACTGGAACATCAACAACAACAACAAGATTAATTTCCGTTTCACCCATACCCATTCCAAGTATTCCTCCAACCCTTCCTCTTCCACCACTCCGTTTAAGGATTCAATCATTTATCCGGGCGGAGTAGACGGCAGCGCGGGCAAGAGCAGTTCGGGACGTACATCAAACACCGGTCTGTACTTTGAAAGCTCACGCTATATGCAGGAACAGAACTTCACCTCCATTGCTTCCGAATGGAACTCAAAGTGGGGGGCTATCAATAACGCCCTGCGTTTCACTTATTCTTATCAGAATGAACCGCGTACATACGAAGGGGGAACATTCCCTACGGTGGACATCCTTGACCAAGGCTCGCTGTACACCTCATTCGGTCCGGACCCCTTTACAGAAGGGAACTTGCGCCAGGTGAAGACTTTTGTCATTACCGATGAGTTCAATTTCTCCAGCGGTATCCATAACTTTATGGGCGGTATCCAGTTTGAGTCCAATAAGGCAGTGAACGGATTCATGCAGGCGGGAAGCGGTTATTATGTCTATTCCTCCTGGGATGATTTTGTGAACAACAGAGCTCCGGCTGCCTTCGGTGTCACGTATTCCAACACCGGGGACGGTTCCCAGTTCCTGGCGAACATGAAGTACCAGCAGCTTTCTTTCTATCTGCAGGACCAGATGAATATCACAGACAACTTCAGACTGACTGCCGGGGTGCGTTTCGAACTGCCCATTTATCCGGAGCTGAAGAACAACTATAATAAAAATTTCGCACAGATTGACTTTGACGGATATCATTACGCCACAGACCAGCTGCCTTCATCCTACCAGCTGACCGCCTCCCCCCGTATCGGTTTCAACTGGGACCTTACAGGCGAACGTAAGTATGTATTGCGCGGCGGTAGCGGTTACTTCATCGGCCGTCTGCCGTTCGTATGGCTGGTTTCGGCAGTAGGTAATGCCAATTGCGGACAAAGCACCTATTATTATAACGAGCAGAAGGACGCTAAGTACGGACAACCGAGTTTCCACACCAGCGTGGCTGATATGTTGAAAGATCCTAACCTGAACCTTCCGGCAGCTACTGATCCCGCCGCACCTTCCGGAGCCACCATCATTGACCGCGACCTGAAGATGAACGCCACCTGGAAGTCTTCACTGGCTTTGGATGCAAAACTTCCCGGAGACATTGACTTTACGTTGGAAGGTATTTTCAGCAAAGAGTTCAATCCGGCTACAGTGACTAATTTGGGACGTAAGTTTAAAGGAGAGCAGGAGATAGCTCCGGGTGATGTCCGCAGAATGTTTGAGTACTCCAATTCGAACAAGACGGACGCTTATTATATCACCAATGCGGGAAACAGCGCTTATTATTACTCACTCACCGCCTCACTGGCCAAGACATTTGATTTCGGCCTGCATCTTTCCGCTTCCTACACCCGTTCTTATGCCAAGTCGTATGGCGACGGCATCGGCGACCAGGTGAACTCGGCTTATTACAACAACCGTTACTCTGTCAACGGAAACAATGACACGGAGACCGGCTATGGTACGTATGTATCGCCCAACCGTGTGCTGGCTTCCGCGGCTTACCGTATTAAATACGCCAAGAATTTCGCTTCCTCCTTGTCTTTGATTTATGAGGGTATGAACATGGGCTATGCCGGAGGATATTCCGCCGCCCGTTATTCCTATACATTCACCGGGAACATTGTAGGCGATTACGGCTCAAACAACTTGCTGTACATTCCGGCATCCCGTGAGGCGCTGGATAAGTGGAACTTCGCCGATTATACTGACAGCAAGACGGGTGAGGTGACTTATTCCGCCAAGGAGCAGCGCGATGATTTCTGGGCTTACATTAATGAGGACAGTTACCTGAAAGGCCGTAAAGGCAAGTATGCCGAACGCGGAGGAGCCATCATGCCCTGGCATCATCAGCTGGATTTGAAGTTCAATCAGGATTTCTTCCTCAATGTAGGGGGCAAGCGCAATACCTTGCAGTTCGGAGTGGATATCAAGAACTTCCTGAACTTGCTGAACAGCGACTGGGGAATTTATAAGACGGTGAACAATACTTCCTTGTTGAGTTATAAGAGTGGTGCTTACCAGTTCCAGAAGAACGGAGGAAAGAAACTGACTGATACGTATTCCAATCTGAACAGTTTCAATTCTACGTATTCCATACAGTTCAGTGTCCGTTATATCTTTAACTAAATGAAATAGCCTGTATCAGACAATACAGGAACAGGATAGAGAGGCGTACCCATGAAGGTGCGCCTCTTTTGTATGCGTATTCTTCCTTGTTTTGAAAAAACTTGGAATTAAGAATAAATTAAGTACCTTTGTGTGTTATCCTATAAAGAACAATAGTTTATGAGTGATAAGATATATCCCATCGGTATCCAGAATTTCGAGAAACTCCGCAAGGAAGGCTATTTCTATATTGACAAGACGGCCTTGATCTACAAAATGGTAAAGACCGGCAGTTATTACTTCCTCAGTCGTCCGCGCCGTTTCGGGAAAAGTCTGCTGGTTTCTACTCTGGAAGCTTATTTCCAAGGCAAGAGAGAATTGTTTGAAGGACTGGCCATAGCCGGACTGGAGAAAGACTGGACAGTACGTCCCGTCCTGCATATCGATCTGAATATCTCAAAATATGAGACAGCGGAGGATTTGAGCGATATGCTGAATGATTTTCTGACCAACTGGGAAGCTGTCTACGGTTCCGCGACATCCCTCGCCCTCCGTTTCAAAGGCGTGATAAAACGTGCTTACGAGCAGACGGGGCAGAGGGTTGCCATTCTGGTAGACGAATATGACAAGCCCATGCTGCAAGCCATCGGCAATGAGGAGCTTCAGAGAGTATATCGGAGCATACTGAAACCCTTCTATGGAGTGTTGAAGACAATGGACGGTTGCATCAAGTTCGCTTTGCTGACGGGGGTTACCAAGTTTGGCAAGGTCAGTGTGTTCAGCGATTTGAACAACTTGGACGATATTTCCATGTGGAATGAGTTTATTGATATCTGTGGGGTCAGTGACAAGGAAATTCAAACCTGGCTGGAGCCGGAACTTCATGAATTTGCTGAAAAACGGGGGAGGACATACGATGAAATCTGTGCCGAACTGAAAGAGTGTTATGACGGTTATCATTTTACACATAATTCCATCGGTATTTACAATCCTTTCAGCCTGCTTAATGCCTTCAAACGGAAGGAGTTCGGAAACTACTGGTTTGAGACCGGTACGCCGACTTATCTGGTGAGGTTGCTGCAAAAACATCATTATGACTTGGAACGGATGGCGCACGAGGAAACGGATATCCAGGTGCTGAATAGTATTGATTCCGAGTCCACGAATCCTATTCCGGTGATTTATCAGAGCGGGTATCTTACGATCAAGGGGTATGATGAGCGTTTCGGTATCTATTATCTAGGCTTTCCTAACCGGGAGGTAGAGGAAGGATTCATGCGTTTTTTGCTGCCTTATTATACAACGGTTACCAAAGTGGAGTCTCCTTTCGAAATCCTGAAATTTACCCGTGAAGTGGAAAGTGGTGACTATGATTCCTTTTTCCGCCGCCTTCAGAGCTTCTTTGCTGATACGCCCTACGAGATGATACGCGACTTGGAGTTACACTATCAGAATGTACTTTTCATTGTGTTCAAGTTAGTAGGATTTTATGTAAAGGTGGAATATCATACCAGTGAGGGGCGCATGGATTGGGTTCTGCAGACAGACAGATTTATTTACGTAATAGAATTCAAGTTAAACGGTACAGCGGAGGAAGCTTTGCGACAGATCAATGAAAAACAGTATGCCCGACCTTTCGATACGGACGGGCGCAAATTGTTTAAGGTAGGGGTGAACTTCAGCAAGAAAAGTCGTAATATAGAGAAATGGATAGTGGGTTAACTATTGAAGATATTAAGGACATACGTCAATGCCACGCAAAAT
>ENA-OOXM01002320-OOXM01002320.1-human-gut-metagenome-genome-assembly--contig:-NODE-2320-length-12507-cov-2.088098_pt1 | contig 12507 bp, 8 predicted proteins | sample MGYA00241589_ERZ501347 | MGnify/ENA primary metagenome ERZ501347 (study PRJEB25962, sample SAMEA2042832) | human gut metagenome | biome: human gut; feature: human-associated habitat; material: faeces...
CCGGAAAAATTTATTTTCCGGTTGCAAATTCATTGCCTTCTGATAACAGTTGGCCGCCCGACGGGAGTTACCCGTCAATTTGTAACACTCGGCAAGGTCGATCAAAACTTTTGTGTTTGTGCTGTCTTTCAAGATAAGAGAGTTCAATACCCCTATGGCTTCCGGATAACGGTTCATCGCTTTCAGCGCCTGAGCTTTGGTAATAAGCAATAAAGAATCCTGACAATCGGATTCAATCAGCATAACTACTGTCTCATAATCATAATTATCCATTGCCTGACGAATCCCATCATTCACCTGGGCAAACAACGAAATGGGGAGCATACATAGTAGCAGTGTTACAAATTTCTTCATATCTTTATTCTTATTGTTTCTTTGTAGTAATCAATATCACGCCATTCTTGGCCTTGGCTCCATAAATGGCAGTACCTGCCGCATCCTTCAACACCGAAATAGATTCAATGTCCGAAGCATTCATTTTTTCCATTTGACTATAAGGCTTTTCTATCCCATCAACTATAAGCAATGGTTTTTCCTTCCAATCTTTCAACGAAAAAGTTTCCTTACCTATCCGCAATGGATTTTCTTGAAAAACAGAGTCTGTCCTCAACTCCAAATGACGTGTTTCATTTGATTTTGTATCTTTACCGTCTAGTCTGAAAGTGACGGGAACCGTATATTTCACACGCACAGGCTGACCTTTCTGCATACCCGGTTTCCATTTCGGCATAATGGAAATGACTCGGATGGCCTCACCGTCCAAATCCGGATCAATGCTCCTGACAACTTTGGGATTGGCTATATTACCATCTTTCTCAACTACAAATTGTACAATAACCTTTCCCTGTACTCCAGCTTTCTGAGCCTCCACTGGATATTTGATATTCTTCCCCAAGAATTTCAAACATTCTCCCATACCACCCGGAAACTCAGGCATCTCTTCAACAACCTGAAAAACCGGAACTTCATCAGAAGCTTCTTCACCACCTCCATAACCTACTACAACCACTTCCTGTGTCTTATTTGTGATTTCTCCCTCCAAATACACTTTTAAAGATTTAATTTTTCCAATAAGTTTCTCTGTAATAGTCAATTCCTTTGTTTTCATATTTATATATGAAACACTCAAAGTAGCCCCAACAGGCATTGAAATAACAAAATTTCCATCTAAATCAGTGATCGTACCTGAAGTGGTACCTTTGATAATCACATTAGCACCTACAACCGGAGCGTTTGTACTTTTTTCTAATACCTGCCCTTGCACTTTTATTTCCTTTGCAGGATGTTTTTCGGGACTTTTAACCTCTTCGGTTTTCATAATTGCCGTTAAATCATTAACTTTGACGGCTGAAATCTCATCTAACTCACTAGAGATTTCGGGGCGGGCAAAGGCTGCCACGGCAATGACTGCCAATGGAAGCACATACAGGTACTTGAGTCGTGCCCACGGATTGGATTTCTTTTTTAACATCATAGTAATACGTTTTTTAAGTGAACTGTGATTGAAGCTGTTGGCCATAGAGTAGAGCCTTGTGCCGACAGCTTTTTTTATTAATAACAACTGATATTTCTTTGCATCAATACCTTGTGCAATCACGCTTTCGTCCGCTTCGAACTCGTGTATGTTCTGTAGTTCCTGTTTCAATAACCAGGAAGCAGGATTGAACCATTGGAAAAAGATGCAGATATCCGCTATAAGTAAATCTATGGAATGTCTCTTCCGTATATGAGCGTATTCATGCGTCAGTATTTCCTCACCGTTTTCCTTCAGGTCTTTCTCAGAGATCACTACAAACTTCATCCAACTGAACGGAGCGATTTCTTTTTGGTGGGTTATCAGCGTAATACCATTTTCCTGACGGACAAGGGTGCTACCCTTTATCAGCCTCAGCATACGGGTCAGCGACCATACATTACGTAAAAAGAAGAATACAATACCCAACAAATAAACCATCAGCAGCGCTTCACGCCACATAATAGCAGATTCGGGAGCAGTTTCTATAGTAGCAGTCCGATTAAGATTAGCCATAAGCAGCAGTTCTTCCCAAGTCAGCAATTGTTGGCTGACTTCCATCGGTTCTTTCATGGTCACTTCCACAAAGGGAATGGCACAGGACAATATCAGTATTCCCAACAAAGCAATACGGTTAAAACGATGGAATGTTTCACGGCTCAGCAACAGGCGGTAAAATAAATAAAATACCGCCAGACAGACTGCCGACTTTACAATATATACAAAAAATGCTCCCATAGTATGTATCTTTAATTATTCTCTTTATCCGGATTATTCATGCGCCTTTTCCACATCCCGGATAAGCTGCTTCAATTCATCCAGAGAAATCTCCTCCTCCTTCACCAGTGAAGAAACCGCTCCTAAATAAGAGTTATTGAAATATTTACTGATAACCCCTTTCAACGTCTTCTTCTTAAAATCATCACAGCTTACCACCGCATAATACTGATAGGTATTTCCAAATACCTCATGACTGAGAAACCCCTTTTCCTCCAATCCTCTCACAATGGTAGACAGAGTATTGAAATGTGGACGCGGTTCATCATAAAAATCAAGTAACTGTTTTACAAACAACGGGCCTTTTTCCCAAAAATAACCCATAATCTCTTCTTCCTTTGCTGTCAACATTTTCATAATCTTTCTTTTGATTATCACAAAGAACTAAAACTTTTAGTTATAAAACTAATTTTCATAGTTAAAGTAAACTAAAAGCTTTAGTTACCTGCTGTAAAACAGTATATCCCGTTTTCACCTACTGATGCAAACGGGATATACTTATCATAAATAATCCACCTATAAGGAAACTACAGATCTCTATATACTTATACTTCCCTGAACAATCTATTATTCGTCAATGACCGGTTTATTTTCCGTCAGCCTTTTCAAACGGAGAAGTGCCTCCATATAATAATAATCAGCATAAATGATGGATGCATCAATCTCTGATCCGGCAGGCAAGTGTCCTGTGGAATGAAGCAGGAAAGCAGGTTTACTTTCACCACACTGGTATTTGTCAGAACTCAGACTGGTTAGCATTTTTACAGCCGCCTGTTTATATTCCAATGCTTTTTCAGCCGGCAGATAACCGGACAATTCTAATAAAGCAGAAGCTACCACACAAGCGGCAGAAGCATCCCGGGGAGCATCGGGAATGGACGGATCATTAAAATCCCAATAAGGAATCATGTCCTCAGGAAGACGGGACAAATAGACATCCGATACCTTCCGAGCAAAATCCAAAAAACGCACATCATGTGTTTCACGATATACCATGGTATATCCATAAATAGCCCATGCCTGTCCACGGGCCCACATAGAATCATCACTCAATCCTTGATGGGTAACTCCTTTTATAAAATGACCATCCAGCGTATCATACACCGCTACATGATAACATGAATAATCTTTACGGAATTGATGTTTCATAGTCGTTTCCGCATGTTTACAGGCAATGTCATACAAATACTGCCCCCCTCCATTCCGCGCAGCCCAAAACAAAAGTTCCAAATTCATCATATTATCAATAATAGTATTGTGCGGCCAGTTTTCCTTTTTCACCATTCCAGGCCAAGATAAAATAGTACCCACAACAGGATTATAAAGCATAGCCAAAGAATCTGCGGCATGCAGCAATCCTTCCTTATATTCCGGTTTTCCTGTCAAACGATAACCGTTGCCCAAACTACACATCATAATAAAACCGGAATCATGACTCTTTGCTTTCCTGTAAGCCAAGGGAGCAATCATATCGGTTACTTTTCCTGCTGCTTCCCTCCACATATTATCCTTAGTATCCTCATATAAATACCAAAGGATACCAGGCCAAAATCCACAAGTCCAAGAGCCTGCCTGTGTATAACGCCATTTAATACTATCTAAATCCATAGAATTAGGAATTTTATCTAACGAAGGAATAGAAACCAGCGTCCGCATAGCCTGAGACCGGCAATACGCAATTTCCGAATCAACAGGAAAATCATCAGTAGCAGTCGTTTTACACGAAAAACATCCTATGCTAACTAAAAAGATAAAAACAAGAGTAAAAAAAGTTCTGCTTTTCATAATCGTATCAGTTTCTTTAATGGATAAAAATATTTTTCTATCAGCAAAATTAGAAACTGAAATGTCTTTTCAACCATCTTGTAAAGTAGGATTAATCCCAACCTACTAGATGAAACAAAAAGACCATACAGCACTATGAATCAACAAATTACACAACAAGAAAGAGAGTTTCAAAAAAATATGAAACTCTCTTCTTCTATCCAATCACTAGAGTAACACCCCTATTCCAAACGCTACTTTATAAATATCCCATGTTCCTTTATATATTCGGCAGGTGACATTCCCTTAAACTTCTTAAACGAACGAAAAAAAGAAGTACGGGAACTGAAACCACATTGTTCCGACAAAGAAACCAAGGTATATCTGGAAGCAGACTTATCTGTATTCTTTTTATGAATTCGTCTATCCTATATTTATTAACATAATCCGTGAAACCAATATTCATAAACATATTCAGCACTTGGGACAACTCTCCAGTATTACATTTCACCACTTTTGCCACATCCTGCAACTTTAAATCAGGATTCAAATATAACCGATCTTTTTCCATACACTCATTCAGTTTCCCAATAATGAGCATGGCCGTTTTCTCTTCCATCCTTGATTTTTGATATTTTTCTTTCCGGTTTTCTTCGGATGGTTCCGTCTTTTTATTTATATATTCCTTCATTGTGCGATACTTCCCCAATAACCCGGAGTAAAAATAAATAAGAATACAACAAACGACTACACTTAACACCACAATCCATCTTATAAAAGGCGTATTTCCGGCAACAACCACCCTTACCGCTTTTATTGCTGCAGGATTGGAAGCCGCCCTGACCCTAAACATATAATCGCCAACAGGAAGTTCTGTATAAGAAACCTGATTTCCTTTCATCAAAGTTTTCCATTCCTTATCATATTCTTCCAAACAATACTCGTATAAATCCGTATTCTCCACTGCATAATTCAAGGCTGAGAAAGTGAATGAAATATTATTATCATTTACAGACAGAAACACCTCATCTATAAATGGAGCAGAAACGGGCATTAATGTCTCTCCCGGGCACAAAGGTCTGCCTGCGACTGAAATGGAAGTAATCACGGGAGGCTGGACCTTTTTTGTTCCTATCTCACTCCAGCTCTTTACTGCATCATAACAGACCAATCCTCGTTCATTTCCCCACCAAACCGTATTATCATCCGTTATCTGTACCGGAGAATTAAAAATATATCCGGGAATGCCATCGTATAACGAAAAAATCTTATGATAATTTTCCTCTTCCTTTATATATAGTAACCCCCTCTGAGTAGCAAACCATAATCCGCCATTCTTAGGATCTTCCACTATGCTCATCACAGAATTATTCGGTAAGAAATCATTGATCGTGATGTGTTCAAATGTCGTAAAAGACTCATCTACCTTAACCACCCCCTCCTTATCATCACAAAACCACAAATTCTTCTTTTTATCCTCATAAATGAACCGTACACTTTTAGTATATGGCAAAACATGTTCCGGAAAAACATCCGATTTAAATACTCCATCAACCCTATCATACATAAAAACGGCTCCTCCCGTGCCCAGCCACATCCTGCCCTTCGAATCTGCCTTCAATGAAAAAACAGAATTAACCGACAAAGAAGAATTACGACTGTTATAAACCTCATATTCCCCTGTCAAATGATCATATACATACACACCTTTCGAACTGCCGATCCATAATTTATTATTTACATCCCTTTCATATCCATTAAATGACCCTTGCATAAAACATTGATCTGATTGAAGAAAGGAAAGTTCACCCGTATTCCTGTGAAGCAAGTACAAGCCCCCTCCATAAGTTCCAATTAAAAAATCCCGATTGAAAGGTTTTACAGACAAAATTATATCCGAACGCAAAATGGAATTCCGGTGTGTATAATGCCTTATCCTTCGTTCCATTTCAGAAATATAATAAAGTCCGTCACGCGTGCCTATTACTTTTTTCCCATCTGCATCCACCCAAAAAGCACGTACATTCATATTATAAGAATTAAAAAGCTCTGGATAAGAATAAACAGAAAAGAAACTTCCATGAGCCGGAGTATAACTTAATCCGCCCATGTAAGTACCTACAAAAAGCATATCATCCTCTTTCAACAAAGAATAAACTGCATTAGAACAAATAGCATCCGCATTCGAAGTATGCTCTATAGCCGACAACTCTTTTCCTGTAGACGCACTGATTATTCTAATACCGCTTCCATTTGTTCCCACCCATATCTCATCATTAACAGCAATGATACTTTTTATATATCCATTTTCCACTTCAGGACAAATAGAAAAAGCCGTCTTACCGATATCAAAAACAAGCATACCATTGCCGGCTGTTCCTAAATATAGCTTTTCTTTTAAAAGAGTCAGACAAGAAAAATAATTAACAAACCTCTCATCACCCTGATATGTATAGACTTCCGATTGACCAGTTACAATATTATATTCTATCAAACCACCTTGTGAAGTCAGCCAAAAAGTATCTTTATGTCCTTCAACAATGCCAGTGAGAAAATTAGTAGAAGACAAAGCATTTGATCCGAAAAGCACCTTCCTGAAAGTATTCTCCTGATAGATAAAAAGTCCGTGAGTTGTTCCAACCAGTAATCGCCCTGTCTGGCTTACAAATACTGATCTAACTTCCAACGACTTTGTATCCAAAGTGACCAATTTCACTTGGTCTGTTTTCCTATCAAGTCTCCATAATCCTTTATCTGTACCCACCCACAAATAAACAGAATCTGTTTCGGCTATGGAAAAAATGGTACGTCCTGAAAACTGAAGAAAACTTTTCACATTGATACCGTCAAAACGATCTAATCCGGTCTGGGTGCCCAACCAAGTAAAGCCTCTTTTATCTTTATAAATAGTATTAATAATATTGTTAGACAGGCCGTCTGAAATAGTAATAGTACGAAAAGTTAAATTCGGAAGGTCAACGTCCGGTAAGGATACAGGTAGCCATAATAAAATTGCCACCCAAAGATATAATCTATATAGCCATAAATTCCCTTCCATATAGAATGCGTTTTTCATAATTCAGCAAAAGTTACAACTTTGATTGATATGAGTAGCAAATCTACATAAAATTATTCAAATATGATTCTTTATGAGAAGAAAAATAAGTCCACATAAAATAAAAGAAAAACAAGACATCCATGAAACAAACTCATAAATACCTTGTTTTGTGTAGCGGGACCCGGGATTGAACCGGGGACCTCATGATTATGAATCATGCGCTCTAACCAGCTGAGCTATCCCGCCATCGTTTCTCAATTGCGGGTGCAAAGATAGAAGGTTATTTTGAATATTGCAACATTTCAGAGAACTTTTTCTTGTAAAATTCGTTTTTAAAGAGAAAAACAGCTTAGTATATGGCAAATAAATATTTCAAAAAACATAGCATTTATTATGGCAAATAAGAAAATTTGGCTTAATTTGCCACCGAAACTTTAAAAAGCTAACCTATGAGAAAAGAAAAAATTCGCTTGGAGTACATGTTGAAAGCCGGATCCGGTAATATTGTATGGTCTATTATTAGTACCCCATCCGGCCTGGAAACATGGTTTGCAGACAAGGTGACATTCAAAGACAAAGTATTCACCTTTTATTGGGGAAAAACAGAAACACGGCAAGCTGAAGTAACAAACTTCCGGGTTAACAGTTTTATACGCTTTCGATGGCTGGATGATGAAGATCCTAAAGCCTATTTTGAATTGAAAATGGTCTATAACGAACTGACCTCTGACTATATGCTGGAAGTGATTGATTGGGCAGAACCCGATGAAGTAGAAGATATGAAAGAACTTTGGGATTCCGAAATAGAAAAGCTAAAAAGGGTAAGCGGACTGTAATTCTATAAAAATATGCAAAACTTGTCTTTGCTCTCCGTTTTTTATGCTAATTTTGTGCCTTGATAGTTGCACAAAATGAAATAATGCTACGCATAAAAAAATTAGATATATTTATCCTAAAGAGCTTTTTGATGCTCTTTATAGGTACTTTTTTCATCTGTCTCTTCATCTTCATGATGCAATTTTTATGGAGATATGTAGACGAGTTGGTCGGAAAAGGATTGGAGATGAGTGTTTTAGCACAGTTTTTCTTTTATTCTGCTCTGACCTTAATACCTTTGTCCCTACCTTTGGCAATTTTATTAGCTGCCTTAATGACATTCGGTAACTTTGGTGAAAGATATGAATTGCTGTCTATGAAAGCAGCGGGTATTCCCTTATTGAGGATCATACGTCCACTGATTATTTTTTGTACTTTCCTGTGTTGTACCTCGTTTTATTTTCAAAATGTCATAGCTCCCAAAGCGCAGATCAAACTGCTTACTTTACTTGTATCCATGAAGCAAACTTCACCAGAACTGGATATTCCGGAAGGTGTATTTTACGACGAAATTGAGGGGTATAATATATATGTAAAACAGAAAGACCGTGAAACAGGAATGCTAAAAGATGTACTGATCTACAACTTTTCAGATGGGTTTGAAAACGCTCACATTATATGGGCTTCCGAAGGAAAAATGGAGATGACAGCAGACAAACAACATCTTTACCTACATCTGTATAACGGAGAACAGTTCGAAAATCTGAAATCGCAGACCATTTCATCCAATAATGTCCCCTATCGACGTGAAACCTTCAGAGAGAAACATACCATTATTGAATTTGACGGCGGATTCAACATGGTAGATGGGAGTTTTTTAAGTGACCGTTCGGACAGCAAGAATATGATTGAAATCAGCCAGTCCATCGACTCGCTGAGCCACCGCGCCGACAGTTTGGGAAGAAGCATGTACAATGAAATAAAAGCCTCGACTTATCGCAATATCATATTATCGAAAACAGACTCCGCAAAAATAGTTGAAACAAACAACAAAATCAATGTGGACAGCCTGTTCAATTCCTATACTTTAGCTGAAAAAGATAAGACACTGGGTAGTGCGGCGGATCGCACCGAGTCACTGGCCAGTGAATGGAACATGAAAAGTTATCAAACTACAGATGCGGACAACAATATCCGAAAACACGAAGCCGACTGGCACAAAAAAATCACCCTCTCTATAAGTTGTTTGATTTTCTTTTTCATCGGTGCGCCTTTGGGAGCCATCATCCGCAAAGGAGGTTTAGGAATGCCCGTAGTGGTATCCGTCTTGATTTTCGTAATCTATTATATCATTGATTCCGGGGCTACCCGAGTAGCAAAAAGCGGTGAAATGAATATGGTATTAGGTGTTTGGATGAGTACCATTGTATTGGCACCTATCGGAGCCTTCTTTACTTATAAGTCGAATAATGACTCAGTGGTATTCAATGCCGAAGTATATATCAATTTCTTCCGTATGCTGTTAGGTCTGCGCCCCTCGCGCCATGTATTCAAAAAAGAAGTTATTATAGAAGATCCGGACTATCCACGCATACAAACAGAACTGGAGAAACTATGCAACATCTGTAACGAGTATGCCATCAAGCATAGACTGGCCGACGCACCTAATTATATCCGCATCTTCACCAATAAAGGACATGACGACGTCATAGCCGATATCAGTGCCAAAATGGAACTACTCATAGAAGAATTATCCAACAGCAAAGATGGAGTATTACTGGAATACTTAAATAAATATCCCATTTTGTCCACCAAAGCTCACAAAAGTCCGTTTGACAACCAATGGCTGAATTTACTCGCAGGAATCATTGTACCAATAGGCCTGTTCTTCTATTTCCGCATTTGGCGGTTCAGTATCCGGCTGGATAAAGATTTAAAAAACATAATCAAGACCAACCGTGAAATTAAAGAAAGAATAAACAATAAATCATTTATAATTTGACTATGGAAGAATTAAAACTAAATACCATCGAAGAAGCGATAGCTGACTTCCGTGAAGGTAAGTTTGTCATTGTAGTGGACGACGAAGATCGTGAAAATGAAGGCGATTTAATTGTTGCTGCGGAAAAAATTACTCCCGAACAAGTCAATTTCATGTTGAAACATGCACGTGGCGTGCTTTGTGCACCTATTACCATTTCTCGTTGCAAAGAATTGGAATTACCTCATCAAGTAGATACAAACACGTCAGTTCTAGGTACTCCTTTCACTGTAACTGTGGATAAGCTGGAAGGTTGCAGTACCGGAGTTTCTATCCACGACCGGGCCGCTACCATCCGTGCTCTTGCCGATCCCACCTCCACTCCCGAAACATTCGGACGTCCGGGGCATGTCAATCCATTATATGCACAAGACAAAGGGGTGCTGAGACGTGCAGGCCATACAGAAGCCTGTATCGACATGGCGCGTCTGGCAGGACTATACCCTGCTGCCGCATTAATGGAAATCATGAGTGAGGATGGAACCATGGCACGTCTGCCCGAACTAAGAAAAATGGCCGATGAATGGGGGCTGAAACTAATTTCAATCCGTGACTTGATCGCCTATCGTCTAAAGCAAGAGTCATTAGTAGAAAAAGGGGTGGAAGTGGACATGCCGACTGAATACGGCCATTTCCGTCTGATACCTTTCCGCCAGAAAAGCAATGGTTTAGAACATATCGCTATTATAAAAGGTGACATAAAAGAAGGAGAACCCGTTTTGGTACGTGTACATTCTTCTTGCGCCACCGGTGATATTTTCGGATCCATGCGTTGTGACTGTGGAGAACAACTGCACAAAGCATTGCAAATGATCGAAAAAGAAGGAAAAGGCGCTGTTGTTTATTTAAACCAAGAAGGAAGAGGCATAGGACTAATGGAAAAGATGAAAGCCTACAAATTGCAAGAAAATGGTGTGGATACTGTAGAAGCAAATATCCTTTTAGGGCATCAGGCAGATGAACGTGATTATGGAGTCGGAGCACAGATACTACGCAGTATAGGCGTCACCCAAATGCGTTTGCTGACAAATAATCCTGTCAAACGTGTAGGATTGGAATCATACGGTTTGTCCATAGTTGAAAACGTTCCTATTGAAATCACGCCTAACAAATATAACGAGCGTTATTTAAAAACCAAAAAAGACAGAATGGGACATACATTGCACTTTAACAAATAAAAAAGCTATAACTCAGACGAAATCACATCATTTTTCATGCGATTTCGTCTGTTTTACTTTCATAATTAAGATATTATCCTTTATTTTGCAGCAAGTAAACTTAAACACATTAAAAAATAATAGCAATGAATCAATTATCAGATCGTTTGAATCGTTTGTCTCCTTCAGCAACATTGGCCATGTCCCAAAAAAGTAATGAGTTAAAAGCCCAAGGAGTTGATGTCATTAATTTAAGCGTAGGTGAACCGGACTTCAATACCCCGGACCACATCAAAGAAGCAGCAAAAAAAGCAGTAGATGATAACTTTTCCAGATATTCTCCAGTTCCGGGATATCCTGCACTTCGCAATGCAATCGTAGCCAAACTGAAGAATGAAAACGGATTAAACTATACAGCTGCACAAATCTCCTGTGCAAACGGTGCCAAACAATCTGTTTGTAATACGATTATGGCTCTAGTTAACAACGGTGACGAAGTAATAGTCCCGGCTCCCTATTGGGTAAGCTATCCTGAAATGGTAAAACTAGCAGACGGAACTCCTGTTATTATCACTGCGGGTATTGATCAGGATTTCAAAATCACCCCTGCACAACTAGAAGCAGCGATTACTCCTAAAACCAAAGCATTGATTCTTTGCTCACCGTCAAATCCCACCGGTTCTGTTTATACCAAGGAAGAGTTGGCTGGCTTGGCCGCTGTTTTGGCAAAGCACCCGCAAGTATATGTTATAGCCGATGAGATTTACGAACATATCACATACAGTGGCAAACATGAAAGCATTGCCCAATTCCCCGAGATTCATGACAATGTAATTATTGTAAACGGAGTTTCAAAAGCATATGCTATGACAGGATGGAGAATCGGGTTCATTGCCGGTCCGGAATGGATTGTAAAAGCTGTAAATAAGCTGCAAGGACAATATACCTCAGGTCCGTGCTCTGTTTCTCAGAAAGCTGCCGAAGCTGCCTATACAGGCACTCAAACTCCCGTAGAAGAAATGCGTCAGGCATTCCAGCGCCGCCGTGACCTTATTGTAAAATTAGCAAAAGAAATTCCAGGATTTGAAGTAAACAATCCTCAAGGAGCATTCTATTTATTCCCGAAATGTGATTCCTTTTTTGGCAAATCAGCAGGTGACCGCAACATCAATAACGCTGACGATTTAGCAATGTATCTGCTTGAAGTAGGTCATGTGGCATGTGTAGGTGGTACTTCATTCGGTTCCCCCGAATGCATCCGTATGAGTTATGCAACTTCCGATGAGAATATTATAGAAGCTATGCGCCGCATCAAAGAAGCATTAGCCCTATTAAAATAAAATATTCTTTCTCTATAAAAAGAACAGGCATCCGTTTTTTT
>ENA-OOXM01002338-OOXM01002338.1-human-gut-metagenome-genome-assembly--contig:-NODE-2338-length-12393-cov-1.604474_pt1 | contig 12393 bp, 10 predicted proteins | sample MGYA00241589_ERZ501347 | MGnify/ENA primary metagenome ERZ501347 (study PRJEB25962, sample SAMEA2042832) | human gut metagenome | biome: human gut; feature: human-associated habitat; material: faeces...
TATATTCACGGTTATTATCCAAATAAGTAAAATAACTGCAGGAACAGTTTAATGCATTATTTTCGTCTGGAAATAACACCGAACCGCATTTCGGACAAAATTCCATAATTCAGCCCCCATTCAGATAAATATTTACAGCATTTTTAACCTGCTTATTTTTCTTTTTATCAAAGCCGTCAGCTTCATAAAAAGTGACATTCTGGTCTGTTTTTGCTAATGTGATGTTATGTTTAAACTCATTCATGCTGAAATACAGATTGTCAGGATATTCATCGCATCTGATAAAGCCCGCTTTTTTATTGGGCAGTACTGAAACAATAACTCCTTTTTTTAATTCCTGATTTTTATAGAGATATTCTTCCCACAGATGATGCAGATGCTTTTCAATAGTAAAATAATCCTCATTGTCCAAATCAAAACCTGCCTTTTCAATTTTATATTTCAGATTTTCATCAATATTCCAGTTATGTCTCTTTCTGATTGTATAAACCAGGTATGCATGAATATCTGCTTCCTTCTGTTTATTTTTCTTATTTAAAATATCTTCAATCAGTGAATATAAATTGACTTTTTTATCACTATCGCATTTGGCAAGTGCTGCAGATGAGGCATACTTTAAGGCATTGTCCCAATCATTTTTAAAGAAATAATTTTCAGCCATCAGATTATCTATAAACCAGTCATTTTTAAACTGTTTAATGTCATTCAGATAGTCTACAGACTGGTCATATTCACCTAACTGATTAAATGATTTAGCTATTCTCCATTTAAACCAGACATCATTATCATATGTAAATTCGCTTAAATTAAGCAGTGCTTCAGTTGACAGGCTTATGCATTCATCATACTGGCGGGTATCCAGCAGTGCTTTTGTTGTTAATTTATACCATGTTTCTTTTTTAGATGAATAATTTCCTGAAATATCTCCATTTAATAATTCAGGATTAAGTTTAGATGATCATTCCAAAACAGCTTCAGGATCTTCAAGGGTTTTCATTATTTTAAGCACTGCTAATGTATACGGACACATTGCATCTTTTTTGGAGTGATTTGACTGTTTAACTAATTGGGTAATCAGTTTGCCTGCATCTAAAAGTTTATTCTGATTAACTGGATTTTGAACATAACATCTGTATAATGTTAATGCATAAAATTTTTTATCCCATCTGCTGAAATCTTTTTGATGATTATCATAGATTTTAGAGTAAATTTCATCAGCTGCTTTAAAGTCTTTTTTCTGATATGCTTTTTTTGCATTGTTCAATTCTTTTATAACCATAACTAACAACCTATTATACTTAAACCTGAAAGAGATTTCTCTTCTTTTTGTCTGAATCCTTCATTTTCGATTTTTTCTTTAATTTCATCTTCTGTGTAGAGTTTAGCTTCAACATTTTTATCACTTATCAGATTGTTTTTAATCCAGAACTCATAATCTTCTCTGGTTATGTCTTCATTCATGATTTTAAGAATCTGTTTTGGGGTTTTTCCCTTGTTTAAGAAATTCTGGAAAATTTCACATCCCACTTCAACATAAAGTTCATGATAGATGTCTGCAAAGTCTTTAAATTTCTCATTGCCTTTTTTGCCTTCAAGATACCATCTGTAAATTTCATCAATTCTGATTCTGGCTTTTTTAGCTGCCTGTCTTGTAGTTCTGTTTTTTGCAATTTCACCAATAACACTGTTCATCTGTTTATCAAGGATTCTGCTTTCAATTTCTTTTAAATTGTCTTTAAGTTCTTCATCTGTTAAGTTAGAATTTTTTAAAGCTTTACTGACAGTTTTTCCCCTGATAATCTGTGTGATATAACAGCTTATTTTAAAATTCAGGTAGTCATTGTAAAATTTAGTGAAGCGTTCATCTCCGTTTTTTCCTGAATTATATGCACTGTCCAGTTCTGATTTTTCAATTCCTGAGGTTTTAAGTGCTTTTTTCAAGTTTTTATTTTTAATTTCCTTTAAAAAGACTTCCAGGTGTTTTGAAAGATAAACTGATTCATATTCTTCATATACTTCTCTGTAGATTCTATCGTTTTGTGATCCTAAATCAATGATTTTATTTAATTCATTGACTGTTATATCTGAGCTTTCAGCTATTTTGTCTTTGGATTTCCCATCTTTAATTGCATCAATTATTAATTTAGCGGTAATTTTCTTGTTGTTTTCTTTGAAATCTATAAATAAGCCGCTTTCATCCCAGTTGCACCATCTTTTAACTTCATTTAAGTCAGTGTTTATTTTTTTGCAGGCTTCAGTTTTTGTTTTGCCTTCACTTCTCAGCTTCAGATACCTGTCCATCAGTACACGGGTTACATTGATGTAAAAGTTCAGACAGAATTCATCCTCATCCTTTTTAAGCAGACACTGCTTTTTGCCTGCGGCATACCATCTGTTATAGTCGTCTTCAGATATGCCTGCTCTTTTAAGAGCCTTATCAAAACTCATTGTTTTTAGAGATTTTATAAGTCTGTCTACACGGTTTTCATAGTATTCTGTTTTATATTCGTTTTCAAAATCCTTATCTTTAAGCAGTTCTTCAAAATCGGTGATTTCAGCTATTTCAAGTGCTTCTTCTTTTGATTTGCCTTCCTTCAGGTTGTTTAAAAAGATGTTCATTCTGATTTCATTAAGACTATTTTTAAAGAGTGCTGATTCCATATCAAATGAATCCGTCCAGAAGCTGATAATTTCATCATTTATCTGCAGTTCAGCTTTAATATCATCATTCAGGTACTGTTTTCTTTTTAAGGTTAAGTACTGCTCCATCAGAAGCTTATTATATGTTATGAATTCTGAGTTGTGCTCTCCTTTTATGAAACTGTCCTTGTTTTTGTCATACCAGTTGTTTATCTGGGATTTATTTATCTGTGTATTTTCAAGAATTTCATCAATAGGGATTTTCATTGCAATCTGGTTTAGGAAATCCTCGAATATCTGATTTTCAACAATTTTATAAAACTCCACAAAGGGGCGGATGCCTTTTTGACCGCATTTATAATATTTTGACTGTTTAATCTGTTTTGATGTGTATTTGCCATTTAAAAATTCAGTTAAAGTCTTTTCCATATCATAGCACTCATATGTAAATTCAATAAGCTTTTCATATTCTGCTTCATTTAGACTGTAGTGTCTGTTTGTTTTTTTAAGAAGCTTTTTTGTTGTAAGTTCAATAAGCAGCTGACTGGTATACATGCTGGAATGGATCTGGTTAACTTCTTCTTTAGTAAAATGACTGATGTTTAAATTGTTTTTCAGATTGATGATTTCATTTTGATATTCAAGTTCATTGTTGCAGCTTATGCAAAAATTGGAGTTTTTGGAATCATTAGCTCTGCCGCATATTATGCAGCGGCTGAAATTTCTGTTATCTGATGGTTCTGGTGTGGATTTTATTGTTTTTGAGTTAAGATTGTAAATCGGTGTGTATTCGGGTTTTCCGGGATAATAGTAATTTTCACTGCACAGCTGGAAGTATTTCCATGCAATGTCAAAAAGGCTTCTGTGGAGCTGGAAGGGTATTTTATTGTCGGATTTCAGAAAATCTTCAATTGACTTGTGGGTGATTGCATTTCTCATCTGATATGCTTCAAGTAACATACATTTAAACTTATAGTCAATAATTTTTAATTCATATAATTTATCGACTCTTTTAGAAAATCCAACATATGGATCATCAATTGCATTATTGTTTCTTTGGAGTATATCATTTACCACCTTTTCCAAAAAAGGAGTAACATATGATTCTGTTATTTTTGGATTTTTTACGGCTTCCCTTTCAAATTCATTAAGAAGAGTGTACATGTTACTGTCAAAATCTTTTAAAAATTCAAAATTTTTCATAATTTTCACCTAGTTTGTATATCTTTTAATCAAGATAAACACAAGTAAATATTATTCTGTTGGAGTTGATATATAAATGTTGCTATAATGTATACAAAAAGTTAGTTAAAAAAATGGGACGGTTAATTAGGAAATTCTCTAAAGCTTAAAAATATTACTTCCAGATACCGCTGCTGTCCAAAAGGGAATATATTTTTTCTTTAATAATATCATCATCTCTGGCATCTTTAAAATCATAAAATTCAGTATATCCTGCACCATGACCACATGCAGGAGCTTCTGTTGTATAATACCCATATTCCACATTCAAATCCTTGTCAAGATAGATTCCATATCCTCCAAACATGAATTTATATTTGTCATAGTAATCATCTTTTAAATCATCTATGGATTCATCGGCATCAAACATGAAATAAGGTTCATCACAGTATTCATCATCATATCCGTAAAATCCGATTTCTAAAAATATTTTATCATGACTGTTTAGGGCCTCTTTAATGGAATCCAAATCCCTGTTAATTGCTCTTACAGGAACATCATTACTGAATGCGACAAATTCATACAAGTCTGAATCATTTATCTTTTCGGCAAGTATTTCAAAATCAATTTCTCTTTTCATAGTATCACCTAACCAGAAACAAAAAAGCTGTAGATATATGCAATTATGAAAAAAACTGCAATCAGAATACAGCAGGTAGAAGTATTATCCTGTTTTTTGCGTTTTGTTGTTTTAGAAGAGCTGTGTGAAACCCCCGTGGCAGGATGATAATTAAAATTGGGATGGCCGCAGTAAGGACAATACTTATCCTTGCTGAAATCCAGAGTTCTTCCACACCTTTCACAACAGTTTGACATAAACGCTTTTTGAATCGAATTCATTTTAAAAACTCCTTATTGCATAGCTTTACCTAAAATACATAAAATCAGAAAAACAACAAACATCAGCATGCAGCATCTGTTCCATTCCTTATCTTCCTGTTCTTTGGATTTGGGAGGTTTGACATTTCTTAACGGGGGCATATAATTGTCATTGGGACATCCGCAAACAGGACAGTATCTGTCTCTGCCGTCATTTAAATATGCGCCGCATGCCCAGCAGCAGTTACCTTCTATTCTATCTCTCTGATCTCTGTTCATTTTATGACCTTTTCATACTTAAAATAGGATTTAAATGCTCTGAAACATCGAAATTAACATTTAAATAAGTAAGATATGTTTCACTTTTCCATCTGGTATATACAACTTTAAATTTTGATAATTGCTCATCATATATTCTGCGTCTCTTAGCACTTTTTTTCCAAACTATATCGCCCTGCTGGTCAAATAATTTCTTTAATTTCATTCTAATTTCATTCATTTGTTTGTATGACTTAATATTTTGCAAATTAAAGTTAGGATTATACACTGCATTTGTAAATTTATTTAATAAATAATTGATTTCCTGTTCTCTGTTATAATAAGCATTTCCCTGTTTTTTTAATTGTTTTTTAGGATTAATATTACCTGCTTTTCTTCGCTTTCCCATAAAAACACCAGCCACCTAATTTAAAATATCATTTTTAATATCAATTAACTCTTTTTCATCGGGATGAAATTTTAGTCCACAGTTAAGAACATCTAATGCTTCATCAGTCCTGTCAAGAACTGCAAGAGCACATGATTTAACTAAAAAAGCCACATAATTTGTAGAATCTAATTTAAAAGTTTTATTTGCATATTCAATAGCTTTTTCATAATCTTCTACAATAAGATAAACAAAAGCTAAAGTATGCAAAACATCTACCAACCCTGGATCAATAGATAACGCTATATTAAAACATTCAATCGCTTCATCATATTTTTCCAAACCACATAAGCTAAAACCTTTAGAAACCCAACCTCCAGCAGCATTTTGATTTAAATGTAATCCAATATCAACACATTTTAATGCTTCTTCATGTCTTTCCATTAAATCCAAACATTTGCTTTTAATAAACCATGCTTGAGCAAATTCTGGGTCTTTATTTAATACAAATTCCAAGGATTCATAAGCTTCATCTAATTTACATAAATCCATTAATAATTCAGATTTGCGCATCCAAACATTAAATAAATCAGGATCAATAGTTAACGCTTTATTATAATAAGTTAAAGCTTCATCATATTGTTTTAAAGCATTTAAACAATCACCTTTAAGAGCAATTCCATAATTATCCTCAGGATTTTTAGCTAAAACTTTATTACAAATTTTAAGAGCCTTTTCAGGTTTATCTTCAGTTAGCAGTATAATTGCTTTTGCTAGCTTTTCTTTAGACATATATGATAATGTGTGTAAAATAGTATATAATTGTTTTTATTAGGATTATAAAAAAGTAAGTAAAAAACTTATCATTTATTCTTTCAATTTTTTTATCTATTGGTCTTAAATAATAAATTATCTTATTTTAAATGACTAATGAAGGTAATTTAATTAGTATTTCTTCAATAACTACTCTCTTTGATATATAACCTAAGCAAAACCTATCAATCTTAAATAAATTACCTTTCAGTTCTAAACTTAGAAATTATATATTACGATGAAAAAGAATATTTAATAAATTAAAAATGAGTTTATTTTTTTAATTTCATTATAAGTTTATAATATAAAAAGTTTAATAAAATTTGAGTTTAGAATGGAATTTTTATAAACTTGAAGAATTAATTAATTTAAGGACAGGAAAGTTAGATTCAAACGCTGAAGAAGAAAATGGAGATTACCCTTTCTTTACATGTGCTCCAGATCCTTTAAAGATTAATACATATTCATTTAATCAAAAAGCAATATTGTTAGCAGGAAATAATGCTAATGGTAACTTCCATATTAATTATTATGAAGGAAAGTTTGATGCTTACCAAAGAACTTATGTAATTGACGTATTAGATAATGAAAAAATCAATTTAAAATTTTTATATTATGCATTAAAAATATGTTTAAATGATTTTAAGAGAATGTCACAAGGAACATCAACACGTTTTCTAACTAAAAAAATATTAGACAACTTTGAAATTCAAGTCCCTCCAATAGAGACACAATTAAAACTCGTAGATATTTTAGATAGCATTACTAACAAAATCAAGATTAATCAAAGAATAAATAAAAATTCTCCTTTAATTACTTATTCATATTTTTATAACAATCATTAAATATAATTTGTTGTTTTATAAATCCATAAAGTAATATTAATCTTTTAAGAATACTGTTCAATATTCATTCTACACAACAGCAAAGATTTTCAGGCAGGATTATTATAATCAGGTCTATGTTGTAATATTGTGTTTAATTAGTATTTAAATATTGTTATTAAAAAGTATAAAAACAAACACGAATAAAAAAAAACTTGGTAAAAACATAAACAACAACAATCTTAATGATTGTATTTTTGGTATAAATACCCAGAAAAACACCAGAACGGAATAGCTGTCCTGAAAACCAGCAATGTTCCTGCAGGAGAGTATGGCATTAAAATCAGGTATGAAATAAACATTCACCATAAAAATACTTCAGCTGCTCATCATACTTTTATCCTGAAAACCGGAGAAACCCGAAGTTTAGATGAAATTCTTCAAAGAAAAAAATACAGAATTGTTGAATACAATTATATGGGAGACATGGAATCTGCACTGGTTGAAGATTCCAGAGGTAAAAAATGGATTATGAGCGGAGACGGGTTTACATCTGTTTAAAAAAAGGAGTTTACCATCCCATTTCTCCAATCATACTGACAACATTTTTGCCCTCATCAGTCAGACGATACAGACGGCCTTTGTGGGCGTCTTCATTAATGCAGACTATTAGGTTGTGTTCTTTTAAATCTGTCAGTACATTGCTGACATGTTTTATTCCTACTCCTGATTCTTCACTGATTTTTGTTGGTATTTTGACATCGTTTTTTAAGGTTTCCAGTACTTTTCGCCTGTAGCTAGAAATTGCAACATAGCTACATTTTTTCAATAATTCATCATTGCTATTCACAGTTACCACATTTTCTCTAAAGTTGCTTTTTAAAAATAAGACCTAATTTTTAATAATCTGCACCTTGCTTTATATTTTATATTAGCATGTAATATATACTTTGTGGTAATATTGTCTTATAAGATATGATAAATTGTCCATGTTTTAGATATTATTTATATGAAAACAACTAAAAATTCATTTGAAAATTGCTGATATGATAAACAAATTTAAGCTTTATCTAAAAAATGTAAAATTAAACAAAACAATACTATTTTTGCAGACAACTATATAATAATTAGAATATTACAAGAATATCGCTATATTAACACAATATATTCTATTAATTTTAACACAGTTGTACAATTCACGAAGCTGTTCAAAAAAAGCCAGTAATACTTTGACAAAACCCAAAGAATACTTTGAAGAAATTATAAAATGAAACAAATTTTAAATAAGCAAATTAAAAATGAATATAAATGCTAAAAATAAATTACAATTTGAATATACAGCCTAAAAAAACCGAAAGAAACTGAACTTAAATATAAAAACTTATAAAGCATTATTTAAAAAAGATAATAATATGTCTAAGTTAGATGCTTTTTTTAAATTTAAAGAAAATAATACAGACGTGAAAACTGAAATCATTGCAGGTATTACAATTTTTCTGGCTATGGCTTACATATTAATTGTAAACCCTGCAATGTTAAGTGAAACTGGAATGGACATACAAGGAGTATTTATTGCAACTGCACTTTCAGCTGCAATAGCTACAATATTAATGGGATACATAGCAAACTACCCATATGCACTGGCTGCAGGAATGGGTCTTAACGCATTTTTCACATATACCGTAGTACTTACCATGGGATACAGCTGGGAATATGCACTTTTAGCTATCTTTGTCTCAGGTATAATCTTTTTGGTTATCTCACTTACTTCCCTACGTGAAAAATTATTCTATTCAATTCCTGACTCTTTAAGATTCGGTATATCAATAGGTATAGGTTTATTTATCCTTGCATTAGGTTTAAGCAACCTCGGAATCCTGTCATACTCTTCACAGGTAATAAATATCGGAGATGCAAACTGGGCCACACAGCTAATAGGACTTGGAAGCGCTTCAACTATTTTTACTCTCGGAAACCTTTTGGCATTAATCTGTTTTGTCATCATAATGGTTTTAATGAAGAAAAATGTAAAAGGAAATATTCTAATCGGAATTATTGCAACATACATTATCGGAGTTGTTTTAGAACTGGCAGGATGTCCTGTTTTACCTGACCAGTCATTAATACCAACAGCTATAATCAACAGCAATCTGGGCGGATCACTTGGTAATGTTGCATTTAAATTCGGAGAAGCTAGCGGAGTATTTACCGGAGTAAGAGCATTTATTGACTTTATAATCATTGCCGTCACATTTCTGGTAATCTCTTTATTTGATACAATGGGAACCTTAACTGCACTTACAACAAAAGTTGACGGATATGATGAAAACGGCAAACTGCCAAGACTTAAAAAGGTTTTAAGTGTAGATGCACTCGGACCTATTATAGGGTCCGTTTAGGTACCTCCCCTGTAGTTACATACATTGAAAGTTCCACAGGTATTATGGAAGGAGGAAGAACCGGTCTTACAGCTATTGTAGTTGGTATTTTATTCCTGCTTGCAATTCCGTTTGCACCTATATTTACAATCATCCCAACCTTTGCAGTAGCTCCTGCACTTGTTGTTGTAGGTATTTTAATGTGCGGACTGTACAAAAACCTTGATACAGGTAATCTTTCTGATCTGATTCCTGCACTTGCTGCCATTATTGTAACTCCACTTACCCAAAGTATTACAACAGGTATTATTGCAGGTGTATTTGCATTTGTTATCGTTAAAGTCTTATTCGGTAAAGCAAAAGAAATATCCAAAGCAATGTGGATTTTATTTGCACTTTTATTCATTTATATGGTTTTAGAGTTCATAATGTAGGAACTCTAACTTTTTTTATTTTTTGCTGATGTTTTTTTTATCAATTAAATTGCAAAATCAGCTAATTAAATGATGAGTTATTAAAAAATTAGCTTATTTAATTAAAGACATTGCAAATATTTTAAAGCAACTGTTGAAAATAAGATAATTCCTATTGCAAATATATATAAATTATATAACAAAAAAAGAAAAAAGGTTTTATTTAAAAAAACCTTATTGAATTTTAATTGTATTTCCGGTTTCAAATCCATTGTACATTGAAGTAATAATGTATTCCCCTTTTATCAAATTAATATTTAAGGATGCAATACCGTCATCATCAGTAATTCTATTATAAAATACGCCATTTACATTAAATGTAACAATCTGATTAGCTAATGGATTTCCCTGACCGTCTACAACTCTTGCATGGAATGCAGAACCATCGAGATACTTCATTTTTAAATCGCTAGTTTGTAATGTCGGTAGAACAGTAACATTGTTTCCTACATCATACTGACCATACATAGTAGTAATTACATATTTTCCAGGTCTTAAATTAATAGCTAAACTAGCTATACCATTTGCATCAGTTTCTCTGTAGTAAAATACACCATTAATATTAAAAGTTACAACAGTACATTCAACAGGATATCCCTGACTGTCCAAGATTTTAACTGAGAATTTTGAAGCATTTTTATAGTATTTAACCAGGTCATAATTTTCAACAATTTTAGACAATACTGTGACATTATTGCCTGCCTGTTCACCAGTAACTAAATTAAATACTGTGATAATATAGTTTCCCGGCCTTAACTGGATGTTTAATTTAGCAGTACCATTTTCATCAGTTGTTCTGTTGTAGAATACACCATTTATATTAAAGGTAACAGTTGTATTGGCTAACGGATTTCCGTTGAAGTCCAGAACAGTTGCGTAAAATTGTGTGCCGTTTCTGTAGTATTTAACTATATCCTTACTGATTATTGTTGACAAAATAGATACTGTGTTATTTATACTGGTTCCGAAGTATTTGGAAGTTCCACCAAATGTGGTAACAACAGTATAATTTTTACTGTCTAAATTAATAGCTATGGAAGCAGTACCATTTTCATCGCTTTGTCTAATATAGTCTCTGCCGTTTATTGAAATGGTTACATTCATATTAGCTAACGGATTGCCGCCAATATCTTTCAGAACAACTGCAAATCTTGTGCCGTCTTTATAATACATTACAACATTTTCCGCTTCTAAAACTGTTTTGATGGAATTTATTTCAACATTTTCAGATACATTAACTGTCCGGTAGTTATCTTTTGTGAAAACTGCACTGATTGTATAATTTCCATAAGTTAAGTTTTTTAATATTAATGAACCTGTTCCATTAGTGTAAGATAATGTGTAAGGAGCATTATTTACAAGAACTGTTAAATTTCCATCAAGTTTTTCAGACAAGTTAACATTTACTGTTATGTCTCTGTAATCTTTATTTATAGTTACATTCATAATGATTTCTTTTTTAGCTACTGTGAAATCAGCAGTGCTGTTAGCCAAGTTATATTTTTCACTACCTAAATAAGATACACCAGCCTGATATTCTCCAGCATTTAACATTTCAGGTACTGTAAAGACAGCTGAACCATTGACAACATTAACAATATATTTTTTGCCGCTGATTGTTAAAACAACATCACCTGTTACATTAACACCAGCTACTGAAGTTACATTAATACTGACAATAGGGTTTTCACCATAAACAATATCGCCAATATCAGCAGTTAAATTAACATCGGTTTTGGTAACGCTGACGGTTTTTTGAACGAAAGATCCGTTATACAATCCGTTATTTTTATAGTTAGCTGAAATTACATAATCTCCAACTTCATCAAAGTATACATTAATCTTTGCAACACCGTCAACTACACCAGCTGTGTAATTAGTTCCGTTAATGCTGAAAATAACTTCACCGATTTTAGCCATTTTGCCCTTGGCGTCAGTTACAGTAGCTATAATTTCACTGAATTCCTGAACTTTAGGAGTGATATTATTTAAAGTAACTGTTGTATTCTGCATATCAGCAACAGTAAATGCTTTAAGACAGGCTACCTGAGAATTATATGTGTGGCTATAAGCTGAAGCTGAGTAATCATATAAATCTGTCCATTTTTTACCGTCATTACTGAAGTATGATACACCTGGAGCATAATAACATCTGGTTGTTGAAAGTTGTTCTGAAATAGGAACAGCAGCATATCCGTTTTGAGGATTTGCAAGTTTTACAACAATTTTGAAGATATCCCCAACAGCTACAGGAACATATTCTTTTAATGGAATGGTATAATATCCGCTTCCTTCATGTCTGCCGTTTTGGGTAAGCTGCAATACATCATTTACATAAATAGAAATTTCATAATCAACAGTTGTATTGAAGAATGTTGATACAGCAGCAATTGCCTCATTGCCGGTTGCATTATAAATATTCTTATACCATACAGTTTTTTTACCGGTTATTAAGTAATCAGTCATTCCTGCAACATCGTACTGATAGTTTTTGGTGTATCTTACAGTATCATTTAAAATGTAGGTAAATGCCTGATTATCTTTATTTACAGCAAATA
>ENA-OOXM01002340-OOXM01002340.1-human-gut-metagenome-genome-assembly--contig:-NODE-2340-length-12363-cov-5.440851_pt1 | contig 12363 bp, 10 predicted proteins | sample MGYA00241589_ERZ501347 | MGnify/ENA primary metagenome ERZ501347 (study PRJEB25962, sample SAMEA2042832) | human gut metagenome | biome: human gut; feature: human-associated habitat; material: faeces...
CATCGCTCAGGTTCTCAGCGGAACCGGGCATACGGAACTCGAACTTGTTGCCGGTGAAGGCAAAGGGAGAGGTACGGTTGCGGTCGGTGGTATCCTTGCTGAACTTGGGCAGGACATCAACGCCCAGATCCATCTTCATCTTGACGGGGCCGGCATAGGGGGAATCGGATGCGATAGCATCGATGACAGCTTCCAGCTCTTCGCCCACGAAGATGGAAATGATAGCCGGAGGTGCCTCGTTGGCACCCAGACGGTGATCGTTGCCGGGAGTGGCAACGGAGGTACGCAGCAGATCGGCGTACTCGTCAACAGCCTTGATGACAGCAGCCAGGAACACCAGGAACTGCAGGTTCTCCATGGGGGTGTCGCCCGGGTCGAGCAGGTTCTCGTGGGTGGTGGACATGGACCAGTTGTTGTGCTTGCCGCTGCCGTTGACACCCTCAAAAGGCTTCTCATGCTGCAGGCAGACCAGACCGTACTTGGGAGCGATCTTTTTCATCATCTCCATCGTCAGCAGGTTGTGGTCGATGGCAACGTTGGTGGTGTCGAAGATGGGAGCCAGCTCATGCTGGCAGGGAGCAACTTCGTTGTGCTTGGTCTTGGCGGGAATGCCCAGCTTCCACAGCTCTTCGTCCAACTCCTTCATAAACTCGGAGACCTCGGGACGAATGACACCGAAGTAGTGCTCTTCCAGCTCCTGACCCTTGGCAGAGGGGGCACCGAACAGGGTGCGGCCGGTGAGGATCAGATCCTGACGGGCTTCGTAATCTTCCTTCTTAATAAGGAAGTACTCCTGCTCGGGGCCGACGGTGGTGGAGACGTAATCCACATCCTTGCCGAACAGCTTCAGGATGCGAACTGCCTGATTGGACAGTGCGTTCATGGAACGCAGCAGAGGGGTCTTCTTATCCAGAGCCTCGCCGGTGTAGCTGACGAATGCGGTGGGGATGCACAGCACGTCATCCTTCACGAATGCGTAGCTGGTGGGGTCCCATGCAGTGTAGCCGCGGGCCTCGCAGGTGGCGCGCAGACCGCCGGAGGGGAAGGAAGATGCATCGGGCTCGCCGCGCACCAGCTCCTTGCCGGAGAACTCCATGATGGCGGTGCCGTCGCCCACAGGGGAAACAAAGCCATCGTGCTTCTCACTGGTGATGCCGGTCAGCGGCTGGAACCAGTGGGTGTAGTGGGTGGCACCCAGCTCCATGGCCCAGCGCTTCATCACGCTGGCCACAACGTTTGCCACCTCAATGTCCAGCGGAGCACCCTTGTGCAGGGTGTTCTTCAGGCTCTTATAGGTTGCGCTCGGCAGGCGCTCCTTCATCACATGTTCGTTAAAGACCTTGCTGCCGTAGATTTCCATAACATTCGCTGCCATAAATCCTACTCCTTACTTGATCTTATTTTTCTTACCCTTTCGTCTGCATTCTGGTCTGCCGCAATGCCGCACCCAGAAGTACGAAAGCATCTTAACAAAAACGGCGCTGCGAGTCAGGAGGTGACCCACAGCGCCGTTGCTGTCTATGGTTTGATTATAGCCCCGGCGGGCCAAAAAGGCAATTGACAAATCTGACGATTCTGTACAAACAGCTTCCTGCATTTTTGGAGCATCCGCACTTGGTATGACTTTTTAAGAGAACGAACCCTCTCCGCCCGATGGGAAAAACCCTCTCAGTCATTGCTTGCGCAATGCCAGCTCTCCCGAAGGGCGAGCTTTTATCCAGCTGCCGGGTAAGTTTATTCATCATCGGAAAAGATCGTTGTTTTCCGTCCCTGCTCATAAAGCTCCCCCCTCGGGGGAGCTGGCAAAGCCGTCAGGCTTTGACTGAGAGGGTTCAGGCAGCGCAGCAAAAAGATGCATTTACCCGATGGGGTCCCTTCTGGTGAAAATGTGTTTGGATCGGCCCTGCGGTTGTGCAACAATAAAAGCCCCGGCGAGGCTTTTAAGCAGGCGAGCGGTCTGCGTTAGCAGATGGAAGGGCTTTGCCCTGACAAGTATCGGGGACGCGACAAACACGAAAGTATAAAATAAAATTACCTTAATGAATTGCAGAGCGAAGCGGAGCAATTTTTAAATCGTCGTCAAATAACCTGAAAGAGGAAGAACTTCAGATAATTCGTCTCCGGCACACCCCACAGGATCGGATGATCCGGTGCCTGCTGTTTCACCTCGATCTGCCGCAGCTGGCGGTGCGCATCCTTTGCAGCGGCGCGCAGCATCTTGATGAACAGCTCCTCGGTGGCAAAGTGGGAGCAGCTGGCAGTTGCCAGATAGCCGCCGCGAGGCAGCAGCTTCATGGCACGGTAGTTGATCTCCTTGTAGCCGCGCATGGCGTTCTCCACAGTGCGGCGCGCCTTGGTAAAGGCCGGCGGGTCCAGAATGATAAAATCGTAGGGGTGTCCCTCTCTTTCCAAGCGGGGCAGCAGCTCAAAGGTGTCCTCGCACAAAAAGTCCATATTGGTCAGACCGTTGCGCTGGGCATTGCGCTGCGCCATGGCAATGGCCTCGGCGCTGATGTCGGCGGCGGTCACACGGGCAGCGCCGCCCGCAGCGGCGTTCAGTGCAAAGCTGCCGGTGTGGGTAAAGCAGTCCAGCACGGTGTGGCCTGCAGCAAGGCGTGCCACCGCCCGGCGATTGTACTTCTGATCAAGGAAGAAGCCGGTCTTCTGCCCATTCTCGAAGTCCACATGATAGTAAACTCCGTTCTCGCAGATCTCGGTCTGGGTGCTTGCCGGGTGAGTCTCACCGGGCAGCTCAAACCAACCTTTGTTCTGCTCAAGACCTTCCTTTGCGCGCAGAGCCTCATCGTTGCGCTCGTAGATGCCGTCGATGGTCTGGCCGTCGGCGCGCAGGACTTCTGCCAGAATGGGGAAGAGGACGGGCTTGAGCTTTTCCATGCCCACGCTCAGGGTCTGCGTGACGAGGATGTTGCTGAACCGGTCCACGGTCAGGCCGGGGAACTGGTCGGCTTCGCCAAAAATGACGCGGCAGGCGGAAAGGTCGGCGGGCTCCAGCACGGTTTTGCGGTAGTTCCATGCATATTCCACCCGGCGGCGCCAGAACGCAGCATCAAAGGTGTCGTTGGCATTACGGGAGATCAGCCGCACGCGGATCTTGCTCTTGAGCGAGACAAAGCCGGTGCCAAGGTAGGAACCCTTGGTGCTGACCACATCGGCCAGCGTGCCGTTTTCCGGCTCATTTTCCGGGGAATGGAGGATGTCGTTCTCATACACCCAGGGGTGCCCGCCCACCAGCAGGCCCTCGGCGTGTTTGTTGACGGTATACACAGGGTAAGCGCGTTCTTTCATATGGTTCTCCTTATCATGGACGAACTCCCTTCGTCCCGCGTTCGCTCGACACGCTTACCGTGCGGGTAGGCTCCCTCACTGAGGGAGCTGGCTGCGAAGCAGACTGAAGGAGTAAAAATCTACCCTTTATAATAGCACAAAATCATGTTATTATAAATAAGAAATGCCAAAAAACCGCATGAAAGAGGGATGCATTATGGAGATCGAACGCAAATGGATGGTGAAGGGCTGGCCGGAGGGGCTGCCCCTCAGGGAGGAATTTGCCATGCGGCAGGGCTATATCAGCGTGCGGCCCACTGTGCGCATCCGGGAAGAAGCCCTCACCGGCGGCAGGACGGACTACATCCTCTGCTTCAAATCCGGGGGCGGCCTTGCCCGCGAGGAGATCGAGCGCAGCATCGACAAAGAACTGTTTGATGATCTGGAATACAAGATTATCGCTAAACCTCTCATCCCGAAGCTGCGCCGCAGCTACACCCTGCCGGACGGTTCTGTGCTGGAAGTGAACCATGTGGACGAAGGCCAGCCCACCGAGTTCTGGTATGCCGAGGTGGAGTACCCCACGGTGGAAGCAGCCCTTGCATGGCAGCCGGAAAGCTGCGGCCTTGGCGATTACCTCAAGGATGAAGTGACGAACCAGCCCGGCCAGAGCATGGGCGAATACTGGGTGGAGACAAGAGGATGAAAAAAGTAAAACTCAAACTGGAACTGCAGTACAACTCCCCGGTGATCCTCACATTTTTCCTGCTGTCACTTCTGGTGCTGTTTCTCGACCAGTGGACGGACGGGTGGACGACGATGCATCTGTTCTGTGTCTACCGCTCCTCGCTGAAGGACCCGCTGTTCTACATCCGGCTGTTCGGCCATGTGCTGGGCCATGCCAGCTGGGATCACTTTCTGAATAACATGCTGTTGCTGCTCGTTGTTGGCCCGCCAATGGAAGAAAAGTACGGCAGCAAGCCGCTTTTGTGCGGCATGGTGTTCACCGCTCTGGTCACCGGCGTGCTGCAATGCGTGCTGTTCCCACGTTCGGGGCTGCTGGGCGCGTCCGGCATCGTGTTCATGCTTATCATGCTTTCGTCGCTGGCGGGCTTCTCCGGCGGCATCCCGGTCACCATGCTGCTGGTTGCAGCGCTGTACTTTGGTCAGCAGGTGTACGATATCATTTTTGTGCATGATAATGTGGCAAACTTCATGCACATTGTGGGCGGCTTATGCGGCACTGCCTTTGGCTACTACAGTGCGTTGCACAGCCGCCGCAGGCCGGCAAAAGCGGTGAAGTTTTCCAGCACGAACAGCCGCCGGAAGCGCTGAACCCACTGTGGACATAGGCTGATTTTGAAAAATTTGCAAACAGGTATTGACAAACGAAAAATCCGTGGTTTAATATAGCCAAATTCAATACACTAAACCGTTGAAGCGGAGATAACGGCGAACCATGCCTGTACAGAGAGCCTGCGCAGCTGAGAAGCAGACCGGAAACAGTTCGTCAAGGAAAGTGTGACTTTGCGTTATATTTTCCCGAAATGGACCGCTGAGGGTGCAGGGAACTGCGGAGAACTTTCGCCGCACAGTATTCTGCAACGTAGGGCATACGTCAGTTGCCGGGGATGTGTTGGCATCTCGCCAAGTGCATGGGGTCATGCCCATGAAGTCAGGGTGGCACCGCGGATAAAAGGCCAAATTTTATTCGTCCTTGACAGAAGAGAGTTCTTCTGTTAGGGACGTTTTTCTTTTCCACTCCCTCGGCAGAAGAGCCGGGGGAGTTTTTGTTTTACCGGGATGGAAAAAGCCATGAAGATACGGCCCACACTGGACGAAGTATGGAGGGTTAAAAAAATGATCAAGGAAGCAATCGTGAAGATCGTCAGCAAACAGGACCTGACCTATGACGAAGCCTATGCCGTGATGAACGAGATCATGAGCGGCGAGACCACTCCCACCCAGAACGCAGCTTTTCTGGCGGCGCTTTCCACCAAGAGCGCCAAGGCTGAGACCACGGACGAAATTGCGGGCTGCGCCGCCGCCATGCGCGACCACGCCACCAAGGTGGACACCGGCATGGATATCTTTGAGATCGTTGGCACCGGCGGCGACAACGCCCACAGCTTCAACATCTCCACGCTGGAGCAGGCAGCAAAAATGGCGGGCATCGCCGATGGTGCCATTGTGGGCTCGGCCATCATCAAGCTGCTGGAACAGTACGGCAAGGATGCACCGGAGCATATTGGCGCATATGTAAAAAGCATGAAGGACGCTGTGCGGGAATACACCATTTAGTGCAGCATAGGGCTCCCTTGTTTCCGGCACTAAGGCTCATGCCTGCGGCTGCGGCCACGAAACCCTGAACAAAACAAATGCACCCGGTTCTGCCCACAGGCCGGGTGCATTTTATATTTTAGGAAAAATTACAGGTCACTGCGCGGGAAAGCTGCCATGGCCCAGAAGTTCAGCTCGTGCTCCGAGCAGGCATGGAAGATCTCGCGGCAGCGGGCAAGGCGTTCGTCGCTCAGGCCTTCGCAGACTTTTTCTGCAAACACGGCCCAGTCGCGGCAGGCCGCCTCATAGCCCTTGTCAGCATAGTCCACCACCAGTGCACCATAAAGGGTATCCTGCACGGAAGGCTTTTCTTCCAGCAGTTTCTGGAAGATCCAGCCATAACTCAGCATACAGGGCAGGCAGGCCATCATGCACTCGGCTGCGCCCTCGCCGTTTTTGGCGGCTTCGATCATAGAGTCCACATAGGCACGGCTCTCCGGCCGCAGCGGCAGGCTCTGGATGCCTTCATCGGTCAGTCCAAAGTGCTTGAGATAGTGCAGGCGGGCTGCATCCTCGCTCTCATTCACGAAGGAAAGCAGGGAATAGTAGGTGCGGATGGTCTGCATATCCTTTGCCTTGGTCATGCCCCAGGCAAACACCTTGGCATATTCCCGCAGGTAAAGACTGTCCTCCACGATGTAGCCCTTGAAGCAGGCTTCATCCAGTGTGCCATCCGCAAGGTGGGTCAGAAATTCTGAATGCAGACACTTCTCCCACACAGGCAGACTTTCCTGCACCAGCTGCTGCACAAAGGTCTGCTCACTCACCCACAAACTCTCCCTTCAGTGCAAACATGTGGTTCATGGGGCCGGAGCCGTGGCCCAGATCCAGCATGGCAGAAAAACAGCCGGAAATGTAGGCCTTTGCGCGCTCCACAGATGCATCCAGATCATAGCCCTTTGCCAGATTGGACGCAATGGCGCTGGATAGGGTGCAGCCGGTGCCGTGGGTATTGGGGTTGGCAATGCGCTTGCCGCGGAACCATTTGCCGCAGCCGTCCCGCCACAGAAGGTCATCGGCATCGTTGATCTGGTGGCCACCCTTGCACAGCACGGCACAGTGGTATTTCTCGCTGATCAGCTTTGCAGCGGCCTCCATTCCGGCCGCATCGGTGATCTTCATGCCGGAAAGGATCTCAGCTTCCGGAATGTTGGGGGTGACCACCTCTGCCATGGGCAGCAGCTTTTCGGTCAGTGCCTGCACGGCATCGTCCCGCAGCAGCTTGGAGCCGGAGGTGGCAACCATCACCGGGTCCACCACGATATGCTTTGCGCCGTAGGTGTGCAGCTTTTCGGCGATCACACCGATCAGCTCTGCCGAGGATACCATGCCGATCTTGACGGCATCCGGGTAGATGTCGGTAAAAATGGCATCGATCTCCTGTGCCAGAAATTCGGGCGTGGCTTCAAAAATGCCGGTCACACCTGTGGTGTTCTGGGCAGTCAGTGCGGTAATGGCGCTCATGGCGTACACGCCGTTTGCAGTCATGGTTTTGATATCGGCCTGGATGCCAGCACCGCCGCTGGAATCGCTGCCGGCAATCGTCAATGCAGTTTTCATGGTTACAACTTCCTTTGCAAAAAATGCGGAAATGCCCGCAAGGAGGCACCTCCGCACTTTGAAGCAGCAGTATCTCCCTACGTTGGCATTGTCCAAATCAGGTCACAGGTCTGGGCAAACAGCCCACTCTCAGCCTGCTTTTGCAGGCTCCCTTTTTTCTGCGTTCAAGAATACCACAGTGCCGCTGCATTTGCAAGGGGATGGCCCTTTTCAATCGGCCCGCTGCGTGGTAAAATGGAAAAAACAAAGGGGGAAATACCATGAACATCACGGTCTATCTTGGAGCAAATGCGGGCAATGATCCTGCGCTGGCGGAAGCTGTCCGGGAACTGGGCAGCTGGATCGGTGCAAACGGGCACCGCCTTGTGTACGGCGGCTCCCGCAGCGGCCTGATGGGTCAGCTTGCCCAGAGCGCGCTGGACGCAGGCGGCACGGTGACCGGTGTGGAACCGCAGTTCTTTGTGCAGCAGGAGCTGCAGCACGATGGCCTGACCGAGCTGATCGTCACCAAGGACATGACCGAGCGCAAGACGAAGATGATCGAGCTGGGCGATGCCTTCATCGCATTCCCCGGCGGTACCGGCACGCTGGAAGAGATCGCAGAGGTAATGTCCAAGGTCTCGCTGGGCCAGTTGGACGCGCCCTGCATCCTGTATGATCTGAACGGCTACTACGACAGCCTGAAAGCACTGCTTGCCAAAATGATCGAGAAAGGCCTTTCCACGCCGCAACGCCAGCAGGGCATCCGATTTGCGGCGAATCTGGAAGAGATCACAACAATTTTGAATAAAGCCTAAAAGGAAACGCTTCCCCGGCCGGGAAGCGTTTCCTTTTTATATCATTCTCCCAGCGCAGTGCGGATATTTGCCAGCACCTTCTGGCTCAGCAGCACAAAAGCCTGCTTGGTGCGTCCGGCAGAAACATTCGCGCAATGCACATTCTCACGGGCAAAGAAGTCTTCGCCCACCGGGCCGGCAGCGGCACGGGTGTCACAGAAGAAATGGGTGCCCGGCAGAGCAAGCCACTGTTCCAGAGCAGCAGAGTCAAAGCCCGGGCCGATGGAGGTGTTAAACAGTACCTTGCCTGCGCCAAGCTGTGCAAATTCGTCCTTGCCCAACAGCAGTACGTTCTTGTTCAGGCAGGTGAACACCACCTCGCTCTCGGTCAGCAGCTGTGCCAGCGGCTTGTAGGTCATGCCGGAGGCTTCGGCATCCGGCTTGCGGGTGCGGCTGTAATAGGCAATGTCGGCACCCATGAACTGCAGCGCATCGGCGATCATTTTGCCGGACACACCCAGCCCGATGATGCCTGCCTTCAGCCCGGTGATCTCCACCGCCTCGTCCCGCAGCATGGGCATCCCAAAACCGTGCAGGATGCCGGTGAGCTCATGCAGGACGTACTCCACAACGCCGCGGTCGCCGTAGTCCCGGATGCCCAGCACTTTGATGCCGCGGGTGCGGGCGTAGGCGATATCCACATTGGCGCTTTCCTCAGAATACAGGCTGCAGCACATGCCGATGTAACGGATATTCGGGCAGCGCTCGATCACATTTTTGCCCATGCGGGAGGTGTAGCTCAGAAGCACGGCATCGGCATCTCCGATGCGCTGCACGATCTGGTCATCGCTGGCCGGGATATCGCGGTACAGCACCACTTCTTTTGCGTACTGATGCAGCGCTTCCTCGGCGGAAGGGATCAGGCTTACCGGCTCAATGGCCACCAGTTTGTTGAACATCTGCAAAGCCCTCCTTTAATAGAAGCATACGGGGGAGGAGAGGTTGCGCAGCAGGGAAACTACGCTCCAACCGGCAATGGCGCTGGTGGAAGAGCAGATATCCACCACGGCCTTCACGCCCTCGATCTCGGCGGTGATGCAGTGGTCGTCGCCCACCCAGCCGGGTACCGAGTGCATGGTCACGCCGGTGATCTCCGGGCCGGTGGTGGCCAGAGAGGTAGCCACTGCCACGTTCACCCGGCGGGGGAAGGTAGCGATGGCCTGCTTTGCATTGCCGGTGAACACGGTGGTCTTTTCGGTATCGGTCAGCAGGTGGTCGGCCCATACCGGCGTGTTGCGGAAGCCCTTGGCTCCGGTGTGGGTCTCAATGCCTGCCGTCTCGGCCAGCTTCTGCGCCTCGGCCATCAGAGTGACGGTCTGCAGCACATCAAAGCCGCCAATGGCACCGCTTGCCAGATGCACCTTGGCACCGCCCTCCACGGCAGCGGCCTTGACCTGCTCGTAAAAATCAAGGTCCGCAAAGGCACCAATGGAAATAATGACCAGATTCACGCCTTTTTTCAGTACAGGCACAGCCATGGCGCGCACAGCCTCCACCGAAGCGGTCTCCACAATGTATTCCGGCTGCAGTGTCAGCAGAGCATCCACATCATCGCAGACGGGACAGCCTACCTCGGCGGCAAGTTTTTCTGCCGAAGCACGGGTGCGGCTGGTCACGCCCACCAGCTCATAGTCCGGCAGCAGACCGTTCTTCCATGCGCTGGCCACAATGCCGCCCAGAAAGCCGCAGCCTACAATGCCAAATTTTGTTTTCATATCCTAAACTCCTTTTTCTGCTTTTTCCAAAGAAAGCAGCATATTTCATTAAAGTATATCATATGAAAACAAAAAATGATATAATAAGGCGCAAGAAAGGAGAAAGCTATGTCGAAAACAAAGGAGCTTTTCTGGACGTTTTTTAAAATTGGTGCGTTCACGTTTGGCGGCGGTTATGCCATGGTGGCTTTGCTGCAGAATGAATTTGTGGAAGAGAAAAAGTGGGTGACAAAAGAAGAATTTCTGGACATGGTGGCAATTGCGGAGTCTACGCCCGGCCCGGTGGCGGTGAACAGTGCCACCTATATCGGCTACAAGATCGAGGGTACGGCAGGTGCGGCAGCGTCCACGGTGGCGGTGTGTCTCCCGTCCTTCGCGGTCATTTATCTGATCTCGCTGTTCTTTGACCAGTTCCTCCGCCTTTCGGTGGTGGCAAGTGCGTTCCACGGCATTCAGGTGTGTGTGATCTATCTGATCCTCTCGGCGGGCCTGAAGATGCTGAAGCAGCTGGAACACAGCGTCTTCAATCTCGTCATCCTGACCACGGTTGCGGCAGCGATGGTGGGCTGTTCCATTGCAGCAGTGTCATTCTCTTCCATTTTTTACATCCTGTTCAGCGGTGCGGCCGGGCTGCTGGTGTATGCAGTACAGCAGCTGCGGAAGGGGGAGAAGAAGCCGTGATCTATGTAGAACTTTTCTGGAATTTCCTTATGATCGGTGCGTTGTCCTTCGGCGGCGGCTACGGGATGATCTCGCTGGTGCGGGAAACGGTCTTAGGACACGGCTGGCTGACGGAAGGCGAATTTCTCAGCTTCATTGCCGTGTCGGAATCCACACCCGGCCCGCTGGCCATCAATATGGCTACCTTCATCGGCGCTTCACAGGGCGGCTTCTGGGGTGCGCTGTGTGCGACGCTGGGTGTGGTGCTACCGTCCTTTGTCATTATCCTGCTCGTTGCATCGGTGCTGCAGAACCTGATGAAGTATGCGGGAATCAACGCAGTTCTTGGCGGCGTTCGTCCCTGTGTGGTGGCGATGATCCTGGCAACTGCAGTCAACATGGCGCTTTCTACGCTGGCCGGGTTTGCAGCGGACAAGGCAGGCATTGCACCGGATCTCCGTTCCATTGTGGTGTTCCTGCTGCTGTGGGGGCTGCATGCCCTTTGCCGCCGGAAAAAGGGCAAAGCACCATCGCCCATTGGGATGATCCTGTTCTCTGCAGGACTGGGAATCCTGTTCTGGGGAATATAAGAATAAGCATTGCACGCTGCCTGAGGGGCATCCTGCTTCTGATGACAGCTTCTGAAAAATGCGCCGGGAGGTTCCCGATAAACCTTTTGCTGCAAAAAAACCGGGCACAGAAAAAGTTCCGTGCCCGGTTTGATCGTTCCTTGAACTAAGAGTGCTGCCTGATTATGCGGCAACAGAAGAAGCAGCTTCGCTGGAAGCAGCCTCAGAAGAAGCGGCCTCGCTGGAAGCAGCCTCAGAAGAAGAACCGTTCTCCTCTGCAACAGCGGAAGAAGCGTTCTCCTCGGCCTCAGCAGCAACAGAAGTGCTGGTAGAAGCAGCCTCGGAAGAGGATGCAGCAGTGGAGGAAGCAGAACCGCCGCAAGCGGTCATGCCAACAGCCAGAGCCAGAGCAACAACAGCAACACAAACATTCTTGAGTTTCATATCTAAAATCTCCTTGCCATACGCAAATGTATTTTGCAGAAGGCCCTACAGGAAGTGCCTTTCTGCAAGTGGATATTCTAGTCTTTTTTGCGAAAAAATCAAGAGCTTTTTTGGCTAAGAAGTGAGATTTCAATGATAATCTACGATTTTGTTATAATTTATCGCTAAAAGTCAAAGAGTTTTTGTTAAACTGATCGAAGCGCAGAGAGACTCAGGAAAGAATTTTTTACCGCGTTGTAATCACTTTGTAATTTCTTTCATTGTTTGTTCACTTGAATCAAGACGGGAATGCATGTTCCCTAAAGAGAAATAAAAAATGCAAAAGTGAGGATGATGCGGCTCCGGAAACGGAAAAGAACCATTTGTCACCTGACAGTTGACCTGCGGAGAAAGAAAAGATGGTAAACTTTGTGCAGCGAACCTGAACAAAAATATTAAAAAATGACAAGTGCTATTTAAAAGTGATTTTTATTGGACATAAAAAGCGGATAATACAGACAAAGCAGGGGATGAACGGGTTCCCTGAAAATAAAACATGTGTTTTGGAGGAAATAAAGATGAAGTACTATGTCACATTGACCGGACTCAACTACCGCTTCGGCACTCAGCCGTTTACAGTAGGCCAGAAGGTAAAGCTGGTCAAAGAGCCGGAGAATGACTTTGACCGCGAAGCTATCCGCGCAGAACTGCCGGGTCTGGGTAAGGTGGGTTATGTGGCCAACAGCACTCACACCGTGCTGGGCGACTGTTACAGCGCAGGCCGCATCTATGATAAGATCGGCGCTGCTGCCACCGCAAAGGTGAAGTATGTGCTTGCCAATGCGGTGGTATGCAGCGTAAAGGCGGCGGATATGGGGCAGACTGGCCTGCCGCCGGTCGATCCGGCTACGGGTCTGCCCTTTGGCAGCGAAGAAGATGCCATCGCATTCTGACAGAAAAGCCCGTCACACTGTA
>ENA-OOXM01002342-OOXM01002342.1-human-gut-metagenome-genome-assembly--contig:-NODE-2342-length-12345-cov-2.420667_pt1 | contig 12345 bp, 9 predicted proteins | sample MGYA00241589_ERZ501347 | MGnify/ENA primary metagenome ERZ501347 (study PRJEB25962, sample SAMEA2042832) | human gut metagenome | biome: human gut; feature: human-associated habitat; material: faeces...
GGAAGCGCCAGATACCTGACAGCTTCCACCCGATTTTTTCTATATTCTGATTGACGTTCACATTTATTTGCGTCCCTGTAGCGCCTGTGCGATATCTTCTCTCATATCGATAACCGCCTGTCTGGATGCGTCCGCATAGTTAGCCGCACCAAACTGTGCATATTTTTCCTGCTGATATGCTGCAATGATGCCGCGGGAAGAGTTGACAATCGCGCCAAGTCCGTCTTCATTGAAAAAGTGCACCAGATCAGCGCCCTTGCCGCCCTGTGCGCCGTAGCCGGGCACGAGAATGTAGGACTTCGGCATCACCTTGCGCAGCGCCTTGCCCATTTCAGGATAGGTTGCGCCAACAACCGCACCAACATTGCTATATTCGCTGCCCATGCACTCGCTGCCCCATTCGGCAACCTTTTCACCGACGATTTCATACAACGGTCTGCCGTCCACCAGACGATCCTGGAACTCACCACTGCTGGGGTTGGAAGTTTTTACCAGCACAAAAATGCCCTTATTTTCTTCTTTGCAGACCTTTATGAACGGATTGATGCCGTCGGAACCCAGATACGGATTCACCGTTGCAAAATCCTCGTCAAAGGGTGCATAGCTCTTTTCTCCCACTACTACTTTTCCGAGATGGGCAACCGCATAAGCCTCAGAAGTGGAGCCGATATCGCCGCGTTTTACATCGCCGATGACAACCAGACCTTTCTCTTTGCAGTATGCGACGGTCTTCTGGAATGCGATCAGACCTGCTACGCCGAACTGCTCATACATGGCGATCTGCGGCTTTACTGCCGGAATCAGATCAGCTACTGCATCCACGATGCCCTTATTGTACTGCCAGATCGCTTCTGCAGCGCCCTTTAACGTCTCGCCGTATTCCGCAAAAGCAGCTTTCTGAATCTGCTCCGGAATAAATTTCATCATCGGGTCCAGTCCGACAACGATTGGAGCATTTGTCTTTTTGATATTTGCAATTAACTGGTCAATCATATCTTTTTCTCCTTTTTGTTTTCCTGGCTTGCGTCAGTTTTCCAAGCTTCTGCTATGGTACCACATTCTGCTTCGGGCAACAAGTCCGGCGATGGGGTCTTCGATCAGTTTTTTGGAAAGTACCGCACCTGCGCCGGTCAGAAGCAGCGCCAGAATCAGAAACGCTGCGTTCGGCAGTCCGATCTGTACCCGCACCATGCCGAGCCCTTCTAAAATTACAGCATGCACCAGATAAATCTCATACGAATACCGATCCGTCCACAGCACAGCGTCCGAAATCCGACCGCCGATTCCTTTCCTGCAGAACCGAAAGCCGCTGCCTGCAAGCAGTAACATGCCAAAGCACCACGACCACCAAATAAACGAATCCGTCTGCGCCCTGCCAAGGGCCAAACCCGCACCTACTGCCGCAATCATGCCGATATAGACAAGCAGCTGCGCGCCGATACGCCTTCCCGCCTGATGGATCTCCCAGACCAACATACCGAGCAGAAAATAATGCAGGTAGTAAAAAATCATCATGTAATCACCGTATCCGGTTTTTACCCACAAATACCGCAGAATCAATGCCAGTACATAGCAGAAAAACGCGCTCGTACAGCCGCGGATCAGGCGCACAAAGACCGGTACAAGCAGATAAAACGCCATAAACAGGCTGATCGTCCAGGTTGCGCTCAGGTTTCCCCAGAAATCATTCGGTGCAGGGATCACGCTGTTTGTCAGGAAAAAATACCGAAGCCAGTACAGGCCCTGCGGGTCTGCCGGAATATCCTTTAAAATCAGCCCGTGCAGCAGGATGTTATAAAGGATCACCCCATAATATAGCGGAAGAATCCGCACCAGACGTTTTTTATAATAGGTCAGCAGCTCTTTTTTTCCAGCCGTCGGGAGCTTTCTGTCACAGCAGGCGAGATAGCCGCTGAGGACAAAAAAGAGATACACGCCCGCCGCTCCCTGATTGGCAAGCCACGCGGCTTTTCCCGTCGCTCCCAGCCTCGGTGCAAGGTGGGTAATAAACACTCCGATACAGGCGAGCGCCCTCAGAAGCTGAATGTGTTCGTATTTTTGTTTCATATTCTTCCAATGCTCTGCATCAAAAACTGGAACATCGCTGCGTAGGTTGCCCCATCATAATGCAGTCCGTCTGCCTGCGTGGTATATCCGCTGCCCGTCAGAAACACATACAGATTCAGTCGTCCGATTCTGGCATCCAGCCGGTTGTTTAACTGGTTGTTAAAATATTCTACCGCCCAGTTGCGTTTTCCGTATTCGTTTTCCCCGACCGGACCGACCGAGGCGAAGTACACCGTCGCACCTTTCGAAATCCAATCCTGTGCATATCGGTTAATCGTCGTAATATAATCGTTGTGTCGTGATAAATCATTGACGCCGTAATTGAGAATAATCACTGAGCCGGGCGTCACATACTGGTCGACGTCCTTTTTCGCCTGGGCGGTGGAAAGCCAGTCCACGCCACCTCCAAAGCATGCCACAAAGGCCGTACCAGGCCATGCTGCCGTTCCACCGACTGCATTCGCCATCTGTCCCGTGCGGGAGTCCCCGACGAAGATGACGTTGCCGCTGCCCGCCGGAATGGGGGCTTTCTGCTCAGCCTGCGCCTGAGCCAGTGCCGCCTGCTGTACTGCCGCCTGCTGTACTGCTGCCTGCTGTACTGCTGCCTGCTGCGCTGCCAGTGCCGCCGCTGCTTGGGCCTGTGCCACCTGCTGTTTCACCGCTTCCGCCTGTGCAGCAAGCGCTGCCGTCATCGCCGCATCCACGCAGACCGGCTGGCAGGCTGTCTGTGTGATATAGCCGATCGCATTTCCATAGACAATCTGGTACATGCCACTTTTCCCGCTGCCGGTCTGCCCGCATACGTTGACCGTCGTGCCGACCGGTAAAATACCAAGTGCTGCAGAGGTTTTATCCGCCTGCTGCGTCACCGTTTTTTCTTCCCCGACGACTGCTGCCATCGTAACCGGCGTCACTTTTTTCCCGGATGCTGCCTGTGCCGTCATCGATATCGACAATCCGAGACAAAGGCACAACGCCAGACAGCAGATACGGGCGATCGCGCCGCCAAAAACCATTTTTCTGATTTTTACACGTTTCTCCATAGTCATTCCCTACATTTCTTTCTAAGCAGCCATGCGACTATACTGTCCTGTCCGTGTGTGGGGCTACCGCGTCTGCAGAAATACCGCTTCCCGCTGTGCCTTTTCATCGTCCGGATACAAAGCAAGGTACTGATCCATCGCAAGCTTCGCCTTGTCATACTGCCCAAGGTATTCATACGCTACCAGTTCGTTGAACATCAGCGACTGCGTCGCCGTATTTCCCTCTACTTCCAGCCCCGCCTGGAACGCTGCAAGCGCCGCTTCATAATCGCCGCCCTTTAATTTGCAAAGCCCGAGCTGATTGTACAAAGACGCGTCCGGCGTTTTGTTCTGCAGGTAGGTGTTATAGACACTCGCCGCATAATTGTAGTCACCGAGCGCCTCATAGGTCTGACCGAGCAGGGACGCTGCTTCCGCACCGCCGTTTTCCTGCGCCTTTTCCAAAGAGGTACGGGCCTGCTCATAATCGCCCAGGTAGTAGCTGATTCTGCCGAGATCGAAATCCGAAATCCGCTTCCTGTCGCCGTCCAGAACATTTTCCAGATAGGATTTTCCAAGATCGTCCTGTCCGTATTTGCTGCAGCTGCAGAAAATATCAATCCGAATGTCGTAATCGTTCGGCGCAGCCTCAACCGCCTTGTCAAAATCGGCTTTCGCAGCGTCCGTACTGCCCTGCTCCAGCTCCATGGTTCCTTTTAAGTACCAGGCGGTCTTTTCCCCGGGCTTCAGATCCGTGATTGCCTGATAAACATGGATCGCTTTATCGACCTGTCCGTTCCGATAATAGGCGGTCGCCAGATAATAGTTGATGTCATAATCCATCGCATCCGGACGCGGGCTGCTCTGCCCCAGCGCCTTTTCAAAGCTCGCCGCTGCATTCTCATAATCCGTCATGCCCATGTAAGCCAGCCCCTGCCCTCTGTAAACCTGACGCAGATCCTCTTTATTCAGGGCTGCCGCCTCGAAGCAGGTCAGCGCGCCCTCATAGTCCATCTGCTCCACCAGCGCAATTCCCTGCGAAAGATTGTCCTCCTTCGCAGCACCGCAGCCGGTAAGGAGTGCGCACGCCAGAAGCGCCGTCGCGAACACAATGCAGATCTGTCTATCCTCTCTGTCTTTTTGTTTCTCTTTCTTCACGTTTCCTCCAGTCCGTACGCAAAGCCCCTGTATGCCGTTTTATTCCTGCACCAGAAGGATTTCATCCATGCGAACCCCGCTCTCACCAAAGAACAGCGTCAGCTGGTTTTCCCCGCTTTCCGGAAAGCTTATCGTTACCGCACGCCCTATGATCTTGTTGTCGGTTCCGTTAAAGGTCGTCGTCTGCTGCAGGACGCCGTTGACAAAAATGGAAACCGGCAGCTGCGCAAACGGATTTTCTCCGGAATGCATTTTAAAAATCATCTGATAGCTGCCTGCTTTGGAGACGTCCAGCAGATACCCGGCGCGCACGCCCTTCTGGGTGCTCAGCTTTGTCAGATCGAGCTTTGTCTCTTTTTCTACTTTCTGACTTGCGATCACATTTCCTGCCATCGCATCCTTTGCCGGATTGTTAATTTCTTCACATACATCAAATTCCCGATCACAGAAACGGTTCATCACCGGAGAACGCATCAGAAAATGACAGATATTCTTTGCATTTCTGACCAGCTGTCCTCTTGTGAGCCGTCCATCTGCCAGGCCCTCCATCGTGTTGTCATTTGCAGAGTTCGAAGCAGAATCCGAAACAACCATGTAAACGTCGTTCTGGGCGCGCACCATCGGAATCGTATTGCTCTGGAAGCCTTCCTCGCCTTCCTCGTTCATCTTCGCCCACCAGTCGGTCATTACCACGCCCTGATAGCCCCAGTCTTTCCGCAAAATCGTCGTCAGCAGGTCGTAGTTGCCTGCTGTCCAGATTCCGTTGATCGGTCCGTAGGTAGACATAATGCTGTAGGCATGTCCTTCTTTTACTGCGATTTCAAAGCCCTTTAAATAGATCTCGCGCAGCGCACGTTCGGAAACAACGCCGTTTGCATCGTGCCGCTTAAATTCCTGGTTATTTCCCGCAAAGTGTTTAATCGTTCCGGTCACACCATATTTTCCCATGCCCTTTAACTGAGCTGCAGCCATCGTACCTGCCACACAGGGGTCTTCCGAAAAATATTCAAAGTTTCTGCCGTTTAACGGATTGCGATGAATGTTCATGCCGGGCCCCAGCAGCGTGTCAATCTGATTCTTGCGCAGCTCCATTCCTTCCATCTCATAAAGCTGTTCCACCAGCTCCGGATTAAAGGTGCAGGCAAGCAGTGTGCCGTTTGGCAGGGAAAAGGCGATGGTTCCGCAGTCCATACGGATTCCGGAGGGTCCATCCGAGCAGCCCGCAACCGGGATTCCAAATGCCTTTAAGGAATCCGTCACACCGCCGAATGCAGATGCAATGCCAGGTGTTGCCTTCGGAGAGCACATGCCTTCTCCCCGGACCAGGCATGCCAGATCTTCGTCCGATAACTGGGATAAAAACTGTTCCAGCGTCACCTTTTTATCACAAACATCCGCTAACTTCCAGCCCTGATCGCCGATGCAGGCCTCTGCCTCCGGACGTTCTGTCCGGATTCTTTCTGCCAGATCGACGCTCCGCAGAGGCGCTGCCTGTTTTCCGATTTCCAGAACCGGCTCTCCGTCTGTGCCCTTTTTGCCCGTTTCGACCGGAACCAGACGCTCATATGGCTGTACCGGTGCAAGCGCCTCTTCCAGTCTGGAAATGACGCACAGCTCGTCTAACTGCATCTCGCAAACCTTTTTCGCGCTGCGGACATCCGTTCCGACATAGATGCCATAGGCGCCCGCTTCCAGCACCCAACAGGATTTCTCCCCGGTTACGCCGCTGTCATCATAGGATGCACTCTTTTCCAGGGAAACGACGAGATTTACCTCCTCCACTTCTCCTGGCGTAAGCAGCTGCGTCTTGTAAAAGCTGTTTAGATTCCGGACAGGCTTGCCAAGCTTTCCCTGAGGCGGGCAGACATACACCTGCACGACTTCTTTTCCGGCAGTCTTTCCGATGTTTTTAACCAAAACGGTAAGTTCTGCTTTCGTACCGTCCGTTCTTGTATTCAAAACCTCCACGGAAAAATCCGTATAAGACAGACCAAAGCCGAAGGGATAGCTTACTTTTTCCTTTGCAAAGGTTTCAAAATAACGGTAGCCAACGTAAATATCCTCTGCATACACATTGCATACAGCATCTCCAAAATTATCCGTAGACGGATAATCCGAAATATCTGCTGCGATCGTATCGCTCAGCTTACCACAGGGGTTCACTGCGCCGGTCAGGATATCTGCCGCCGCGTGTCCGCCCTCCTGACCGCCCTGCCATACATACAAAACTGCCTGGGGCTGGTAGCGGTCCACCCATTTCATATCAATGATATTGCCGACGTTTAACACAACGGCAGTCCGTTTGAATGCGCTGCAGACGGTTTTGATCAGCGCCTCTTCCTCTGCTGTCAGCAGATAGCTTCCCGGCTCTGCACTGTTGTCCATGTCCTCGCCTGCTGTTCTGCCCAGTACAACAACAGCAAGATCAGAGGATGCTGCCGCTTTCTGTGCAAGTGCCTCGCTGACCGGCATTTCCTTCTGGCTCCAGGGCTCCTGCGCCCAGCCTTCTCCCATATCAAAGGGATTTTCCCGGATCCAGTCCTGATAAACCGCTTCCAGCTCTTCGTTGACAGAAATATCCCTGCATTCCTTTAAGCTATCCAGGATATTTGTCACATAGGGAGCATTTACCATACCGCCCGATCCGGTTCCGCTCTTATAATAGGTAAAGGCAATCCGTCCAAACACGGAAACTGTCTCTCCTTTTCGGATCGGAAGTGCCTCTTTCTCATTTTTTAAAAGAACACATCCCTCTGCTGCCGTCTGTCTTGCCAGGGCAGCGTACTGATCGTAATCCAGTGTAAATCTCATAATGTTTTCCTCCATTTTTTTTGTTCCTGCATATGTAAAACAGAGTCCTGCTCCGCCTGCAGCGGGTTGCACAGACAGCACATCTGTTACATTGTTTTGCGCAGCCCTTTGGGATAATGATTTTTTAAAATCCCGCCTGCCAGCTTTCCCCAGCCGAGGCTGTATCCATCTATGCAGACCAGCTGCCAGCCCTTTTCCCCGTCTTTGGAAAGCGTCATGCCGTTGATCCACTGCCTTGCCTCCTGGCTGTCACCGGAAAGGTTGCAGCAATGCACTGCATCTTTGGGCGAAAGCGAAAGTGCCAGCGCATGTGCCGGTTCAAACCGCCCTTTTTTCATCGTGCCCAGATGCAGTCCCGGACGCAGCACCTTTAAGCCTTTTAAAGCCGGCATGTCCTTTGGTGCAAGATAAAGCTGGTCGCCGAACAATAAAAAGATTCCATCAAACTGCTTCTTCAGGCTTTCTCGTTCAAATTCTTTCCATGCAGCAAAATCCTTGGGTGCAATTCCTTTCTGGATTCCATACAGGCTGCGCGCCCGGTATCCCTCCGGCACTTCCCCTGTTTTTTCAAGCACCGCCAGAAAATGTCCTTCTCCATGCAGCTTATGGGGCCAGAGACGAATGGTCTTTTCCATTCCGTCCGGGACGGGCTCGGTTCCCGCCCAGTCCGGTCTGCCCGGCTCCATACCGTCATAACGGTGCGTCTCTTTTATGGAAAATTCCGGATGCCGCAAAAGGAATCGTGCAACACTGCCTTCATCCTCCTGCAGCGCAAACGTACAGGTCGAATATACCAGCCTGCCGCCTTTTTTCAGCATTGCGGCAGCTTCGTCCAGCACGCTGTCCTGCCGCTTTGCACACAGCTCCACGTTTTCGGGACTCCATTCGCTGCAGGCTTCCTCGTGCTTTCGGAACATCCCCTCACCGGAGCAGGGGGCGTCCACCAAAATTTTATCGAAATATTCCGGGAAATAAGCGGACAGTCGCTCCGGGCTTTCGTTCGTCACAACTGCATTGGTCAGTCCCATCCGCTCCACATTTTCCGAAAGAATTTTTGCCCGCGCCGGATGGATCTCATTGCAGATTAAAATACCTTTTCCCTGCATCGCAGCACCGATCTGGGTGCTTTTCCCGCCGGGGGCAGCGCACAGATCCAGCACATAATCCCCCGGCTGTACGTCCAGATATCCGACAGGCGCCATCGCGCTCGCTTCCTGAATATAATAAACACCAGCCTCGTGATACGGGTGCTTGCCCGGTGTATCCTCTTCGCTGTAATAAAAACCGGTTTTCTCCCATGCAACCGGCGTCAGATGAAACGGCGATTTTTCCATAAATTCCTCCCGGTCCGTTTTGCGCGGATTGAGCCGCAGCGACTGATAATGACCGGATTCATAGCTCTGCAGAAATGCTTCGTATTCCTCTCCCAGCATTTCCTGCATGCGCGTCAAAAACGCGGACGGCAGATTCATAATATTCCTCACTTTAATTCATGATTTATCCTTATCATAAACCAGACGCGTAAACTGCGCAAGATTATTGTTTCCGTTCACCCGCTTCCTCTGTCTCCAAACCCGGTTCGTCCTCCGGCACTTCTTTCACCATGAATCGAATCATGTTTTCCTGAATTTTGCCCATCAGCTTTTCCATCTGCTTCTGTTCCTCGTCCGAAATACCTTCCATGCAGACGCTGTAGAGGTCTTTTTCCACGCGCAGCAGCTCTCCGGAAAGCTTCCTGCCTTCCTCTGTCAGGAGCAAGCGGTTCTTTTCTTTCTTTTCGCTGCTTTTTTCCTTTTTGTCCGCCGTGCGCTCTTTTTTCTCCGCTGTGCTTTCTATCCTGTCGGCGGGCTTTTCCTTTGCACTCTTTTCCTTAACCGGCTTTTCCGGCGCGATCAGCTTTTTGCGTTCCAGCTTCTGCATCGCAAGAAACAGCCTCGGCTGTCCGACTCCGGCGATTTCCCCGAGCCTGCGTGCGCTGTAGCAGGCGCTGCACTGGGCGAGGGCACACAGCAAAAGCGCCTCATCCAACGTCAGCATATTTTTCTGCGCCGCCAGATCCAGCTCATATTCATACAGCCTGCGGAACCGGTACTGCCCGATCACTGCGCCGTTTCCTTCCACTTCTTCCCGGGTAATCCGCCTGCGCTCTTCCCCCAGCTTCTTGCTTCCCGGAAGTACGCCGCCGTCCTTTGCCGCAGCCCATAAAAAGCTGTAGACCTGCAGCCGGATATCGGCATAATCTTTATCCTCGTAAACGTCTTTATAAAACTCGTTATAATACTCGAAAATGTTGCTCTTCATCCGCACCGTATTCGTGATGCTCGCTCCCTGGCTGACCAGGCTGCCGCGGCGCTTCAGATAATAATAAATCGGCACCTGCAGGGCAAAAAAGCTCTCCGCATGGCGGATATATTCCAGATTAAACAAAAAGTCCTCACACCAGCTGATGGAGGTATCCATCCGGATATGATATTCTTCGATGATGCTCCTGCGGTACATTTTGTTCCAGAGTACGCCGTAATAAAAATCCGCCGGATTTTCAATCATATAGGAAGCAAACTCCTGACGGCTCATCACCTTGTCCTCTTCGATGTCGCCCTTCTGCGCCAGCCTTTCCCCGGAAACCCGGTAAAAGTCGGAAATGACCATGTCGCAGTTATATTCCTCCATCGAACGCACCAGAAGCCTTGTCGCCTCCGGCACGATCCAGTCGTCGCTGTCCAAAAACTGAAGAAACGTTCCCCGCGCCAGCTCCAGTGCCTGATTTCTCGTATCCGACACGCCGGTATTTTCTTTATGGACCACACGTACCCGGCCATCCTGCTGTGCATATGCATCGCAGATTTCGCCGGATGCATCCTTACTGCCGTCATCCATCAAAAGCAGCTCAAAGTCGCGGTAATCCTGACTTAAAATGCTGTCCACACAGCGTTTCAAATATTCCTGTGCATTGTATATAGGAACAATAATGCTTACCTTCGGTTCCATACTTCCTCCTGTTTTGAATTGGTTTCCTCTGTTTTCAGATATTTCTGCTCCATATCTTTTATCCGTCTGCTGCACGGTTCATGCAGATTTTCCGGTATTCCCGCGGGGATATCTGCATCCGCCGCTTAAAAATCTGATTAAAAAATTTTATGTCTTCATAGCCGACTCTGCGGGCGATCTCCACCACCCTCAGATCACTGTCTTCCAACAGTTCGCAGCTTTTTTCGATGCGGACATTCTGGACATATTCGCGCAGCGTCACCCCGGTTTCCTGCTTAAACCGCCTGCTGATATAGGCAACGCTGTAATGCTTTTGCTCACAGAATGTTCCCAGCGTCAGGCTGTCCTGATAGTTCCCGTTTACATATTCCAGCACCTCCTGCACAGACGTACTGTAGGGGCGCTCGTTTTCCGGTTCGATCAGCCCGCGCAGCGTCAGAAGCAGGATTTCCAGAAGCTTGAACCGAAGCAGCGGATAACATCCGACTTTTTGCTCCTGATATTCCAGAAGCATTTCCTGCATCAGCCGCCCTACCTGTCCATCCCGGTCGTGAAACACTCTGGCAAACTTCGCCTGCCCAAGTGACATCCGGTAATATTTTAACAGACAGCCCTGCAACAGCTGGGAAAAACTCCGGCAGCCCTGCAGTGTTTCATCCACCGTCTCCGGCAGAAACAGACAGTTGATCAACGTCAGATTTTTACAGTTCTGAAATCCATGGAGACAGCCGTAATCCACAAAAAAATAATCGCCTGCAGAAATGGTTTTCCCTTCGTTTTCCAGCGTATGCTCCGCTGTCCCACCCGTGATGTATGCCAGCTCAAAAAAATTATGGCCGTGCATTTCAAGATCCTCCTGACAAAACGGCATCATAATGAGTTTTTCCGCTTTCCTGTTCTGATAGAACTGGAATTCTGTAATCTCCCCTCGGAACATAAAGACAAGTTCACCCCCATTTTCAGTCAAAATCAGGTGCTTTTCTTTAGGCTACTATCTGTTATCATAAAAGTCAATACGAACCAAAACAAGGAGGGTATGTTTATGATTCCAAACGCAAAATGGATTCGTCCGGCACAGACAACAGGGGACGTCTGCCCGGTCTATTCCAAACAGTTTTCTCTTTTTTCTTCTCCCAATCAGTCGTTATCTTCTGTTGCGCACGCAACACTTTCTGTTACAGCAATGGGAGTTTATGAAGCATCTTTAAATGGAAAACGCATCGGCGATTTCGTCCTTGCTCCCGGCTGGACATCCTATCGCCACCGCCTGCAGGTGCAGACCTATGATGTTACCGAGCTCCTTTCTTCGGAAAACGAACTTTCCATCATCGTCGGAAAAGGTTGGTACCGCAGTCCGCTTGCCTGGCCCGATGAAGCGCACCGTCAGCAAAAAGCACAGATTTCAGCCGGACTGATCGCACTTTTGACGATTACCTATACAGACGGCAACACGCAGCTTCTCCCGACCGGAGCAGACTGGTCGGCATATGAAAGCAATGTCCGTTTCAGTGAAATTTATGATGGCGAGACCTACGACGCGGCATTTGATCCGTCCTCTGCTCCAATTGCAATCGAGGAATTTGACGGTCCGTCCGATACGCTGATTGCCCAACAGGGCGAAAAAATTACCGAACAGGAGCGTATCATGCCTGCGCGGATCTTCACTACGCCCGCCGGGGAAACTGTCATCGATTTCGGTCAGGAAATTACCGGTTATGTCGAAGTTTCTTTAAACGCCCACGCAGGCGACTGTGTTGAGCTTTCCCATGCGGAAGTTCTTGACAAACACGGAAACTTTTATACAGAAAACTATCGCGCTGCCAAAGCGAAATTTTTATATTTCTGTAAAGAAGGATTCCAGACCTGGCATCCGAAGCTGACCTTCTTCGGCTTCCGCTATATCCGTGTCGATCACCTCTTTACCCCATATCTCAGTGACCACATTATAAAGCAACTCGCACGTGGAAGAAACACTCGTGTCCGAAATACGGTACGTTACATCATCTGGGTCCGGATGGTGATCGATCATAATCACCTCTCCTTCAAATTCCTTCACGAAAGGTTCCAAATCTCCCTCGCGAGCCACGGTATTGTGATCCAGCATAAATAATATGTCTGCTTTATGTAACCACTGTTTACACTCTTTGGGACGATTCTGAAAAGATATTGCATCCGGAATACGCTTCAACCATTTTAAATAATCCGGAATATAGTCGCACGTCATCAACTGTGCCTGAATACCAACCTTATCCAACACTTGCCACAAGGCGGAACATGATCCGGCAGCATCCCCGTCCGG
>ENA-OOXM01002358-OOXM01002358.1-human-gut-metagenome-genome-assembly--contig:-NODE-2358-length-12298-cov-7.706363_pt1 | contig 12298 bp, 10 predicted proteins | sample MGYA00241589_ERZ501347 | MGnify/ENA primary metagenome ERZ501347 (study PRJEB25962, sample SAMEA2042832) | human gut metagenome | biome: human gut; feature: human-associated habitat; material: faeces...
ATCCGTACGGAGATAGATTCGAATTGAGCAACCAGCCATAACCTATTCCTGCGGAAACTTCTACCTTTTCAGCGTGGAATGATTTAACTTGGGCATGCAAGGAACATGCAAGAAAAGTAAACAGAACGACTAGATAAACGTTTTTCATATGCGTAATGATTTAATTTATTCAACACACCAGAACAATAATCACACTAATAAAGACATTTCCCAAAATTATCAGATGTGACAATCCAACAAAACTAAGCCTCCCTTAGTAAACACGCTTCAAGTCAAGCTGCTTGAAGTTTTTATCATCCGAGATGTCAGTTCTTATCTGTAATTGGTCCTGAGAAAAATACAATATCCACCAGTTTTTAGTTAAAGAGTAGTCACTACCAGGAGCACGCTCTTCATCATAAATGCTCATAATTTTTGACTCATAACTGTACTGGAAAGCAGAGATATGACCATTTATGGTATATGTGCCATTTCCTTTATCATAAAAGACTATCTTAATTCCGGACGATCTTTCTACTTCTCCGTCAGACATTTCTGTCAATGTCCCTTCCCAGTATGTTTGTTCAATATGTCCGTCGAATACCTCCCAAGTAGGAACTGCATCGGTTTCATCGTTACATGACGACAAGGTGAACAACAGGAACATACATAACAGACTGCTTAAAAAATGAATTGTTTGGGTTCGCATAATACTCTCTAAATTTTTAATGGTTAACTGAATATACATCAAATCTTCGATTTTTGTATTACAAATGTAGAACAAAATCAAGCATCATACAAGGAAAAGAGGGTGACAAGAGGTAGACATTAATAAAGAATCAATGTATTGATAATCAAAACAATAAAATAATTTTTCAAAGAAAAAGGTAGACACAATGAAAAGAACGAGTGAGCGTGCTGCTTTTTAAGGTATATTTTAAGCAATTTTCAAGCAATTCACCGACAAAACAATCAAATTATTTATATTTGTAATAGTCTTACAAACATTCAGTATGAAAAATAAAACACTCATCATCATTGTCATCATAACAGCAACCGCAGCCGTCCTTTCACTCGGCATTTACCAGAAAAGGACACACCAGATAAATGCTTCACTACTGCAAATTGAGCAACTGATGTATGAAAGACCCGACAGTGCCTAGAAGATACTACAACACATGCCATCCATCTCGCAATTACGTAAAGAGGAACAGGCACTCCATGCACTGCTATTCACACAGGCACAATATAAAAACTACATTCCGGTGAAAAGCGATTCACTGCTCCGGATAGCGGAAGCATACTACCGGACAAGCAACGATTCACTGCACAAGGCATGGACACTTTTCTATCTGGCACAGTATTACAGGGATTCGGATGAAAAGGAAAAAGCACTCTCGTATTTTCAGCAGGCGAATATAGCAAGCCGGAATATAGAAAACAATCAATTCAAGTTCCTGCTCAATTTGCACTGGGCTAATTTACTAAGCGATGAAGATGCTGAGAATAAAGGAATCGAAAAATATCAAACGGCAAATAAATATGCTATTTTACTGAAAGATACCTTAAAACAAATTGATTTATATGGACAATGGGGATGGTGCTGTCTGTTAACAGGAAAATATGATTGCGCAGACAGTCTGTTTAATATGGGATTAAAATTATCTACATCTTCAAAAATGACATATTATAACTACCTATTAAATTGTTTATCTTTAACGGCAAGAGAAAGAAAAGATTACAAACGGGCACTGGAACTAGTAAACCGCAGTTTATCGCTCGCAAAGGATTCCACCGAGCTATATCCGTTATGGAATAACAAGGGAGAAATCTTGCTGGAGATGAACCAATACGATTCGGCACACTTCTATTTAAGCAAAGATACGAGAGATTATGATCCATATTTCAGAGTATCCCGTTATTTAGACTGGAGTATATACGAAGAAAAAATAAAAAATCTTCCCAAAGCGCTGGAATACAGCAAGCGGTATGCCGAACTGCTGGATACCATCTATCAAGAACGGCTGGATTCTAAAGTGGCAAACCTCCAGCACAAATACGACTACTCCTTGATTCAGAGTGAAAACAAGCTGCTGAAAATCAAACGGCAAAGACTGTATATATCACTGACAGCCATCTGCATGGCGGTACTGACCGTAGCTGTCATATTCTTCTATAAACGCAGGGAAGAGAAACGTAAACTGGCAGAACAGATGCGATCAAAAGACGACCTGATGAAGGAAATGAGGCTGCAACTGCAAGAAAAAACCATCGACCTGCATGCTGCACAGGAAAAAATCATCGAAAAGGAAACAGCTTTGGACAAAGAACTTTCACAAAGGGAAAAGATGAGAAGCGAATACTCTTCAAAGGAGGCTGCCATGAGAAAGGAAATCCTGCGCCACAGCGAAATCATCAGAAAAATGGAACAGCTCAATAAAATGAGCCAGCAGGATAAAATACAAAGCCGGTCGGTAGTGCTCTCCGACGAGGAACAGGACAATCTGGCGGAAGTTATAAACATCTGCTACAACAACTTTACAGACCGGCTTTGGAAAAAGTTCCCGACACTGACAAAGGCGGACATCTCGCTTTGCTGCCTTATCAAAATCGGCATCTCAAACAGCAACATGCTTTACCTGCTCGACACCAGCAAGGTCGCCTTGAAGAAACGGAAAAACCGCCTCAAACACGACAAGATGGGTATGGACGAAAACGATTCGCTGGATGAGTTTATCATGGAATTCTGACAAGCATTATGCTCACTCTTTCACCCATACATGTTCTATCTCTACGACATACATTTTATGGAATCCGCCATGTCCTTCGCCGTACCAGCGGCTTACCAGTGAGGCATCGATAAACTGCTCGGGCTTTATCATATCGGCATACAGTTTTCTGCATTCCAGTACCATACGTGCCTGCTCGTAGGCAATGTTTCCTTCGGGAGTGGCAAAAGGTTTCAGTCCGGTAGCCGCTACCTTATCAATGTCACGCCCAGATTTGGAACCACAGATTTTATGTATATCTTTATGATCTTCGCCCAGGAAAGACAGGGTAAGCGTTTCTCCCTCTTCAATAAACTGGTAGGTATAACGCTCGGGACGGATGAAAATAAAGGCTACGGGCTTTGCCCACAAAACACCGGTTCCGCCCCAGCTTGCCGTCATCATGTTAAACTTTTCCTGTGTTCCGGCCGTTACCAGCATCCATTCCTTACTGATAGCGTCGAACATGTTATCTTTCAGTTCCGATACATTTATTTCTTTCATACATGCATATATTTAATGATTCATTCAGACAAAACTACTAAAATTATCGGTATTCTCCGACAAAAGAGTTCTTAATACAAAAACATTTTCAAAACAAAAAAACTGTATTAAAATTCAGAAAAATAAATTATCTTTGCCATCGATTGGTTCCGGAAGGTTGTTTCGACCCGACGGATTAAAAGGGAATCGGGTGAAAGTCCCGAACAGTCCCGCTGCTGTGAAGCTCATCAAGCACGTTGACAATTACTCATTGCCACTGGATAAAACCGGGAAGGTGTCAAAGCGTGTGAGTCAGTCAGAAGACCTGCCATCATTTTTATTAATTAACCGAACTCGTGGGATAGGACGGTTGAACGTTTTACATAATGCTTAATAAACTTTGCTATTCAGTAATGTTTACCCTGCTGGTGTGGGGTATAAACATGTGTGCACCCGTACATGCACAAAATAAGTTAGATAGTCTTCAACATCTGAACGAGGTTGTTGTGACGGCGCGTGCCGTACAGAAAGAGATTTTTCCGGTACAAGAGTTATCGGGCAGGCAGCTTCATCAGCTCAGTTCGCACAACGTGGCTGACGCATTGCGCTACTTTTCCGGCATACAGATTAAGGATTACGGAGGAGTAGGGGGACTGAAAACAGTGAATATCCGGAGCATGGGAACCAACCATGTAGGTGTGTTCTACGACGGCATCGAGCTGGGAAACGCACAAAACGGTACGGTCGATCTGGGAAGATTCTCGCTCGACAACATGGAGTCTGTCACGCTGTACAACGGGCAAAAGAGTGCCATCTTCCAGCCGGCAAAGGATTTCGGCTCGTCGGGTTCCATCTATTTACAGACACGGACGCCTCAGTTCGAAGAAGGAAAGAAGTATAACGTAAAAGCTTCGTTCAAGACAGGTTCGTTTGGTGTGGCAAATCCATCCATACTGTGGGAGCAAAAGCTTGGAGAACAGATAAGCAGTTCGTTCAGTGCCGAGTATCTTCACTCGTCGGGCAAGTACAAGTTTACTTACCGCATGCAGGAAGGATATGATACGACAGCGGTACGGCAGAACGGCGACCTGAATGCTTTGCGCGTGGAAGGAGGGCTGTTCGGACGAATTAATCAGGGATACTGGAAAGCGAAAGCTTATCTGTACAACTCGGAACGGGGATATCCGGGAGCTATCGTCCGCAACAAGTTCTCGCACGAGGACCGCCAGTGGGATACGAATTTCTTTTCTCAGGGTACATTCAAGAAGGACTTTACACAGTGGTACAGCCTGCTTGCCAATGCAAAATATGCATACGACTACCTGCATTACCTGGCCGATCCTAACAAAGACGAGTCGCTGATGTATGTCAACAATCATTATTACCAGCAGGAAGTGTACACATCGGTAGCCAACCGCTTTAATCTGTTTCCGTGGTGGGAGGCAAGCTTTTCGGCAGATTATCAGTTCAATCTGCTGAATGCCGACTTGCGTGACTTTGTGTATCCGCGCCGGCATACACTGCTGGCGTCCATCGCTACGGCCTTGCGCTTCAAGCAAGTAGAACTTCAGGCCAGTCTGCTCGAAACGTACGTACACGATACGAGTTCGGGGACACCTGCTCCCGACAAGCAGAAGCTTACTCCTTCATTTTTCGTATCGTGGCGGCCTTTCCCGCAAAGCGGACTCAATCTGAGAGGTTTCTATAAACGTATCTTCCGGATGCCTACGCTGAACGACCTGTATTATACGTTTGTAGGAAATATCAATCTGGAACCGGAGTTCACTACGCAGTACGACTTAGGATTTACGTACAGCCGTACTTTCAACGGTACGTGGCTACGCTCGCTGGAAGTCCAGACGGACGTATATTACAATGAGGTGGAGAATAAAATCGTAGCCACTCCTACATCAAATTTCTTCCGCTGGACGATGGTCAATCTGGGAAATGTGGAAATCAGAGGGGTAGATGTTGCACTTCAGACCGGCTGGAAGATCGGACGTGAGCTGACGGTAAGCAACCGGATCAATTATACCTACCAGCGGGCACAGGACTTTACCGACCCTAAAAGTGAGTTTTACGGAGGGCAGATTCCGTATATCCCCTGGCACAGCGGTTCAGCTGTGGTAAACCTGCAATGGCGCTCGTGGGAAGCCAGCTACAGCTTTATCTATACCGGAGAGCGTTATTCTTCGCAGGCGAATATTCCTTATAACTATCAGTTGCCGTGGTACACCAGCGACTTCTCGGTTTCCAAAGGACTGAAGGTATGGAAGGGTGACCTGAAACTGACGCTGGAAGTAAACAACTTATTGAATCAGCAATATGAGGTAGTGACCTGCTATCCGATGCCCGGAACCAACTTCAAGCTGATTGCCCAATATAACTTTTAATCATTCGGACCATGAACAACTATCGTTTTTACCTGACCGTTTGCCTGATTTTATGCTTCCTGAGCGGATGCCGTCAGGAACTTCCGATGATTCGTTCGGAAGTGGAATATGTCATCATGCCTTCGGACCCGCAGTCTGTAGAAGGATTCTTTCTTGTCAACGAAGGGAATATGGGAAGCAACAAGTGTACAATCGATCATTTTGACGCACGTACAGGAAGTTATTTCCGCAATATTTATCCGGAACGGAACCCTGATGTGGTGAAGGAGCTTGGGGATGTGGGCAACGATATCGGCATTTACGGCAACCGGCTGTATGTCGTAGTGAACTGTTCCAACTTTGTGGAGGTGATGAATGTGCACACGGCAGAGCATATCGGCAGCGTGACTATTCCTAACTGCCGCTACATTGTTTTCAACGGCGACAAGGCGTATGTCAGTTCGTATGCCGGTCCGGTACAGATAGATCCGAACGCACGCCCGGGAAAAGTAGTGGAAATAGACCTCGAAACACTTCAGATTACACGGGAAGTAGTGGTTGGCTATCAACCGGAAGAGATGGTTATCAACAACGGACGGCTGTATGTGGCAAATTCCGGTGGATATCGTTTCCCCAATTACGACCGTACGGTTTCGGTAGTCGATCTACAATCGTTTCAGGTAGTCAACACGATTGATGTGGCTATCAATCTGCACCGAATGGAAATAGACAAGCAGGGACGGATTTATGTCAGCTCACGCGGAGATTATTACGGTGTAGGATCTGATATCTATGTCATCGACTCTCATACGGAAAAAGTAACCGGCAAGCTGGGTATCGCCGCCAGCGAAATGTGCATGGACGATAACCGGCTGTACACCATCAGCACCGAATGGAACTACAACACAGGGAAGAACCAGATTTCGTATGCTGTCTACGATACGGAAAAACAGGAAATCGTATCACACAGCTTCATAACTGACGGAACGGAAAAGGAAATCACATTGCCCTACGGACTTGCCGTCAATCCGGAAACCAAGGAAATATATGTATGCGATGCCACGAACTATGTCACTCCGGGATATCTCTACTGTTTTTCGCCGGCAGGCAAGTTCCAGTGGAAAGTCCGTACCGGCGACATTCCTGCACACATCGCTTTTTCGACAGAAAAATTCTATTAATCAATAAATAACTTCAACGTTTTTAAAGATGAAAAAATTCACATTACAATCCATGTGGGCGATAAGCTTCTCGCTTATCATGTTTTCCGGAGTTTTTACATCTTGTAGTAATACAGATGATCCGGAAACTCCACCGACAACAGGTGAAAAATCACCTTACATAACCCGTGTACTCGATTTCCGTCCGGCTGTCGGACAGTTTGTCAACCAGCTTCCTGAATACAAGGAAGGAGATACTCAGGAGGATATGAACCGTAAAGTACTCGAAGCTATCGGAAATAACAAGATGGGTATGGTTTCACTGGGAGGCTTCGGCGGATATATCGTTGTAGGATTCGACCATACCATTGAAAACAAGTCCGGTTTATGCGACTTCCGTGTATTGGGAAACGCGTTTTATGCCAACGGAGCATCGGATTATGGAAGTAGTGAACCCGGAGTCATCCAGGTATGCTATGATGCAAACGGAAACGGACTTCCCGACGACGGATGGTACGAAATTGCCGGAAGTTCTTACCCTGACGGAAAAGAAACCTGGATTGATCTGGCAACTCAGGCAGGAAACGATACCCAGACGATACTGGATTATGAAATAACTTACTACCGTCCGTCAGCAGAACCCGGAGCTCCTACCGAGCAGTATATCCGCTGGGAAGATAATCAGGGGGGAAGTGGCTACAAGGCTATGAACGCTACTCACTTGCAGTCTTATTTTCCACAATGGATAAAAGAAGACAAGATTACGTTTGCCGGAACACGTCTTCCTCAAAACGGAATAGACCAGAGTGGAAAAGGTACGTACTTCGCTCTTTACCGCTTTGGTTACGGCTATGCGGACAATGAACTGAACGACAAGGATGCATCGGCTATTGACATCGACTGGGCGGTAGACTCGAAAGGACAGCCGGCAAACCTTCCGGGAGTTGACTTCATCCGCATACATACAGGAGTGAATCAGGAAAACGGATGGCTGGGTGAATGTTCGACTGAAATCATGGGAGTAACCGACCTGCACCTGACCAATGTAAGCATAAAAAGCCAGACTATAAAGAATTAATAATCAACTTACTAAAAACTTTTGAAAATGAAAAGAACTAAATTTATGAAGACCAATATCTTATTCGGGATATTGCTGCTGACTCTATGTCTTTTTACCGGCAGTTGTAGTAATGATGACAAAGCAATCATCGAGCCGGCTCCGGAATTTGAACTGGTAACAGAAATCAGCGAAACAGAACCTCTGTTTATCGTACCCGATCAAACCTTCAAATTAGAGTATACGGCAAAAAACATCAAGTCTATCGCTACCAATACGCTGCCAGAAGGATGGACTGCGGAGGTAAAGGAAAGCGAAAACAGCATCAATATAAAAGCTACTTCTGAAGCTGCATCGAAAGCAACTCTTATCATTACCGCAACCAATGCAAGCGCACAAGAAGTATCGAAGGAAATAACTCTCCAATGCTTGAATTTCTTCGATGACACAAAAGGTACATTCATTCTGAATGAAGGTAACATGACAACCGAAAATGGCTCACTGACCTACATTACTGCGGATGGATATGTTTTCGACGATGCTTATAAGACAGTCAATGGCACAGAACTGGGTAATGTAGCTCAAGACATGGCTTTCTGTGACGGCAAAATTTATATAATCACTCAAAACGGTGACGAAAATGCCGTAGGTACAAAATTCGAAAACGACGGTATGCTTATTGTCGTAAATGCCAAGACACTTAAAAAGGAAATGGCTTTCAGCAGAAGTGATCTTTCTACTCTCGACTGGCCTACACATATTGCCGCACTCGATGCGGAACATGTATATATCCGCGACAACAAAGGAGTTTACCGCCTTAACACAAACACGAAAGAACTAACTTTCGTCAGCGGAACCGACAATGCTCCCAAAAGTCGTTTTGTAACAATGAACGGTAAAGTATACACATACAAAATCGGACTTATTGGAGGAGTTATCGAAATATCGCCAGACAATGACAACTCTACTTTTAATAAATTTCCTTACACGCTCGATATAGATATCAATGAGGTATTGGGCATTCAAGCAGCCAAAGATGGAAATATCTGGGTAATGTCATTCGGATTCGGTAAATCGGCTATCAGTAAGTTTAATCCTGAAAGTAAAAAGATTATTCAGCGTCAAATCAGTATAAAACCGAGTGTAGGAAGCTCCGGAGTAGCATTTGCAAGTTATGACAACAACATTTATTATGCAGATGGCACAACAATTTACCGCCTTAAATTCGATGAAGACGAATCACTTAATGCTGCATCAGGTCTTGATGCAGAAGAAACTTTAACCGACTTGTCTGCCATCGACAACAATGCAGGATTGCTTTATAATGGACTGGGAGTTCATCCTGTAACAGGAAATGTATATATCAACACGATCAAATCGTTTGCCCAGTATACTCAGAATACAATCTGGTCTTTCGATTTTAACAATAGCGCAGAAAATCCTGCTGCCAAATATGAGAACTATACGAACTTCCCTGCCGGATTCTTTTTTGCACCCGGCAAATAAAAACAGTAAACTTAAAAACATTGAATCATGAAACTCTTGAATAACCTCATCGTTCCGGCATTTTGCGGACTGCTGATTTTCTCAGGATGCTCGGACAACCCGGAAGATCCGGGTACACAACCACCTTCGACCAATCCCGAACCTCCTGCATATCTGGGAGGATATGCTGATCCTGACGGAGTACTGATTCTCAATCAGGGAGCTGCCATAGAAAACAGTTCGCTGACTTACATTACTCCCGAAGGAAATATCGAACAGAATGTATACCAGAAGGTCAACGGATCGGCTTTCGGTCACGGGGGACAAGACCTCTATATGCATAACGGGAAACTTTATATTCTCAGCACCAATAAGGATGTATATCAGAAACACGAAGGTGACGGTACACTGGTAATAGCCGATGCCGTGACACTGAAACGGGAGAAAGCATTTAAATTCGATGAACTAAAATATCCTCGTCCGGAAGGATCCTTAGACGAAAATGAATTTCTTCCACTAGTTACTCCACTAAGAAATATTGTAGTCCTCGACGAAAAAAACATATTTTTCTCAGACCAGAAAGCACTTTTCCGATTTGACAGTACGACCGGAGAACTAAATATAGTAGAAGATTCCTATCATTTCGGTAATCAGGGAAATACAATTGAAGCTGTTGCCGGCACTCAAGGTATGGTTGTCATTGGCGATTATATATATACCAGTGGAGGTGGATTCTGGGCCAGTACAAGACTGTTGGAGTTTAAAAAAGGAGAAAACAAAGCAACCCGCATCTTTCCAGACCTCAAAGGAGAATTCACCAGTGGTGTATGTCAGACAGGAGAACGTGAAATCATGATTGCTACATGTGGACGTTCAGGATCTACTAAAAGTTATTTTACATTTATAAATCTTGATACCTGGGAAATCGTAAAGGAAAAACAAGTTTCGGCCGACATATCAGCCGAGTTCTTCGATACTCCGGGCATTGCTCTTGCGGGGGATTATGTTTATTTCTGTGCCGGAAAAACCAGCGTCAGCCGTATTTCACTCAAGACATGGAAAGTGGAGGAAAATATCATAGACCTGACAAAGGATGCTCCGAATGCCAAATATTTAAACTGCAATGCTATAGCCGACCCGATAAAGAAGTATCTTTATGTTGCCGTTTCGGATGAATATTATGAAACAACTATTTCAAACGGAAACCTGCTGGTATACGACTGTAGCGGAGAAACTCCTGTACTAGTAAAAAACATCGAAAACAAGACAAGCTATCCTGTCGGAATTTATCCGATGTCGAAATTCTATAAATAACGGCTGAATAGAACCTAAGACATAGCTTATATTCACCACAGATTGATTCTGCTATTAATGAAGTACTCAATCTGTGGTGATTTTTCTTTTTATATATCATGATGCAGTTTTAAATTATTTCTATATTCGGTAGGTGTTTGGTGAAGTATCAGTTTAAAGGTTTTATTAAAATAAGATAAGTTATTATAACCAGCTTCATAGGCAATCTGTGAATTGTTTAAATCGGAATACAACAATAGACTGCACGCATATGCAATTCTTATTTCATTTAATACAGTAAACAATGTTTTACCTGTATGCTGTTTGAAAAAACGACAAAGAGAACTTGGATTTTGCCCAACATAACTAGCTATAGATTTTAAGTTGATGGATTCCCTAAAATTAGATTTTAAGTAAGTATAAATTCTGTTTATTGGATCGTGTACAGAATTATTGCAAGCAGTCAACAAAAAGTCTGAAGATGATACCACCCTTCTTTCATTACATTTACTCAACATATCCAATATTTCGTACAATAAAATTACTCTTTTCACTCCGCGATACCTGCCAATATCCCGCATGACTGTACAAACTTCTTTTACAAGCGGACTTGAAAGAAATTTTACTCCATAACAACTTTCTTTCAAAAGTCTGTTGACCTCAAAAAATTCTTTAGTATTATTCATATCAGCAGGAAATATTGACAGAGGAAAATACAAGATATCACATAACTCCGATGCTTTATTTGTATTATAAAAAGCATCACTTAAATGAAAATGTGGAATATTTTTTCCAATCAGCATCAAATCACCTGCCTTATATTCACTTAATCCATCTCTTATATATTCTTTTCCACTTCCTGAAGCTATGTATATAAGTTCATAATCATCATGATAATGCAACGGCAAAGTAAAAGGTATATGTCTGTTATAACTAAATGACTCGTCAGCGCTATACAGTATTTTTCTATATAAAATAGAAGTTTTCATAAGTTTTCTTCTAAGGTTAATATAACATTCTACAATGCAAATATAGTATTAATATAGAATTTCCGAATACACTAATTTTGTTCTTGAAAAACAATAAAAATAATTATTATGAATACAAAAAGCAATGAAAGAATTATGCAAGCTGTAAAAGCACTGCAAGAAGGAAAAGGTATTTTACTAGTAGATAATGCAGACAGAGAAAATGAAGGTGATTTAATTTTTCCGGCAGAAACAATGACCGTATCCGACATGGCTCTGATGATAAGAGAATGTAGCGGTATTGTTTGTCTTTGTCTACCTCCTAAAAAGGCTGATAAATTAGGACTCCAACCTATGGTAATCCATAATACTTCACATTATGGTACAAATTTTACAATTTCTATAGAAGCTGCTCAAGGAGTTACTACCGGAGTTTCGGCTTCTGACAGAATAGCAACCATCCGTACAGCTATTTCACCGGAAGCAAAGCCTGAACATCTTGCTTTTCCAGGACATGTTTTCCCTCTTATTGCAAAAGAAAATGGAGTATTGGAACGCGATGGACATACTGAAGGAAGCGTAGATTTAATGAAAATAGCAGGACTATCACCTTATGCAGTTTTATGCGAATTGACAAATTCTGATGGAAGTATGGCAAAAATGCCTGAAATAATATCTCAATACTTCGGTAAATTTTTACCGAAAAATTAAAAGTTAAACAATAGAACCGGCA
>ENA-OOXM01002374-OOXM01002374.1-human-gut-metagenome-genome-assembly--contig:-NODE-2374-length-12238-cov-4.201592_pt1 | contig 12238 bp, 10 predicted proteins | sample MGYA00241589_ERZ501347 | MGnify/ENA primary metagenome ERZ501347 (study PRJEB25962, sample SAMEA2042832) | human gut metagenome | biome: human gut; feature: human-associated habitat; material: faeces...
GCGGGCAAGGATCTCCTCCGCGCGCTTCTTGGAAGCCTCCGCACGCGCCTGATCGATGTCCTCCGCCCACTCGAACGTGGTGGCGATGAGCTTGCAGGCGCCGTTCGTCATGGCGAGCATCCCGCCGATGCAGGCGGCCTTGCGCACCTTGCCCTCCGTTTTCACGGTGGCGACGCCCATGCCGAGCGGTGTGACATAGTTGATGTGCCGCGGCAGGATGGTCACGCCGCCGGTCGTTGCCCGCACGTCAAGGCTCTCGGCCTCGCCGTCAAAGAACAGGCCGTCAGGCGTCACGATCTGCAAATGGAAGCTGCTCATACCTTCTCACCCTTCGCCTTGGCGACCACGTCATCAATGGAGCCTGCAAACAGGAACGCCGATTCGGGGATGTCGTCGTGCTTGCCCTCGACGATCTCGCGGAAGCCGCGGATGGTTTCCCGCAGCGGGACATACTTGCCCGCCATGCCGGTGTACTGCTCCGCCACATGGAAGGGCTGAGAGAGGAAGCGCTGGATCTTACGGGCGCGGCTGACCGTCTTTTTATCCTCCTCGGAGAGTTCCTCCATGCCCATGATGGCGATGATATCCTGAAGCTCCTTATAGCGCTGGAGCAGCTGAATGACGCTCCGCGCCACATCATAGTGCTCCTGCCCTACAATCAGCGGGTCAAGAATACGTGAGGTTGATTCCAACGGATCTACAGCCGGATAAATACCCAGTTCGGTAATTTTACGGCTCAATACGGTTGTTGCATCCAAGTGAGTAAATGTAGTAGCAGGCGCAGGGTCTGTCAAGTCATCAGCAGGTACATACACAGCCTGTACCGAGGTGATAGAACCATTCTTGGTAGAAGTGATACGTTCCTGCATCTGTCCCATTTCCGTAGCCAGTGTCGGCTGGTAACCTACTGCCGAAGGCATACGTCCCAACAAGGCTGAAACCTCAGAACCTGCCTGCGTAAAACGGAAGATGTTGTCGATAAAGAACAGGATATCGCGCGGACCGTTGTCGCCCGTCTGGCGGTCACGGAACGATTCGGCCAGTGTCAGACCCGACAAGGCTACTGACTGACGGGCACCGGGAGGCTCGTTCATCTGTCCGAACACCATGGCTACCTGCGATTTTTCCACTTCGTTGTAATCCACCTTCGAAAGGTCCCAGTTTCCTTCCTCCATGCTCTTGAGGAATTCGTCACCGTAGCGGATTACGCCTGATTCAATCATTTCTCTCAGCAGGTCGTTACCTTCACGGGTACGCTCACCCACTCCTGCAAACACGGAGAAACCATTGTGTTTCTTGGCAATGTTATTGATTAACTCTTTGATGAGCACGGTTTTTCCAACACCCGCCCCACCAAACAGACCGATTTTACCACCCTTCAGGTAAGGTTCCAGCAGGTCGATGACCTTGATACCGGTAAACAATACTTCCTGGGTAGTAGCCAGATCTTCGAATTTCGGAGGTTCACGGTGAATAGGAAATCCGTCCGTCTTGTCCAGTTCTTTCATACCGTCAATGGTATCACCTACCACATTCATCACACGGCCCTTGATCTGGTTTCCGATAGGCATCGAAATCGGATGCCCCGTAGGAACGACTTCCATTCCGCGCTTCAACCCGTCCGTACTGTCCATGGCCACGCAGCGTACCGTGTCTTCACCGATATGCTGCTGCACTTCAATCACCAGCGTACGCCCGTCGTTACGGGCAATCGTCATGGCATCGTGGATTTTCGGCAAGGCGTGTTCCACGTCTTGTCCTTCTTCAAACTTGAAGTACACATCGACCACCGGACCGATTACCTGCGAAATGTGTCCAACGATTTTTGACATAAGCAATTATTTTAATTTAAAAAGAATGAATCATCCATGGTTCTTACCTCTTAAACAAACGTCCCGGGTATTTGTTTAAAGTTTGACCATTTCTGTAACGCAAATTTACTGAATAAACTCTCATATATGTAACTCCATGTAACATTTTTTAGACTGATTCCCCTAATAATAGACATAAATCAAGAGATATCGGACAAATGGTTTTACACTTGTTTACACAGAGACGAAATATCTAAACAAATATTTACAGGAAATTGCACGTGTGTGCGGTCACACATACTATTTTAGACAAAGAACATGACGTGCTATATGGGTGTATCTTTTTTATTTTAGACAGAAGAACATAAAGACAGATTTTGTAGATGCAATCTTTCTTTTGTACTTATATGCTTATGTCCGAAAAATAATAACTGCTATAGGATGTTGCCTTTTTGCTTTAGACAGAAGAACATAAGAACAGATTTTCTGTGTAAATATAAACTTATGTACTTTATGTTCTTATGTCCAAAAACATTCAAGAAATATCTTTCTATGCTTACGTCATAAAAAATTATGAGCGTTTATACTCTCTGTACTTCCTTTTTATTTCTATACGGTCACCACCAAAATTAATGAGTAATCCATGGTCTTTATGAGTTGCCGTCAAATAATTCACCAGCTGAGTCTCGTGTATGGAAAGAAGATGTTGCACCGCTTTTAGTTCGATAATTATCTCTCCCTCTACAATAATGTCTGCTCTAAACTCTCCTACAATCTCATCTTTATAATATACATTTATAGGGGTTTCAGAATCCGCATGAATACCTTTTTCCCTTAACTCTATCAACAATGCCTTTTGATACACCGACTCTAAAAAACCGGCTGCCAGATGCGTTCTTACATTGTATGCGCATTGAATAATTACCTTAATAAGGTCTTCTGTTTTCATACCCATAATATTACACAATTAAAAATTCTTTTGTCTTTATGTTCTTATGTCTAAAAACATTCGTCTTTATGTCTTACAAAAAAAGCCACATTACTGTGGCTCTTCTTTATATTAATATATTAATATGTCTTGTTACACGCGTTTGAAGGTGTAGTTACCTTCCTCGGTATACATCTCCGACTCAAAGGTGCAGTCGTACGAAGCTTGAATCTCCTCTCCCGTATACGACAGAATTACTACCCGTATGTTGCGGCCACGATTGTCCGACAGCGTCAACACTCCCTTGTTCAGCGTCCAGTTAAACGACTCGCCACGAAACAAAGCCGTACCGCCACTTTTCACCGAGAGCGTCTGTCCCATGTGCTCAGGATCATTACGACCAGACTCACCTTCCGAATTTGTCCAGTCATTTGCCGTCACCTTCCATGTGCCGATAATGTCATCTCTCGACACATCCACACCCGTCGGATCATCCGTGCTACAGCTTGCCATTCCGGCCACCATCAGGATAAAGCTCAAAAAGAGCCATACGTTCTTTAGTTTCTTCATTTTCATTTGGTTTTACAGATAATATATAATGCTTATACTATTTCTTTCTCCAGATAGATTCCACTTTCCGCCGTACGGCCAACACATTCAGCACCGATACCAGCAGGAAAAGTCCTCCGGCCGTCAGCAGCGTCGGCAGCAGACTGCCTGCCTGAAAATCGGGCACCATCCGCTGCAGCATGTCCAGATACGCATCACGTGCCATCCACACCAGCAGCACGCCCATGGCTGCCACCGCTGCATTCAGTCCCACCGTGAGTGCCTGATACGGACGCGCCACCGCCGCCGGACTGAACCCAATCATCAGCAGATTCTCCAGCTTCTTCGTGTTCTTCTGCAACAGCAGGTAGATGCTCAGCATCAGCAGGTAGAACGACAGCACACTGATAATCAGTCCCACCGTGAGCACGATGCCCACCACCATCTTCAGGAACCACGTCGTCTTTCCCGCATCCAGCTTGTCGCCTTCCGTCTCATAGCCTTTCTGCTTGAAATACTTCGCGATGCGGTCGTCCGCCGGATTGTCCACCTCCACAATCAGTCGTGAGGGAGCCGTTTGCCCGCCGTCACCCAATGTGGCGTTGGCCCATTCCATGAACGCCTGCGGCACCAGAATCGTATTCAGCCGGTTGGAGAAACCCACAATACGCCCCTTCATGCGCTCCGTCCGTCCCCGTCCGCTCAGCCGCACGTCCAGCGTCATCATTCCCATCACGCCCTCCGAGAGCTGCGGCAGGTTGCGACTCTGTGCAAAGCCGAAGTTATACAGGTTCAAGTAGTTGCGCGGGATGATGATAGGGATTTCCGCCTGCCCCTCGCGATACGTCCAGCCCTCCAGCCGCACGTCTACAAACTCGTCGGGCACCGACTCAAAGAACATCGCCGTAGAGAGCTGCATGCCCGCCATGCCCATGCCGGCCGACACCTGAAACTGTGCCGGAGTGAACGCTCCCGTCCGCTTGGCAAACGGCTGCGACTCCATGTCGGCTATGTCGGCACGCGAGAACGTACCTCCCTTGCCCACCAGGCTGCCCAGCGTGCTCACCTGCTTGCTCACAATCACGTAGTCCTTCTTCATGAAACTGTCGCCCTGCGTAAACACCGGCAACACGTCCTTGTAAAACTGTATGCCCAACAGCACAATCACCATACCGCACAGGTTGGCAAGGAAGAATCCTGCCAGCTGCGCCACACTGATGTGCTGTCTCAATAATTTCCAGATCATATCCGTCTTCGTGTTAATACCTTACAAACTCAGCACCCTGTCATACTCCAGCGGCAGGTGCTTGCCGATGGACGTCACAATCACTCCCGCGCCCTGACGAGCCGCTTCCTCCTTCAGGATACGCGCCATAATCTGCCCGTTACCGTCGTCCAGGTGGCTCACCGGCTCATCCAGGAAGAAAAAGTCGGCCGGCTGACACAGCATCCGCACAAAAGCCACGCGCTGCTGCTGCCCGTACGACATCCTGGCCGCCTTCACGTCCCACTTGTCGGCGATGCCCAGCTGCTCAAACCAGTCCTTCACCTGCTGCTTGCGGCAGAAGCCCGTCAGCCCGTTCTTCAGCTGCACGTTCTCCCACGCCGTCAGTTCCCCGAACAGGCGGAGTTCCTGAAACAGCATGCCCAGCGAGCGCTTGCGGATGTCGGTCCACTGCTTCACCGTGAGCTTCCGCACGTTCTCCCCATCGAAGGTGATAATCCCCTGGTAGTCCGTACGGTACCCGTAAATAAAACTGCAAAGCGACGACTTGCCCGTGCCCGACGCCGCTTCAATCAGATACATCTTTCCTTTCTGAAAAGCCATCTGCCGGTGCCACACGTCCGACACGATTCCGTCGCGTCCGGCGAATACCTCCGGCAGGGTCTGCTGTAATTCTATTGTGTCCATTTTATTCAATGAAGAATTAATAATGAAGAATGAAGAATGCTCTTCATTCTTCATTCTTCATTATTCACTATTAATTATTAACTATCTGTACCAGCTGCTTCAGCACATTCTCCTTGTGGTCCTTCAGTTGCAGCACCAGGCGAGCCTTGGTCGGTTCATCCGATTCGATGCTCAGGTAGTCCAGCATACCTACGTAAGGAATCTGCGGAAGTACGGCAGCCAGTGCCTGGAAGTTCACGTTCAGGTAGAAATGCTTATCCTTCACGTCCTTGGCCCAGTCACAGTCTTTCAGCGACAGTCCCTTCACCTCACGGCCAATCAGGTCCTCCTGATTCGTCAGGTAGAAGCGGTCATCTTTCACGCCCAGCCAGAAAGACACCGGTCCGCGACCCATTCCCAGCATGGCACCGTTGGCAGCCACAAACTGATAGGCATTTTCACCCTTGTCCACCAGCCGCATCTGACCGTTGGTCATGGCCAGCATCGGTTTCAAGTCCTCAAACGTACGCATGAAGTCACCGTTTTTCACATCGGCATACAGGATGAAGCCCGGCTTCAACGACATCTCCGGCATGGCCACTGCCACGTCACCCTTCACCGCCTTGAAGATAGCCTCAAAGTCGAGCGGCATCATCGAGTTGTCCAGCTCCTGACGCACCGTCGGGTTCTCACGCAACAGCTCATACGCATTTTCACCGTTCACGTTGGCAGCCATCCAGAGCACCGTATTGGCAGGGAACACCTTCAGATACGTGCCGTCCAGTTCGCCGCTCACCTCCGCCTGCTTCTTCAGCAAGTCCTTGAACTTGCCCTCCAGCAGCGTCTCCACTTCCATCACGGCCCTTCCCGCCTGGAAATCGAGCGTAGAAAATATCTTTAAATCATTCAGGTTCAAGTCAGCCGGCAACCCCATCGTCACCGGGCCCAGGTAACTCTTCGGCATGGCATTCAGCGAAGTCACCATGGCCACATCCTCGTCGGCATCCTCTAATTTCTTGAATTCCGGAGTGCCCGAATAGCCCTCCCCTTCTTTCTGGCGCAGCCACATCGAAGCCTGATGCTGAAAGTCCTTCGGGTTACCGTTGCCCGCCAGCATCAGAAACGCATCGTCCGTCCAGGCCATCAGTCCGCCGCCACCCACGGTCCAGCGGCAACCGTCACCGTCGGCAGGAGCCTCACACGCCTTCTGCTCCTGAAGCATGGCCATCAAATCTTCCAGTTTTCCCTTGTCGGCCATGCGCACCAGCACGCCGCCCATTTCCATCTGAGAAGCGGCAAAGAAATACACCCGGTCGGTCAGTCTCAACCCGCTCTCTTCCGGATTCTCCATCAGCTTGTCCACCAGGGCATCCGCACTGCCCTTCAGGCTCGATTTCATCATCTGCCCCATCGACTGCTTCACCTGGTCGTTCAGGTCACACTTCTGTGCCATCTCCATCAGGTCGAACGAGAACACTGCAGCCGCATCCTTTGGCAACGCATTGGTATACGCATTGTCTTCCCCGCAGGCAGACAACAGGAAAGCCATACCCAAGGCCAGGCTTCCCATCCATTTCCATGTCTTTTTCATAATGATTCTATTTAAAAGTTACACATCAGCTTATTCCGCGTGCGTCAGGTTCATCAGGTGTACGGCCACCAGTGCCGCCGTTTCCGTACGCAGGCGCGACTTGCCCAGACTCACTGCCTGAAAGCCCTTTTCTGCAGCCAGCGCCACTTCCTCCGGACTGAAATCCCCTTCCGGACCAATCAGCACCACGGCGTCCTCGTCCTTGCGGAGCACGTCGCGCAGCAGAGGATTTTCCCCCTCATAGCAGTGAGCGATAAACTTCTGTCCCGTAAACTCCCGCTCCATAAAGCGGCGGAAGTCCGTCATCTCGTTCACCACCGGCTTGCGTGCCTTGAGCGACTGTTTCACGGCCGACACCACGATTTTCTCCACCCGTTCCGTCTTGATGACCTTCCGTTCCGAGAAACGGCAGTTCAGAAACGTCAGCTCGTCGAAACCGATTTCCGTAGCCTTCTCCGCCAGCCATTCCATGCGGTCCATGTTCTTCGTAGGCGCCAGAGCCAGGTGCAGGTGCCCCTTCCAGAAAGGCTCCTGCTCCGTTTTCTCCACCACCTTCACCACACAGCGTTTCTGCGTAGCTGCCGAAATGACCGCCCGGTAAAAGCATCCCTTTCCGTCGGTCAGCATAATCTCCTCGCCCACTCCCAGGCGCAGCACCCGCAGGCAGTGGCCCGCTTCTTCTTCCGGCAGCTCCAGCGTCTGCGCAATATCCGGTGTATAAAACACGTGCATAATTACAATTCTTTTTCTAAATCCTCCAAATCTTCGTAATCTTCCTCTTCTTCTTTGTTGCGGGTCGCCATTTCCTGCTTAATCAGTTCCGCATACTCATAGTCCTCGCGGCGGATGGCATCCTCCATCTCCCGCTCCAGCCCTTTCAGCGGCATCAACCGCAGCAGCAGCGCCTTCGTGTTAGGCACAGACTTGGTAAAGCCCGAACGGGGGTCTTCCAGGAACTTCGCGTTCACATAGAACGGAACACCGGCTATCAGACTCACCACCAGCGCGTCGAACAGTGTCAGCTGCATCTCCATCACCGAGCCGTCCTCCTTGCGCAGAGTCACAATCGCACGGTGCAGCAACTTCACCTTGTCCTTTACCACTACCTTTTCCACGGTAACACCCAGCTCCTTCAGAATATGCACCGTCTGATAAGGCAGCGTGGCATCCGTGCCTTCCGGGTCGTTAACAGCCGCGTACAGCAAGTCCGCCTCGTCGGGGTTGATAATCCCCAACATCATCCGGTGCGGTTCGTTCACCTCCTCCAGCAGCAGCTTGAAGTTCTGCCCGTCCAGCATCATAATATCCATCTTCTCCTCATCGTCCATCACCTGATCAAATGTCAGGTGCCCGATCAGTTTATCCACATTCATGGCCTCGTCAATGGTACGGACCCGCATTTCTACAAATTCGTCTTTCTTTTCCATTTTCACATTCTAATTACTCGTTATCTACTTTATGTTTGTATTTAAATACCAGTGCAAAAGTCACCGCCACTACCAGCGCGTAGGCCGCAAACACGAACCACGCCCGGCTCCAGCCTTCCACCTGCGGTGCCTGCGAATTGAAGTCCACGAAGCAGTTCACCACCGCCTGCGCACTCAGCGTACCCACCGTGGCTCCGATACCGTTCGTCATGATGATGAACAGTCCCTGCGCACTCGAGCGGATAGACAGGTCCGTCTCCTTGTCGACAAACAGCGAGCCCGACACGTTGAAGAAGTCGAATGCCACGCCATACACAATCATCGACAGCACGAACATCCACACCCCGCTGCCCGGGTCACCCAGGCCGAAGAGTCCGAAGCGCAGTACCCACGCCACCATGGCAATCAGCATCACCTTCTTGATGCCGAGGCGTCCCAGGAAGAACGGAATCAGCAGGATACAGCACGTCTCACTGATCTGCGAGAGCGAAATCAGCAGGTTGGCATGCTGCACGCCAAAGGTATTGGCATATTCCGGAATGGCGCTGAAGCTCGTGATAAACGGATTGGCAAAGCCGTTGGTAATCTGCAAGGACACACCCAGCAGCATCGAGAAGATGAAGAACACCGCCATCTTGCGGTTCTTGAAGAGCAGAAACGCCCTCAGTCCCAATGCCTCTACCAGCGACTTCTGTCCGCCCTGTGCGCGGCTCACCGGACATTCCGGCAGCGTCTGGGCATATACGGCCAGCACCACGCCCCATGCCGCACAGGTAAAGAACTGCATGTAGTTCGACTGGAATCCCAGTAAATCTACCAGCCACATGGAACAAATGAAACCGATGGTCCCGAACGTACGTATCGGCGGAAACGCCTTGATGGTATCCAGCCCTGCCTTGTCCAGCGCCGTATAAGCCACCGAGTTCGACAAAGCCAGCGTAGGCATGTAAAACGCCACACTCACGGAGTAGAACGAGAACAGCGGTGCAAATTCCACCTGCGGTCCCGTAGTCATGGCATAATAGCCCGCTCCACCCATAAACAGGGCCGCCAACAGATGGCTCAGCCCCAGCAACCGTTGCGCCGGAATCCAGCGGTCAGCCACAATACCCAACACAGCCGGCATGAACAGGGACACAATCCCCTGCATGGCGTAAAAAATTCCGATATGTCCGCCTAATCCCACACCCGCCAGGTACGTACCCATTGAGGTAAGATACGCTCCCCACACGGCAAACTGCAGGAAGTTCATGACAATCAGTCTCATTTTCATGTTCATATACTCATAGATTTAAAGGTTATTTCATCATCGTAGCCAGTGAAGCCAGCATCGTAGCCAGTGAAGCAAACGAAGTCGCATTCGATACTATGTTCGCAAAGTTGAACTTCTTCGTCTTGTTCGGTACCACGATTTCGCAGCCCGGCTCAATCTGTTTCTTGCCGCTGCCCTTCACTTCGGCCACCTGTCCGTTCATATAAATAATGAACTTCTGGCTCTTCTTGGCGTTGGCAGAGTAACCGCCCGCCTGGCTCAGGTAATACTTCACGCTCTTGCCTGCCGCATACGATACCGTGTTCGGCATCATCACCGCTCCGTTCACCTTCACCGTATTGTTGTATTCCGGCACGGTCAGCACATCGCCCTCGCGCAACACCAGGTCAGCGTCTCCGCCCGGGTTCGCCAGTGCCGCTTCCAGGTCGATACCTACCGTAAACGTACTGTCCACCTTCAGTCCCAGCGTGTTGGCCATGGCATCACCGATTTCACGGCGCATCATCTTCACCACATCCTCCATGCGGCGCAGCTCCTCCTCGTTGGCCACGCGGCGCAACTTCGCTCCACGCACATACGCATAGCGGCTCACCCCGCCGGCACGCTGAATCAGGCTGCTCAGACGTTCACTCTTCGTGTTCAGCGTATAGTCACCGCGGAACAGCACCTCACCGTCCACCGTCACGTTCACCTGCTCGTTGTAGCTCGGGCTGCGGCGCACAAACACCTGGTCGTACGGCTGCAGTTCAAATCCCGCTTCACCGTCCACCACGAAACCATCCTTCAGTCCGAACGAGAAATTCTGTCCGATTACGTCCGGCTCCGTCGTCCCTCTCGGGTCACAGATGCGTCGTGACACGTCCACACGCACCAGCGAAGCCGATTCCTTCAAACCGCCCGCTGTAATCACCAGGTCCTCCAGGCTCATGTGGTCGGCATACGTATAGCTACCCGGCTTGTTCACCTCACCGCTGATGGTCACCTTGCCCATGTCCTGCAAGTCGTGGATGCTCGGGATATACAAAATGTCATTCTTCTGCAAGGCAATGTCGGGCGACGTACCGTTCAGAATACCCTGAATGTCAACCGGCAACACCTCCTTCGTCAGGTTCTCCCGTTCGCGATACAACACCGCACGTCCTGTAAAGGCATCCCCCAGCAAACCGTCGGCCTTCTCCACCAGCTGGCGTACCGTGTTCAGCGAACCGCTCAACTCGAATACTCCCGGGTGATACACAGCCCCTTTCACTTCCAGACGGTTGTTGAAGCGGTTCAGAATCGAATCCACCGAAATCACATCACCGTCTAATAATTTAAACGCAGAATAGTCTATATCGTTCACCGTTTTCACGGAAAATTCTTTACCGTCCTTACGCAACACCCTGATACTCTTCTTGTAAGCATCCGAAGCAAAACCACCGGCATACTTCAGCAAAGTGGCAGCCGATTCCCCGTTCTTCATTTCGTAGAACATCGGACGCTTCACCTTACCCGTAATCTTCACCAGCTCATCGTAGGTAGGCACAATCACCACGTCGCCGTCCTGCAGGCGGATGTCGTCCTGAATCTGCCCCTTCATAATGTACTCATACACGTCCAGACGGGCAAACGTCTTGCCGCCGCGGGCCACCTGCACGTTACGCAAGCTACCGATGTCGCTCACACCGCCTGCCACGTACAGCGCATGAAATACCGTCGAGAGCGATGACAGCGAATACGTACCCGGCGCCATCACTTCCCCCATCACGTTCACCTGGATGGTACGGATATTTCCCAATGTCACCTGGATGTTATTGCCCGAATCCGCATAAATCTTTCCCAGTTCCTGCTTCAGCAGCTGGCGTGCATCCTGAATCGTCATGTTGTTCAGGTACACCGGACCCAGGTTGATGATGTTCACATAGCCGTCGGGCGAAATCTCCAGCCGCATGGTATTCTGGCTAGCGCCCCACACGTCGATAATCACCTCGTCACCCGGTCCCAGGCGGTAGTTTTCCGGCGTAGCCATGCTCAGGTTAGGCTGGAAAGTCAGCTGTTCAATGTTGAAGATATTCCGTCCGAACACATCGTTCTCGCTGGTAACCACCGTCGTCAGGTTGCGGCGTTTCTTCATGGTCTTCTGCATGTCTTCCGACCACATGCTCTTGTCCACGTTTGTCGAACTTGTCTCCAGGAATTCCGAAGCATCCTCTTCCGTACCGGTCGCAGTAGTTTTCCGGGCCCGTGAACCTGAGCCCAGCAGCGAGCTGTCTTCCCCCGTCAGAGAACCGCTGCCCGATGTCGACGCGCCCGTCGAACCCGAATACATAGACTTCAATCGCAGCAACTGCTCCTGAGTGGCCCCCTTGGCCAGCAGCTCCATCGCAATGGTTTGCTGGTCCTTGCCCTGTTGAAGCGCCTGTTGCACATATTCTATCACCTGGTTGTCGGTCATTCCGCTCTGGGCATACGCGACGGATCCCCCCAGCAGGAACAGACACAATGCCAATCTTACAAACTGTCTTCTCATTCTGTCTTTCATTTTAGTTTTAAGGACAAAGATACATTATTGAAAACGAATCACCAAGCGCTTAGCCCCGGAATCTCCATTCCAAGCAGAAAAAACCGGTGTAAAAATTCTGCGTTCCTGCTTTAAAACGTAAAAAAAGTTAATTCAATGCAGGTTTTCGCCCTAATTATATGTTTCATAACATAAAATCCTTACCTTTGCATCGTGTTTTTCATGGTATTAGATTTAAGGTTAATGAAGATTGGGAGTCTGGGAAGAT
>ENA-OOXM01002389-OOXM01002389.1-human-gut-metagenome-genome-assembly--contig:-NODE-2389-length-12180-cov-1.693773_pt1 | contig 12180 bp, 9 predicted proteins | sample MGYA00241589_ERZ501347 | MGnify/ENA primary metagenome ERZ501347 (study PRJEB25962, sample SAMEA2042832) | human gut metagenome | biome: human gut; feature: human-associated habitat; material: faeces...
CAAATACTTTGTATAAACGGTTGGACATACTCTCGTCCGGTCCGAAGATACGGAAGTTCTGATTTTCTTTATTTAATACAAGCTTGCTATATAATGAGCCCATTACCGCAAATTCTTGTAGCTGTTCTGCTGTATTGGTCGCATTAGCACCAACATCCATCAAACATGTACTATTACCGCTATATGTAGGAAGAGTTGCCATTAAGCATGATTTTTCTACGCCTTCAATACGCTTTACAAACAACATAGAAGCAGTATAAAAAGCACCTGTAGAACCACATGATACAACTCCATCTACTTCATCCTTACGGGCCATCATTAAAGCCTTCACCATTGAAGATTCTTTCTTTCTTCTTACACCTAATACACTATCAGTCATTAATACAACATCACGTGCATCTACAATATGAATAGAATTAATAGATTCTAAAGCTGTTAATTCTTCTTTTTTACCTGTTACATATAATTCAACATCTGGATGCTTTTCTGCAAATTTCTTGCAGGCTTCCACAACAGGTGCACTACCTAAATCTCCGCTCATCGCATCGATTGCTAATTTCATAAAAATCACCTCGTCAGTTACATAATATCATAACTAATCAATATATTCATTCCCTTTTTTTATCTTTTTCTTGATCATCTCAATATAGTTTTCATATTCCCCGTACTTATAATAATCATGAATCATCTTAATTGCATGAAGTGCCAGTGGGTCTGTATAATCGCAGTTTGCGGTTGATACATACGCTTCAATGGCATGTGTCATCGCATCCATATCTTCTTGTCTCTTCTAGAATATTCATATCCTTAAAAATATCACCCATCATAAAGGCTGGAAGACCACTCTGCTTATCACCCAATAATTCTCCTGGTCCTCTTTTTTTTAAGTCATATTGTGATATTTCAAATCCATCATCATGTTCTTCTAAATAGTGTAGTCTTTCTTTTGCTGGTTCGTCCTGTGCTTCTGATAACAGAAAACAATACCCCTGTTGATTTCCTCTTCCAATACGACCACGTAACTGATGAATAGAAGATAAGCCAAATCTTTCAGCATTATAAATAACCATCATATTCGCATTGGGAACATCAACCCCTACTTCTACCACTGTAGTAGAGATTAGAATTTGTATTTTATTATCTTTAAAATCCTGCATCACTGTATTTTTTTCTTCATCTTTTAAAGAACCATGAAGTAGTCCTGTTTGATAATGTCCTTTAAAATAAGAAGACATCGCTTCATAAATAGTCAAAGCACTTTTTAATGGAAGATCTTCATTATCTTCAATCAAAGGACAGATGACATAACATTGTCCACCTTGAGCTAAATAATCTTTTAATTGCTTTAAGAAAGGCTTCATAGAACTGCCTTCAAAATATTTTGTTAAGATAGGCTTTCTACCTTCAGGTCTTGTTTCTATACTTGAAACATCCATATCTCCATATAAACTCATTGCAAGAGTTCTAGGTATAGGAGTCGCACTCATGACAAGGAAGTCAACACCTTCGCCTTTTTGTTTTAGGGCTTTTCTTTGTTTGACTCCAAAACGATGCTGTTCATCTGTTACTACAAATCCTAGTTTTTTATAATGAACGCTCTCCTGGAATAATGCATGTGTCCCAATAACTAGATCAATAGCACCACTTTCTAAACCTTCATAGATTTCTTTCTTTTCTTTTAAAGTAAGTGATCCTGTGAGTAACGCAATAGTCATATCATAGGCTTCAAATGTCTTTTTAAGCTTACTATAGTGTTGCGTTGCCAGTACTTCAGTCGGTGCCATTAAAGCACCCTGATAACCGCTTAAATAGTTCGCATATAACCCTATAGCTGCCACAATTGTCTTACCGCTTCCTACATCTCCCTGTAAAAATCGATACATGATTGTTGGATTATGAAGATCTAACAATATTTCTTTTGCACTTTGTTTTTGATCTTTCGTTAATTTAAAGGGAAGTGTATGAATAAAGGCATTGACTTCATCTAAAGAAAAGTCCTTTGCATATCCTACTTCCTGCTCTCTTTGCATTTTACGATAAGAAAGAGCCAGTTCAAAGTTTAAAAATTCTTCATACTTAAGAGTTTTAATAGCCTTTTGTAATTGTTCATGGTTCATTGGAAAATGGACTGCATAAAGGGCTTCTTTCTTGCTCATGAGATCAACTGTTTCTCTTATTTCTATAGGAAGACTATCTTCAATAGGAATGTTCATTCCTAATACTTTTTTAACATATTGAGAAAAAGCATGACTTGTAAGTCCATCCTTTAATGAATAAACAGGTGTAATACCTGATAATTGACCTAGATTCTTTAATAATATATTAGAAGCAGTGAAACGATTCCCTTCTACTTTACCTTGTAATGTAACAATACGATTAGGTGTTAGATGAGGGCGAAGAAAATGTCGATTAAAGATTGTGACTATATAGTCATTGCCTTTAATTGTTACATTGAATGTCATACGAGAAAAACGCCCTTTATAAAATACCTTAGGGCTACTTATGATAACCCCCTCTACACAGCATTTATCTTCTACAGGAGGCCATATTTCAGTCACTTCATCATATTTATAAGGATAATGATAAATAATATCTTCTAACGTATCAATAGAGGAAGCATGTAATAAATCTATTCTATTTTGGCTTGTTGTTATTTTCTTTAGTTCTTCCATAATATCACCACTTCCTTGATTAACATATACATTTTATTAAGTATATCATATAAAAAGGAGAAAAAAATGAAAAATATTGTATTTGATTTAGGGCGTGTTCTCTTAGACTATCAGCCTTTAGTTTGGCTGAAAAAGAAGAACTATACGCATTATAATGAATTATTTGAAATCATCTTCCAGAATCCTTCATGGATCAAACTAGACGAAGGAACCATCACAAGAGAAGAGTTTATAGAAAAATTAATCAACGAATATCCTGAACTTGCATTGGATATAGAAGAAATCATGGAAGAATGGATTGAATTACTTCTTCCTATTGAAAATAATATAAAGCTCGTTTCTTTATTAAAAGAGAAAGGTTATCACCTCTATATTATTTCTAATTTCCATTTAGATGCATATAATCGTTTCTTAAAGAAACAGGATTGGTTTACTCTATTTGATGGAGCTATTATTAGTGCCAAAGAAAAACTAATCAAGCCGGATTTAAGAATATATGAATTATTATTAGAACGTTATCATTTAAATGCAGATAAGTGTCTATTTATTGATGATTCTCTTGATAATATTAATGCATGTAAGAACGTTGGCATGGATGGTATTCATTTACCTAATCATTCAAAACTAGAAGAAAAATTAAAAGAACATCATATTATTTAAAAAGAAACGAGCGTGTGCTCGTTTCTTTTCATTACATATCACAAAGACCTTTGTCTTCTCCGTATACTGAATACCAATCATTATTGAAATCAGTCACAGCTTTAGAAATACTTGGATTTTCAAAGATTGCCTTTAATACGCTTACTGGTGCAGTGATAGCCTGACTACCTGCATTAAATGCATCTCTTACCTGCTGTACACCCTTGAAGCTTGCAGCAAGAATCTTGCAGTCATAACCATCTTCTACAATTCTATTAGATAAATGAGCCATTAATTCAAAAGGATCATTTCCTAAGTTTCCAATTCTATTTGTATAAGGCGCAATATAATCAGCACCTGCTGCAAGTGCCATATAAGCCTGCATCAAATCATAAACAGCTGTGGCAGTTACATTTTTTCCTTCAGCCTTTAAAATCTTCATTGCCTTAACACCTTCATAAGTAGTAGGTACTTTTACATATACCTTGTCATCTACTTCTTCAAAGATCTTATGTGCTTCTTTCACAATTTCATCTGCTTCTGTCGCAATAACCTGAATATGTAAAGAACGTTCATCACCAATGATTTTTCTGATTTCTCTCATATGTCCAAAGAAATCCTTTGGGCTTGTCTTCTTTACAATACTTGGGTTACTTGTGACACCTACGATTGGTAAGTGATCCACTGCATCTTTAATTTCTTCTAAGTTTACTGTATCAATAATAAATTCCATTGTTTTTTTCCTCCTATAAACTCTGTTCAGTTCTACCGATAATATCATCCTGAGTTGCTTTAGATAATACATTGAAGAATGCACTATATCCTGCAACACGTACAATTAAGTCTTTATGATTTTCTGGATGCTTTTGTGCATCGATTAAAGTTTCCTTAGAAACAATGTTGTACTGTACATGGTAACCATGTAGACGATTAAAGAATGTACGAATTGATAATTCTAGTTTCTGTTTATTTTCTTCTGTAGAAAGCATCTGAGGTGTCATCTTCTGGTTAAGAAGTACGCCTCCGGTGATCTTTTCAGTACGAAGCTTAGATATACTCTTGAATACTGCAGTAGGACCATTCTTATCTGTGTTATGTGCTGGAGAACATCCTTCAGCTAATGGTTCATGTGCATTTCTTCCATCAGGAGTAGCCATTGTACCCATACCCTGACCAACATTGGCACTAATTGAAGAAGTACCTGCATAACGGATACCACCAATAGGACCTCTGTTATAACGAGTATTTGGATATTTCTTGATTTCATCAATATAAGAATCATATGCTTCTACAATTAAGTTATCTGCATAATCATCATCATTACCATACTTAGGTGCTTCATCATTCAACATTTCCTGAATCTTCTTGTTTTCAGGTGACTGGAAATCATCTAAGATAGCATTCCATAACTGTTCTCTTGTGATCTTCTTTTCATCATAAACAAGCTTCTTGATAGCTGCCAAGCTGTTTGCCATATTCGCAATACCAACCTGAAGACCTGAAATGAAGTCATACACTGCACCACCTTCTTTGATAGTCTTACCTCTACCAATACAGTCATCAGTTAATGCAGAACATAGAATATCAGGCACATCTCTTTCAGATGCCTTATCAATAAAGTTTTCTACAATAACACTATAACGTGTCATTTCTCTTACTGTTTTGTCCCATGCTGCAAGTAAATCTTCATAAGTTTCCATTTCAGTAAAGTAACCATGGCCCTTAGTGAAACGTTTGTTTGTAGTTAAGTCAACACCATTATTCATTGTGCATAATAATACTCTTGGGAAGTTGACATAAGACATACCTGTACAACGATATCCCCATTTACCAGGAACAGCTGTTTCTACACATCCGATAGCACTATAATTATAAGCATCTTCTTCCTTAACACCCCAGTTAATAAATGAAGGAATAATGATTTCATCATTATTTAATGCTGGCATACCAAATCCAAGCTTCATTACTTCAATACATTCATCAAAGAAATGTTTATTGAGGTTTGCATGATAACGTACAGTTAAGTTAGGCTGAGTGAGTCTTGTCTGAGCCACTGATTTTAATACCGCAAAACTTAATTCATTTACTGCATCCTTCTTATCAGTAGTCTGACCACCAATAGTGACATTCTGATACATTGGAGAACCGGCTGAACTTAATGTATGAGCTTGTGAACGTACCTTATTGACTGTGAGTGTTTTGATCCATAAACAAGTAAGAAGTTCTAATGCTTCTTCTTCAGTAATCTTCTTTTCATTGATATCTTTAATATAGTAAGGATACATATACTGGTCAAAACGACCATAACTTAAAGAATGTCCGTTAGATTCAATCTGTAAAATAAGCTGAATAAACCAGACTGCCTGTACTGCTTCACGGAAAGAGGAAGCAGGTTCATAAGGAACTTTGGCACAAATTCTGCTGATTTCTAATAATTCTTCTTTTCTTTTCGCATCTGTCTCAGTAAGTGCCATATCCTGTGCAAGTTTACTGTAACGGTTAGCAAAGGTATGTACGGCATCAATAACGATAAGAACCGCCTTGTAAAATACATTCTTATCAATACTTTCTGGTTTTGTGAAATCAAGAGCTGCCTTTAATTTCTTTGTGCGTTCTTCGTAACCTTTTAAACCTTCAGCTAAGATTCGTTCGTAATTTACTGCCAGATGAGCATCTCCGGCATTGAGCTTACCTTCCATTCCAAAGACGCCAGTTTCCATGAAAACACTTACTTCATCAGGAAGAAGAGCTTCTCCTCTGGCACGAAGATTATTGTTTTCCCAGAATGGAGCAATATCACGAAGTTGCTGTTTTGTTTCTTCTGTAATATAGAAAACATCGCCATCTCTTTTTTCAAAAAGGTCAAGCTCATTCATAACAAATTCCATCGTATATTCTGGGAAGATAGGTGCATTTTTGTTCTTTGTTGCCTGATTGCCTGCGATTAAGGATTTATCTTCAATATAAATGCTCATGTTTTCTAAAATCTTTTGTAACATAAGCGCGCGAACCATCACTCGTGGCTGATTTTGATTCTCTTTATAGGCCTGTGTGGCAAGTACGGCACGTTCTGCATCAATATATGGCTTTTCTTCTAATACTTCTTCACGAAAAGCAGCCATTCTATCGGTTAATCGTCCAAAATGTTCCTGATTCTCCATAGTGAAACCTCCTAAAAATTACGTTCGTAAATTGTAACTACTGTATTTATAAAATTAAATTAACATTAATCCTGTTAAATGTCAATATATTTCTTTAAGAAACTGAAAATATTTATGTTCGTAAGTTTTTATGTGGATTTGTAGGAGAAGTTATGCTATAATGACAATATATTTTTACGAAACAAAGTAAATGATAAAAATACTCTTTACTTAACTAACGGAAATATGTCAAGCAGTTAAACAAAATAAATATGTACTGAAAACCTTAAAAATGATTATGAAAAAATATCCAATATAAAATGAAAACCGAGGAGGAATAAAAAAATGAAAAAAGCAGACAGAACAAAAAAAGGAATGATATTTAACATCCAAAAATTCAGTGTAAATGATGGACCAGGAATTCGAACAGTTGTATTTTTTAAAGGATGTCCACTTCATTGTGCCTGGTGTGCCAATCCAGAGAGTCAGTATTCAGAAATGCAGGTATTATGGAATATGGAAAAATGTGTCCGCTGCCATCATTGTATGGAAATCTGTCCGAAAAAGGCGATTACTTTCTTTTCAAATGAAATAAAAATAAATCCATATATCTGTAATGGCTGTCAAAAATGCATTGAAGAATGTCCTGCAAGAGCGTTGCAGGCAGAAGGAGAGGAGAAGACCGTACAGGGAGTACTGGACGTTGTTCTTCAGGATAAAGTTTTTTATGAAGAAAGCGGTGGTGGAATTACTCTGTCTGGTGGCGAAATGTTATATCAGCCAGACTTTGCATTACAGCTTCTTTTAGCTGCAAAAGAAGAAGGACTGCATACCTGCTGCGAAACGACAGGATTTCTGAAAACAGAGCTGTTTGCTAAAATAATAGAGCAGGTAGATTATATTCTTTTTGATATGAAGCATTGGAACAGTAAAAAACATAAAGAGGGAACAGGCATTTATAACGAATTGATACTATCGAATATGACTTATGCCGTCAAAGTTGGAAAAAAAGTACTTCCAAGAATCCCTGTTATTCCGGGCTTCAATGACTCTTTAGAAGATGCAATACAGTTTGCCGCAACTTTAAGGAACATAGGAATTACCACCTGCCAGCTCCTGCCATTTCATCAGTTCGGTGAAAATAAATATGATTTATTAGGAAAACATTATGCTTATAAACACCAGCCATCTCTTCATAAAGAAGATTTAGAAGAATATAAAGATACCTTTATAAAAAATGGAATTAAAGCATTTTTCTAAAAAACACCTTTGTTTTCTTTCGTTCGTAAATAAAATGCATTGAAAATTTACGAATTTCTTAGTATACTATATTTAACGGACGAAAATGTGGAAATAGATTGTAGAGTATCAATGAATTAAATAACGGAATTACCAAAATGAAAGGATTCATTTATGAAAAATAGAGGTAATAAAATATTAGAATTATTGACAAAAGATAATAAAATAGAGGTTTCGCACCTTGCAGAAGAACTAGGTGTTTCCCAGGTGACAATGCGAAAGGATTTGGATACACTAGAAAGCAAGGGAGTCATCAAAAGAGAACATGGATTTGCCCTTCTTTGTAGTACGGATGATATTAACGGAAGAATTGCCTATCATTATGAAGAAAAAAGAAAAATAGCGCAGAAAGCGGCAGGATTGGTTTCTAATGGAGATACCATTATGATTGAAAATGGAAGCTGTTGTGCTTTGCTGGCCGATACACTTACTGCAACAAAAAAGGATTTAACGATTATTACAAACAGCGCATTTATTGCAGAATATATTCGTGGAAAATCCAATTTTCAGATTAATCTTTTGGGTGGTATTTATCAGCAGGACTCTCAGGTAATGGTCGGCCCGATGATTTTACAGTGCGTGGAGAATTTCTTTGTAGACCGCTTCTTTATTGGAACAGATGGCTATTCTACGAAGATGGGATTTACCAATCAAGACCAGATGCGTGCACAGGCAGTAAGAGATATGGCAAGACAGGCAGAAGAAGTGATTGTTTTGACCGAAAGTGAGAAATTCTCTAAACGAGGAATTGTACCTTTGAACTTAAAAGACCAGATAAAAGCCGTTATTACAGATAGTGAGATTGACTCTTTTTATGAAGCAGAATTAATAAGTAAAAGGATTCAGGTAATTAAAGCCTAAAAAATGTTTGAAATACTCTTATAGTAATTTATATATTTTAGAAATCGAGTAGAACTTTTTTGTAATTCAATTATTGAGTACTTCATTAAAGAGAATTCTGGAAGGAGATTTACTATGGGAATTTATTTAAATCCGGGGAATGCATCTTTTCGTGGAAGTTTACGTTCAAAAATTTATGTAGATAAGAGCGGTTTGATAGCTAAAACAAATGATGTTATATGTACAGAACAAAAATATGTTTGTGTCAGCGAAATGGCTATAATAATAGTATGACTGTTTTGTATAAAATTATAAGATTATGGAGTGCTTAGACATGAAGAATAATTCAAGTTCAAAAAAGACATCATATATTACCAGAGGAGCGATGATTCTTCTGACAACAATTTTAATCATATTATTTTTCTGTATCATGCTATTAGTCAGCCAGATTCAGGGAACGGCTAGGATTGTCAATTATGCAGGATTGGTGCGTGGTAAGACGCAGCGTATTATCAAGCTTGAAGATGCAGGGCAGCCACATGATGAGATGATTGACAGTGTTTCTTCCTATATAAAAGGACTTCGTTACGGCAGTGATGAGTTGAATCTTGTCCGTTTGGAAGATAGGGCTTTTCAGAGTAAAATGCAGGAACTGAACAGCTATTTTAAAGAATTATGTGAAGAAATCCAGCGCGTCCGTGAAGTTGGGTATGAAAATACAGCAATTATCGATAAGAGCGAGCATTTTTTTCAGATATGCGATGAAGCTACAGGTTTAGCAGAAGCATATTCTCAAAGAAAGGCAACCGCTCTCAGTCAGTTAGAGACAATTGTTTTTGTGGACATAGGTGGACTTGTTATTTTAATTGCCCTTGAATTGATAAAGGCACTTCGCTATGCGGCCCAGAATCGCATTTTGCAGAGTAAAGTGTATTTAGATGAGGCAACGGGACTTCCTAATAAGAATAAATGTGAAGAGATTCTTAATGCTTCGGACCTACTTTCAGCACAAGATGCAGTAGCCATCTGTGTTTTTGACTTAAATAATCTTCGAAATATTAATAATAATTTAGGACATGATAAGGGGGATGAATATATCCGTTCCTTTGCAGTACAGTTGCGTATTGCTGTTGCAGATGAGTATTTTGTTGGACGTGATGGTGGTGATGAATTTATCGCTGTCTTAAAAAATGTCACTCGTATGCAGGTGGAAGAATGTCTTAGAGATATTCGGGAACAGGCGGCAAAATATTCAAAGGAATACCCAGAAATGCCAATCAGTTATGCAGTTGGTTATGCAATGTCGCAGGATTTTGAACAATCTACCATGCGGGAATTATTCCGTTATGCAGATAAAAATATGTACATTGATAAGAATCGTGCCAAAATGGAAGAGGCCGCAGAAGAAAAGCGGATGAATCAGCGACTACTGGCAAAAGTAAAGGAGATGGGATATCAGTTTTCTGACTGTCTTTATTGTGATGTATTTATGGATCAGTATCGTGTTCTCCGTGCAAGTAGTAAATTTTTCCTTGCAGAAGATGGAAGTTATTCAGGTGCAGTAGAACAGATTGTACATAAACTGGCAACAGATTCCACGAGAAAAAAGATGTGGTCACAGCTTCAGATTGACTATTTAAAAGAGCATATGACAGAGGAACAGCCCATTCATGAAATCTCATATAAGTATACAGAAGAAGATGTCACGATACATGGCCGGTTAACCGGTATTTTTTGCGATACTGGAAGAGATGGAACTGTACATCACTTTATTTTGGGTTTTGAAGTATTTCATGACAGAAATGTTGCCGCTTCCGATGAGAAGTTACAGCTCACACAATACTATGAACAGATGAAGCAGGCAATTCTTGAAAATGGAAATTATGTGGAAGCATTATTAGATACTGCCGAGGCAGTATACACAGTTGATTTTACACATGATCGTTTAGAAAAGATTTTTTATCATTCAGAGAGTGCACGAGAATTTGATTTAAAGATTGTTCTGCCTTGTTCTTATGATACCTATTGTTTAAAACAACGAGAATTTATTACGAAAGATACCATGGAGAACTATCGTATTGTAGAAGCTTCTGCAAAGTTGTTAGGACGTTTTTGTAGTGGAGAAAAACAGGTAACTGTAGAATATCGGGAAAGAGGACAAAACGGCAAATTAATTTGGCTGCAAAAAACTGTGCTAATGTCTCAGGATACTGTCTATGACAGTGAACTTCAGGAAGAGACAAAGGTAGTCCATGGAATTATTCTATTTAAAGATACATCGGTATTCCATGAAAAGGAACAACAGGAAAAAGAGCGACTTCAACTTGCTTTTGAAAAGGCAGATTCTGCAAGTAAAGCAAAAACAGAATTTGTCAACCGTATGAGTCACGATATTCGTACACCAATTAATGGAATTATGGGAATGCTTGATATTATTCGTAAAAATAAAGAAAATCCAGCGAAACTCGAAGAGTGTCTTGGTAAAATTCAGCTGTCTGCTGGTCATCTTATGGCACTTGCAGATGACGTTCTTGATATGAGTAAATTAGAATCCGGACGACTTGTATTAGAAGAAGTTTCTTTTGATTTATTACAGCTTATGGCAGATGTAACTTCTCTGGTAAATGCACAGTTACTTGAGATGAAGCTGTCCCACCATACATATCGAAAGAATTTAAAGCATACGATTTTACTTGGAAGTCCAACCCGACTTCGTCAGATTATGCTGAACTTATTCAGCAATGCAATTAAATACAATAAGGTAGGAGGAAAAATTGATACCTACGCCAAAGAAATTTCTTTTGACGGAATTACAGTCTGGTATGAATTTAAAATAAAAGACAGTGGTATCGGCATGAGTGAAAAGTTTGTAAAAGAAGAATTGTTTGACATTTTCACGCAGGAACAGACGGATGCTCGGACACACTATAAAGGAAGCGGGCTTGGTATGTCCATTGTAAAACAACTTATTAAAGCAATGCATGGAACAATTGAAGTAAAAAGTACACTTGGAGAAGGTACTACATTTGTTTTTCAGCTGCCATTTAAAATAAGTGAACAATCAGGAACGAAAATAGAAGAAAAATACTCATTCAATGCAGAAAAAGCAGCAGGTAAAATGTACACAGATACACAGGAAAGGGAATCTTCTGTTTCTTCTAACGGTGAAGAATCTGCACAAAATAATCTGAACGGAATCAATATTCTCTTAGTAGAAGACAACGATTTAAATATGGAAATTGCAGAATTCTATTTATCTGATCGTGGAGCAATGATTGAAAAAGCATGGAATGGCCAAGAAGCTTTAGATAAATTTACATCCTCCGCTCCAAATACTTACGATATAATACTCATGGATATTATGATGCCGGTAATGGATGGATTAGAAACCTGTCGAAAGATTCGTACCTCCAACCATCCAGAAGGGAAAAATATTCCGATTATTGCAATGACAGCTCAGGTCTCACAGGAATGTATGGACAAATGTCAGCTTGCCGGAATGAATGGCCATCTGACAAAACCAGTCACATCAGAGAAATTGATAAAAACAATAATGGAGTTTACTATTTAATTCATTAGACAAACTACAA
>ENA-OOXM01002396-OOXM01002396.1-human-gut-metagenome-genome-assembly--contig:-NODE-2396-length-12154-cov-5.607571_pt1 | contig 12154 bp, 9 predicted proteins | sample MGYA00241589_ERZ501347 | MGnify/ENA primary metagenome ERZ501347 (study PRJEB25962, sample SAMEA2042832) | human gut metagenome | biome: human gut; feature: human-associated habitat; material: faeces...
CAAAAAACGGCAGACACATTTTATCCGTGCCTGCCGTTTATCGTATCAATTGTATATCCTATCAAACCGCATTGTAAAGCCAAATAATCGCTATACACGGTAACCCGCTTCACACGATTTCCTGTTTTGCTCTGCACCTGATAAAGTATATGTCTTTACCGCCGCAAACCGCATTGCTATGCGATTTGTAGTGCGTTCAGCCCCACCGTTTGACTATCTCACGAAATGCTCCGACAATGCCAAATGCGGAACTTGAAGCGACACATTGCCACCCGCCGTTTCGCGGATAGCACCGACTGTTCCAAAGGCGGAATTTGAGGCGGCTCACAGCCGCCAGCCACCTTAGATCATGCTTTCCTGCCAGCAGTCAGGCGCTGTAAGACCGAGCATCTTAACGATGGTGGGAGCAACGTTTGCCAGACCGTACTTGGTGGGAACACCGGGAGCGTACTTTGTATCGTCCTTTATAGTGTACTTGACTTCCTTATCATAGATGATGAAAGGAACGGGGTTGAGCGAGTGGGCTGTTCTTACCTGAACCTCACCCTTCTTGTTCTTTTCGAGCATCTCGTCTGCGTTGCCGTGGTCGGCTGTTACAACGAGTGTAACACCGTACTCATCGCAAACCTTGATAAGTCTTGAAAGGCCGAGGTCAACCGCTTCAACACCGATTATTGTTGAGTCGAGGCTGCCTGTGTGTCCTACCATATCGCCGTTGGGATAGTTGCAACGGATAAAGTCATACTTCTTGCTCTTTATCACTTCGATAAGATCGTCTGTTATCTCAGCGGACTTCATCCACGGACGCTGATCGAATGAAACGTTGTCGGAAGGAATTTCCTTGTATGTTTCAAGCTCTTCGCTGAACTTATCGCTCTTATTGCCGTTCCAGAAGTAAGTTACATGGCCGTACTTCTGTGTTTCGGATACGGCATATTCGTTAAGACCTGCGGCAACGAGTACCTCTGTGAGAGTGTTTGTGATCTCGGGAGGATTTACAAGGAAGCGTGCAGGAAGCTTTAAGTCGCCGTCATACTGCAGCATACCTGCGAAGCATACGTCGGGCTTTGCGCCTCTGTCAAATGCAGTGAAGTCGTCATCGTCAAATGCCATTGAAAGCTCGATAGCACGGTCGCCTCTGAAGTTGAAGAGGATAACGCTGTCCTTGTCAACTATCTTACCTACAGGCTCGCCGTTCTCAGCGATTACGAATGCAGGGAGATCCTGGTCGATGATGCCGTCGTTTTCCTTACGGTAGGTCTCTACAGCTTCCATAGCTGATGCAAACTGTCTGCCCTCGCCCTTGACGTGAGTCTTCCAGCCGAGTTCAACCATAGGCCAGTCAGCCTGATAACGATCCATAGTAACCTTCATACGTCCGCCGCCGCTTGCTATCTTACCGTCAAAAGCGCCGTCCGCATTAAGTTCCTTGAGGAAGCTCTCAAGCTGTTCAATATATATCGGAGCAGAAGTAGCGGGTACATCTCTTCCGTCGAGCAGAATGTGTACTCTTGCCTTCTTGATGCCCTCGTTCTTGGCTTCTGTCAGCATCTTGAACAGGTGCTTGATATTTGAGTGAACGTTACCGTCTGATAAAAGACCGATGAAGTGCAGGGTGCTGTTGTTAGCCTTGCAGTTGTCAACGAGTTCCTTCCAAGCCTCAGACTGATACATCTTTCCGCTTTCGATAGATTCGTTAACAAGCTTTGCGCCCTGTGAGTAGATCTGACCGCAGCCGAGTGCGTTGTGACCTACCTCTGAGTTGCCCATATCGTCATCTGTAGGCAGACCTACAGCGTCACCGTGAGCCTTTAAACGAGTGTTGGGGCATTCTCTTAAAAGTCTGTCAAGAGTAGGAGTGTTGGCGAGTGTAACTGCGTCGCCAAGACCTGTCTTTGAAAAGCCTACGCCGTCCATTACAACGAGTAAAACGGGTTTTGCCATTTGTTTAGTCGTCCTTTCGTAAATATCCGATTTTTGATTAGCCGTTTACGGCAGCCTTGATGATAGTTGTGAAATCAGCAGCCTTGAGTGAAGCACCGCCGATAAGACCGCCGTCAACGTTTGTCTTTGAGAGCAGTTCTTCAGCGTTCTTTGCGTTCATAGAGCCACCGTACTGGATCGTGATCGTTTCTGCGACATCTGCACCGTAGAGCTTAGCGAGTGTAGCACGGATGAAAGCGCAAACCTCTTCAGCCTGATCTGCTGTAGCTGTCTTGCCTGTACCGATAGCCCAAACGGGTTCGTAAGCGATTATGCACTTCTTGAGGTCGTCTGCGGAGATGCCGAAGAAATCAAGCTTTATCTGACGTGCGATAACTTCTTCTGTAATGTTGCATTCACGCTCCCAAAGAAGCTCGCCTACGCATACGATGGGCTTTAAGCCTGCTTCAAGAGCAGCCTTTGTTCTCTTGTTTACTGTTTCGTCTGTTTCAGCAAAATACTGACGGCGCTCGGAGTGACCGAGTACAACATATTCAACACCCATTTCAGCGAGCATATCAGCTGAAATTTCGCCTGTGAAAGCACCGCTCTTTTCAAAGTGGCAGTTCTCGGCGCCGATCTTTATGTTTGTGCCTGCTGTTACAGCGAGAGCTGTTTCAAGGTTTGTAAAGGGAACGCAGGCTACGACCTCAACGTCCTTTACATCAGCTACCATAGGCTTTAATTCTTCTAAAAGAGCCTTAGCCTCGGGTCTTGTCTTATTCATCTTCCAGTTACCTGCGATAACTGCTTTTCTTACTGTCTTTTTCATGATACAGTGTTCCTTTCGTTTTTTATTATAAATTGCTTATTACACAACAATAAGGGCGGAGAATATCCGCCCTCAGAAATGTCATCAACTTTATAAATGAAGTTTCATCGGAATATCCCTAACCCCATACCCCTTCCCCTCGGCGAAGGATTGTGTATGCTTGGTTAGCTTTGCGTCATGCAAAGCTCTTTGGCATACACACCCGGCATCCGTGCCGGGCTGAGAGTGGGGGATTCGCCCCTGCGACCCCATTTAAATCAGATGCTTTATGACAATCTGAGGGCAGAATAATCTGCCCTCGTTATTTTTACTTGTCCTGAATGCAAGCGATACCGGGAAGTACCTTACCTTCGAGGTATTCAAGAGAAGCACCGCCGCCTGTTGAGATGTGGCTCATCTTGTCTGCATAACCGAGGTTGATAGCAGCTGTAGCCGAGTCGCCGCCGCCGATGATCGTTGTAGCGTCTGCCTCTGCAAGAGCTTCGCAGACAGCAACTGTACCCTTCTTTAATACGGGGTTTTCAAATACGCCCATAGGACCGTTCCATACAACTGTCTTAGCTGACTTAGCCGCATCAGCGAACAGAGCCATTGTCTTAGGACCGATGTCAAGACCCATCATATCAGCAGGGATCTTGTCAGCGTCAACAACGCTTACTTCGATCTCAGCGTCGATAGGATCGGGGAATTCCTTTGCAATTGTTGTATCAATGGGGAGAAGGAGCTTCTTGCCGAGCTTTTCAGCCTTTTCAATCATTTCCTTGCAGTAGTCGATCTTCTCGTTGTCAACGAGTGATGTACCTACTTCATAGCCCTTAGCCTTTAAGAATGTGTAAGCCATACCGCCGCCGATGATAAGTGTGTCGCACTTTTCGAGGAGGTTTGATATAACATTCAGCTTGTCTGCAACCTTAGCACCGCCGAGGATAGCAACGAAAGGTCTTACGGGGTTTTCAACAGCGTTGCCTAAGAACTCGATTTCCTTGTTCATAAGGTAGCCTACTGCTGTTTCCTTAACAAACTTTGTAACGCCTGCTGTAGAAGCGTGTGCTCTGTGTGCAGAACCGAAAGCGTCCATTACGAATACATCGTCGTCAACGAGATCTGCAAGCTCCTTAGCGAATGCTTCACCGTTCTTTGTTTCTTCAGCGCCACGGAAACGTGTGTTTTCAAGAACAACTATCTCGCCGTCCTTCATTTCTGCAACTGCCTTCTTAGCGTTCTCGCCTACTACCGTATCGTCCTTAGCGAAAACAACCTTTGTATTAACAAGCTCTGCAAGTCTTTCTGCAGCAGCCTTAAGAGAGAACTTCTCCTCGGGACCGTTCTTCGGCTTGCCGAGATGTGAACAAAGAACTATCTTTGCGCCGTTCTCAACTAACTTATTGATTGTAGGAAGTGCGGCCTGGATTCTGTTGTCGTTTGTGATCTTGCCGTCCTTCATAGGTACGTTGAAGTCTACACGAACAAGGACTTTTCTGCCCTTTACCTGTAAATCTTCTACATTCTTCTTGTTTAATTTGCTCATGGTAATGATCCTTTCGCTTTTACTTTATTTGTATGAGGCTCTCCTCAAGAAATACAAATTCCACGCATATTTTTATACTTCTGCGCTCATATTTTATTTTACCAAAAAAGCGGATAAAATGCAAGTACTTTTTATAAAGAAATCGAATAAAACATCTGCGTTGTAAATAGATGTGACCCATTTTTAGAAAAAATAAAGTCAAGGATAGAGCATAATGCTTTTGAGAGCCTTGAAGTGGAGCGTAGCGGAACGAAAAGGCTCTCAAAAAACGGTGCCGTTTACGTTGCCAGCTTTTCAGCGAGAAGCTGAATCGGACTTTTTCTTCCGAGAGTTCTCATCGTCTTGTTGTTACTCCAAATCAGGTGCTTCTCCAGCTTTTCGTTTAATTCCTCTACACTTCGAAAAGTCTCCCAATCATAGAAATATCTCTGGTCATTTCTATGGCTTCGCTCAACCTTTCCGTTGTGCCACGGTGTCCTCGGCGGTATCAATTTGTGCTTGATTCCAAGCTTATTAAGAACTTTGTCAAACGGGCTTATCCTTTCATCACTGATGAATTTATATGTGAACTCTGTGCCGTTGTCGGTTTGTATTGTTTTGATTTTAAACGGGAACGCCTTTATCACCATTGCAAGGAATCTTACCGTATTTTCCGGTGTATGCTCCTCAAATCCATATACAAACCTCATTCTCGTGCATTCATCTATCGCTGTCCATTGATACAAGTGCTTTCCGTCTCTTAATGTTTTACCTCTGAGACAGTTATATGGCACTTCTTTCACATCAATCTGCACCTTTTCTCCCGGCTCAAGCAACTCAGGATATCGCCTTTGTTCGCGACTTTTCTTTGGCGGTTTCTTTTGTTCCGTCAACCCCATTCTTTTAGCTGCATAAACCATTCCCGAAAAGCTGCGTGTATATTTTTTACGGAGCAAATCACTATATACTCCGTCCCAGCCGTAGCGGGCATAACATTTCCTAAAAGAGTTTTTTATCTGCTTTTCTTCTTTTGCCGTGTGCCTTTTAGGGTGACTGTTCGGTCTATGTGATCTTTCCAGCAACGATTGCCATGTCCCGTCATATCTTTTGCACCAGCGTTTTATGCTTGACAGGCTCACTCCGTACATTCTGCTTGCACTGCTTTTTCCGCTTTTCTCCGCATATTTAACTACCGCTTGCTTTTTCCTTGCTTTTTGTGTTATCATATTCATGAGAAGTACTTCCTTTTTGGTTAATGTTTTGTGGTTATTTCATTATACCATATCTTGAAGTTACTTCTCTTTTTTATTGGGTCATATCATTTTAACACATACATTTTTATAAAGAAATCGAATAAAACAGCACGGTGTAAATCCGCAAATTTTTCAGTCCGTCAGCACATTTGAATATATCACTCTTTTTCGGGGCGTTACATTGCACTTTGCGAAAAGATCGCTTACCGTTACAAACGTATATCCCTGCCTTTTAAGCTCCGGTATTATCGTATCGAGCGCCTGTACCGTGCGGAAATTGCCCTCCATATCGTGCAGAAGTATTATCATACCGTTTTGCGCCTGAGCGATTATACGCTTACTGCGTTCTTCTGCGGATATTTCGTCAAGCCAGTCCTCCGCACCGTTTCCGCAGATAAATGTCAGCGGTATATCGTCATACATACTGTCGCAAAGTGCGATATACGGCGGACGGAAAAATTTCGGGGCGATACCGCCTGTTATCTGCTTTATTTTGTCGTTCGTGTATTCAATTTCTGCCTTTATTTCTTCGCTTGTCTGCTGCGGCATCGCACTGTGCGTCCTGCTGTGGTTGCATATCTCACAGCCGTAATCAAAGCATTCACGGGCTACCTTTGCGCTTTCCTCGTTTATGTTATCGCCTACAAGGAAAAAGCTGCCCGTAACGTTATGCTTTTTCAGCATTTCAAGCACCTGCGGTGTTGTGACCGTGTTCGGTCCGTCGTCAAATGTAAGCGCTATGTACTTATTCTCCATCTTCTGCTCCTTTTTTTCTTGCAGGATACAACACATCTACAAAGCGAAACAGCGACAGCGAAAATACGATATTTGTCACGCTGTTGCAGAAATAATATCCCATAAAATTAGTTCTTTCGACCGAGCCGTAAAAAACGAAAACGCTCGAAAAGTATATAAGCCCCGTAATAAGATATATCGCAGGACATATCATAGCGGCTTTTCTGCTCATTGTACCTCGCACAAGCTGTATCATAACTATCGAGTCCAGAAGAAGAAATATATCCATAACAAGATACAGCATTACATTATATTCTCCGCCGGAAACAAAGCCGTTTTCCGATATGAACGACAAGTCATACACAAGGCTCGGCGCTATGCCTATAATGCACATATAGGGGATAAGGGTGAACATTTTTCTGCTTTCCCTGTAATAAAAGACCGCTACAGAAACAGAAAACCACAGATACATTATAAGAGTAGACGGTATAGATGCCGCATACGCTCCGCAGTTTATACAGCCTGCCGATATAATGTGCGGCATATAGTCGATTATCTCAAATACGCCCTGCACCCCGACAAGCAGTGACAGCACAAACAATAACAATGCGTGCGCCAGCAGAAACGTTTCGCTTTTTTCGGTTTGAGTTTTATTGCTCAGCATGAATTACCTCCGTTTCTGCGGACTCAATATCAACAAGACATTTTTTCCGCCATTTGCCGCCCTTATATCTGATAAGACACATTACTGCTGTCAGCACCCAGGTAAGACAGGTCGTTGTCCATACCGCCCACATTCCCACTCTGGGTATATTAACAAGTAATGCCGCAAAGCCTATTCTGCCTACTACCTCGGCAAGTCCGTTCAGAAACGCAAATCCTACATCGCCCGCACCGTTTAAAAGTCCTCTTGTCGTGTGGATGAAGCCCAGCGGAACATAGAAGCAGGCAGACAGCAAAAGCGCCTTTGCGCCTATATCTATAACCTGTTCTTCGGTAACGAAGAAGCCGACTATATATCTGCTTGTAAAAGCGAACACACCGAGCATCAGCAAGCCGAAAGCGGTCGATATAAGCATTGAACGGTGATAGCCTTTCACCACCCTGTCCGGCTTTGCCGCTCCGACATTCTGACCTGCAAAGGTCGAAAGTGCCGTGCCGAGCGAATTGAAGGGCTGTTGTATAAGCTGTTCGACACGCATTGTCGCAGTGTATGCGGCAACTACTATATCTCCGAATGAGTTTGCGGTCTTCTGAAGTGAAATCATCGACACGGAAACAAGCGCATTCTGCAAAGCTATGGGAGTACCAGTTTTCATACAACGTACAAACTGCTCCCTGCGAAGCCTGAGATGCTCTCTTTTTAGCCTGAAATATTCGTTTTTCTTTACCGCAAACAAAATACTTCCGACAGCGGAAACTCCCTGTGCGATAACTGTAGCGAGCGCCGCACCGACTACCCCCATACCGAATACCATTACAAAAAGCAGGTCAAGTCCTACATTCAGTATACTTGCGACAATAAGAAAATACAGCGGAGTTTTCGAATCCCCGAGCGCACGAAGCACCGAGTTTATCCAGTTGTAGCCTGCTACCGCAATCGTTCCTGCACAGGCAGTACGCATATAGTCCGCGGCGTTTGCAAGTATGTTCTGCGGAGTGTCGAGCATCTGTAAAAGAAGATGCGCAAAGGCTACCGAAATAATCGTCAGCCCCAGACCTACAAAGCCGAGCGCATAAGCCGAGTTTGCGATAAAACGCTTTACATCGTCGTGCCGCCCCGCTCCGAAGCTCTGCGCTATCAGTATTCCCGCACCTGCTGAAAGTCCGTTACACAGCGTGTAAAACAGGAACGTAATCGAGCCTGTCGCACCGACCGCCGCCAGTGCCTCGTGACCGAGATAACGTCCGACTATTACCGAATCGACTATATTATAAAACTGCTGGAACAGATTTCCCGCAAGCAAGGGCAGAGTGAACATAAGTATGTGCTTAAGCTCACTTCCCTGCGTCATATTTCTTACATATTTGTTCATATATTCTACCGTACAACATTGTTTTATTTTGTTCGGGCAAAGCCCATAGATATAGAAATTATAACCCTTTTTTACGGTACTGTCAATAACGCATCGTGCTTAATATATTGTAACTGTGTACAAATAAGGACGGGGAATACTGTCGGAATGACGAAAAATGTAACGTCGGGAATTGTCGCACCGCCGTGAATATTGACAAACGGTGCAGAATATGACATAATTATCTTGGATAAGTATCCGGTAAACAAAACAGCTAAGATAATCCGAAAGGAAAAGCAAATGAAATTAAGAAAACGGATAATCGCCGGTTTTCTGTCGGCACTGTTCATATTATGTTCCGTGTCGCTTCCGGTTGCGGCGGCGGCTGACCCGTACACATGGGACGGCATCTCCGTGCTTGCGGCGGACAGAACCTATTACATAAAAAGCAATATAACACTCGGCAAAAGCCTTACTGTACCGGCAGGTACGGTGATGGTGCTGCTCAGAGGAACATCCGTTACCGTGCCATACGGTATTACCCTTGATATAAAGGGCAGACTTGTTGCGGATAACGGCGCATCGCTTATAATAAACGGCACGCTCAATACCTACGGCGGTTCTGCTCTGGATATTGACGGTACGATGTCTGCGAGCGGAAGATCTGCGGTTTCGCTGTCGGGCGTTACACTGCTTTCCGATACGGCACAGACGGCATTCGCAGGAACTCTTGATGTGAATTCGGACTTTACCTCTTACGGCGAGATAGGTGTGACAGGCACTGTACGCTTCAATGCAAAAAGCTATATCGGCGGAAAGCTGGAGATAAGAAACAATGCGCAGGTCATAAACACAGGCGCTATGACGCTCGGAAACGATTGTTCATATACGCTGAAGGGTATGTTCACAAACAGCGAAAACGGCAGCGTCACCGACAACCGCAGAGCCTATGACAACTCGGCAATGTCTGTCGAAACTATATCGCTGCATACAACAGACGCACTGACGGGAATTGACGTTTCGTGGGCGCAGGGCGACACGATAGACTGGGCAAAGGTTAAAAGTTCGGGCATCGACTTTGCTATGATACGTTCAAGCCGTGGCAGGATAAGCGACGATTACCCTATGACAAGCGATACATATTTCCACGAAAACATGAAAGGTGCTATGCAAAACGGCATTCCTGCCGGAGTGTATCACTACTGCTATGCCGAAACGGTAGAAGAAGCGAGAGATGAGGCTAAATTCGTACTCAGCCTTATTTCCGGCTATGAGATAAGCTACCCCGTAGTATTTGATATAGAGGATCAGTGGTATGTAAAGAACGGCTATTCAAAGCAGACCCTCACCGCAATGGCAGAAGCGTTCTGCGAGGAGATAGCAAACGCAGGCTATCTGCCTGTCGTATATTCCTACGCTTCGTTTTTCAACAGCTACCTTGATATGACGGCGCTTTCAAAGTATCCCGTGTGGGTGGCTCACGTTGACACCGACAAGCCTGCATACAGCGGAACATATTTTATGTGGCAGTATTCGTGGGAGGGCAGTATCAGCGGAATCGACGGCGATGTTGATATGGATCACTGCTATGTTGACTTTGATGCGTATACAAGGAAGTTCGGGCTGAATGGGAGGAAGTAAGTTCGGATAACGGATATAAAAGTATCGGCGACCCGGTAACATACCGAGCCGCCGCTCTATATTGCTTTATATAACCGCTTAATCTGCGTTTTCGTTTGTCATTTCCGATTCAGGTTCAACCGGCAAAGCAACATTCTTCTGCCAGTATCCGTACTTCTTCCTCTTTATGATAAGGAACATCAGCGACAGCAGGAAAGCGAAAAATTCCGCCACAACATTCGCCATCCATATACCGTCAACATCGAAAATAAGGGGCAGTATAAGGATGCTTGAAACCTGGAATATAAGCGTTCTCATAAACGACACAGCCGCAGAGATAGCGCCGTTTCCGAGTGCGGTGAAGAACGATGAGGTGAATATATTGAAGCCTGCAAGCAAAAAGCACAGCGAGAATATTCTGAAAGCGTGACGTGTCTGCTCGTAAAGCTCTGCGTCATAGCCGACAAATATCTTTGCGAGAGGGCTTGCAAGCACCGCCGACAATGCGACAAGCGTTACTCCCGCTATTGCCGCAAAGCAAAGACTCTTTTTGAGCATATTGTTCAGCTCATAACGGTTCTGCGCTCCGTAGTTGAAGCCTATCACGGGTGCGCATCCGATAGCATATCCGACAAATATCGCTATGAAAATAAACTGCACATACATCATTACGCCAAAGGTCGAAACGCCGTTTTCGCCTATATATTTCATCAGCTGGAAGTTGTAGATTATACTTACGACCGATGAGGAAATGCTCGACATAAGCTCCGATGAACCGTTCGCACAGGCACGCAGGAGCGGTCTTATCTCAAGCCTTGTCTTAGTAAGACGCAGTATGCTTGAGTTCGGACGGAGAAAGTAGATAAGAGGGAATATTCCGCCGACACATTCGCTGATGCCCGTAGCAAATGCCGCACCTGCAACGCCAAAGTCCATAAGACCTACAAATACAGCGTCAAGTATGATATTCGTACAGCCTGCCATAATAGTTGAAATAAGTCCGAGTTTAGGCTTCTCGGCGGCGATAAAAAAGCTCTGGAATACGTTCTGGAGCATAAAAGCCGTTGTAAAGGATATTACTATTCTGCCGTAAAGTACACAGTCGCCGAGCATTTCGGGAGTTGCACCGAAGAACACCGCAACGTTTTCGGTAAAGATAAGACCGAATGTTGTGAGTACCGCACCGAGTATCACCGTCAGCATTATCATCATTGTGAAATAGCGTTTTGCCGTCTTTTCGTCACCCTCGCCGATCTTCTGAGAAACAAGCGCCGTTCCGCCCGTGCCGACCATAAAGCCCACACCGCCGAGTATCATTACAAACGGCATTATAAGATTGATGGATGCGAAAGAGGTCTTGCCGGCAAAATTAGATACGAAAAAGCCGTCAACCACGCCGTATATGGATATAAACACCATCATAGCCACCGACGGCAGTACAAACCTGAAAAGCCGTCCTGCTGTAAAGTGATCCGAAAGTTTTATCTTGCTCATTTTCCCTTTGTTCTCCTTTTGTATCTTTATATTTTCGCCGTCTGACTTTTAAGAAGTACGCTGTACAGCTTCATAAGCGCAGTCATATTCTCGCTTTCTTCATCTGTCATATTGCCGAGTGCGGCGCATTCCGCCTCTATCACCTTATCTACCGTCTGTTCGCACAGCTTTGTTCCGCTTTTTGTAAGGCTGATATTCTTTGTGTGCGCACCTGCCGGAGTAAGCGTTATATACCCCTCGCTTTCAAGCTTTTTCAGTGCGGAGTTTACCGTCTGCTTAGGCTGACACAGCACGGTGCAGACATCGCTCTGCGTTATGCTGCCCGGCTCCATACGCAGTGTGTACAGCGTCCAGAAAGCCGCTTCCGAAAACCCGTAGCGCTTTGCTATATTCCTGTAGCAATCATCTATTGATTTCAGTACATTATTATATTCATACAGTTTTTTTCTGTTGTTTTTATTATCCAAGCTGATTCTCCTTGTCGGCAAATGTTTAAGTCCGAAATCGGACTGAGAGATATTATAATCCGATTTCGGACTAATGTCAAGTGCTTTTTTGTAAAAAATAAAAACTGTGCCTAAAACAGACACAGTTTTGCTTGTAGAAAAAGTCTTGTATTTGATGTACTTCTACTATATCTTTTAGTTTTTATCTATGATAACAAGCTACCGATAGTTCTTTTTGTCGGACAGCACTTCTCGGGTTCGCTATTCGAATCAATGCACTTGTCAATATGAAAGAGGGAGACAACCAAAGGGATCAGGACAAGGGACTT
>ENA-OOXM01002405-OOXM01002405.1-human-gut-metagenome-genome-assembly--contig:-NODE-2405-length-12126-cov-3.032226_pt1 | contig 12126 bp, 6 predicted proteins | sample MGYA00241589_ERZ501347 | MGnify/ENA primary metagenome ERZ501347 (study PRJEB25962, sample SAMEA2042832) | human gut metagenome | biome: human gut; feature: human-associated habitat; material: faeces...
AAACCCCGTAGAACCGAAGTTCTACGGGCATCTTACGCTTGAGCACAATATTTAAAATTTAATTTCCTATGTTCGAATTACTCGATGATGGAAACTACACGGCCGGAACCAACGGTTCTGCCGCCTTCACGGATAGCGAAGCGAAGACCTGCATCCATTGCGATGGGAGTGATGAGTTCGATTTCCATGCGAATGTTGTCGCCGGGCATAACCATTTCAACACCCTCGGGGAGCTTGATAACACCGGTAACGTCGGTGGTCCTGAAATAGAACTGGGGACGATAGCCGGAGAAGAAGGGGGTATGACGGCCGCCTTCTTCCTTGGTCAGAACGTAAACCTCGGAATTGAAGTGAGTGTGGGGGTGGATGGAACCGGGCTTTGCCAGAACCTGACCACGCTCAACCTCGGACCTCTGGATACCGCGGAGAAGAGCACCGATGTTGTCGCCTGCGATCGCCTGATCGAGGAGCTTACGGAACATTTCAACGCCGGTAACAACGGTCTGCTTGGTTTCGCGGAGACCGACGATCTGAACGGGATCGTTTACCTTTACAACACCGCGCTCAACACGACCGGTTGCAACGGTGCCGCGGCCGGTGATGGTGAATACGTCCTCAACGGGCATAAGGAAGGGCTTGTCGGAAGCACGCTCGGGCTCGGGAATGTACTGGTCAACAGCATCCATAAGCTCGAAAATGCACTGGCACTCGGGGGTTTCCTTTGCGATCTTGCCTGCCGTGAGTGCTTCGAGAGCACGCAGAGCGGAACCCCTGATGATGGGGATCTCGTCGCCGGGGAAGTCGTAGCTGGAGAGCAGCTCACGGATTTCCATTTCAACAAGCTCAAGGAGCTCTTCGTCGTCAACCTGGTCAACCTTGTTCATGAAAACAACGATGTAGGGAACACCGACCTGACGAGCGAGCAGGATGTGCTCACGGGTCTGGGGCATGGGGCCGTCCGCTGCGGAAACAACGAGGATCGCGCCGTCCATCTGTGCTGCACCGGTGATCATGTTCTTAACATAGTCAGCGTGGCCGGGGCAGTCAACGTGTGCATAGTGACGGTGATCGGTCTCGTATTCAACGTGAGCGGTGTTGATGGTTATACCACGGGCTTTCTCTTCGGGAGCCTTGTCGATTTCATCGTAACGCATTGCTGCAGCCTGGCCCTGCTGAGAGAGAGCCATGGTGATTGCAGCGGTGAGGGTGGTCTTGCCATGGTCAACGTGACCGATGGTGCCGATGTTTACATGGGGTTTGGTTCTTTCGAACTTCTGCTTTGCCATTGTGAATTCCTCCTGATGGATTTAATAGTTTATTCTCTCAAATAATTATATCCCAATTGCATCGCTTTTGCAATAAGGGGATGTCGGTGTATCACGGTGCTCCGACAGATATATTCTCGCAGAGTCGGGATTTTTCGGCGAGACCGGCTGAATAAGCCCTTTTGCCGCTGTCGGAAGCTCCGATGTTACTGGTAGATAATGCCAAGGATTTTGTCAACAAGGTTCTTGGCAACCTCTTCATAGTGGTCGAAATGCATTGTGAAGCTTCCGCGGCCCTGCGTTCTTGAACGCAGATCCGTTGCATAGCCGAACATTTCGCTGAGGGGACAAAGCGCATTGATGCACTGCTGACCTCCCGCGCGCATTTCAACCCCGTCGATTCTGCCGCGCCGCGCCGTGATGTTGCCCATAACATCGCCCAAGAACTCATCCGGAACGACAATTTCGCACTTCATGAACGGTTCAAGCAGCACGGAGCCGCCTTTTTCACACGCTTCGCGGAATGCGAGACTTCCCGCAATTTTGTATGCAAGTTCGCATGATTCAAGCTCGTTCACGCTGCCGTCAACAAGCTTTGCGGAAAAATCAACGACTTCGTATCCGCCCAGCGAACCGCTGCGCGATGCCTCGCGAATGCCTTCTTCAACAGCCTTAACGTATTCAGGCGGAAGCACGGAAGGCGGAACGGCATTTTCGAACACAAACCCGCTGCCGGGCGCGCCGGGCGCAAACTCAACGGCACAGTGGCCGTAAACACCCTTGCCCGCATTCTGTCGGATGTAGCTGCCGACGGTGCGAACGGTTTTTGTGATGCTTTCGCGATATGCAACCTGCGGTTTGCCCACACGGCACTCGACTTTGAACTCACGAATGAGTCTGTCAACGATTATGTCAAGATGCAGCTCGCCCATGCCCGCAAGGATCGTCTGCCCTGTTTCCTCATCCGAATAGGAACGGAAAGTGGGATCCTCCTCTGCAAGCTTTGCAAGCGCATCGCTGAGTTTTTGCTGACCTGCCTTTGTTTTTGATTCGATGGCGATACGAATCACCGGCTCCGGAAAATCCATTGATTCCATGAGCAGCGGTTTGCCTTCGCTGCAAAGCGTTTCGCCCGTGACCGTCTCGCGAAGTCCGACAAATGCGGCAATATCGCCGGCATAGACTTCGTCAAGCTCGGTGCGGCTGTCCGCGTGCATGAGCAAAAGCTTTGTCACACGTTCGCGCTTGCCCTTGTTTGCATTGTACACAACGGAACCCACTTTGAGCGAACCCGCATAAACTCTGCAAAACGCAAGCTTGCCGACGAATGAATCGGTAACGATTTTGAACGCCAGCGCAGCGAACGGTGCGGAATCATCCGCCGTGACCTCGATCGTTTTTTTGCCGTCCCTGCTCGTTGCCTCAATGGGCGGAAGATCCAAGGGACTCGGCAGATAATCAACGATCGCGTCCATAAGGGGCTGAACGCCCTTGTTGCGATAAGATGAACCGCAGCAGGTCGGAACGGCGTTGTTGTTGATGGTTGCGGATCTTATGGCACTGCGAAGCAGATCCTCGGGGATGGGCTCACCCGCAAGGTAAAGCTCCATCAGTTCGTCGCTTTCATCGGCAACGGCTTCTATCAAAGCGGTGCGGTATTGCTCCGCTTTTTCAAGATACTCCGAAGGTATCGGCTCATTGCGAATGTCAAACCCGTCATCGTCGTAATAGACCTCTGCGCACATGCGCACAAGGTCGATAACGCCGCGGAAATCTGCTTCACTGCCGATAGGAAGCTGCAGCGCGACGGGGTTTGCTCCCAAACGCTCGCGCATCATGTCCATGACGTTAAAGAAATCAGCACCGACGATGTCCATTTTGTTGACATAGGCAATGCGGGGAACATGGTAGCGTTCCGCCTGATGCCAAACAGTCTCGCTCTGGGACTCAACGCCGCCCTTTGCACAGAATACCGCAACCGCACCGTCAAGCACGCGCAGGGAGCGTTCGACTTCAACAGTGAAATCAACATGCCCCGGTGTGTCAATGATGTTTATGCGGCAATCGTGCCAATAGGTGGTTGTTGCGGCGGAGGTGATGGTGATGCCGCGTTCGCGCTCCTGTTCCATGTAGTCCATGGTGGCTGCGCCCTCGTGAACTTCGCCCGCGCGGTGAATTTTGCCCGTATAGAGCAGAATGCGCTCGGTCGTTGTTGTTTTGCCCGCGTCAATATGAGCCATGATGCCGATGTTGCGCGTCATCTCAAGGGGTGTTTTGCGAGGCATTGCCGAATCCTCCTTTCCGCATTGTTGAAAATTTCCGAAATAAGTTTATGCAGTTTTTGGATTTTTAAACGAAATCCGAAAAACGACAGCGGTTTTGATGTTTCCGAAAACGGAAAATCAGAACCTGAAGTGTGCGAAAGCCTTGTTCGCTTCTGCCATCTTGTGAACATCCTCTTTCTTTTTGAAAGCGGAGCCCTGCTGATTGCAAGCATCAAGAATTTCGCCGGCGAGCCTTTCCTGCATGGTGCGCTCGCTCCTTGCGCGTGCATAAAGCACGATCCAGCGCAGACCGAGAGTCTGGCGGCGTTCCGCACGGATTTCGAGGGGAACCTGATAGGTGGAACCGCCGATACGGCGAGCCTTGACTTCCAGAACGGGCATGACGTTGTTCATTGCTTCCTGGAATACTTCAAGAGGCTCACGGCCGGTCTTTTCACGAATGATATCGAAAGCACCGTAGCAGGCCTTCTGAGCCGTGCCGCGTTTGCCGTCGAGCATAACCTGGTTGATGAGCTTGGTTACGAGCTTGCCGCCGTAAATAGGATCATCAAGAACTTCCCTCTTGGGAACAAAACCTCTCCTGGGCATAGTTTACCTCCTTACTTCTTGGGACGCTTCGCGCCGTAACGGCTGCGAGCCTGCATACGCTTTGCAACGCCTGCGGTATCGAGTGCACCGCGGATGATGTGGTAGCGAACACCGGGAAGATCCTTAACCCTGCCGCCCCTGATAAGAACGACGGAGTGCTCCTGAAGGTTGTGACCGATGCCGGGGATGTAAGCGGTACCCTCGAGACCGTCGGTAAGGCGGATACGGGCAATCTTACGGAGTGCGGAGTTCGGCTTTTTGGGAGTCATGGTACGAACAGCGGTGCAAACGCCGCGGCGCTGAGGGCACTGCTTCAGAATCGGGGAATTGGACTTGTATTCGACCTTTTCCCTGCTCTTTCTGACCAACTGGTTAATAGTGGGCATGAAAGTTTCTCCTTAACTAAAATAAAATTTTTATTTTTATATAAAGAAAACCCCTTGCAACCCCTTGGAAGGAGTATTTTCCATACAAAAATCGCATAGTATGTCAGCTTAAAAACACACTGAGCGTATTATATCATCCATTCAAGGCATTGTCAAGTATATTTGCCCTTTTTTATTGAAAATTTTTGAAAAAATCGGTTTTTTCAAATTATATCATTCCGAAATTCGGCTTCGGGCGAAAAAACTGCCCGCAGAGAGTCAGCACTTTGATTTTGCGAAAAAACACGCATTTTCGAACGAATTTCTTTCAAACATATTTAATTCGCAAAATCGTCACTTTTCCGACACACAACAACAAAAGGCTCAATATCAACCCTCGGAAGAAAGAATCCGCCGTTGATATTAAGCCTTGCCTGTTTCCGGAACGTTGAGTACGTCTCGGTGATTAAGTTTTATTTCTTTTTGGAAGTTTCGGAACGAATATCGTCAAGCAGCTCCCTCTGCCCTCTTCCGGTCAGAATGCCGCTTTCAAGGGGTTTATCGGTGAAGGTATATCGAATGCCGTTTTCACTCCCGTGAACAGGGAACCAACCCAGCTTTGTGAGCGCAGAAAGCTTTGCAATGCGGGAAGCACGGGTATTCATTCTGCGTTCAACACGCTTGGTGTAAGTGATCCGAAGCAAACTTTCGGCGATGATACCGATAAAAACAAACATCAGGAAAAACAGGAAGGGGATCGCTGCGCCTAACCGCGCAAGAGCTGCGCGAACAGGTTCGATTATCGTCAGCACAAGCCCCGCTGCCGCGAACACAACGCCGACAATTATCGGTACAAAATACGACTGCATGAGCAGACTGCGGCATTTGCGGCAGGCAGGAAGCTGCACGGGTATGAGCATGGCTGTGCTGCGCTTGTATTTTTTATTGCTTTTTTCATCCAAGTAATCAACCGTCGGATGATCGTGCCCCATGCTGAGCTGCGCAAAAAACTCGGGCTTTCCCTTTTCACTGCCCTTGCAAAGCATACATTCGGGTTCATCAAGGAAACTTTCAATGCCGTCCTCCGGCAGAGCAGCGGCAATATAGCCTATATCCTCAATAAGAGCCTCCTGCTGCTCCGAATCAAGCTTTGAAGCGAAGCAGTCCGCACAGTTTTTCATGTTCAGCGCGGCGCAGTAGGGTGTGCCGTGAAGCTTACACTCGGTTTTTGTATATAATTCAGCCATTTTTAAGCTTCCTTTCGAATAAACGTTTCCGAATACATTCTACCGCTTTTTTCCCCGCACGTCAAGCCCGCTCGGAGCGATTTAAAAGGAGTTTTCAACTGTTTGGTCTGCTGATATGCGAACGCAATGTGCTTCGAATAATTCCGGGCATTGCTTGCGAATTTCGAAATCGCTCGGGCATTGCACGCGGCAAATGCAAACACGGCAGCCCTTGGCAGAAGTTTTCTGCCGTTTGTCGGGTTGCCGTGTTTTTAAACTGTAAAGTTATTCCGAATTAAGCTGCTGCACGAGTGGTCGGCTGCGGTGCTTATTCGGCATTGCCCGCTGCTGCCGGGTTATCGGACTCGGGCTTTATTTCAACTTCGACATTGCGATAACGTTTCATGCCGACACCTGCGGGTATGAGCTTGCCGATGATGACATTCTCCTTCAGGCCGACCAACGGGTCAACCTTGCCCTTGATTGCAGCTTCGGTAAGCACGCGGGTCGTCTCCTGGAAGCTTGCAGCGGAGAGGAATGAGTCGGTTGCAAGCGATGCTTTGGTGATGCCGAGCAGCTTACGCTTTGCGGTTGCGGGAACGCCGCCCACCGCAACAACGCTGTCGTTCGTCTGTTCGAACTTGAAGATATCGATAAGCTCGCCGGGCAGCAGATCCGTGTCGCCCGAATCTTCAACCTGAACCTTGCGGAGCATCTGGCGAATGATAACTTCGATGTGCTTATCGGAAATTTCAACGCCCTGGCTGCGGTAAACAGCCTGAACTTCGCGGAGCATATAAGCCTGAACGCCCTTGACGCCCTTGATTTTGAGGATGTCATGCGGGTTGATTGAACCTTCGGTCAAAGTGTCGCCCGCTTCAACGAAATCGCCGGTTTCAACCTTGCGCTTTGAGCCGAACGGAATGAGATACTTCTCGATTTCGCCGTCCTCGCCGGAAATAATTGCTTCGGTCTTTTTGCCGTCCGTCTTGATTTCCACCGAGCCGGAGAGTTCCGTGATAACCGCAAGACCCTTGGGCTTGCGTGCTTCGAAAATTTCCTCAACACGGGGAAGACCCTGAGTGATATCGTCGGCGGTTGCAACGCCGCCGGTGTGGAATGTACGCATGGTGAGCTGCGTACCGGGTTCGCCGATCGCCTGTGCTGCAATGATGCCGACGGCTTCGCCGATGGTAACGGGCTGTCCCGTTGCGCAGTTGCGGCCGTAGCACTTTGCGCAGACGCCGTGTTCGCTGCGGCAGGTGAAGACCGTGCGGCACTTGACGCCGGTGATGCCTGCTTTAACGATGCGGTCACGAATATCGAACGTTATCATTTCGTTTTTGCCGACGATGAGCTCGTTCGTTTCGGGATCGCGAACCTCCGCTGCGGTGAACCTGCCGAGAATACGGTCGCCGAGAGGTTCAAGGGGACGGTCGCCGTCGCCGATGGTTTCAAGAATCATGCCGTCAATCGCCATGCCGCGTTCCGCAAAGCAGTCCTCTTCGCGAACGATGACGTTATGAGAAACGTCAACAAGACGTCTTGTGAGGTAACCGGAGTCCGCGGTGCGGAGTGCGGTATCGGCAAGACCTTTGCGCGCACCGTGGGAACTGATGAAGAACTCAAGAACGGAGAGGCCTTCACGGAAGTTTGCACGAATCGGAACCTCGATGATCTGTCCGCGCGGGTCCGCCATGAGGCCGCGCATACCGGCAAGCTGACGAATCTGGTTGGTTGAACCGCGCGCACCGGAGTTTGCCATCATGAAGATGGGGTTTATCGGGCTGAGTCGCTTCATCAATGCGTCGGTAACAAGGCTTTCCGTTTCCTTCCAAACTTCGATGACCTTCTTGCGGCGGTTTTCTGCGGAAAGCAGACCCATGCGGTAAAGGTTGTCAATCTGTCCGCACTGTTCATCGGCGGCTTCAAGGAAATTGTGCTTTTCCTCCGGAACGGTGATATCGCAGAAGCCGACAGTGACGCCGCCGCGGGTGGAGTATTTGTAGCCGAGAGCCTTTATGCTGTCCGCAACTTCGCTTGTGACCGTGGGGCCGTGTTTGCGGAAGCAGTGGTCGATAATGTTGCCGAGATCCTTCTTTACAACAAGTTTATCAACCTCAAGCTTGAACATATCGTCCAGAGTCTCGCGCTTTACATAACCGAGATCCTGCGGTATTGCGTGGTTGAAGATGACCCTGCCGATTGAGGTGGATACGATCCTGCGGTAAATCTTGCCTTCAAACTCGCGTTCAAGGCGAATCTTTGCAAGCGCATGGAGCGAAAGCTCGCCCGTTTGATACGCCATGATCGCCTCGTTTTCGCTTGAGAACGCCTTTCCCTCGCCGTTGAACATGCGGATAAGGCGGGAATCGTCAAGATATTCGCGGAGGGCTTCCTCGTCAACCGTGGGAACCTCGCGGATTGCCCTTGCAACAAGATCCTCGATTATTGTCTTGCTGCGCAGCGCATATACCCTGTGAATGACCTCATCGGTGACGTATTCATCAACAAAGCTGTTGTCCTTGATGATAGCCTTGAGCGTTGTGCGGATTTCGGAATCGTACAGCTCATCGCAGCGCATCGTGAGGTAGTAGCAGCCCATAACCATATCCTGTGAGGGGCTGACAACGGGCTTGCCGTCCTGCGGCTTGAGGATGTTGTTTGCCGCAAGCATAAGGAAGCGGGCTTCGGCCTGAGCTTCGACCGAAAGGGGAACATGAACCGCCATCTGGTCGCCGTCAAAGTCCGCATTGTATGCGGTGCAGACAAGGGGATGAAGCTTTATCGCCCTGCCCTCAACCAGAACGGGTTCAAATGCCTGAATGCCGAGCCTGTGCAGCGTGGGTGCACGGTTGAGAAGAACGGGGTGGTCCTTGATAACATCTTCGAGAACATCCCAAACCTCGGGCTTCACGCACTCAACCATGCGCTTTGCGGACTTGATATTGTGGGCATAGCCAAGCTCATTGAGCTTTTTCATGACAAAGGGCTTGAACAGCTCCAATGCCATCTCTTTGGGAAGACCGCACTGGTACATCTTGAGTTCGGGACCCACGACGATAACGGAACGGCCGGAATAGTCAACACGTTTGCCGAGCAGGTTCTGGCGGAAGCGTCCCTGCTTGCCCTTGAGCATGTCGGAAAGGGACTTGAGCGGGCGGTTGTTGGCGGGACCCGTTACCGGGCGCCCGCGCCTGCCGTTGTCGATAAGTGCATCCACAGCTTCCTGAAGCATGCGCTTTTCGTTGCGAACAATGATGTCCGGTGCGCGCAGCTCAAGCAGCCTTTTAAGGCGGTTGTTGCGGTTGATGACCCTTCGGTAAAGGTCGTTAAGGTCGCTTGTCGCAAACCTTCCGCCGTCCAGCTGAACCATGGGGCGGATTTCCGGCGGAATAACCGGAACAACATCCATTATGATCCATTCGGGCTTGTTTCCGCTCTTTATGAAAGCTTCGATGACTTCAAGGCGTTTAATCGCATTCACGCGCTTCTGTCCGCCGGAATTTGCGATTTCTTCACGAAGCTCTTTTTCGGTTTTTTCAAGATCGAGCTGCTGCAAAAGCTCCTTTATGGCCTCTGCACCCATGCCCGCTTTGAAGCTCTTTGCGCCGTAATCACGCTGCGCCTGACGGTATTCAACATCGGTGAGCAGCTGCTTGTATTCAAGCGGGGTGTCACCGGGATCGGTAACGACGAATGCGACGAAGTAAAGTACCTTCTCAAGATTGCGGGGGGACATGTCCAGCAGCATCTTCATGCGGCACGGTATGCCTTTGAAGTACCAGATATGGGATACGGGAGCCGCAAGTTCGATATGGCCCATGCGCTCTCTGCGCACCTTTGCTCTCGTAACTTCAACACCGCATTTTTCGCAGACAACGCCCTTGTAGCGCACCCGCTTATATCGTCCGCAGTGGCATTCCCAGTCCTTCGTCGGTCCGAAAATACGTTCGCAGAAGAGGCCGTCCGCCTCGGGTTTAAGGCTCCTGTAGTTTATGGTTTCGGGTTTTTTAACTTCACCGTGGGACCATTCTCTGATCTTTTCGGGGGATGCAAGACCGATTCGGATTGCATCGAAATTTGTCAGTTCAAACAAGTTCTTATCTCCCTTCCGACTTTACTTTATTCCTCGTAGTTACCGTCGGCGTCCTCGAAGGTGAAGCCGTCGAATTCATCATGCTCGTCTTCCTCATAGCTGTCGTCGTCATCCTCCTCACCGTCGTCGTCGATGAAGTTAAAGTCATCGACATCATCGTCTCTGAGCATGCCGCCGGGTGCATCTTCATAACCGGCAATATTGACGCCCAACTCTCTTACATCGTCATCGTCCGTAAGCTCTCCGATAACGATTTCTTCATTATTTTCGGACAGAACCTTGATATCAAGACCAAGGGACTGCAATTCTTTGATAAGAACCTTAAAGCTCTCGGGAACGCCGGGCTCGGGAACGTTTTCGCCGTTGACAATGGCTTCGTAGGTTTTTACGCGGCCCACGACGTCATCGCTCTTGACGGTCAGGATCTCCTGAAGGGTGTTTGCCGCACCGTATGCTTCAAGTGCCCAGACTTCCATTTCGCCGAAACGCTGTCCGCCGAACTGCGCCTTGCCGCCGAGAGGCTGCTGAGTGACCAGTGAGTACGGACCCGTGCTTCTTGCATGGATCTTGTCGTCAACAAGGTGGTGCAGCTTAAGGTAGTACATATATCCGACGGAAACACGGTTCTCAAAGGGTTCACCGCTGCGGCCGTCGTAAAGCACGGTCTTTCCGTCCTCGTGTTTGTATGCCTCGCGGAATTTTTCACCGACAACGGGGTCGGAGTCCGCAAGTTCAATCAGCTTCAGCACATCGCCCGCAGTCATTTTCATAAGATCCTGCATGGGCTTGTTGGACTTGTTTGACATTGCAAGCAGCATTTTGATATCGTCCTCGCCCGCGCCGTCAAGAACGGGAGTTGCGACCTTCATGTTAAGTCCCTTTGCGGCCTTGCCGAGATGCAGCTCGAGGATCTGACCGATGTTCATACGCGACGGAACGCCCATCGGGTTCAGGACTATCTGAAGCGGAGTGCCGTCGGGCAGGAAGGGCATATCCTCTTCGGGAAGGATTCTTGAAATAACACCCTTGTTGCCGTGGCGGCCTGCCATCTTATCGCCAACGGAAATCTTTCTCTTCTGCGCAATGTATACGCGCACCAGTTCGTTCACGCCGGGGGCAAGTTCGTCCTTGTTTTCGCGGCTGAAAATGCGAACGTCAACAACAACGCCGCCCTCGCCGTGCGGAACACGCAGGGAGGTGTCGCGAACCTCGCGCGCCTTTTCGCCGAAAATTGCCCTGAGCAGGCGTTCCTCGGCGGTGAGCTCCGTCTCGCCCTTGGGCGTGACTTTGCCGACAAGGATGTCGCCGGAATGAACCTCCGCACCGATTCGGATGATGCCGCGTTCGTCAAGATCCTTCAGTGCCTCTTCGCCGACGTTGGGGATATCGCGCGTGATCTCTTCCGCACCGAGCTTGGTGTCGCGGCATTCCAGCTCGTATTCTTCTATATGAATAGAGGTGTAAACATCATTGTAAACCAGCTTCTCGTTGATGAGTACGGCGTCCTCGTAGTTGTAGCCTTCCCATGTCATGAAGCCGATGAGGGCGTTCTTGCCGAGTGCGATCTCGCCCATCTTTGTTGCGGGGCCGTCAGCGATAACGTCGCCGGCCTTTACGCGCTCGCCCTTGCTTACGATCGGGCGCTGATTTACGCAGTTGCCCTGGTTGGAGCGCTTAAACTTGATAAGTCTGTAGATACGCTCCTGACCGAGGTCGTTTGTAACAACGATCTTGTCTGCGTCAACCTCTGTAACTACGCCGTCCTCCTTGGTGCATACAACTATGCCGGAGTCTACCGCAGCCTTGTACTCCATACCGGTGCCGACGATAGGATTGTCGGTAACCATAAGCGGAACTGCCTGACGCTGCATGTTCGCGCCCATCAGAGCACGGTTCGCGTCGTCGTTCTCGAGGAACGGGATCATAGCCGTAGCGACGGAAACGACCATCTTAGGCGATACGTCCATGAAGTCGACCTTCTCGCGCTCGATTTCAAGAATGGAGTCGCGGCAGCGTGCGTTTACGCGGGGTCTTGCGAATCTGCCTTCCTCGTCGAGGGGCTCGTTCGCCTGAGCTACAACGTAGTTATCCTCAACGTCGGCGGTCATATAAACGACCTCGTCTAGAACCTTGCCGGTAGCCTTGTCAACGCGTCTGTAGGGAGCCTCGATGAAGCCGTAAACGTTGATCCTTGCGAAAGTAGCAAGGTAGGAGATCAGACCGATGTTAGGACCTTCAGGGGTCTCGATCGGGCACATTCTTCCGTAGTGGGAATAATGTACATCTCGAACCTCGAAT
>ENA-OOXM01002417-OOXM01002417.1-human-gut-metagenome-genome-assembly--contig:-NODE-2417-length-12060-cov-2.470221_pt1 | contig 12060 bp, 6 predicted proteins | sample MGYA00241589_ERZ501347 | MGnify/ENA primary metagenome ERZ501347 (study PRJEB25962, sample SAMEA2042832) | human gut metagenome | biome: human gut; feature: human-associated habitat; material: faeces...
GCAACCCAGAGCTTAATAAGAAATTACCGTAGTATTCGTTGGCATATATTTCCAAATATAATATGCATCGGAGTCCATCAGACGCACACATCCATTAGATGCTGGTTTACCAATTGTAGCATCTGCATACACCGTGCTTGCAATTGGAAATTTATGATGATTCTGGCTACTGCCGGATGGGTAACGGTGTACTCTGGTGTGGAAAGAGTTTCTTCCACAATAATGAGTTATGTATTCTTCATAAGTATTAACATAATACCAGCCATTTTCCTTCTGACCAATGCGGAAAGTTCCATGGGGAGAACGGGTATTATAGTTTCCGGAGGCGCAAGGGAACGATTTAATTAATTTCCAATTGTTCTTTCGACCCTGAAAAATGCTGACTTCCTGTGTATAATGACTGACCCAGATTAAATAGCTGGTTTTGCTGGAATACTTTTTAACATAAGCAAGTTTTTGAGCAGTAGAATATTTGGATGTTGTGTAGTTGCATTTGAAAGCGCGAAGACTTCCTGTAGTGAGGTAGTAGGTCTTTCCTTTATAGAGAATCTCGCTTCTCTTATATTTGGTATTACGTCCGATTAAATCAACGGTTACACCGCTGCTTAATGTTTTAACAACTTTTTTAGAAGTCCAGGAACGGTAAAGAGAAACTCTCTTGGTTGTCTTGCAGAAGTAAGTCATCGTTCTTATTGTTTTTAATGGTGAAAGTAAAGTGTTAGGGGTACAGCTTACAGTAGCTCCTGTTGAAGAAGTATAATTCTTTCCATTAATCGTTGTGTAAGGTTTTACCATAAAAGTAATACTTGAAGCGCCGCTTGCAATGGAAGTCTGATAAGTGGAGCGGGTGGTGTTTGCTAAAAGAGTGTAACTGCTGCCTTTTTTTATATATACACTGTAACCGCTTGCGTTATAAAGTGTGTTCCATTTTAAGTTGAGACGGCTATTGCTTGCGTAGACAGATAATCCAGTTACATTCTGTGAAATGGTTACGGGAATCGTAGCAGAGAGCTTTCTGGAAACCGTTTTTGCGTTAGGAGCGAATGCTTTTACAGTAAATGTGTAGGTCTGGCCTTCATTTAACTGATTAAATGTATAAGTTCCGGCTTTTTTAAACTTAACAGAACGTCCATCGGAACAAAAGAGTTTATATTTATTAGCTCCAGTGACGGCTTTCCATGTGATTTGTGCACTTTTATATCCTGGTGTAACAGTAAAATAAGGTGCTTTCAGTGAGACGGCTTCGGTTGAACTGGTTGTGCTCTGGCTTTTGACCGTTGTCTGACTTGCATTCAGAGAAACTGCCGGATAAGTGCAAAGCCCGAAGAATAAAAGGGCTGAAGCGACAGAAAGACAGAGTTTATTTGTTATTTTCATGAAAAATCTCCTCTCTCATAGTATTAATGGTCATTGATAATTTACTATCTGACTAATATAACAAATCCTGCTACCAGAAGTCAAGGAGATGGATTTACTATTTAATTCAAACAAAATTCAGCCAAAGCCCTCTGTTTCCATCCCCCGAATCTCTCCAACCATTATTTTAATTCAACTAAAAACAGCCAAAGACAGCCCCGGAAGAGAAACGCTATCCTATATTTGTGGCCTTAGAGCAAGGATTGAATGGGAGCCAGTAAGCGAACATTCAACCCGCAGTGATAGAGTCACAAATATAGGATAGCGTTTCTCTTCCGGGGCGTCTGTCGCTTAACGAATTAAACTAGCCAAAAATTCTGGGAGAATACTTTCTGGTACTTCCATTTCTCCCTGTCCTTTAAATAAGGAAATATGTGGTTTGTTCTGACCGTGGAAGTCTGTTCCGCCTGTTTTAAGAAGACCCCACTGTTTGGCAAGACCAGCAACATATTCCTGTTCAACAGGAGTGTAAGTGTTATAGTAAGCTTCAATTCCAACAAGGCCGGCTTCTTTTAATTCGCGGACCAGAGTTTCTTTTTTGGCGGAATCTAACTTTTTATAGAACATAAGGTGTGCAAGAACAGGGACACCGCCACTGTTTTTGATTAGTTCGATTGCTTCCTGCGGAGTAGGCATGATACGTTCCACATAGCAGCATCTTCCCTCTGCAAGATATTTATCAAATGCTTCTTGAACAGAAGAAACATATTTCTTTTTCATAAGAAGCTTTGCGATATGTGGGCGGGCGATTGTTTCGCCTGGCTTATCTGGTTTGATTTCGTCCATGGAAATCTTAAAGCCCTGTTCCTGAAGTTTCTCAATAATTTTTGCATTACGTCCGTCACGGCTTTCACGACAAACGGCAAGGCGTTCTAAGAGAGCCTTATTTTTTGTGTCGATGTTATAGCCAAGAACATGAATTTCTACTCCGTGATAGTCTGTAGAAATCTCTACACCAGAGATGGCAGTAAGTCGTTCTTTATGTTTGGCAGCAGCTTTCTGAAATTCTTCTGTGCCAGCAACTGTATCGTGATCGGTAAGAGCAATTACAACAGGATTTTTATCACCAGCAAGTTTTAGGGCATCATTTATAATTTCTGTTGGGGAAAATGTACCATCAGAAGCAGTAGAATGAATATGTAAATCAATATAAGTTTTCAAAATGTACTCCTTTCATGCAATAATCAATCAAGTATCTATAATATTCTATATCTAGTATCGCAGAATTAGTTAAAAAAATCAATGTCTATGACAATTATTTATATGAATTGAAAGAAAGTGATGGAAAATGTGTAATAATGCAATACTTGTTTGTAATAATTGCATAAAGGTGTTAGAATATCTTTATTGAAAATGAGAAGCTAAACAGGCAGACAGAACATGTAACGGAGGTTAATCTATAATGGAAGATATGATGAAAGCGTTGTTGGATGTGGTGAGAGCACAGCACACTGCAACAGAAGGAAGCGAAGAAAGACCATTTGATATTAATGATATTATTGATATGGCGCTGAATATTACCGGGAGACCAGAAGAACCAGAGGAACAGCAGGAACTTTCTGATACGATTCAGAAGCTGGCAGAATCTCTGGCACCAGATATTTTCCCACCGAAGACATTTGAGGAGATGGATGATTCCGAGCAGGCAGCTTCTGCAGTGAATATGATAGAGGAACGGTTAAGAAATGGTGGCAGAAGAAGAGAGACAGCAGCCCCACAGTCACAACAGGAAATGACTCCACAGCAGAATAGTTCACAGATGCAGAGTGAGTCACATGAGGAGAATCCTTTTGCACAGGTAATGGAGAATGAAAATGCGAATATTCAGCAACAGTCAGAAACTGCAGATGGATATGGAAATATGGCATCCACAGACAGTGGTGCGTCCGAAGATTATGGTAATGGCAGTTCTTACGATATGTTTGGACAAGACGATGTAAATCATCAGGAAGCGGCGAATCTTAATGATTTGATCTATAATAATTTTATGCAGATGATGGGATTAAATGATCCTAAGGTAGAATATCCATTTGACCGTTCTCAGATTCGATATGGAAGGGAAAAGACAGCGACGGAAATGCTTGCAGAAGATGAGGCCAACAAGGCAGAAGAGAGAGCATTAGAAGAGCAGAGAAGAAGGCCAGTTTCAGCCTGGGAACTTGCACAGTCAGCTGTGGATAAGGATGAGGAAGCACATCAGAAAGAGGAATATGAACCTAAAGAGATGAAGATGCCAGAAACCAAATCAGCTTCTCAGTTAGCCGCAGAAGCAATCGCGAAGGCCAAAGAAGAGGATCAGATGAAGCTTGAGGCAGAAAAGAGAGCAGAACGTCTTATGGAAGAGGCAAGAAAGCGCGGAAAAGATCCGATGGAATTTGCACTTCATCAGCAGGAAATTTTAAATTATATGGAAAAGAACAGTGATGAACTCGTTTCTTTTGAAGATTATGAAGATTTATCACCAGAGGAAAAATTAGAGATAGAGAAAGAACTTTATCGGGAAAAACAGATTGAAGCGGGAGTGGCTCCAGAAGATATCAGTGATGAGTTACCAGATGAGATTCTGGAACAGTCTGGAATCGCACCAGATCAGACAGCAGGAGAGCAGAATAGTCAGGAGTCTGCCGGACAGGGAGATGGAACAACAGCACAGCAAACCAGCCAATCACAGGGAATGCCGACATTTTCAGATGATATGCTTCGTATGATTAGTCAGGAAGTAGTACAAGAAAATGCAGAGATGATTCTGGCTGAAGATGCCAATGCAGACTTAGGATTAATTAACGAGACGATTTTCGAAAACTTGAAAAATCTAATGAGTCAGACTGGCGGAGCTGTGACGCAGGAAGATATGGAATCTTTGATCGGAGAAGTTATTTCCAGAAATACGTCTTCTGACTCAGAAGAAACACAAGAAACTTTGGCGCAGACGGAAACAGGTACTACAGCTGAAACGGCACCGATGGCATTTGAAGGCGAAAGTGCAGGCAGTGTTGTTGGAAGTGGAATGGCAGGAACGAGGGAACCAGCAGTGGAAAGTTCACAGTCAGAATCACAGAGCCAGCCAATGTCGGCGGTAGAACTTGCCAGGGCAGCACAGCAGGCAGCTAAGCCAGAGCCACAGGAAGCCAGAGAAACAAAGTCAGCAGTAGAACTTGCAAAAGAGGCACAAGAAAACGCAGTACAGAAGAAGGCTGAATCAATATCGGAGACAGAGGAAGAACTGAGCGAGGATGATTTAAACTTTGATGAATTAGATATAGAAGAGGAGTCCGAAGAAAGTCAAAGTCCTTCCATTGAAGAATTAAAGGCACAGCTTAAGGCAGCGGAAGAAGCATTGGCAGCAGAGCAGTTAAAAGCGGCACAGAAAGCCGGGAAAGCAGAGGAAGAGAAGAAATCAGAAGAAATTCCGAAAGAGGAAGAAGCAACAGAACAGCCGATGGAAGAGAGTGCATCAACAGCCGGGGAACAGACAGCAACAGAAGAAAGTTCTGAGATAACCCCTGCGCCGACAGCAGAAGAAGTACAAGAACAGCCTGAGTATTCTGAAGTTTCAGAAAAAGAAGCGGAAGAATTTGAATATGTTGATCCGGGCGAATTAGTTCTTGGAGACCACACACAGGCAGAGATAGATGAAGCTTTGGATAATCTGGCATCTCTTGGCCTGGAGGGTGAAGTCTATGAGCGTGCAAAAAGAATGCTCTTACTGGAACTTGCTGGTTCAGAAGTAGCACTTGATGCATGGCTTGAAGAACAGGAAAATGGCAAGAAGAAAAAGGCAGCGGTATCCGCGTTAGATACAGAAGAAGATGCTCTTGAAGATTTAGAAGATTTAGATGAAGATGACCTCGAGCGAGAATTAGAACTTGCTATGGATGAAGACTTTATTGAGGAAGATTTAGAAGAACCTTTAGAAGAAAGCAGTCAGGACAAATCTGAAGAAACAGAAAAAGAGGCAGTTTCTGAGGAGAATTTAGAAGAAAACTCTGTAGAAAAAACGGAGGACGAATCTGATAAGACGGAAGGTGCCGAAGATGTATCAGAACAGCCAGAAAGTATTTTAAAAGAAGCTTCTGAGGAAGAAATAAGCAGTGAAGAGGAAAACTCTGAGGAAGAAGAGGGAGAGACCTCAGAGGCAGCTCAGGAAGAAGCAGCAAATAAGGAATACTCTGAGACAGAAGAGAAAGAGGCAGCAAATAGAGAGTACTCTGAGACAGAAGAGAAAGAGACAGCAAATAGTGAGTGCTCTGAGACAGAGGAAAAAGAGATAGCAAATAAGGGAGTTTCTAAGAAAACAGAGAAAGAAGCAGAATACAAGGAAGCAGAATACATTTCTGAATCAGAAGACACAATTCAGGTAGAAAAAACAAGACCGGAAAAGGCAGAGAGGACATCTTCACAGACGAAGAAGCCTGCACACAGTGAGAGAACATCACATTCCAGAAAACACAAGAATATTGTAAAACGTAAGGAAAAAACAGCTCCAGAAAAAGAAGAAAGAGAATTTAGCGCAGTAGTTCTAACAGGAAAGAATGTCGAAGAAAAAGAATTCCAGGTAAGTGTCCGCAATCCATTTGTTCTCAAAAACTCTGCAAGCTTTATGGATAAATTTGAAGAGTATATTGTAGATACACAGGAAAACAGAAAGTTAAGCACAGGATTCAAACGTTTAGATGCAATGCTCCGCTATGGCCTTCATAAAGGAAGTTACTTTGTAGATGCTACACCTCAGTATTTAAAGAACGGATTTATGCAGCAGATAGCCGACCGGGCAGCAGAAAGCGGTGTAGATGTACTTTATATTTCAACAGAGCTTACCCGCTATGACCTTATGGTAGATACCATCTCTCGTCTCAGCTATGAAATGAATAAAAAAGATGAAGAAAAAGCAGTATCCTCTATGGCAATCATGACAGGAGAAAAAGGCGCAGATATTCGTTCTTTAAAAGATGAATTGAATTGGTACAGAGGACGAATCAGTGAACATCTTTTTGTACTTGATCAGGAAGCAGTGTCTGAATATGTAGAAAATATGGAAGATGCCTCCGCAGGAGATATATTAGCAGAACTTATTCGTTCCATCGTAACAGAGGGAGCACATAAGCCAGTGGTATTTATTGATAATATTGAAAATATACTCTCAGTAGAAGATTCTGAGGATATGAAACCGCTCATGGATGGGATCCGTAAACTTGCAAAAGAACTGGGAATTCCGATTATTATGTCCTACGGATATGCACCAGCAGAAAGTGAAAATGAGCTTGACCCAGATGAAATCGAATATCACAAATCATTAGGAAATATGTGTGATGTATATCTTGAACTCAAATATGCAGATATGATAACAGAGGATTACGAAGAATTAACAGAAGATGATATTCAGGAAATGGTAGAAAACGGTGAAATGCTTCTTATTAACGTACAACTTCATAAAAATAGAAGAACAATGAAAGCATCCTGTCAGATACAGGCAACACCGAAGTTTAATTATTACGAAGAATAGTGATTTGCCGTAGGCAAATAGACGAAACACCAAAGAGAAGATACCCTATATCTGTGACTTTAGTCGCGGCGGTTTGAATATTCGCTTAAGTGCTCGTATCCAAACCTTGCTCCGAGGCCACAGATATAGGGTATTATATGGCGCTATTCCGTAATCCCAATATAATCCGTTACAACCTTAATCTTCGCACTGATCTTCTGAAGCTCTTCTGTTGGTTTATAATCTTTCGTACCAAAGAGATATTCGTGTGCTTTTTTTACATTTGTCTGGGCTGTAATTGGAAAACCGTAATAGATGCCGTTATATCGTTCATCTTCAGATTTAAAAGGATAAGCCTGCGAATCTTCTATCTTACAACGTGCCATGGAAAGAGTCAGCTTTGTGAGAGCGTCATTAGAGAGGCTCGTTTTACACTGTGGAAGAACAGTACTGATTAACTTTCCAAGTTTTAGCGGCTGTTTTTTAGCTGTATTCATAATACCTTCAAGAACAAGTCGCTGATGGTTAGCTCTTGCGTGATCTCCGCCTTCCATGTAGCGGATACGAGAGTAGGCAACAGCCTGATTACCATCGAAGGTATAAGTTCCGGTTTTTTCAAACTTCGGAGAATTTCCACCATTAATATGATTCATATTACCAATATAATCATTTAAATTCTGTAATTCTTTTTCAGAATTAATGGTCAATGGAATACCTCCAAGCACATCAACAGCATCGGCTAATGCTTTAAAGTTAACCGTGGCGAAATCTGTGATATTTAAATCCAGGTTACGGTTAATTGTGCGAAGAGCAAGTTCTGGTCCGCCATAAGAATATGCTGCATTAATCTTATCGTATTCGCCATCAATACTTACATAGGTATCACGGTAAATAGACATCAATTTTACCTTTTTGGTTGATTTATTGATGCTGGCAATGATGATACAGTCAGTACGGGAACCTTTATCTTTAATTTTATTATCCTGACTATCAACGCCAAAAAGAGCAATATTTTGATAATCTTTTATATTAGCATCCGTATCATTTACAGTTACACTTGTTTTATCTAAAGGATATTTTTCTATTTTGGAAAAGGCACCTTTTAATGAGAAACGGAATGCAAAAACCGCCCCGGCAATTAAAAGAATGATTAAAAGAAGGAAGGGAAAACATCCCCGTTTTTTCTTTTTTTTACGTTCATGATAAGTTAAAGCTCGTCCGCCAGAAGTCTGCCGCTTTTGAGACTTTGTATCAGGCTTGTTCTGGGAAGAGGACTTCTTTGTTGATGGTTTGCCAGAATTTTTTATAGAAGAACCAGAGGAATGATATCCTGTACCGGAAGAACTTCGAAGCAGGCCATCAGTATTCAATGTGGAATGTGTATGATGGTCGTGAGAAGTTTTGAAATTATTCTGAGAACTTCGTCTGCCGCCTGTGCTGGAATAGTTATATTTGTTTTCAATGTTATCTTTACTATATATTGAACCATATTTCATAAAATATGCCTCCATTCTGTCATAGGTACTTCTGGAAATTTAATAGGTTTATGGAATGTTTCGGAGAGTACATTCATTAGTTAAAAAATCTGTGTTAGTAAGCATTTTTATTGACAAATCCTTTAAATACAGTAAGAAATAGAATCTTAATATCAAAAGATAATGTCCAGTTTTCAATATAAAAAATATCATGTTCAATTCGTCCCTCAATGGATGTGTCTCCACGGAAGCCGCAAACTTGTGCCCATCCTGTCATACCGGGACGTACCTGATGCTTTATCATATAACGAGGAATCTCCTCTTTAAATTTCTCAACGAAAAGAGGTCGTTCTGGCCGTGGACCAATGAGACTCATATCACCCTTTAATACATTAAATAACTGTGGCAGTTCGTCAAGACTGGTCTTACGGATAATTCTTCCCACGGGAGTGACCCGGGGATCGTTGTGTACTGTCCAGGCCTTTTGTTCCTTAGAGGCAGACTGTACTCCCATCGATCGGAACTTGTACATTTTAAAAGGTTTATTATGAAGACCGACTCGTTCCTGACAGAAAATAATTGGTCCTGGGGAACTCTTTTTAACGAGAACAGCAACAACAGCCATAATCGGTGAAAAGAGAATGATACAAACGATAGAACCAATAATGTCCACAAGACGTTTGATACATTTGTTTACAGTATTTGTAAGCGGAACATTACGGATGTTGATAACCGGAAGTCCGTTCAAATCCTCAGTAACTGGGTTAGTAGAAATAAATTTATAATAATCTGGAACAAACTTTGTATGCACACCAGACTTTTCGCAGATAGCAACCATATCTCCCAGTTTATAATACTCTTTCAGGCTGAGTGCGATTGCCACCTCATCCATAGAAGTGTTCTGAAGAAACTTTTCTACATCCTTTAACTTACCAATGCAAAAAGTATTGCGGTAAGAAAAGTCAGCCTTGAGATTATCATCGAAAATACCGTGAATGGTGTAGCCCCACTGTGGGTTTGACTTAATACGGTCGATGTAGGCTTCGGCTGCTGCACTGAAACCAATAACAACAACATGTTTAAGATTAAATCCCTTTCTGCGAGTTCTTTCTAATGCATAACGGATTGCCGCCCTTTCAGCAATGGTAAGAAGCATGGAAAGAACATAGAACATTAACTGAAGACTTCGTGAAACATGGGGAATCTTCATAAAGATTATATATATAAAGAAGAAAACCATTCCAATGGAATTCGCCTTAATGAGATTCGCATACTCTGAAGTCCTATTTTGAAATCTTTTTGGTTTATATAAATTAAACTTTGCATATAAAATAAGGTATACAGGAATCAGAACAAGAAGTATACCCTGATATTGCCACAACTGCCGCCAGTAACCAAAACGAGGAAAAATGTCTTTAAAAAGAGGGCATATATATCGAATATAGTAACTAAGACAAAAGGAACAATAAATAACCAGTGCATCAAGAACGACGTGGAACCGGTTAAGATATTTTTGATTCTCTTTAATCATAAAAGTGTACCTCCATCACCCAAAAGGGATATATATATGGAAAAAAGGGCGTAATATACCTCTTACTGGGATAATTTTCTAACTTATTATACAATAGAATAGGGCATTCCACAAGGTTATTTCTTTTCCTGCTTTTACGAAAAAAGTGTGAAAAAGCTGCAAAATCAGTAGAAATCCATAAATTTGCCATAAATACAACACAAATTTATCACACATCGTTGCTAAGATAAGGTTACAAACTTAGGAAAGGGGATAACATTATGAACGAATTTGAAAATGGATTCCATAATGAGAATTTAGAGAACAACAGGATAAATAACCAGGAAAACAACAGTCAGCAAGTAGCTATAGATGTAACACCGATTGAGGAATCGGTAACACAGGAGAATACAGAGAGTCATAGATATTCTTACAGAGAACAAGGTACAGGTGGCAGTTCCTATCAGTATGACAATGGAAATAATTCCAACGATACTTATAATAATTCTTATAGCAGCCACGGATGGAGAGATGAGAGTACTTATAATAATGAAAATTATTATGGGAATATCCCGCCGGAACCTGATAAGAGACGCAGACAGAGAAAGAATGGCAGTAAAAATAATAAGAACGGAATGGGTAAGAAAGCTGCCAAGTTAGTTGCATCCGCAGCAGTATTTGGTCTTGTAGCGGGAGCCTGCTTTGTAGGAGTGTCCGTAGCAAAAGATAAATTATATCCTTCTACAGCAGATCGAATTGAAACAACATCGGGAACAACAAGTGCAAAGAGCGAGACATCATCAAGCGGCTCAAGCAGCTCCAGCAGTAATGTAGCAAGTGTAGTTAATGAAGTGATGCCATCTGTTGTATCTATTACAAGCACAATTCAGTCTTCCAATTATTATGGCTTTGGTACACAGGAATCAGAAGGAGCAGGTTCAGGATTTATCGTTGCAAAGACAAAAGATAATCTTATGATCGCAACCAATAATCATGTTGTATCTGATGCCACTTCCCTCACCGTAGGATTTGTAGATGATACAACAGCAAAAGCTACAGTTGTAGGAACAGATTCCAGTGCAGACCTTGCAGTTATTTCTGTAAAGATAAAGGATATCAAAGACTCTACAGCATCAAAGATTAAAGTTGCAACACTTGGAAGTTCTGATGATTTAAAAGTAGGAGAAGAAGTTGTAGCAATCGGTAATGCATTGGGATATGGACAGTCCGTTACAACAGGTGTAGTCAGTGCAAAGAACAGAGAAGTATCTTTAACAGATGGAACAATGAATCTTCTTCAGACAGATGCCGCAATCAACCCTGGTAACAGTGGTGGTGTACTTATTAATATGGATGGTCAGGTTGTAGGTATCAACAATGCGAAGTTAGAAGATACATCCGTAGAAGGTATGGGATATGCAATTCCTATCACTACAGCTAAAACTATCTTAACAGATTTAATGAATGCCAACAGCGTAAGCACAAAAGATGCTGCATTCCTTGGAGTCGTAGGCCGTGACATTAATGAATCTTATTCCAGCGCACTTGGAATCCCTAGCGGAATCTATGTATCACAGGTAGTCAGCGGATCACCAGCAGAAAAAGCAGGAATCTCTGCAGGCGATGTCATTACCAAGTTTGAGGGTAACAACGTATCTACAATGTCCGGCTTAAAAGAAAAACTGGCACTGAAAAAAGCTAATACAAAAGTAAAAATCACATTTAAGAGAGCAAACCAGAGCGGAACATACGAGGAAAAGACCGTTACAGTAACTCTTGGTAAAAAGAGTGATTTCAGTGATGTAACAACAGATAACTCCAGCGATTCCAGCAATGATTCCAATAATAACTCCAATAATGGAAATAATAATGGAAACAGCAATGGCAACTCTGGTAATAGCAATGGAAATTCCGGAGACTATGGTTATGGCAATGGAAATTTTGGAAATGACAATGGCAATGGATATATAAATCCATATGAATATTTCTTCGGAAATAACTATTAATTTACCATTTAATTCGGAAGCTGTCTTTGGATGATTTTTAGATGAATTGAATTTAATCATAGTCCAAAACAGCAATCTACAAATCCCTCCCTTGATAGCAGGTGATAGCATAACCATGGTCAGTGCATTTTTGCAACGGCCTAGAGCGTGTTTGAAAAATAAAAGTTGCAC
>ENA-OOXM01002421-OOXM01002421.1-human-gut-metagenome-genome-assembly--contig:-NODE-2421-length-12029-cov-4.425589_pt1 | contig 12029 bp, 10 predicted proteins | sample MGYA00241589_ERZ501347 | MGnify/ENA primary metagenome ERZ501347 (study PRJEB25962, sample SAMEA2042832) | human gut metagenome | biome: human gut; feature: human-associated habitat; material: faeces...
TCACCACAGGTGACAAAGAGAGGAACAGATGTCGCGCCAGCGACAAAAAGGGGAATGGGTGGCATCGCATCAGCGATGACGAAAGGAGTTTCTACTGATGCCACTGCGGCGATCGGCCGCGTGCATATAAAATGAGAGGGATGTTACTATGGAAAAGAAACCGTTTCTGACCGAGGCGATGGCACAGGAGATCATTCAGGATGTGCCCACGCCGTTCCATGTCTACGATGAGAAGGGCATCCGTGAAAATGCCCGCCGCATCAACAAGGCATTCAGCTGGAACAAAGGCTTCAAGGAGTATTTTGCCGTCAAGGCTCTGCCAAACCCTGTCATCCTGCAGATCCTCAAGGAGGAGGGCTGCGGCGTGGACTGCTCGTCCCTGACTGAGCTGATGCTCAGCGAGGTGTGCGGTTTCTCCGGCAGCGACATCATGTTCTCCTCCAACCAGACCCCTGTGGAGGATATGAAGAAGGCCTACGAGCTGGGCTCCTACATCAATCTGGACGATGCCACCATGGTGGAATTTCTGGAGCGTGTCGCCGGTGTGCCGGAGAACATCTTCTGCCGCTATAACCCGGGCGGCACCTTCAGTCTGGGCGAGAGCGAAGAGGGCTTTCAGGTCATGGACAAGCCCGGCGATGCCAAGTACGGCATGACCGAGGAACAGATGATCGAAAGCTACAAGAAGCTGGCCGCCAAGGGTGCCAAGAACTTCGGCATCCACGCTTTCCTTGCTTCCAATACCATTTCCGATGAGTATTACCCGGAGCTGGCAGGTATCCTGTTCCAGCTGGCTGTCCGGGTGCAGAAGGCCACCGGTGTGCACATCGGTTATATCAACCTGTCCGGCGGTGTGGGCATCCCGTACCGCCCGGAGCAGACCGAGAACGATATCATGGCCATCGGCGAGGGTGTGCGCAAGAAGTTTGAGGAAATTCTGGTGCCCGCAGGCATGGGCGATGTGGCCATCTTTACTGAGATGGGCCGCTTTACCACCGGCCCCTACGGCGCACTGGTGGCAACTGCCATCCACGAAAAGCACATCTATAAGGAATACATCGGTCTGGATGCCTGCGCAGCCAACCTGATGCGCCCGGCCATGTACGGCGCTTACCACCACATCACCGTGCTGGGCAAGGAAAATGAGCCTTGCGACCATATGTACGATGTGGTGGGAGGTCTGTGCGAGAACAACGACAAGTTTGCCATTGACCGGATGCTGCCCAAGATCGACATTGGCGACATCGTTTATATCCACGACACCGGTGCACACGGTTCTGCCATGGGCTACAACTACAACGGCAAGCTGCGCAGCGCAGAGGTGCTGCTGTGCGAGGACGGCACCCACCGTCTGATCCGCCGTGCCGAGACGCCGCGCGATTACTTTGCAACGCTGGATTTCCTGCCCCTGATGAAGCCGCTGTTTGAAGATTAAGAGGTATCATAAATGTTTTTTGGCTTTCAGCTCACCCTTGGCCTGATGATGGTATTCTACGGCTATTCGGTCATGAAAAATCCCCGTGTCTGGGGCGATCAGGGCCGCCGTGCCGTCAAAGCGGAGCACTTTGAGGAATACTGCCGCCAGAACGGCCTGTTCTTTTTGAAGGCAGGCTGCGTGGTGGCGGTGATCGGTGCACTGGATGCACTCATCACGCTGGATGCCCTGCTGTACGCTCTGCTGTACCTCTTCGGTCTGGCTTTCGCCTTCTATCCGCTGGTCAAATGGTGCCGTGAGAACGAGGGCTTCAGCTGGCCATGGCCCCATGTCCAGAGCGAGAAAAAGCGCATCAAAGAGCTGCGCCGTGAACAGGAATCGCAGGAAAAGGCGGAGCAGGACTCCGACAAAAAGTAAAGAACAAAGAGAAAAACGGCTGCTGTACGGTAAAGTACAGCAGCCGTTTTTTACAATTCATCAATGCTTTTTTGAAGTTTTTGATAAAACTGTCCCAGGTGATACCCATCGATGAACCGGTGGCTCACCTCAAGGCTCATGCCCAGCGTTTCGCGGCCGTTTTCCGGTACATACTTGCCCCATGTGATGCGGGGGATGGCATCGTCTTTGTCAAAATCCCGCTCGTTGGTGCAGCTGGTCAGATCAAACCACGGCGTGGTGGAAATGTAGATCAGCGCGTCCGTCTCGCAGTCCTGATCCAGAAAGCTCTGCTGTGCTGTGCTCTTAGCTTTTGCAGCGCAGCAGAACTCGTCCAGCGTGCCGGTCTTGGGCAGTGTGACGATGTGGAACTGCTCACTGCCGGGCTTCAGGTCGGTCAGGCTGGGGATGCGCTTATCCAGAAGCCAGACCTCGCCGTTCCGGATGGTATAGCGGAAATTCACCACGCTGTTCACGGCATCGGTCACGAGATAGCCGAGGGCATAATAAAAGGAAATGCCGCGGGCTTTGGTGTAGGCGTGGAGATTCGTCACGTCCACCCGGAAGGTGACACTGTAAAATGGCTGCGACACTCCGGAAAAGAACCGGAACAGCTCTGCCCGCGGCCACGTGTTCATGTCGATTTTATGCATGGTCGTTTTCTCCATCCGCCTTGCTTTTATCCAGCGCATCGAACTGCTTTATGATCTGCGGGTCCTTCAGCTTGACGACCTTGCCGGAGAGATAATGCAGGGTGTTTTCCTCGGGAATATCAAGGAAAGTGACCCGCACAGCGCACAGGGCCTGCGTTTTGGTGCCGGTGCGCTCGTTCATCTTGCGGTTGCCGTACTTGATGTCGCCCAGAACCGGACGGCCCAGATAGGCCAGATGTGCACGGATCTGGTGGGTGCGGCCGGTGACAAGGCCGATCTTGCACAGGGCGAACGGCCCGGCGGTGCGCAGTACGTCCACGTCCGTAATGATCTGCTTGCGGCGCTCGTCCTGCGACTGGTGTGCATGGATGCTCACCTTGTTGTTCTTCTCGTCGTGCTCCCACCATGCGGTGAACCGCCCGGACTGCGGGATACCCACCGTGATGGTGTAGTACTCCTTTTTGAGTAGGTCAGTGCGGATGATCTCGTTCATGTCCCGCAGGGCGGTGTAGCTCTTGGCGGCGATCACAAGGCCCTCGGTGCCGCGGTCCAGCCGGTTGCAAATGCCGGGCTTGAACCGGTTCTCGCCGTGGGGATCGTACTCGCCTTTTTCGGACAGATACTGGGTAAAAGCGTCCACAAGGTTTGCATCGCCGGTGCGGTCACTGTGGCACAAAAGGTGGGTGGGTTTGTACAGCACAGCAATGTTTTCGTCCTCATAAATGACATTGACCTTGGGCTGATTCTGCTTTTTTTTCGGCGCGGCCTTCTGCACGGTTTTTGCGCCTTCCGGCGGGAAAAACTCGTCGTTGATGTACAGCTCGATCAGGTCGCCTGCCTGAATGCGGTACTCCGGCACGGCCTTTTTTCCGTTTACCTTCACGCGCTTATTGCGGAAGCTCTTGTACAAAAGGCTGGTGGGAAAATCGCGGGTCACGCTCTGCACAAAGCGGGAAAGACGAACGCCGTCGTCGTTGGCGGTTGCGGTATATTGTTTCATAAATGTTCCTCAATTTTCAAGAGATACCTTTATAGTAATACAGCCTTGGCTGCAAGTCAACGCGGAAACGCCCCGGATCAAAACTATTTTACCGCAAAGCCTTGAGTTCCGGGCGCAAAATGGGTACTATTATAAGGAATGAATCAGAAGGAGAGTACCGCAATGGCAGAACACAAACGGCATCAGGGACACCGCCAGCGGATGCGCGAACGGGTGCAGAACTACGGTCTGGACAGTCTGGCCGAGCACGAAGCGCTGGAATATGTGCTGTACCTCACCAACGCCCAGAAGGACACCAACGGCATCGCTCACGACCTGATCGACCGCTTTGGCGATTTTGCCGCTGTGCTGGAAGCCAGCGAGGAAGAGCTGTGCACTGTGGAGGGCGTAGGCCCGGCCACAGCCCGGATGCTGCATCTGCTGCCGGAGATCAGTCGCTACTATGGCCGCAGCCGTACCAGCACTACCCGCTGCATCAGAACTACGGAGCAGATGGGCAGCTATCTGATGGCGAAGTTTGCGTGGTCGGATTACGAGCGTGCAATGCTGGTCAGTCTGGACAGCCGTAAGCGGGTGCGCGCGGCGGTCTGGCTGCGGGAAGGCACCACCGACCGGGTAAGTCTGGACATCAAGGATGTGGTATCTGCGGCCATCAAGGGCGGCACTGACACGGTGGTGCTCAGCCACAACCACCCCAACGGTGCGGCCTTGCCCTCCATGGAGGATCTGGAGGCCACTGGCAATATTGCCCGGGCATTGGGCCTTGTGAACATCCATCTGCTGGATCACTTCATCCTGACCGATACGGAGTATTTCTCCATGAGGGACGCAAACCGCCTGCCGATCTATGACTTTAAAACAGGTACGCTTTTCTGGCCTTGATCTGTGAAACAACAAAAAAGTGTTTACATTATAAAACTGGTGTGCTATAATCAAACCGTAAAATACAACTGATTGTGGTTCTTTGCGCGAGGGCCGGAGAGGAGAGGGAAGATGGCAGACGAAAAATTTGAACTGGTATCCTCTTACCAGCCCACCGGCGACCAGCCGCAGGCCATTGAAACACTGGTGAAAGGCGTGGAGCGGGGCGACCGTTGCCAGACCCTGCTGGGTGTTACCGGCAGCGGAAAGACCTTTACCATGGCAAATGTTATTGCAAAATGCAACCGGCCCACGCTGGTTCTGGCCCACAACAAAACGCTGGCGGCCCAGCTGTGCACCGAGTTCCGGTCGTTTTTCCCCAACAACGCGGTGGAGTATTTCGTCTCCTACTACGATTACTACCAGCCGGAAGCCTATATCCCCAGCACGGATACCTATATTGAAAAGGACAGCGCCATCAACGAGGAGATCGATAAGCTGCGACACTCGGCAACCTCGGCACTTTCGGAGCGGCGGGATGTGATCATTGTAGCATCGGTGTCCTGCATCTACTCGCTGGGCGACCCCATCGACTACCGCAGCATGGTCATCAGCCTGCGCCCCGGCATGCAGATGGAGCGCGATGCGCTGTGCCAGAAGCTGGTCACTCTGCAATATGAGCGAAACGACGTGAATTTTGTGCGCAATAAGTTCCGTGTGCACGGCGATATCGTGGACATCTACCTTGCCTATATGAGCGAGCTTGCCATCCGTGTGGAATTTTTTGGGGACGAGATCGACCGCATCACGGAGTTCAACCCTCTCACCGGTGCCAAACAGAATGTAGTCAAGCATGTAGCCATCTTCCCGGCCAGCCACTATATCGTCAGCGCCGAGAAGAAGGCCGCAGCACTGGAAAAGATCCGCGCCGAGTGCGACGCACAGGTGAAGCAGTTCACCGCCGAGGGCAAGCTGATCGAGGCGCAGCGCATTGCCCAGCGCACCAATTACGACATTGAGATGCTCAACGAGGTTGGCATGTGCAAAGGCATCGAGAACTATTCGGCGGTGCTTTCGGGCCGTGCGCCGGGCAGTATGCCCACCACTCTGCTGGATTATTTCCCGGATGATTTTCTGCTGTTTGTGGACGAGAGCCATGTTACCCTGCCGCAGGTGCGCGCCATGTACGGCGGCGACTATGCCCGCAAAAAAACGCTGGTGGAGTACGGCTTCCGCCTGCCGTCCGCCTTCGATAACCGCCCGCTCAAGTTTGAGGAAGTGGAGTCCAAGCTGAACCAGATGATCTTCGTTTCGGCTACGCCCGGCGACTACGAGCGGCAGAACAGCACGCAGGTGGCGCAGCAGGTCATCCGGCCCACCGGCCTTTTGGACCCGCTCATTTCGGTGCGCCCGGTGGAAGGGCAGGTGGTGGATCTGTTGGGCGAGATCAATACCCGTATCCAGCGGCACGAGCGCGTTCTCGTGACCACCCTGACCAAGAAAATGGCCGAAGACCTGACCGACTACCTTACCGAACAGGGCATCAAAGTCAAGTATATGCACCACGAGGTGGACACCTTTGAGCGCATGGAGATCATCAAGGACCTGCGCCTTGGCTCCATTGATGTTGTGGTGGGCATCAACCTGCTGCGCGAGGGTCTTGACCTGCCCGAGGTGAGCCTTGTGGCCATTCTGGATGCCGACAAAGAGGGCTTTCTGCGCAGCGAGACCAGCCTGATCCAGACCATTGGCCGCGCGGCCCGCAATGCCGAGGGCCTTGTCATCATGTACGCGGATGTCGTCACCGACAGTATGGACCGCGCCATCACTGAGACCGAGCGCCGCCGCGCCATCCAGATGGCCTACAATAAAGAACATGGCATCGTGCCAAAAACCATCGTCAAGGCCATTGCAGACAGCATCGAGATCAGCGATAAAGCGGAGAACGCTAAGCTGAACACCCGCCGCATGGGCAGGATGGAGCGGGAGGCCGCCATCGAGCGCCTGACCCGTGAGATGAAGGAAGCGGCGAAGCTGCTGGAGTTTGAGCACGCGGCCTTCCTGCGTGACCAGATCGACCGACTGCGCCGGGGCGAGAACCCGACGGTGGACTCTGCGGCAGAAACGGAGCGCAAACAGAATCATTCACAGACACAACGAAAAGGGAGAAAATACCTTGGCAAACGATAAGATCGTCATCAAAGGTGCCCGCGAGCACAACCTGAAAAATGTTAACCTGACCCTCCCGAGGGAAAAGCTGATCGTTATGACCGGCCTTTCCGGTTCGGGCAAGTCGAGCCTTGCGTTCGACACCATCTATGCCGACGGCCAGCGCCGCTATGTGGAAAGCCTTTCCAGCTACGCACGCATGTTTTTGGGCCGCATGGACAAGCCCGATGTGGACGAGATTACCGGCCTGTCACCGGCAATTTCCATCGACCAGAAAACCACCAGCCACAACCCGCGTTCCACCGTGGGCACCGTGACGGAGATCTACGATTATCTGCGACTTCTGTACGCCCGCGTGGGCGTGCCCCACTGCCCGGTGTGCGGGCGGGTAATCAGCCAGCAGACCGTGGACGAAATGGTGGACGCGGTGCTCAAACTGGACGAAGGTACGAGGTTTCAGGTGCTGGCTCCTGTGGTGCGCCAGCGCAAAGGCACCCAGCAGAAAGAGCTGGATGCTGCCCGCCGTGGTGGCTATGCTCGTGTGAAGATCGATGGCAACCTGTATGATCTTGACGAAGAGATCAAGCTGGAAAAGAACATCAAGCATACGGTGGAGATCGTGGTGGACCGCCTTGCCATGCGCAAGGGCATCCGGGGCCGTCTGGCAGATTCGCTGGAAACCGCGCTGGCGCTTACCGGCGGCATCGCCGAAGTGGACGTGATCGGCGGCGATTGTATGACCTTCAGCCAGAACTTTGCCTGCCCGGAGCACGGCATTTCCATCAGCGACCTGTCACCCCGGCTCTTCTCCTTCAATAACCCGCTGGGAGCCTGCGAAAAGTGTACCGGCCTTGGCACTTTTATGCGAGTGGACGAGGAACGCATCCTGCCCAACCGGAACCTTTCCATCCGTGAGGGTGCCATCAAGGCCAGCGGCTGGTACTATGCCGAGGGGTCTGTATCCGAAATGTATTATCTGGGTCTTGGCAAAAAGTACGGATTTACGCTGGATACGCCCATCAAAGAGATGAGCACCGAAGCTGTCAATGCGTTGCTGTACGGAACCAATGGCGAAAAAATCGAGATGCACCGCACGAATGAGTTCGGCAGCGGTGTGTATTATAACACCTTCGAGGGCATCGTGGAGAACCTTGAGCGCCGCTTCCGCGAGACCAACAGCGAGTGGATGAAGGAAGAAATCGGCAGCTTCATGTCCGGCGTGGAGTGCCCGGACTGCCACGGCAAGCGCCTGAAACCCGTGGTGCTGGCTGTGACCATCGGGGATAAGAACATCAGCGATTTCTGCGAAATGTCCATCCGGGACGAGCTGAAATTCATTGCCGAGAACGAACCGAACCTGACCGAAAAACAGAAGCAGATTGGCGGGCAGATCATGAAGGAAATCCGGAACCGCCTGCAGTTTTTGCAGAGCGTGGGTCTGGATTATCTCACGCTGGCCCGCTCAGCAGGCACTCTTTCCGGCGGCGAGAGCCAGCGCATCCGCCTGACCACTCAAATCGGCAGTGCGCTTTCCGGCGTGCTCTATGTGCTGGACGAGCCGTCCATCGGCTTGCATCAGCGCGATAACGACAAGCTTATTGCCACCCTGAAAAATCTCCGCGACCTCGGCAACACAGTCATTGTGGTGGAGCATGATGAAGATACCATGCGCAGCGCGGATTATATCGTGGATGTAGGCCCGGGCGCAGGCGTGCATGGCGGTGAGATCGTAGCCGCTGGCAGCGTGAAGGACATCTGCAAGGCAAAGCGCAGTATCACCGGCGATTATCTCTCCGGCCGCAAACGCATTGCCGTACCGCAGACCCGCCGCACCGGCAACGGCAATTACCTTACTGTACGGGGTGCACGGGAAAATAACCTGCGCAATATCGACGTGAAATTCCCGCTGGGAGAGTTTATTTGCGTTACCGGCATTTCCGGCTCCGGCAAGTCCAGCCTCATCAACGAAATTCTGTATAAGACGCTTGCCTGCGAGCTGAACGGTGCGCGTTCCCGCGCAGGCAAATGCGATGGGGTAGAAGGGCTGGAATTTGTGGATAAGGTCATCGGTATCGACCAGCAGCCCATTGGCCGTACGCCGCGCTCCAATCCGGCCACTTATACCGGTGTGTTCAATGATATCCGCACGGTATTCTCCCAGACACAGGATGCCAAAATGCGCGGTTACGGCCCGGGGCGTTTCAGCTTTAATGTCAAGGGCGGCCGCTGCGAAGCCTGTGAGGGCAACGGTATTCTGCAGATCGAGATGCACTTCCTGCCGGATGTGTATGTGCCCTGCGAGGTATGCAAGGGTGCGCGTTACAACCGCGAAACGCTGGAAGTGAAGTATAAGGAAAAGACTATCTCCGATGTGCTGAACATGACCGTGGAGGAAGCAGTGGTGTTCTTTTCCAACCAGCCCAAGATCGCCCGCAAGCTGCAGACCCTGCTGGACGTGGGTCTTGGTTATGTAACACTGGGCCAGAGCGCCACCACCCTTTCCGGCGGCGAAGCACAGCGCGTGAAGCTGGCAAACGAGCTGGCCCGCCGCAGCACTGGCAAGACCGTGTATATTCTGGACGAGCCTACTACCGGCCTGCATATTGCAGATGTGCACCGCCTGATCGAGGTGCTGCAGAAGCTGGTAGATGCGGGCAACACGGTTATTGTCATCGAGCACAATCTGGATCTTATCAAGTGCGCCGACCATATCATTGACCTTGGCCCTGAAGGCGGCAGCGCAGGCGGCGAGATCGTGGCCGAAGGCACGCCGGAACAGGTGGCAGAGGTGCCAGGCAGCTTTACCGGTCAATATCTGAAACCGCTTTTGGAAAAAGACAAGCTTCTGCAAGCGAAAGAGCAAAAATGAATAAAGCGCGTACTTTCGCAAAAATCAGACTTTTTACGAAAAAAGCAAAGAAAATTGTAAAAATCTGTTGACAAAACTGCTGTATCTGAGTATAATATTTCATGTCGCCGGTGCTCCGACAGAAAAAAGCACCGGATGCAGGCAGCAGATTTTTATATTATGATGGCAGAAAGGTTCTGGTGAGAAAAGGAATTGGCGGGAACGAGAATCAAATCGCATATCCGACTTATGAAGAACTGAAAAAGTGTATGCCTAAAGATGTGGCAGAAGATACAGAATATACATATTTATTTGCAGTAGACGATAAAAGCTATTATCTTGGAAAAAAAGAGAATGTCGGTATATTATCTGAACAGATGGGATACGAGTGGATCGATCATCAAGAGTTTAGATGTGTATCTCCAAAGTATGAGGCCTTTGCAGGAATCACAGGTTGGCAGCTTGCCAGATGGTATCAGGATCACAAGTTCTGTGGGCGATGTGGAAATGTGATGAAGCCAGATCATGTGGAACGGATGATGCAATGTCCGAAGTGTGGACTGATGGAATTCCCGAAGATCTGTCCGGCTGTGATTATTGGAGTTATTGACGGTGACCGGATCTTGATGTCCAAGTATGCAGGACGGGAATATAAGAAATATGCACTTCTTGCGGGATTTACAGAGATTGGTGAAACACTGGAAGAGACTGTGAGCCGGGAGGTTATGGAAGAGGTTGGTTTAAAAGTAAAGAATATTACTTATTATAAGAATCAGCCGTGGGCATTTTCAGATACATTACTGATGGGATTCTTCTGCGAGCTTGACGGATCGGATCAGGTGAAATTAGATGAAAATGAACTGGCACTTGCCGAATGGTTCGAACGGAATCAGATTCCGGTAGAGCCGGACGACATCAGTCTGACTAACGAGATGATGATGGTGTTTCGTGACGGATATACAATATAAAGAAAATGGGAAGCTGACATTAATGTTGGCTTCCCATTTCACTCAATGTCTGGAAAAATTCCAGATCTTCCTGTTTTAATTTTAAATTCGTACAGTAATTCTTCCCTTCAGGAGTTGTGACATTGATTTCCACAAGGGTTCCTTCTTCCAGTGCATTTCCAACGACGGCTTTTAAGAAAAGTGGAAACTTCGGATGATTGTTGCGGAAACGATCCATGCTGCTTTTTAACTTCTGGAGCATTGCAATCTGATTAAAATTCATAAATATTTTAAAATCTCCTTTGTTTTTATGATGTTTCATTATACAATAGAAAAAATGTGGTTTCAATACCAAACTATGAGGAGGGAATATATGAGTAGTGTAAACAGAGAGTACAAAGACAGAATATTTTGTATGATTTTTGGATATGAGAAGTACAAGAAGAATTTATTAGATTTGTTTAATGCATTAAACGGAACGAATTATACACGAGAGGAAGATTTGGAAATTAATACCCTTGATAACGCCATATACATGAGCATGAGAAATGACGTGTCATGCATAATTGACAGCAATATGGCGCTGTTTGAACAGCAAAGCACATGGAATCCCAACATGCCACTTAGAGGCTTTTTATATTGTGGCAGTTTATACAACAAGTATATAAAACAGCATAAATTAGATATTTATAACAGAAAACTAATAAAGTTACCAACACCACAATACTATGTTTTATACAATGGAACAGAAAAAAGAGATGAGGTAATAGAATTAAAACTGTCAGACGCATTTGTTCATCAGGTGGATAAGGGAGAGTTTGAGTGGACAGCAAAAGTAATAAATATAAATACAGGAAATAATAATAGTTTAATTTCAAAGTGTAAAGTGCTGAAAGGATATGTTATACTAACAACTAGGATGAGAGAGTATATCAGTAAGTATTCCGGTAAGGATTTCAGTGACGAGGAAGCAGTGAAAATGGCTGTGGACGAATGCATAAATGAAAATGTGTTGCGAGAATTTCTGCTGGAAAATAAGGCGGAGGTGGTTAAAATGTTCTTGACAGAGTATAACGAAAAGCAGACATTGGAAAACACATATAATGATGGTGTTGAAGTTGGAAAAGAGATTGGTAAAGAAAAGGGCATAGAAATTGGCAAAGCTCAAGGCATAGAGATGGGCAAAGTGCAGGGAATTGAATTTGGAGAACGCAGAAAACTTATTGAAATGGTATATAAGAAAATAAAAAGAGGAAAAACTGTAGAAGAAATAGCAGACGATTTGGAAGAAGATATAGAAGTGATTAATCCTATTTTTAATGAAATAGAGAAGGTAGGGTTAGATAAAAGTCTGGAAGAGATAATAAAAAAAGTTAAGGTTAAAGTAATGAAAGAACAGTATGGCTTATTCGGAGTTAATTAAGAATCATGGAGGATTTATGCCAAAATACAACGACTTATCAAAAGAATTACAGGAAAAAATAGAACAGGATCGAGCTAATCATGTGGTAAATCCATACGCCTTTCGTAACGAGGATGCTCTTCGTAGAAAGATGGACTGGGACAAAAACAAACTTTTAAGACCGGCGTTTGTACGTGACTGTGAGAAAATCCTACATCTACCAATGTATAATCGTTATGCTGACAAAACACAGGTATTTTCATTATACAGAAATGATGA